>Ga0209254_10004587_pt1 | contig 12660 bp, 7 predicted proteins | sample FrelakmetDIP11DI_FD_187148 | JGI IMG/M metagenome (GOLD analysis project Ga0209254, IMG submission 187148) | Freshwater lake sediment microbial communities from the University of Notre Dame, USA, for methane emissions studies - DIP11 DI (SPAdes)... | ecosystem: Environmental > Aquatic >...
TGACCGACAGGTACGGCGGCCGTATTGTATTTTTCGTCCATATGCTGTTGGTGGCGATACCCACCTATGGCCTCGCTTTTGCGGACCAGTACTGGCAGTACCTGGTGATCGGCCTGTTTGTAGGGCTGGCCGGTGGTTCGTTCGCCATCGGCATCGCCTATACATCGGCGTGGTTCGAGACGAAGCGGCAGGGCACCGTAATGGGGATTTTCGGCGCGGGTAATGCAGGAGCGGCGATTACCAACCTGGTGGCACCCATGATCGTGGTGGCGTTTGGCTGGCGCATGGTGCCGCAGGTCTATTCCGTTGCCATGGTAATCATGGCAGTGATTTTCTGGTTTTTCACCTTCCCTGATCCCGCCCAGCAAAGACGTGCTGCGACAGGTGAGCATCTCTCCCTGGCGTCCCAGCTGGCACCCCTGAAACAGTTGCGGGTCTGGCGCTTTGGCTTGTACTACTTCTTCGTGTTCGGGGGCTTTGTCGCTCTGGCCCTGTGGTTGCCCAAGTACTATGTGAGCGAATACCAGATGGACCTCAAGACCGCCTCGCTGATCACCCTGTGCTTCACCTTGCCCTCTGGCCTCATTCGGGCCGTGGGCGGCTGGATGTCGGATAGATATGGCGCCAGGAATGTGAACTGGGCGGTGTTCTGGACCTGCCTTGTCTGCCTGTTTTTCGTATCGTATCCGCAGACGACGTATGTCGTTCACGGCATCAGCGGGGATCACCGGTTTGCCCTCGGCCTCAACGTCTGGGTGTTCACCGTGCTGGTATTTGTGATCGGCATTGCCCAGGGCATCGGCAAGGCGAGCATTTATCGGATCATCCACGACTACTACCCCGACAATATGGGCTCGGTTGGCGGCATGGTAGGGGTGATCGGTGGCTTGGGCGGCTTCACCCTGCCGATACTGTTCGGTATCGCTTCTGACCTGCTGGATGTGCGCAGCTCCTGCTTCATGCTGCTGTTCGGCGTGGTGGCTGTATGCATGATCTCGATGAATGTCACGATCAGGAACCTGCGGGCGGCGGAAGGCCTTGAGCTGGAGCGACGCGTTGCCTGATCAGGGTCAAATGTCCTTAACCTGTTGAAAATGCCGTTCCTCCGAACGGCCTTGTAACTCTCCTGGAGAGAATGAGATGTCAAACTTGAAAACATGGAACGTGGATGACGAGGCGTTCTGGAACAGCACCGGCAAGAGCGTGGCCACTCGCAATCTGTGGATCTCAATACCCTGCCTGCTGGCGGGCTTCGGGGTCTGGATGCAGTGGGGCGTGCTCACTGTGCAGATGCTCAACCTGGGTTTTCCGTTTGCGCAGTCGGAACTGTTTACTCTCACGGCCATCGCAGGCCTGACCGGAGCAACGCTACGGATTCCCTCCAGTTTCTTTATCAGGCTCTGCGGTGGTCGCAATACCATCGCGTTCACCACCGCGCTGCTGATCCTGCCATCCATCGGCGCGGGATTCGCGCTGCAGGACAAAAATACTCCCCTGTGGGTATTCCAGCTGCTGGCCCTTTTATCTGGCTTTGGCGGCGGCAACTTCGCTTCGAGCATGTCGAATATCAACTTCTTTTTCCCCAAGCGGATGCAGGGTTATGCCCTGGGGATGAATGCAGGCCTGGGCAATTTTGGCGTGACCACCATGCAGATTGTGGTGCCGCTGGTGATGACAGCCTCTATATTCGGCGCGTTGGGTGGTGAATCCATGATTTTGCAATCCGCCTCCGGCACCCTGATCGGCAAAATCCCGGCGGGCACCGAGACGTGGATCCAGAATTCCGGCTTCATCTGGCTGCTGACGATTATCCCGCTGAGCATCCTGGCCTGGCTTGGCATGAACAATATCAGCACGGCCGAAGTAACCCCTAAACAGCCTGACGCGATTTCCAGTTTTGGTGTTATGTCCGGCATGTTGTTGATCGGCTTCCTGACGGCGGTGTTCGGGCTCTGGCTGTTGCTGCCGGAAAAGGCCAATGGCTCCGGCTTTGGCGTGCCGAAAGAAATTGTCCTGCTGGTGGTCGTCGCCGCCACGGTTTACCTGCTGAAACTGATTCCCGGCCAGATTCGCACCAACCTGCAGCGCCAGTACAAGATTTTTGGCAACCAACACACTTGGGTAATGAGTGTTATCTACACCATGACCTTCGGTTCCTTCATCGGTTTTTCGGCGGCCTTCCCCCTGGCGATCCAGGTCATCTTCGGCTACTCCCATGTCATAGGTGCCGATGGTGTGATGACCCACGATACGGTGAATGACAACGGCCCCAGTGCGCTTATGTACGCCTGGATGGGCGCTTTCATTGGCGCCCTGATCCGACCGGTAGGTGGCTGGATTGCGGATAAGCTTGGCGGTGCGCTTGTCACCCAGATAATCACGGTGGTGATGATAGCGAGTTCGCTGGGCGTCGCACACTACATGAAGGCCGCCTACTCCTCCGCGACTCCCGAGGAGTACTTCGTGCCCTTCTTCCTGTTGTTTCTGGTGCTTTTCGCCGCTACAGGGATTGGCAACGGCTCCACTTTCAGGACGATCTCCCAAGTGTTCAGCAAGGAACAAGCCGGCCCGGTGCTGGGCTGGACCTCGGCGGTTGCCGCCTACGGCGCATTTTATATCCCGCAGGTAATCGGTGAGCAGATCAAGGCGACAACCCCCGAAATTGCGCTGTATGGATTCGCGATATTTTATACCGTGTGCCTGCTCGTTAACTGGTGGTACTACCTGCGCAAGAATGCCGAGTTCCATAACCCGTAGATGGTCAGGGCACGCACAGCGGTGAATTACTAACAGGGTTAAATGCGATGAGTCACTTTCTCGATAGATTGCAGTTCTTCAGAAAAAAAACCGGCGAGTTCGCCGATGGGCATGGTGAGGTCAGCAATGAATCGCGGGGCTGGGAGGACGGCTATCGCCAGCGCTGGCAGCACGACAAGATCGTCAGGTCCACCCATGGCGTCAACTGTACGGGATCGTGCAGCTGGAAGATCTATGTCAAAAATGGCCTGGTGACCTGGGAGACCCAGCAAACCGACTACCCCCGGACCCGGCCCGACCTGCCCAACCATGAGCCGCGCGGTTGTCCCCGCGGTGCCAGTTATTCCTGGTACCTCTACAGCGCCAACCGGCTGAAGTATCCCAAGGTGCGCAAGCCTCTGCTTAAATTGTGGCGGGAGCTGCGCGGCCTGCACGCCAACCCGGTCGACGCGTGGGCTGCCATCGTTGAGGATCCGGTGCGCACCCAATCCTACAAATCAGCGCGTGGTATGGGTGGTTTTGTTCGCTCCAGCTGGGACGAGGTCAACGAGATCATCGCCAGCGCCAACATTTATACCATCAAGAAATACGGCCCCGACCGGGTAGTCGGTTTCTCGCCGATTCCCGCCATGTCCATGGTGTCCTACGCCGCCGGCTCTCGCTACCTGTCGCTGATCGGTGGCGTGTGCATGAGTTTCTACGACTGGTACTGTGACTTGCCACCGGCGTCTCCCATGACCTGGGGGGAGCAAACCGATGTGCCGGAATCTGCGGACTGGTATAACTCTAACTACCTGATCCTATGGGGCTCCAATGTGCCCCAGACCCGCACACCGGACGCCCACTTTTTCACCGAGGTGCGTTACAAGGGCGCCAAGGGTGTGGTCATCACTCCGGATTACTCGGAAGCGGCGAAGCTGGCAGACATCTGGCTCAATCCGAAGCAAGGTACTGATGCGGCGCTCGCGATGGCCTTCGGCCATGTCATCCTGAAAGAATTTCACCTGGACAATCCCAGTGTGTATTTCACTGATTACGTGCGGCGCTACTCGGACATGCCGATGCTGGTGATGCTGGAGGATTACGAAACCGGCGTGCGGCCTACGCGCTTCCTGCGGGCCAGCGACCTTGCCGGTGAGCTTGCCGGTGAGCTTGCCGGCCAGTCTAAAGCCGAGTGGAAGACCATTGGTATTAACCAGAACAACGGCGATCTTGTCTCGCCCCAGGGCTCGGTGGGTTATCGCTGGGATGGCAGTGCCCGCTGGAATATGCAGGAGCGCGAGGGTGTGGCAGGCAGGGATGTCAAGCTGCAGCTGTCGCTGCTGGAGGCCGGATGCGCAGTCGCAGCGGCGGCGTTTCCCTACTTCGCCAATCAGGCCCCCGATGGGTGGGAACACCAGTCGGGGGAGAGCGTCCAGTACCGCAATGTGCCTTGCAGGGAAATCACGCTCGCGGATGGTCGCAGGGCGAAAGTCGCAACCGTGTACGACCTGATGATGGCCAACTATTCGCTTGACCGTGGCCTGGGCGGCGCTAACGTCGCTGCGGATTATGACGATGCCAGTGTGGCCTATACACCCGCCTGGCAGGAAAAGATCACCGGGGTGGACCGGGCCAAGGTCATCCAGGTGGCACGCGAGTTCGCCGATACGGCCAACAAGACCCGCGGCAAGTCCATGATCATTGTCGGCGCCGCCATGAACCACTGGTACCACATGGATATGAATTACCGCGGCCTGATCAATATGTTGATCATGTGTGGTTGCGTGGGCCAGAGCGGTGGTGGCTGGGCGCACTATGTGGGCCAGGAAAAACTACGCCCGCAGACGGGCTGGCTACCCCTCGCCTTCGGACTGGACTGGAGCCGGCCACCGCGGCAGATGAATTCCACATCATTTTTCTATAACCACAGTTCCCAGTGGCGTCATGAAAAAGTGGACATGCATGACGTGTTATCGCCATTGGCGGATAAGCACCAGCATCCCCGGCACACGCTGGATTACAACATCAAGGCGGAACGCATGGGCTGGTTGCCCAGTGCGCCCCAGCTCAACCGCAACCCACTGGAGGTTGTGCGGGAAGCAGAAGCCGCCGGGATGGACCCGAAAGACTACCTGGTCAGCCAGCTGCAGAGCGGTGAAATCAAGTTTGCCTGCGAGGCGCCGGATGACCCGACTAATTTCCCGCGCAATATGTTCATCTGGCGGTCCAACCTGCTGGGGTCTTCCGGCAAGGGCCATGAGTACATGCTCAAGTACCTGCTGGGCACGCGCAATGGTTTGATGAATGATGATAATGGCACCCGTGACGGCCTCATTCCCGAGGAAGTCGAATGGGTCAAGACGGGCGCAGAGGGCAAGCTGGACCTGGTGACGACACTGGATTTTCGCATGTCTTCCACCTGCCTGTATTCGGATATCGTGCTGCCCACTGCCTGCTGGTATGAAAAGGACGACCTGAATACCTCGGACATGCATCCCTTTATCCATCCCCTGTCAAAGGCGACCGACCCTGCCTGGGAGGCGCGGTCAGACTGGGATATCTACAAGGGTATTGCACAGAAATTTTCCGCGATTGCCGAGGGTAACCTTGGGGTGGAGAAGGATATTGTCACGGTGCCCATTCTCCACGATACGCCCGGAGAGATCGCCCAGCCCTTCGACGTCATGGACTGGAAGCGCGGGGAATGCGAGCTGGTTCCGGGCAAGACTGCGCCAAACATGGTGGTGGTTGAACGGGATTATCCCGCAACCTATCGCAAATTCACCTCACTGGGCCCCGCCCTGGAAAAGCTGGGCAATGGTGGTAAGGGCATCAGCTGGAACACGGATGAAGAGGTTGAGTTGCTGCGCCAGCTCAACTACAAGGTCTCCGACGGCGGGGTTGGTCAGGGGCAGCCGAAAATAGAAACAGCCATCGACGCAGCGGAGGTCATCCTCAGCCTCGCGCCGGAGACCAACGGCAATGTGGCGGTGAAAGCCTGGGATGCGCTCGGCAAGTTTACCGGGCTGGATCACAAACACCTTGCCGAGCCCAAGCGTGACGAGAAAATCCGCTTCCGCGATGTGCAGGCACAACCGCGCAAGATTATCTCTTCCCCCACCTGGTCCGGCCTCGAAGACGAGCATGTCAGTTACACCGCGGGGTATACCAACGTCCATGAGCTGATTCCCTGGCGGACCATCACCGGCCGGCAGCAGTTCTACCAGGACCATCTGTGGATGCAGGCCTTTGGTGAGCAGATGATTTCCTATCGCCCTCCAATCCGTACCCGCTCCATCGAATTGCTGAAGGGGGTGAAACCCAATGGCAATAAGGAGATCGTGCTTAACTTTCTTACGCCGCACCAGAAATGGGGCATTCACAGCACCTACTCCGACAACCTGCTCATGCTGACCCTGTCTCGTGGCGGTCCAATTATCTGGTTGAATGAGGAAGATGCAAAAAGCGTGGGTATCGAGGATAACGACTGGATAGACACCTTCAACGCCAACGGAGCAATTGCCTGCCGCGCGGTGGTCAGCCAGCGGGTCAAGCCAGGCTCGGCCATGATGTACCACGCCCAGGAGCGCATCATCAATACACCCGGCTCGGCGGTGACGGGTACACGGGGCGGGCATCACAATTCGGTGACGCGGGTAGTGATGAAACCAACGCACATGATCGGCGGCTACGCCCAGCAGTCCTGGGGCTTCAATTATTACGGCACCGTCGGCTGCAACCGCGACGAAATGGTGGTGGTCAGGAAGATGGCCGCCGTGGATTGGCTGGACGGCCCGGATGGCGACCATCCCCCACTGCCGCTCGCGCAAGACGTTTAGGGAGAAGGATCGATGAAGATTCGTTCACAAGTGGGCATGGTGTTGAACCTCGATAAGTGTATCGGCTGTCACACCTGCTCCATTACCTGCAAGAACGTCTGGACCTCTCGCGAAGGTATGGAGTACGCCTGGTTCAATAACGTCGAGTCCAAGCCCGGGGTCGGCTACCCGAACAACTGGGAAGACCAGGACAAGTGGAAGGGCGGCTGGCGGCGCGACGAGGGCGGGAAAATCACTCCCCGAATCGGCGGCAAGATGAAGGTGCTCGCCAAGATTTTTGCCAACCCGGACATGCCGCAGATCGACGACTACTACGAGCCTTTCGATTTCGACTACCAGCACCTGCACACGGCAAAGCAGGGCGAGCACCAGCCAACCGCGCGGCCGCGTTCGCTGATCAGTGGTGAGCGCATGGAGAAGATTGAGAGCAGTGCCAACTGGGAGGAGATACTCGGCGGCGAGTTCGACAAGCGCAACAAGGACAAGAACTTCGACAATATCGAGAAGCAGATTTACGGCGAGTACGAAAACACTTTCATGATGTACATGCCGCGCCTGTGCGAGCACTGCCTGAATCCCACCTGCGTGGCCTCCTGCCCCAGCGGCGCGATCTACAAGCGGGAGGAAGACGGCATTGTCCTGATCGACCAGGACAAATGTCGCGGCTGGCGCATGTGTATCTCCGGCTGCCCTTACAAGAAAATCTACTTCAACTGGAAAAGCGGCAAGTCAGAGAAGTGTATTTTCTGTTATCCCCGTATTGAGGCGGGCATGCCGACCGTATGCTCGGAAACCTGTGTGGGCCGAATCCGCTACCTTGGTGTGTTGCTCTATGACGCTGACAAGATCCTGGAAGTGGCTGCTACCGAATCCGAGCAAGACCTCTACGAGAGGCAGCTGGAAGTATTCCTCGATCCAAACGATCCCGAGGTCATTGCGCAGGCGCGCAGGGACGGTGTGCCGGATTCTGTGATCGAATCTGCCAGGCAATCGCCGGTCTACAAACTGGCGGTTGACTGGAAGTTGGCGCTGCCCCTGCACCCGGAATACCGCACCTTGCCCATGGTCTGGTATGTGCCGCCACTATCGCCCATCCAGGGCGCGGCGGACGCAGGGTATATCGGTATGAGCGGGGTTATCCCGGATGTCGATTCACTGCGTATTCCGATCAAATACCTCGCCAATATGCTAACCGCCGGCGACGAGAAACCGGTGCGCCTCGCCCTGAAGCGGTTGCTGGCCATGCGCGCCTACAAACGCGGCCAGCATGTGGAGGGCGTGGAGGATATCGCGGTGCTGGATGACGTGGGCCTGAGCGTGGCCCAGGTTGAGGAGATGTACCGCTACCTGGCGATTGCCAATTATGAAGACCGCTTCGTGGTGCCCACTGCCCACCGCGAGCAAGCGCTGAAATACGCGCAGGCGGAAGCCAATGGCTGCGGCTTTAGCTTCGGCAACGGCTGCAGCGATGGTAACAGCGAGATGAATATGTTCGGCGGCAAGAAAGCCAATCGCAAGGACGTCATCGCCGCCGTCCAGATCTGGGAGGAGTAGGGATGCGCATTCTCAAGATCATTAGCCGCCTGCTGGATTATCCCGTGGCAGATTTGCAGACTTACCAGGCTGAGCTGGCTTTGGCGATCGGAGAATCCAGGGAGATTTCCCCGCAGATGCGTTCGCGCCTGCTCGCAGCACAGGCCTTGCTGTGCGATGGGGACATGATGGATGCTCAGGAAAACTATGGCCTGTTGTTCGACCAGGGCCGCTCGGTATCCCTACATCTGTTCGAGCACGTGCACGGTGAGTCCCGGGACCGTGGCCAGGCGATGGTCGACCTGATCGATGTCTACAGCGCGAATGGTTTTGAACTGGATGCGCAGGAATTGCCGGACTACCTTCCCTTGTTCCTGGAGTACCTGTCCAGCCGACCGGATCTTGAGGTGCGGGAGTGGATGGCTGATGTCTCCCCTATCATTGCCCGTGTGGCGGCGCGCCTGGAGGAACGCGGTGAGGTGGGCGCGCCCTATGCGCTGTTGCTGGAATGCCTGCTGCAGATAGCCGGCCAACAACAGCAACTTGCAACTCTGCGCGGCACGCTGTCGGACGAGCCGCCGGATAACACGCCGGCGGCTATTGATCAGGAGTGGGAGGAGACGGCGGTGACCTTCGGCACGCGGGATAACGCCTGCGGACTCGACCAGAAACCCCCCGCAAACCAGGTCACCCCGCTGCACTGGGTCGATGCCACGGCCGGTGCTGTTTCTCAACCCAACGACTCAGCTCCCGCTCGGGCCAGGGGTATATAGCATGAACCTTGATATGAATACCGTACTCTTTGCCCTCTACCCCTATATAGCGATCACCGTGTGTATCGTGGGTTGCTGGATCCGCTTTGATCGCGAGCAGTACACCTGGCGGGCAGGGTCCAGCCAGTTGGTTCGCAATAAAGGCATGGTGCTGGCCAGCAACTGCTTTCACATAGGCATTCTTTTCATCCTGGTGGGGCATTTCGTTGGTCTGCTTACCCCGGAGGCTATTTATCACCACGTCATATCAACTGAGGCCAAGCAGATGCTGGCAATTGTTTCCGGTGGCCTGTTTGGCCTGCTCTGCCTGCTGGGCTTGAGTATGCTGCTGTACCGGCGCATCACTGACCCCAGGGTGAGAGCGACGGGCACCCGAGGCGACCTTGCCATCCTGTTCCTGCTCTGCATCCAGTTGTTGCTGGGACTGGCCACTATTTTTGTCTCCATGCAGCACCGGGACGGCTCGGTCATGCTGCTGCTGGCGGGTTGGGCCCAGAGCGTGGTCACCTTCCAGCCGGAGAGGGCAGCCGCTTATATCGCCAATGTTCACATTATCTACAAACTGCATGTGTTCTTTGGCATCAGTATTGTCCTGGTATTTCCGTTTACCAGGCTGGTTCACATGATCAGCGCGCCTATCTGGTATTTCGGGCGCAGTTACCAGATTGTCAGACAGAAAAAAACGTATTGAACATTCCAGCCAACAGAATCGGGCAAGATTCCAATACAAGGGGAAATATGAAGCGCAATTCAAGCCACGGTAGAATCTTCACCGCATTATTAGTGGCGGGCTCTACTGCGGGTACTTGGGGGGCCGATGGTATTACCACCGGCCTGGCGGATGCGGTGAAAGGCGGATCTGTGGCCCTGGACTTTCGCTACCGCTTTGAGGGCGTCGACCAGGACGACATCGACAAGGAGGCCGAGGCATCGACCCTGCGTTCGCGCATCACCGCCACGTCCGGCTCCCTTCACGGTTTTACGGTACTGGGTGAGGTCGATAACGTCTCGGCAATCGGTTCGGACAAGTACAACTCGACTGAGAACGGCAAGACCCAGTACCCGGTCGTTGCAGACCCGAGCGGTACTGAGATCAACCAGATGTACCTCAAGTACACCGCAGACTACGCCAACGGCATTTATGGTCGGCAGCGGATCAACTACAGCAACCAGCGTTTCGTTGGCGACGTCGCCTGGCGCCAGAACGAGCAGACATTCGACGGCCTTCGCGGCAACTGGCAGGCACTGGATAACCTCAACCTCGATTACAGCTACAGCTACCGGGTGCATCGGGTTTTCGGTCCTGATGACGGCACCTTCCCGGCAGAGTGGGACGGTGATAATCATTTCCTCTATACCGATTGGAAAGTCGCCGAAGGGCATAACATCGGCGTATTCGGCTACTACGTCGATGTCGATTCACAACACAGCTATCCCGCGGCGAAAACCGTCAACAACTCCAGCGAAACCTGGGGGCTGGAATACGTGGGCAAGGTGTCTGTCCTCAACGTGCGGGCGTCCTATGCCTCACAGGCCGACGCAGGTGACAGCGAACTGGACTACAACGCCGACTACTACCTGCTGGAGGTCGGCGGCAAATTCGCTGGTATCGGCCTCAAGGGCGGCTATGAAGTACTCGCCGCGGGTGACGGTACCGGCTTCGCCACACCACTTGCAACGCTGCACAAGTTCCAGGGTTGGGCGGACAAGTTCCTCAACACTCCCGGCGACGGGGTTGAAGACCTGTATTTCGGTATCGAAGCGGCAGCGGGACCGGTCACGCTGGCGGCGATCTACCACGACTTCCGGGCGGAAGATTCCGGTGAGGAATTTGGCGACGAAATCGATCTGGCAGTGACCTGGCCGGTTAATGAGCATTTCACCACCCAGCTGAAGTATGCTGGCTTCTCCGCCGCTGGTGACCGCTACACGGATACCAACAAGCTGTGGCTAACGCTGCAACTCAAGCTCTGAGTGATTCGACTGAGTGCGCTGGTGGATACGGGATTACCCCGATGGAACGGTCATGACAAGCAGAGCATGATTTCGAAGCCTGTATAAGGATAAGCCCATGCCAGATATCCTCGCGCAATCCCTGACCCTACCCTGCGGAGCCATCCTGCCCAACCGCATCGCCAAGGCTGCCATGACGGAAGGACTGGCCAGCCCGGCCGGAGTTCCCACGCCACAATTGGAGAAACTGTATGGGCTGTGGAGTGACGGCGGCGCCGGCCTGCTGCTGTCGGGCAATATCATCATCGATGGCGCGCACCTGGAACGCCCGGGCAACGTCGTGATCGAGCGCGAACCCGATGCGGCGATGCATGAGGCGCTGGTGCGCTGGGCACAAGCAGCCACACGCAACGGCAATCACTGCTGGGCGCAGATCAGCCACGCTGGCAGGCAGACGCAGAAAAACGTCAATCCGCATCCCAAAGCGCCGTCCGCCGTGAAAGTCGGCCTGCCCGGCGGTCAGTTCGGCCAGCCTATTGCACTGACTGTGCCTGAAATCGAGGACATCGTGCGGCGCTTTGGCGTGTGCGCCGCCGCCGTCAAGGCCGCCGGCTTCACCGGCGTGCAAGTGCACGCCGCGCACGGCTACCTGCTGTCCCAGTTCCTCAGCCCGCGCAGCAACCTGCGCACGGACCAGTACGGTGGCCCTCTGGTCAATCGCGCCCGCGCACTGCTGGATGCGGTGAAGACGGTGCGCGCCGCGGTCGGCCCAAGCTTTCCCGTGGCGGTCAAACTCAACAGCGCCGATTTCCAGAAGGGCGGTTTTGACTTTGCCGACAGTTTACAAGTAGCGCAGTGGCTGGCAGCAGCGGGCATTGACCTGCTGGAAATTTCCGGCGGCACCTACGAGCAACCGAAGCTGCTGGGCGTCGAGGGTCTTGAGGAAGAAGAGCCGCAGCAAGTTGCTCACTCCACCCTGATGCGTGAAGCCTATTTCGTCGATTTTGCGCTGGCAATGCGCGACAAGCTGTCCATCCCACTCATGGTGACGGGTGGGTTCCGGCGGCGCGCCGCCATGGAGCAGGCCATTACTGCTGGCGGTGCTGACCTGATCGGTTTGGGGCGACCACTGTGTGTGGTCACGGATGCGCCGGCCCGATTGCTCGCTGGCCAGACGGAACTGCCGCGCTATGAAGCGCAGCTGGCGCTATTTCCGCCGTGGCTCAGTTTTCTCAATCGCTTCAAAACCCTGCGCACGCTGGCCAGCTTTGCGGTCCAGTACTGGTACTACGCACAGCTGGATGCACTGGGGAAAACCGGCGCGGCCGATCCGGAAAAATCCGTGCTGGCCGCCACGCGCCAGGTGATGTCACAGCAAAAGCGGTGGCTTGACGCGCGCGGGCGATTGTAACTAGCGCTTAAACTACAAGTAGCGTTGGCTCCTGATATCGGCATAGGCGGCCAGCGCTGCGCTCCGGGCGTCCCGATGATCCACGATGGGAAGCGGATACGATTCTCCCAGCGTCACCCCAGCGTCTCGCAGAACTTCCGCTGACGCGGTCCAGGGTTCATGCAGGTATTTATCTGGTAAGGCCGCGAGCTCGGGCAGCCAACGCCGGATATACTCACCCGCCTTATCGAATTTCAGCCCCTGCGTCGTCGGGTTAAAGATGCGAAAGTAGGGAGAGGCATCGGCACCACTGCCAGCCACCCACTGCCAGCCACAGGCATTATTGGCCAGGTCCGCATCCACCAGCGTATCCCAGAACCAGCGCTGGCCGGCGCGCCAGTCCACCAGCAGGTGCTTGCACAGGAACGACGCC
>Ga0209254_10004588_pt1 | contig 12660 bp, 11 predicted proteins | sample FrelakmetDIP11DI_FD_187148 | JGI IMG/M metagenome (GOLD analysis project Ga0209254, IMG submission 187148) | Freshwater lake sediment microbial communities from the University of Notre Dame, USA, for methane emissions studies - DIP11 DI (SPAdes)... | ecosystem: Environmental > Aquatic >...
CATGCTCGACCACCTCGACGGCTACCTGCGCGCCTCGCTCGCCGCCACGCGCGAACCCTGGGTGCCGCTCAGCGCGGAGTTCGCGCGTCTCGAGGACTACTTCTCGCTCGTCGCGATCCGCATGGGTCCCCGGCTCCACTGGCAGCTCGACTTGCCGCGCGGCCTCGCCGACGTGCGCGTGCCGCCCATGCTGCTCCAGCCGCTCGTCGAGAACGCGATCCGGCACGGCCTCGAGCCGAAGCCGGTGCGCGGGACGGTCGCCGTCGCCGCGCGGGGCGCGGGACAGGCGCTCGTGATCGAAGTCACGGACACCGGGCTCGGGGCGGACGGTGTCGAGAACCGCGGCACCGGTGTAGGCGTCCGATCGGTGCGCGAGCGGATCGCGGCGAGCTTCGGCCCCGACGCGTCGCTCGAGCTTGCCGCTCGCACCGCGGGCGGCACCTGCGCGACCCTGGTCCTGCCCGGAGCCCTGCATTGAACCCTCGCGCCGTCATCGCCGAGGACGAGCCGCTGCTCGCCGCCGCACTCGCGCGCGAGCTGACGGCGCTGTGGCCGGAGCTCGAGATCGCCGCCACCGCCGCGAACGGGCTCGAAGCGCTCGAGGCCATCGCGGCCGAGCTTCCCGACGTCGTCTTCCTCGACATCCGCATGCCGGCGAAAAGCGGCCTCGACGTCGCGGTCGAGCTCGCCGAGACCTGGCCCGACGCGCGGCGCCTGCCCGAGATCGTCTTCGTGACTGCCTACGACGAGCACGCCGTGCGCGCCTTCGACCTCGCGGCCGCGGACTACGTCCTCAAGCCGGTGCGCCGCGAGCGGCTTGCACGCACGGTCGAACGGCTGAGGGCGCGCCTTGCGGCGGGCGGTGACGACGGCGGGGCTGTGGCGCGTGCGGCCGAGGCGCTCGTGCGTGCGCCGGCCTCGGCCTCACGGCCGCCGCGACTGCGATTCCTGCAGGCCGGCGCCGGCAACACCGTCAGGATGATCCCGGTGGAGGAGGTGCGCTACCTCAAGGCGAGCGACAAGTATGTCGCCGTCATCACCGCCGAGGGCGAGTCGCTGGTCCGCACGCCGCTCCGCGAGCGCGTCGCGCAGCTCGACCCGGAGCTCTTCCGGCAGGTGCATCGCGCCGTCGTCGTCAACCTCTCGCACGTGACCGCAGCGGTGCGCGACGACGCCGGCCACCTCTCCGTCAGGTTGCGCGACCGCGCCGAGACCGTGCCGGTGAGCCGCTTCTTCGCGCCGCTCTTCAGGCCCATGTAAGTCCGTCCAGCCCGCTCCGGCCGCGCGTCCTTCGTCCCCTGTGACAGAGGTCTTGCCCGGAACCGCGCCGAGGGTGCGCGCGCGAGCGCGATTCCCATAATCTCGCCATGTCGACGCAGGCCCACTCCGGCTCCGTGCTCGCGCCGTCCTTCCGCGACGCCGCCCGGCGCTGCGCACACGCGCTCGTGGTGCCCGCCGCCGTGCTCGGGATCGCGCTCGCCGGCGCGCCGAAGCTCGCCGCGCTGCCGGCCTCGCTCGCGATCCTCAAGGTCCAGCTGCCGTGGCTCGTCCTCGCGCTCGGCGCGGCGATCGCCGTGGCCTTCAACCGTGGCCGCGCGGTGTTCGCACTCGCGGCGCTTGCGGTCGCGCACGCGGCCTGGTCGCTCGGGTGGATCGGCCCCATCCGCACCTTCCCGCAGAAGACCGTCTTCGCGGCGATGGTGATGCTGCTGCCGGCCTGCCTCGCGGTGCTCGCATGGCTCGAGGAGCGCGGAATCTGGAACCGGCACGGTGGCGACCGCGCGCTTCTCCTTGTCGCGCTCGTCCTCCTCCCCGGCTGGCTCGTCGTGGAGCTGAAGCGGGGCGTGACGGCATGGGTGTACGCGCCGCTCTGGACGCCGGCTCTGCACGGCACCCCGATTCCGCAGCTCGCGCTCGTGGTGCTCGGGATCGCGGTCGCCGCGACCGTGGCTGCCGCGGTCGTCCGGCGCTCGCCCGTGGACGCGGGTCTGGCGATGGCCTCGGTGGCGTTCGCCCTCGCGTGTCACCGCATCGCCGTCCCGGGACACTTCGCGGCGCTGATCACGGGAGCGGCCGCGATCGTCACGGCTGCGGTGCTGGAAGACACCTACCGCATGGCCTTCCACGACGAGCTCACCGGGCTGCCGAGCCGGCGCGCGTTCAAGGAGGCGCTCGCGTCCCTGCACGGCCGCTACGTGCTCGCGATGGTGGACGTGGACCACTTCAAGCGCTGCAACGACACCTACGGCCATGACGTCGGCGACCAGGTGCTGCGGATGGTGGCCGCGAAGCTCGCGCGCGTGCCTGGCGGCCGCGCCTACCGCTACGGCGGCGAGGAGTTCGCGATCGTGTTCCGGGGACACCGTCTCGACGAGGCGGTGCAGACGCTCGAAGGCCTGCGCATCACCATCGCCGGCTACAGCATGGCGCTGCGCGCTGTCGATCGCCCGAGCCGGAGCCGCACCGGCCGTCGCCGTCGCGGATCGGGGCGCCATGGCGATCACCTTTCGGTCACCGTCTCCATCGGGGCCGCTGAGTCGACCGAGCGCGTGGCCGAGCCCGACAGCGTCCTGCGCCTCGCCGACCGCGCCCTCTATCGCGCCAAGCACCGCGGCCGCAACCAGGTCGCACGCTGAAGAGCGGGGAACCGACCGGCGCGAGCCGCGCGGGCGGGGGCATCGCGACTTGCGGCACGAGCAGCTGGGCGAGAGGCCGCTCGCGTCCCCGCCGCGCTACGCCGTCATCCTCGCGCCCCCCGCTCCGCCGGCCACCCGCCGCACCGGGACGCCGGAAAGCGAACGGCCGCCGGTCTCTCGACCCGGCGGCCGTCGGCGGCGCGAATCCGGTGCGCGAAGACTACTTGAGGTGCTTGCTGACGATCTTCGTCATCTCGAACATCGACACCTGGGCCTTGTTGAACAGGGCCTTCAGCTTGTCGTCGGCGTTGATCATCCGCCTGTTGACCGCGTCCTGGAGCTTGTTCTTCTTGATGTAGGCCCAGAGCTTCTTCACGACCTCGGTGCGCGGCAGCGGCAGGTGGCCGATCACTGCGGCAAGGGTCGGGCTGGGGGTGAGGGCCTTCATGAAGGCGGGGTTGGGAGCCCGCTTCTTCTTGGGGGCGGCGCGCTTGGCCGGCGCCTTCTTCGCTGCTTTCTTGACTGCCACCTTCTTCGCCGCCGACTTCTTCGCTGCGGCTTTCTTCGCGGGTTTCTTCTTCGTCGCCATCAACAATCCTCCATTCGGTTGTCCGTTGTCTCGGTCCCTGAGTCAGTCCTCGAAGCCCGCTGCCTGAGTCGCCCGACATCGTGTTTTCTCTCTGTACGAGAGCGACCGCGAGGCGAATATGCACGGGTCGCATCCCTCTTGCAAGCGCTTTTTCGAGAGTGAAACGGCCTGCTGCTCGCTCTTTCGCGAGCATGAATCGAGTGTGCCTCGGCCACTCTCGTCCCGAGCGCCGCCCGCGATCCGTCGCTCGCGCGACGTCGCGTCACGACGCTCGCCGCGAAGCATCGAGCCAGGCGGCGATGCCGCGCGCGTTGAGGTCGATGTCGAGGGCGAACACCTCCAGCGCGCGGTCGCGCGAGGTGCCCCATCCCTGCCGGCGCGCCTCGTCGAGGACGATGCGCTCGACACCCGCCTGCAGCGCCGCCTGCCGCGCCTCGTCTGCCGGCATGCCCATAACCGAACGGCCGAGATCGGCGTGCGCGTCGATGAGGCGATGCAGGTCGCCGGCGAGTCGCGGGACGTCGTCCACGCGGCTGAAGTGAGTCACGTAGACCGCCTCCGGATGCAGGGACTCGAGCCGCGCCACCGACGCGTGATGTGCGTCCGGGTCCCACTGGTTCGGGCTCGTCGAGGGAAAGACGAAGCGCTTTCCGGCGGCGTCGAGCTCGGTGTAGGCGAGACCGAAGGTGTCGCCGGTGAAGAGGTGCCCGGTCCTGGCGTCGCGGATGCAGACGTGATGCCGCGCGTGACCGGGCGTGTCGAGGAGCTCGAGCGCCCGGCCTGCGAGCGGGAGCGAAGCACCATCGGCCGTCTCGACCACGCGATCCTCCGGCACGGGCAGCAAGACACCGTAGAGCCGCTCGGCTTCGCTCTGCCCGTAGACCTCGATGGTGCTCGCCCAGAGGCGCGCGGGATCGACCATGTGGCGCCGGCCGCGCGGGTGGACGGTCACGCGCGCGTTCGGCAGCCGCGATGCGAGCAGGCCCGCCCCGCCGGCATGGTCGAGGTGGATGTGCGTGAGCACGATCCAGTCCACAGCCTCTGGCCCCAGCCCGAGCGCCTCGAGCGCGGCGAGGATGCGCGGTACAGCGGTCGCCGTGCCGGGGTCGATGATGGCGGCGCGCCCCGACTCCACGACGAGGTGGATCGCGGTCAGGCGCGGACGCTCGAAGAGCGCGTCGAGCGCGAAGATGCCGTGGCCGTGGTCGATGAGGTCGTGTGCTTGCATCGCGTGTACCGTGCGGGAAAGGGAGCGGCAATTGTAGGATTGCGCGAAGCGTGATCCCGATCGGGCCCCGGCGCTCGCGGGCAGACCGGTGTCCGTGGGATCCGCGCTCGCAGGACGAGCCACCGCACGACACGCGCCGAGCACGAAGCGGCGCGGCACGCGAGCGGCATGGGGCGGACGATGCCGCAGCGGGATGGACACTATGCCCTCGTCATGCCGACACGTGCGCGCCGCCTTCTGACTACAATCGCGCGCGAAATGGCCGAACAACTGGCGCTGTTCGCTCCCGCGGAACCTCCGCCCGCCGCGAAGGGAAGCGCGGTCGCACCGGCGGTGCAGGACCCCGCGACCGTGGCACTCGGCCGCGCCCTGCCGGCCCCGGTGCACCTCGGCACCTCGTCGTGGTCGTTTCCGGGCTGGGCCGGGATCGTCTACGCCCGCGGCGAGAGCGAGACGTTGCTCGCGCGCGCGGGCCTCGCTGCTTATTCTCAGCATCCGGTGCTGCGCGCGGCTGGCATCGACCGGACCTTCTACGGACCGGTGTCGGCGGAACTGCTGGCCGCCTATGCGGCGCAGGTGCCGGAGGACTTCCGTTTCCTGCTGAAGGCGCCCGCGGCGGTCACGGATGCGGTGCTGCGCAACGAGCGCGGCGCCCCGAGCGCGGCCAACCCGCGTCATCTCGATGCCGGCTTCGCGGTCGAGACCTTCGTCCTGCCGGCGCTCACCGGTCTCGGCACGACGCTCGGCCCGCTCGTGTTCCAGTTTCCGCCGCAGGGACGGCAGGCGGTACGCGAGCCGGCGCGGTTCGCGGCGCAGCTGGGCCGATTCCTCGCGCAGTTGCGGGAGGCTCTCGCGCGACAGGATCTGCGGCAGCCGTTGCTCGCGGTCGAGCTGCGCGATCCCGAGCTGCTGACCGCGGAGCTCGCCGCCGCGCTGGCGGCGAGCGATGCGCGCTACTGCTTCGGCGTGCACGCGCGGATGCCGTCCATCGCGGCGCAGGCCGCAGCCATCGACCTGGCGCCGGGACCGCTCGTCGCACGCTGGAACCTGCATGCGGGATACGCCTACGAGGAAGCCAGGGCGCGTTACGCGCCGTTCGACCGCCTCGTCGAGGAGGACCCGGACACCCGCGCGGCGCTCGCACGGCTCGTCGTCGCGGCGCTCGACGCCGGCCAGCCCGTGTTCGTGACGGCGAACAACAAGGCCGAGGGCTGCGCCCCGCTCAGCATGGTCAGGCTCGCCGAGGCGATCCTGGCCGGGCTCGCGGCTGGGGAAGGCGGCGGACCCGATCGGCAGGGGACGCGCGAAGCATCGCGATGAGCCTCGACGCACGCACCCTCGTCCTCTTCGCGACCCTCATCGGCATCGTGCTCGCGGTCACGATGCTGGTGCTGCGGCGCGGGCTGCCGCTCAGCGTGAAAGGCGTCAGCGCGTGGGCCGCCGCCATGCTCCTGCAGGCGGGGGGCGCGCTCGCGGTCGGGCTGCGCTCGCTGCTGCCGGACCCGATGCTGCTGCCGCTCGGCAATACGCTCGTGGTCGCGGGCTACCTGATGCAGTACGTCGCCGTCATGCGCTACCTCGATCGGCCCTACCGCACGGGGCCGCTCTGGGCGTTGCTCGCGATGGTCTACGCCTTCACTCTCTGGTTCACCTCGGTGCAGGACAGCTTTCCCGCCCGGACCTCGGCCTTCGGTGGCGTTTCCGCCGGCGTGCTGTGCCTGGTCGCGTTCGAGCTCCTCCGCGGCGCCTCGCAGCGCTCGGTCGCGACCCGCTTCACCGCCTTCGTAGTCATTGCGATCGCCGTCGTCATGATCGCCCGGACGGCCTACACGCTCTCGCTCGGCCGCGATGCGCGGACGCTCTTCTCCGGCGACCCGGTGCAGCTCGCGTTCGTCGCCAGCTACGTCGCGCTCGGCATCGGCTCCGCGTTCGGCTTCATGCTCATGATCGCGGAGAAGCTGCGCAGCGAGCTCGCCCGGCTCGCGACGCTCGATCCGCTCACCGGGGTCTACAACCGGCGCACGTTCGGCGACCTCGCCGGACGCGAAATCAGCCGTGCTTCCCGGCTCGGCACGGAGCTCGCGGTGGTCATGATCGACATCGACCACTTCAAGTCGGTCAACGACCGCTTCGGCCACGCCGCGGGCGACGGGGTGCTGCTCGAGCTCGTCGCCATCGCGCGGCGCGGGCTGCGGCGCCCCGACCTGATCGGCCGATACGGCGGCGAGGAGTTCTGCATTCTGCTCCCCGACACGAGCCGACTCGAGGCGGTGCAGGTGGCGCAACGGCTGCGCGCGACCGTCGAGCACGCGGAGGTCGTGGTGCACGGGGCCGCGACGCGCTTCACGGTCAGCGTCGGCATCGCCCACTCCGATCGCACGGGGCTGGAGCTCGACGCGCTGCTCCGCGAGGCGGATCTCGCGCTCTACCGGGCGAAGGCGCTCGGCCGCAACCAGGTGGTGAGCGAGCCTGCGGCGCCCTGGCTCGCCCACTCGGGCGCGACGTGACCGCGCGCGGCGTCGGGGAGCGACCCAAGGGCCGCGGGCCTCGCCGGGCGAAGCCGGTGTGGGAGCGCGCCTATCGCTCCCACGGCTTCTGGCAGGGAAACCTCAAGCTCGGCTCGGTGCGGCTTGCTTCCGCCAACGATCCGCTCGGCCGCTACGTGTGGCTCGCCGGCACGCAGACCGGTCACGCGTCGAGTCTTCGCGAGGCGAAGCGCGCAGTCGAGCAGGTCGTGCTGGTCGGGGCGCGCCAGCTGCCGCTGTTTCCCGCCGAGGACGGCGCCGCGGTGCGCTGAGCAGAAGGGCGGCTACTGCCCCCAGGTCACGTCGGCACCGGCGCGCGCCGCCTCCTCGAGGAGATGGATCAGCGGCACCGCCCGCTGCGAGAGGCTCACCGCCGGCCCTTCGCCGCGGCCCTCCTCCTCGGTGGGCGGCTGCGGCTGCGCGCGGTCCTGCGCAAGCGCCTCCTTGAGCCGCTCGACGGCCGCCGGGAGGTCCTTCGCGAGAATCGCGCCGGGCGACTCGCCACTCTGACCCATCATCACGAGAAGGCGCTTCGCGGCATCGCCGAACATCACGATCGAGCCGGTGGCGGTGGAGCGGAAACGGATGAGCATGGCTGAACTCCCGAGTGTCCCCGGATTCTAGCCCTGCAAGAGTGCGGCGCTCCGGCGCGTCGCCCGCGAGCCGCCGCCGGCTCGTGCGCGTCGAATGCGAGCGGGACCATCGACCGCCGCCCGCAGCGATCGCGACGATCTACCGCTCGGCCACCTTTTCCGCGAAGTGCTTCCGGAACTTCTGCACCTTCGGATGCACGACGAGCATGCAGTAGGGCTGGTTCGGGTTGTTGGCGAAGTACTCCTGATGGTAGTCCTCGGCCACCCAGAAATCCTCCGCGGGCACGAGCTGGGTGACGACCTTTCCCCGCACCGCTCCCGAGGCGGTGAGGCCGGCGATGAACTCCTCCGCGATCCGCTTCTGCTCCGGCGAGTGGTAGAAGATCGCGGAGCGGTACTGCGTGCCCACGTCGTTGCCCTGGCGGTTCAGCGTCGTCGGATCGTGGATGGCGAAGAACACCTCCAGGAGCTCGCGGAACGTCGTGACCGACGGGTCGAAGGTAATGCGCACTGCCTCGGCGTGGCCGGTGTCGCCGCCGCAGATCTGCGAGTAAGTGGGCGCGCGGACGTGGCCGCCGATGTAGCCCGACTCGACGCTCTCCACGCCCACCATCCGGTCGAACACGGCTTCAAGGCACCAGAAACAGCCGCCTGCGAGCGTGGCCACTTCCTTGCCGGCGGGGACGACATCGGGGGCGATGGGGGCGGGACGGGTCACGGGCGGGCTCCTGCGGGTGGGTGAGTGATTGTGACCGCGAACGTGTGCGCCCGGTTCGCCGACTCACTCACCCGGAGCTTGTCGCCCCACGGTCCTTCTTCGCGGCGGCGAACGTGTGCAACCGGTTCGCCGACTCGCTCACCCTCCCCCTTGCAGCCCCTTGCAGGGGGAGGGCGGGGGTGGGGGTTCCGGGGACGTGCGGCGTCTTCCGCGGGATCGAGCGCCGCACCCCCATCCCCACCTTTCCCCCACCTTTCCCCTGACAGGGGGAAGGAGAGCCACGCGCAACGGAAGGAGATCCGCGCACAGGGGGAAGGAGATGCGCGCCCGGAGCTCTCTGATCTGGCTCACGGCCTGAACCACCCCGCATCCGCAGAATCGGCCTCGCACCGTGCCCGAAAACGTGGGCGCGAACCGGGGAGTATCCTTTTTCCCGCGAAACCGCTCCTCCATGACGACGGTATGGTCCGCCGCGCAGCCCGTGGCACGCAGGCACCTGCCGTCAGAGGCTTCCCATCCGTCCCGAAGAACGCGCAGGACTCGAATCATGCAAGACACCAACGCCCAGTCCCTCCCCACTGCCCCGAGTACAACGCTCCCCGACCAGGAGATCAGCGCCGAGGTGCTGGTCGAGAAGTACGCCAAGGGGAACGAGCGCACGGTGGGCGAGGTCCGGCGCCGGGTCGCGCGCGCGCTCGCCGCCGTCGAGCCGGAGGAGAAGCGCGCCTACTGGGAGAAGAAGTTCGTCGAGGCGCAGGAGCACGGCTTCATCCCGGCCGGCCGCATCAACTCCGCGGCTGGCACCGATCTCGCGGCGACGCTCATCAACTGCTTCGTGCAGCCGGTCGGCGATTCGATCTCCGAGGTCGTCGACGGCAAGCCCGGCATCTACACAGCGCTCTCGGAATCCGCGGAGACCATGCGCCGCGGCGGCGGCGTCGGCTACGACTTCTCCTCGATCCGGCCGGTGGGCGCGTTCGTGCGCGGCACGCACTCGCGCGCGAGCGGTCCGGTGTCGTATATGCGCGTCTTCGACCGCTCCTGCGAAACGGTCGAGTCGGCGGGCTCGCGCCGCGGCGCGCAGATGGCGGTGCTCCGCTGCGACCATCCCGACGTCGAGCAGTTCATCCACGCCAAGGACGAGGGCGACCTCACCAACTTCAACATCTCGGTGGGCGTGACCGACGCGTTCATGCAGGCGGTGGAGGCGGACGGCGACGTCGAGCTCGTGCACAAGGCGGAGCCGTCGAGCGACATCAAGACGGCGGGCGCCTACCAGCGCGGCGACGGGCTGTGGGTCTACCGCAAGGTGCGTGCGCGTGCCCTGTGGGACCAGATCATGCGCTCGACCTACGACCACGCCGAGCCGGGCATCCTGTTCCTCGACCGCATCAACCGCGACAACAACCTCTACTACTGCGAATCGATCGAGGCGACGAACCCGTGCGCCGAGCAGCCCCTGCCGCCCTACGGCTGCTGCTGCCTCGGATCGATCAACCTCGCGAACTTCGTGCGGCGCCCGTTCGAGGCCGATGCCGAGTTCGACTTCGCCGCGTTCGGACGCACCGTCGAGGTGTCCGTGCGCATGCTCGACAACGTTCTCGACGCGACGAACTGGCCGCTCGAGCAGCAGCTCCAGGAGGCGCGTGCGAAGCGCCGTGTCGGCCTCGGCTTCACCGGCCTCGGCGACGCGCTCGCGATGCTGCGACTCCGCTACGACACGCCCGAGGCGCGCGCGATGGGCACGAAGATCTCCGAGGCGATGCGCGACCGCGCCTACCTCGCCTCGGTCGACCTCGCGAAGGAGCGCGGGCCGTTCCCGCTCTTCAACGCGGACCTCTATCTCTCGGGCGGCAACTTCGCCTCGCGCCTGCCGAACGAGGTCAAGCAGAAGATCCGCGCGCACGGCATCCGCAACTCGCACCTGCTCTCGATCGCGCCGACCGGCACCATCTCGCTCGCGTTCGCCGACAACGCGTCGAACGGCATCGAGCCGCCGTTCTCGTGGACTTACACCCGCCGCAAGCGCATGGCCGACGGGACGTGGAAGGAGTACGTCGTCGAGGACCACGCATATCGCCTGCATCGCCGCCTCGCCGACGCGGGCAGCCTGCCGCCCGTGCCCGACGGCGCCTCGCTGCCCGACTACTTCGTCACCGCGCTCGAGATCTCCGCCCAGGCGCACAAGGAGATGGTGGCCGCGGTCGCGCCGTGCATCGACACGTCGATCTCGAAGACGGTGAACGTTCCCGAGGACTATCCCTACGCCGACTTCGAGGATCTGTATCTCTCCGCGTGGAAGGCGGGACTGAAGGGTCTTGCGACGTATCGCCCGAACAAGGTGCTCGGCGCCGTGCTCTCCGTCGAGGGCACGGAGAAGAAGCCCGACGAGAAGAAGCAGCCGCACGACGTCGTCATCGCCGAGGCGAATCGCAGGCTCTCGATCAAGAGCCTGCCGGCGCCCGTGCTCGCCTCGCTCGTATGGCCGAGCCGGCCGGCGCTGCCTGGCGGCAACCCGTCGTGGACGTACATGGTCGAGCACCCCGGCGGCGAGTTCGGGCTGTTCGTCGGGCACGTGGAGGAGGACGGGCGCGTGTTCCCGTTCGAGGTGTGGGTCAACGGCGCGGAGCAGCCGCGCGGCCTCGGTGCGGTCGCGAAGACGCTCTCGATGGACATGCGCGCGAACGACCGCGCGTGGCTGCAGATGAAGCTCGACGCGCTCGCGAAGACGCCGGGCGAGCAGTCCTTCGCCATGCCGATGCCGCCGCACGGCGAGCGCAAGCTCGTGCCGAGCGTCGTCGCCGGCGTCGCGCAGATCGTGCGCTGGCGCTGCGACCAGCTCGGCGCGCTCGACGAGAAGGCGCCCGACCTGCTCTCGCCGGAGGGCCGTCCGCATCCCGTGCTCGATGCGATGTTCAGCGTCGACGAACCGAAGACCGGCACCGGCGGCACGCTCTCGTGGACCGTCGACATCGTGAACCCCGCCTCGGGCGAGGACTTCGTGCTGGGCCTGAAGGAAATCACGCTGCCGGACGGCATCACGCGGCCCTACGCGATGTTCCTCGCGGGCCACTACCCGCGCGCGCTCGACGGCCTCGCGCGGCTGCTCTCGCTCGACATGCGCGTGCTCGACCCGGCGTGGATCGGCATGAAGCTGCGCAAGCTGCTCAACTACGCCGAGCCGCTCGGCGACTTCCTCGCCTTCGTGCCGGGCGAGCGCCGCCAGCAGGTCTGGCCGTCAACGGTCGCCTACTTGGCGCGCCTCGTCATCCACCGCTACGCGATGCTCGGCGTGCTCGACGAGCACGGCTACCCGCGCCACGAGATGGGCATCCTCGAAGCGCCGCGCGAGAAGGGCGAGGCCACGCTGCAGCAGGGCGCCCTCTGCACGGAGTGCGGGAACTACACCGTCATCCGCAAGGATGGATGCGATTTCTGTACGGCGTGCGGGGCGGTGGGGGCGTGTGGGTAGTGGTATGTCTGCGCGCCGGGGCTGCTTCGCCCGCGCGACCGGGACGCACGAGAACGTCGTTTCCGCCCCTTTGCCGTCGTTCGAGTCGATGACTTGAGCAGTGGCAGTGCCGCGACAGCGACCGCTTGAGCCTCCTCAGCCGAGCGCGAGAAAAGCGGCTTCCGGATGTTCGACGAAGGCGCGCACCTGGGTGTCCCGGGACCGAAGCAGCCGCGCGACGTCAGCCGTTGCGCAGTTGCCGAGCCGCACCCAGATCACTTTCGGCGGTGGGCCGCGCAGCACGCTGAGGCGCTGGAAATCCTGGTCCTTGGTGACCAAAACGAAATCTCCGGCGGCGGCTTGGCCCCAGATCGCGTCATCCGAAGCACCCCCGAGGCCGAGAGCGACGACGTGCGCAGAGTCGGGGTATAGATCAGCAAGGTAGCCGACTAGGCGCGCCGCGAGGTCCTCGTCGAAGAGGAGCCTCAGTGCTCGCTCCGTTGGTCCGCTGCGCCTCGGCTACGGCGCAGGAACGCTGGCGAGTCGACGCTCTCGGTCCGCTGCGAAGGCCAGACAGGCGCGAATATCGTCGCGAGAGAGTTGTGGAAAGTCGGCGATGATCTCGTCCTCGCTCATGCCGCCTGCAAGGTACGAGAGGACGTCGCCCACAGAAATACGCGTGCCCCGCACGATGGGCTTTCCGAAGCAGACTTCGGGGTCGATGGTGATCCGGTCACGGTAGTCCATTACGGCGGACGCTACGCCTGGCAGGCAGTGGGGTCAATACGGCGAACCCCGGGAGTGTAGAGGTTGCCCCAAGCCACGCCGCCAGCGCGACTCGGCGCGCTTCGACGGGCCCCGATCGCGGGCGTGCGCGAAGCGCTGCGTCGTTGAAGCGACCGAGAATCCGGAGCAACATC
>Ga0209254_10004589_pt1 | contig 12660 bp, 11 predicted proteins | sample FrelakmetDIP11DI_FD_187148 | JGI IMG/M metagenome (GOLD analysis project Ga0209254, IMG submission 187148) | Freshwater lake sediment microbial communities from the University of Notre Dame, USA, for methane emissions studies - DIP11 DI (SPAdes)... | ecosystem: Environmental > Aquatic >...
TCGATCTGATCCGGCAGGCGCTCCAGCGCACCAACGGGAATCGCAGCCGTTCGGCGCGCCTCCTCGGGATATCGCGGGATACCCTGAACTACCGGATGCAGAAGCACGGCATTACCTAGCTGATGTTCCGCCGAGGGAGTAACGCCGCATCTACGGACCACGTTGCAATTTCAGATCCGGGCGCTGACGGCTGTTCAGAATCCGCCCATGATTCCAAAGCCGAAGTGAATGGAAGGCCACCGCGTCGGGCCGCGGGATGGATCCCAAGGCTCGTCCCAGAGATGCGTCTGAAGCGGTTCGATAACCGGGACCGATAACCGCGTTGCGCCCACTGGGACCTCTCGAACCCCAAGTACGCGACCGTAGATGGTGATGCGCTGCCCCGGCACATAGTGGACCGAATTTGCGCCGTAGCCGTACCGGGCCACGAAGCGCCCTTGCAACGCTTCGCCGATGAGAGGCTCACCGTGGGATTCGAGGGGAAAGCCGAGTACGCCGAGTTCGATGTCCTTTTCCAGAACGCGAACCTCCCCGACCACTCCGCCCCATAAAACGTTCGCTCCCGTCTTGTGCTCGGGGTCCGCGGCCACGGCCATGGCGGTCAGGCCCGAGTCGATGCTGCGAAAAACAGCATCGTCGAACGGCGATAGGACAGTGCAGCCGCCGAGCAGTGCTCCGAGGAACCACACAGAGCGAGGCAACAGGTCCGCGTTCCTCGCTGATCGAAAGGCCCTCGGACGATCGTTGAAAAGGGTCTTCAATCCGACACGATCACGCCGGCGCCGACAGTGTTGTTGGTGGTGTCGTCGATGACGATGAAACTGCCGGTAATTCGGTTCTCCGCATAGGTATCGACAAATACGGGCTGCTGCAAGCGGAACCGAACACGAGCGATGTCGTTCATGCGCAGCGTGTCGGGTGTCGGCAGATGGGTGAGCGTGTTGACGTCGACGCGATAGGACAACTCCTTGAAAATCGCCCTGACCGTCCGGCTGGTGTGCTTGATCCAGTACTTGCGTTGCGGGGTCAAGGAATCCTCGGCAAGCCAGCACAGGTTCGCTTCGATGTCCTGCGTGAGCGTTGGTGGTGCGCGGTCGGACACCAGCATGTCACCGCGGGAAATGTCGATTTCGTCCGCCAACTCCACGACGATGGCCGAGTCGGCGCGAGCTTCGTCTAGGGGGCCGTCCGCGGTCAGAATGCTTCTCACCTTGCTGCACCGACCTACCGGCAGCACGCGCACGACATCGCCGCGACGCACGGTGCCGCAGGCGACTGTGCCCTGGTATCCGCGAAACTCCCCAGCGCTTGTCGCGACTTCGTCAGCCTGATTTCCGAGCATGACCCGCGAGACGCGCTGCACCGGGAAGCGCAACGGCCGATCCGACGCATCGTGCAGAGCAGGGACGTGGTCGAGATAGTCCACCAGGGTAGGGCCCTGATACCAGGGCATTTCCTCTCCGGTGTCGACGACGTTGTCGCCGTTCAAAGCCGACATCGGGATCGACTGGATTTCGGTGAATCCCAGCGTCTGGGCGAAGGCGAGATAATCGCTCTTGATTCTCTCGAACACCTCCCGAGCATAGTCGACGAGGTCCATTTTGTTGATGGCCAAGACTACGCGGGGAATTCCGACCAGCCTGGCGAGGTAGGAGTGGCGACGCGTTTGCGGCAGCACCCCCTTCCGCGCGTCGATCAGAATCACGGCGACGTCCGCCATCGAGGCTGCCGTTACCATGTTGCGCGTGTATTGCTCATGGCCCGGTGCGTCGCCGATGATGAACTTACGTCTCGGCGTTGCGAAGTAGCGGTAGGCGACGTCGATGGTAATGCCCTGCTCGCGTTCTGCCTCCAATCCGTCCGTCAACAACGAGAGGTCGACCTGCGACAAGCCGCGCCGCTCCGAGGTGCGCTCGATGGCTGACAATTGGTCGGCAAGGATGCTCTTCGAATCGTAGAGCAAACGACCGATCAACGTGCTCTTGCCATCGTCGACACTGCCGGCGGTAATGAATCGCAATAATCCGGTATGGGTGCTCATGGTCTCGTTTGATCCGCTCTGCGGATAAAAGTGAACAGTAAGATATCTATCTGCGGTGGCGAATCAATGGCTGCGTCTCAAGAAGAGCCTTCGATAGAGAAGTTCGATAAAGGATGAGAAGGTGGCTGGGGCGGTTGCCTCCCCGGTGGCTGCTCCTATCGGGTGTGCCATTGGTGCGCCAGGTCGGTCTGCCGTGCTCGTGAATACTCGTCCGGCGCTTGGAGCCTGTGCCCTCGGGAAACTCCATCGAGGTGTACGCGCATGGTTGCGCAGCCGCCTAAAAGTAACCTTCCTTCTTGCGTCTCTCCATGGCGGCATCCGACGTCTGGTCGTCCAAGCGGGTAGCGCCGCGCTCCGTGATGCGGGTGACAGCAGTCTCGCGAACGATTTCTTCCAAGGTCATGGCCATGGATACCACTGGCGCCGTGCACGGAATGTCCCCGACAGTGCGAAAACGGCACCACACCGTCTCGATGGTTTCCCCTTCCTTGGGAGGCGTCAGGTGAGTGACGGGAACCAGCACATCGCCGCGGCGCACCACCTTCCGCTCATGTGCGAAGTAGATCTCCGGCAGTTCGATCTCCTCCCGCAGGATGTATTGCCAGACATCGAGCTCGGTCCAGTTGGAGATGGGAAACACCCGCATGTTCTCGCCCTTGTGGACTCGGGTATTGTAGAGCTCCCAAAGCTCGGGCCGCTGGTTCTTCGGATCCCATTGGCCGAACTCGTCGCGAAAGCTGAAAATCCGTTCCTTGGCCCGGGCCTTTTCTTCGTCGCGCCGTCCGCCGCCGATGCAGGCATCGAATTCGAACTCGGCGATCGCTTCGAGCAGCGTGACCGACTGGTAAGGATTGCGGGACTCGAGCGGATGTTTCAAACGTACGGTGCCGCGCCTGATGGAATCCTCCAGCGACCGTACGACGAGCTTGCAGCCGAGCTTTTCCGCCATGCGGTCGCGGAATTCAATGACTTCCGGGTAGTTGTGCTCCGTATCGATATGCAGCAAGGTGAAACCGACGCGTTCGGGAAAAAAGGCCTTCTTGGCGAGATGAAGCGCCACCGCGGAATCCTTGCCGCCTGAGAATAGCAACGCGGCGTTGTGGCATTCAGCGGCTACCTCGCGCAGGATAAAGATGGACTCCGCTTCCAGTGCGTCGAGATGGCTGAAATAGCCGCCTGGATCGCTGTGGTGTTCGTCGAGAAGACCCGGAATGGTTTGGGCAGGCATACTCATAGGCGAATAAGATACGGGGTGGCTAACGCCGATCCGGCTCGTGACAATAAACGCATAGAATACCGGACCCTGAGGACGTCTGTCCAAGTCAGCCAAGGCGGCATCCGTGGATGACCACGGCGATTCGGGTTCACGGCCTCGGTTGCTTGCGGCTGTCGGAGTCCGGGTGGCCTGATGCGGGTGCCCAGTCGGCTTGGCTCCCTCCGGGCGGCGGTATCTCGGCCGAGCTACAGGTTCTCCGGGCCTGCCCCACGCATTCTTCGGGGATCGTGGCTGATGTCTTCGACACGGAGTTTGAACTCGCCGGACCGGCGGTCGGCGAGGAACAGCTTCAGGGAACGGTGGACCGTTTCGAAGGAGAGGTCTTCCCAGGGAATCTGCTCCTCGTCGAACAGCCGCGTCTCGAGGCTTTCCGAACCCGCGGAGTACTCTTCCGAGACCATCTCCGCGCGGAAGAAGAAGTACACCTGGGAGATGTGAGGAAGATTGAAGATAGTGAAAATCTCGCCGATCGTCACCTCGACGTTGGCTTCTTCGCGGGCCTCGCGTTGGGCCGCCTGGGCGATGGTTTCGCCCATCTCCATGAAACCGGCCGGCAGTGTCCAGAAGCCCTTGCGCGGCTCGATCGCGCGTCTACACAACAGAATACGGCCTTCCCACACCGGAATGCAGCCGGCTATTAGTTTCGGGTTTTGGTAATGAACCCTGTCGCAGGTATCGCAAATGTAGCGCGGGCGGTCGTCACCTTCCGGCACACCGAAGCGCAGCAGGGAGCCGCAGTGAGAGCAAAATCTCATTGGGTTTGAGGTGGTGTTTCGCTCACTGGCTCTCGGTTCGTCAATCCGAGCATTCGCGAGCATGGCTCGCTCCAAACGGGTGCGCTCCGGTTCGGTCTCCTGCTCTTCGATAACCGGGCCGCGACTCAGGCGAGCAGGCTCACCATCAGCTGATCCTCCAGGTCGAAGCGCGTGGCCAGGGCCTCACCGAGCTTCGACAGATCCTCTTCGAGCTCAAGGCGCAACTCTGCGATCTCCAGTTTCTCGTACTTGTCGTTGAACGCCAAGGCCACGTCCGTCGCTGCCTCGATCGCCGCATACACCTTCTCGGCCGTGTCGAGGGCCCGCTGCCGGCGTTCGCTTCCGTCCATGATGCGCCGGTAGACCCCGAAATGGCCGAGCGAGATATAATCGATGAGAAGCTGACAGAACTGTTGAACTTTCCGGTCGATCCGCTGGGTGGGACTGAAGGGCTTCATGCTCCCGAGCTCGCAGTACAAGCCCCAAACCTGCTGCCGTTCCTGCAATAGCTCCTGAATCATCTTGCTGGTCTGCGGGCGCCGCTCGTCGAAGAGGAGATTGCTCATGACCGTGTTTCCTTCTCGTAGGAATAGGCTTACTTTATGCTATATGCCCGGGCGGGACAATTGCCCGGTTCGTCGAAATCCGTCTCCACCTCTCCCGGTTGACCCGCGTCGCCCGCATCATTCGTGAGCTCAAACGTCTCCGTCATCATTCCATCCCACGATCGAGCCGCTTTGCTCGAACGCGCGCTGCGATCGGTGTTCGCCCAGACCATCGCGGCCGGGGAAGTGATCGTGGTGGACGACGGCTCGACCGACCACACCCAGGAGCTGATCCACTCGCGGTTCCCGGCCGCCCGTTATCTGCATCAGGAGAATCGCGGCGTGAGCACGGCCCGCAACCGGGGTATCGAGGCCGCGCGGGGCGGCTGGGTCGCCTTCCTCGACTCGGACGATGAGTGGCTGCCGCAAAAGCTCGAATGCCAGCTCCGACGGCTCGCGGAGCAACCGGAACTCCGAATCTGCCACACAGAGGAAATCTGGATCCGCCGGGGCAGCCGAGTCAACCCGATGAAGAAGCACGCCAAGCGCGGAGGTTGGATCTTCCGTCACTGCCTGCCGCTTTGCGCAATGTCGCCCTCATCCATCCTGCTCCATCGCGAGGTTTTCGAGGCGGTTGGCCTCTTCGACGAGGAGCTCCCTGCGTGCGAGGACTATGACCTCTGGCTGCGCATCACCGCCCGCTATCCGGTTCTGTTCGTCGAGGAGCCGCTTATCGTCAAACACGGTGGCCATGAGGACCAGCTGTCCCGGCGTTTCTTTGGTATGGACCGCTTCCGTATCCGTGCGCTCGAAAAAATCCTCGCTGGCGGTGATCTGCCGGACGAGGACCGACGCGCCGTGGCCGCCACGCTCGCCGAGAAGGCCAGAATTTACGCCTCCGGCGCCCGGAAACGCGGCAAGCTCTCCGAGGCGCAACATTACGCGGCGCTGGGAAATCTCTATGCCGCCTCAGTCTGAAACCTTCGTGCATTTCATCGTCGCCCTGCCCGCGGAAGCCAAGCCTTTGATTGCGCATTACCGCTTGAAGCGGCGCGTTGGCGAAGACGCGTTCGCGGTGTTTGAAAAGGAGGGGATCAGCCTCACCGTGTCCGGCATCGGCAAGGTGGCGACGGCGGCCGCTATCGGTTACACCCATGTGCTGTTTGGCAAGCGGAAGAATGCCGTTTGGCTGAACGTGGGCGTCGCGGGGCATCGCGAGCACCCCTTAGGGAGCGTTTGGATCGCCCACAAGATCACCGACGCCGAGACCGGACGCCGCTGGTACCCGAGCATTTGTTTTCGAGCCCACTGTCCCAGCGCGGAAATCCGGACCGTTTCGCAACCGGAAACCGAGTACGCCCGCGAGTGTCTGTACGACATGGAAGCCGCGTCAGTTGTTGAGACCGCCACCCGCTTCTCGAGTGGCGAACTGGTGCATTGCCTCAAGGTGATCTCGGACAACCGGCAGAGCGTTGTTTGGGACATCGATCCCGCGCGCGTCACCACTTGGGTGGAGAACGCCATCGACGTGCTGCTTTACACCAAACAGGCCCTGCGCCATCTGGCCGGCGAGGTCATTCCCAAGCGTCAGCCGAACCCCGAGATCTGGACCTCGCGCTGGCATTTCACCGTGCAAGAGCGGCTGCAACTGGAAAGGCTGCTGCACCGCTGGCGGGTGTTGAATGACGATCTGCCTTTGCCGGAGGTGCCTAAGGCGGAACGTGGCCGAGACATCCTCATCTGGCTGAAAGATGCCGTAGAACGATTGCCGGTCCGGCTGGCTTCGTCTCACTCATGATCGACACCCTTTACGTCGAGGAGGCCGTCCGCGGACATCCTCGGGTTGCGGACATTCTCCGGCGCTTCCCCGAGGCGCGCGTGGTCGGCTGCGAGCGCTACGGCGAAGTGTTCAACCCCAAGGCGCAGAATTTTGGGCTGCAGAAACACCGGCCGGCGCTGATCGTCGCGGAGAAGTTCAAGAACTTTATCCTCCCGGCGCCCGCAGGCTACGGGATTGGGGCGCGCCGCAACTACTACTTCTCGCACCTCTTGAACTGCCTGTACGACTGTCGCTACTGCTTCCTCCAGGGAATGTATCAATCGGCGCACTATGTTCTGTTCGTCAACTACGAGGACTTCCAGTCGGAGATTCGCCGTATTGCCAAGGAAACGCCGGGCGAAGCGACCCACTTCTTCTCGGGCTACGACTGCGACAGCCTCGCCCTGGAGCCCGTCAGTGGCTTCGCGGCGTCATTTCTCCCCTTCTTTCGGGATCTTCCCGACGCCTGGGTGGAGCTCCGCACGAAAAGCACTCAGGTCCGCACGCTGCTCGACACCGAGCCGCTGTCGAATTGCGTCGTCGCCTTCAGTTTCACCCCCAAGGAGATTGCCGCGGCGCTGGAACATAAGACGCCCGACCCGCACAAGCGCCTGCGGGCGGCGCGGCGCCTGCAGCAACACGGGTGGCCTATAGGCCTGCGCTTCGACCCGATCGTGTATCAGGATGATTGGAGGACGATCTATCGCTCCATGTTCGCCGAGGTGTTTGCGACGCTCGACCCGGAGCGAGTGCACTCGGTCAGTCTCGGTCTGTTCCGTTTGCCCGAGGCCTTCTTTCGCCGGATGAGCGGGCTCTATCCCGAAGAAAAGCTGTTCGCCGGACCGCTCGCTTCCAGAAACGGGATGGTCTCCTACGGTCCAGAACTGGAGCGTGAAGTGTGGGGCTTTTGTGAAAGAGAGATTCTCCGCTATGTGCCGGCGGAACGCTTCTTTGCTTGCCAGGCTTGAGGCGCCTCCATCTCGCGTTTATCCGCTCGATTCCCCCGAAACTCAAGGCGAGAAGACTGTCCTTCACCGTCGAGAGAATTCTCGGGTGAGCACAGGGAGTTGGCGCTCTTGGCCGATTCCGGAGGGTGTCGCAACGCACCACTTAGGTTCGGTTAGCGCGGCGTAACTTGACAAAATCAAGAGTGTTGTGGTTTTCCCTTGCGCCATATTCACTCTCCTGCGACACCGTCATGATGCCGTGAGCAGGGCGCGCAGCAGGCTCTTTCCTCTCAGTCTATAATCCCGGCCATCGAATCAGTGGTTGCACTTTATGAAAGTCCTCATCGTCGGCGGCGGCGGACGTGAACACGCCCTCGCATGGAAAAGCGCTCAGTCTACCAAGGTCACTCAGGTTTTCGTCGCTCCCGGCAACGCAGGCACGGCCGTCGAGCCCAAAGTGACTAACCTTGCCATCGCCGCGGAGGATATTCAAGGGCTGAAACGATTCGCCCTGGATAGCGCTGTCGACCTCACCGTTATCGGTCCCGAAGCCCCGCTCGTCGCGGGCATTGCCGACGAGTTCACCGCCGCGGGTCTGCGCTGCTTCGGCCCGACGCGGCTCGCCGCGCGCCTCGAAGGCTCCAAGGCGTTCTGCAAGGATTTCTTGGCTCGCCACGGGATACCCACCGCGGGTTACCGCACGTTCGAGAAACCCGATGAAGCGATCGCCTACATTCGCCAGCAAGGGACTCCGATCGTGGTCAAGGCCGACGGGCTCGCCGCTGGGAAAGGGGTTGTCGTCGCGCAGAGCGAGAACGAGGCCATCGTAGCGGTCACCGACATGTTATCGGGCAATGCATTCGGGTCAGCCGGGCATCGGGTGGTGATCGAAGAATTCCTGGTGGGGGAGGAGGCCAGCTTCATCGTCATGGCCGACGGCAGGCACGCCTTGCCAATGGCCAGTTCTCAGGACCACAAGGCGCGTGACGACGGCGACCTGGGGCCCAATACCGGAGGCATGGGCGCGTATTCGCCGGCCCCCGTGGTAACTCCCGAAGTGCACCAGCGCATCATGGAGCAGGTCATCCTCCCGACACTGAAAGGGATGGACGCGGACGGCACACCCTACACCGGCTTTCTTTACGCCGGGGTGATGGTAGACCCCACGGGCCAGATCAAGGTGCTCGAGTTCAATTGTCGGTTTGGCGACCCTGAGACACAGCCGATCATGATGCGGCTGAAAAGCGGCCTGCCTGAACTCTGTCTCGCCGGGCTGGAAGGAAAACTCGACCATGTCCAGGCGGACTGGGACTCGCGGGTCGCCCTAGGCGTCGTGATGGCGGCCGGCGGTTATCCGTTCGGTTACCGTAAGGGCGATGTCATCACTGGTCTAGCGAAGGGCAGCGAGGAAGGCGTCAAAGTTTTCCACGCCGGAACCTGTGTCAGTGGTGATCGGGTTGTTACCGCCGGTGGGCGTGTGCTCTGTGTCTGTGCGCTGGGAAACAGCGTCGCAGAGGCGCAAAGGAACGCGTACGAGTCGGTTCGGGAAATCCATTGGGAAGGCGTCTACTTCCGCAGCGACATCGGCTACCGCGCGATCGTGCGCGGCTGACCTTTCCGCCGAACAAGCTCAAGAACTCACAATGCGGAAGCACAGCGCGCGGCGATGATTTCAGAAGTGCGGAATCATTACAAACCCTTGACGAGGGCGCTATTTGCCTATTTAATTTGCGCTCCTCCGAACAGGCCAGGTAGCTCAGTCGGTAGAGCAGGGGACTGAAAATCCCCGTGTCGGCGGTTCGATTCCGTCCCTGGCCACCAAGTAATACAAGAGCTTGCAGCAATGCAGGCTTTTTTCGTTTTGGAGCAGGGTTACGCGGGGGTTACGGTCTGGATGAGGCGCGGTTAAGCTCCGTTACACATTGAGGACCGATGACGCCGTCACGAATTAATTAAACGCCGGAGCCTGTCGCAGAAGGAAGCACCACCCCAGCGATCCGCGACGGTCGGCTGCGTGTGAGCCTTCTCGTGTCCTCCGAATCGGAACAGGATCAGACGCAAGTTGCTCATCTTCAAACTGGTCCTTGGGATCATCATCCAGATCCTGGCGTGCAGCAGCCTGCTGTTGGTCCCAGCCGGGACTTGGCACTGGTGGCGTGCTTGGTTGTTGATCGGCGTGGTCCTGGCTGCCAGCATCGCGACGGCGATCAGCCTTTTCCCCGCCCACCAGGACTTGCTTGAGGAACGCCTCAAACCATTGTTTCAAGTGGGACAGCCGCTTGCCGACAAAGTCGTCCTGGTACTGTTCTTCGCCGCGTTCGTGGGTTTGATGGTCCTGATTCCTCTGGACGTTTTCCAACTTCACCTGACGGACCAGCCCGGACCCTTCGTTTCTGTCGCGGGACTGCTCCTGTTTCTCCTGGGGTGGTGGATTGCCTACCTCTCGTTGCGGGATAACCCCTTTGCCTCGCCCGTGGTGAAGCATCAGGGTGAACGGCAACACACGGTCGTCGATACTGGCGTCTACGGCATAGTCCGCCACCCCATGTATGCGGGCGCTGTGCTCCTGATCGTCGGTATGCCTCTGTGGCTGCAATCCTACGCTGCCGCTTTGCTGGCACTGGTGCCGATCGGCTTGCTCGTGGTGCGGATCTCGGTCGAGGAACAATTCCTGCTGCGAGAGCTGCAGGGCTACCAAGGCTATGTGGAGAGAGTCCGGTATCGGCTGATCCCGTGGCTCTGGTGAGTTCGGCAGCGCTAGGGGCTTCGGCTCGCTGGTCGGGGGACGGGTGTTTCAGCGCCTGTACCCTCCGATAGCGTACCCGCTGCCCTCAAGGGTTCGTCAGACCGCAGCGGACTCGGCAGAGGGGACAAGGTGGACGCCTCGCCACAGAAGCACTACCCTTGATGCAACTTGTCGGCGAGAGGCGGTTGCGTTTCGCGCTCTGCGTTAACCCCGGAAGATCCTAGCCATGAAAATCACAATGGATGTCGAGGTAAGTCCGCAAGAACTGCGCACCTTCTTCGGTCTGCCCGACGTGGACGCACATCGAGTGAGCGTTCAGCGATAATCGCCGAAGCTTAAGGAGATCCCGTCGGAAAGCCGCTCCCTGGAGGCAGCCAGTCACGTTCCCCGATCCAGACCATGCCCGATAAACTAACTCTTCAACAACTGGAAGCCTTCCTGTGGGAGGCGGCGGACATTCTGCGGGGCAACATGGATGCCTCGGAGTTCAAGGATTACATCTTCGGCATGCTGTTCCTGAAGCGCCTGTCGGATGCCTTCGACGAGGAGCAGGAACGAGTCGTTGCCTACTACCGGGGCGAGGGCAAGAGCGAATCCGAAGCCCGAGCGCTGGCGCAGGACGAGGACGAATACACCGCCACGTTCTTCGTGCCCGAGCGTGCCCGCTGGTCCCATCTCAAGGACCTGAAACACGACATCGGGGCGGACCTCAACAAAGCCACGGAAGCGATCGAAGAACACAACCCGACGCTGGAAGGGGTGCTGGTTTCGATCGACTTCAACATCAAGAACAAGCTGAGCGACAAGAAGCTGCGGGACCTGCTGTCCCACTTCGGCAAGCACCGGCTGCGCACCGAGGATTTCGAACGCCCGGACCTCCTGGGTTCGGCTTACGAGTACCTGATCAAGCAATTCGCCGATTCCGCCGGCAAGAAAGGCGGCGAGTTCTACACCCCGTCGGAAGTCGTCAAGCTGCTGGTGTCCCTGTTGAAGCCGCACGCCGGGATGCGCATTTACGATCCGACCGCCGGTTCCGGCGGCATGCTGATCCAGACCCGCAATCACCTCGCCGCCCACGGCGAGAACCCGCGCAATCTCGCCCTGTTCGGTCAGGAAATGAACCTGAGCACTTGGGCGATCTGCAAGATGAACATGTTCCTCCACGGGGTGATGAACGCCGACATTCGCAAGGGCGACACGCTGCGGGAACCGCAGCACGTGCAGCACGGTGAACTGATGACCTTCGACCGGGTCATCGCCAATCCGCCGTTCAGCCTCGCCAAATGGGGCAAAGAGGAAGCCGACAACGATCCCTACGGGCGCTTCCCCTACGGAACCCCGCCCAAAGACACCGGCGACCTGGCTTTCGTCCAGCACATGATGTCCTCGCTCAACGCCGAGGGCATGATGGGCGTGGTGATGCCCCACGGGGTGCTGTTCCGGGGCAGTTCGGAGAAGGAAATCCGCAAGGGCATTTTGGAAGCCGACTTGCTGGAAGCCGTCATCGGTCTGCCGCCGAACCTGTTCTATGGCACTGGTATCCCGGCGTCTTTGCTCATCCTCAACAAGCGAAAGTCCGCCGAGCGGAAGGGCAGGGTGCTGTTCATCAACGGCGAGCTGGAGTTCGAGGAAGGCAAGAATCAGAACACGCTCCGGCAGCAGGACATCGACCACATCCTCGCGACCTTCGACGCCTACCAGGATGTGAAGCGCTACGCCAAGGTGGTGCCCCTCGCCGACATCCGGGAAAACGACTACAACCTCAACATCCGGCGCTATGCCGACACCTCCCCGCCGCCGGAGACCTTCGATGTGCGCGCCATCCTGCACGGCGGGATTCCGGTCCGGGAAGTGCAGGAGGACTACGTGCAGGAAACGCTGAACGGTTTCGATGTCTCCGTCGTGTTCGACCGCCGAAACGCCGACTACTGCGCGTTCAAGCCCGAGATCGCGAGCAAGGAGCAGATCCGGGAACACCTCGGCACCGATGACCCGAAACTCATCGCCCAGTTCGAGCGCTGGTGGGACAAGTACCAGGTCTCACTGACCGAGTTGGATAGTCAGGTCGAGGCGGCAGAGCGGGTCATGTACGATTACCTCAAGGAACTCGGGTACTTGGAGGCTCCGCAATGAAAACCGTGCGGCGGCAAGTCAACGACACGCTGTGAGACCAGGGCGAAACACGGAGAAAGTTGGAAATGAGCGAAAGGATTCCGGAGGGGTGGGAGTGGAAAACCATCGGGGAAGTTGCGCTAAACGTAGGTCAAAAGTACCTCCCCAGGTCGGACAACTCGGTCGGCAAGCATCGCTACGTTGGTTTAGAGCACCTTGACTCAGGCGGAAGTTCCATAAGGAGATGGGGATACTCAACTGACGTTGTGTCCACAAAGGGCGTATTCAACGAGGGAGACACACTGTTTGGGAAGCTGCGCACTGTTTGGGAAGCTGCGTCCGTACCTGAGAAAAGTCGCTCTGGCAGACTTTGGGGGCGTGTGCTCCACGGACATTTTGGTCATCCGTGCGAGAGCGGC
>Ga0209254_10004590_pt1 | contig 12657 bp, 10 predicted proteins | sample FrelakmetDIP11DI_FD_187148 | JGI IMG/M metagenome (GOLD analysis project Ga0209254, IMG submission 187148) | Freshwater lake sediment microbial communities from the University of Notre Dame, USA, for methane emissions studies - DIP11 DI (SPAdes)... | ecosystem: Environmental > Aquatic >...
CACCACACGCAGCAGATCTCGCACCGGCGGCCCCTGTCCCGCACCTCGCTCTCGCACCTGAAGGGCCTGCTTCGGTACCACCGGAAGCACGGCGGATGGATCAGGCGCCCGGCGAACACCGACCGGCGCTGGCCGGCTCGAGACGACGCGGCAGAGCGCTTCGTACGTTCGATCGCAACGGGCCCCGCCGAGGACGCGGGCGCCGGCGCAGGCGGCGAGGCTGCCTTGGCGGTGCGTGCATGAGCGCGTCTCGCGTGGGGTCGGACCCCGCGCCAGGAGCGCACCCGCTGATTGGCGTCGTGCACCTGGTGACCACGATCGAATTCGGGGGGCTCGAGAAGGTCGTCCTCGATCTGGTGCGCCGCCGGGCCCGGGAGACCTTCGAGATGCACGTAATGTGCCTCGAGGCGGCCGGGGCGCTGGCCCCGCGCTTCGCCGAACTGGGGATCCCGATCGAGACAATCGGTCGGCCGGGGGACTGGTACTGGCAGCGCGTGGTCCGCTTGGCCATGCGGCTCCGGGCCCTGCGGCCCTTGGTGCTGCACACGCACAATCCGGGACCTCACCTGCACGGCGCGCTTGCCGCGTGGCTTGCCCGTGTGCCCGTCCTCGTGCACACGAAACACGGTCGGAACAGGGTGGAACGCCGGATCGTGCGGATGATCAACCGCTTCGCCGCCTCGCGCTCGGATTGCGTTGTCGCCGTCTCGGACGATGCGGCCGCGGTTTCCCGGGACATCGAGCGCGTGCCCTCAGCGAAGGTCCGGACGATTCACAATGGCGTGGATCTGGATCATTTCGCCTACCGAGGCCCCCGGGTAGGCCGGACGGACCTCCGCGCCGTGACCGTGGCCCGCCTCGATCCCGTCAAAGATCAGGCGACCCTGCTGCGGGCGGTGCGCCTGATCGTTGACAAGAACCCCTCGTTCTCGGTGGACGTGGTGGGCGACGGCCCGGCGCGCTCCGAGCTCGAGGCCCTCCGGGCAGAACTCCACCTCGAACGCCACTGCCGCTTCCATGGATTCCAGGATGACGTCCGGCCGTTCCTGGCCCAGGCCGATGTCTTCGTGCTGAGCTCGATCAGCGAAGGCATCCCTCTGACGTTGCTCGAGGCCATGGCGACAGGGCTGCCCGGCATAGCGACCGACGTTGGGGGCAATCGCGAGGTCATCGTGCCTGGGGAGACGGGATATCTGGTGCCGGTTCGCTCTCCCGCAGCATTCGCGGAGGCGGTGTTGCGGCTGAAGGCCGAACCCGCGGAGCTCGACAGGCTTGGGCAGGGCTCGCGGAGACGCGTCGAGGAGGAGTTCAGCCTTGCCGTCATGGTGGAGCGGTACGAGGCGCTGTACCGTGAGGTTCTTGGCAGGCGAAGCGCCAGTGAAGGGGAGCGGATGTCGTGATGAATGCCCCATTCTGGCAACTGCCGATTCGTGCGTTCGAGAGCGGGATCAAGCGGCGCAACACGTTCCGCTACTGGCGCGAACTCGATCGCACGCAGTGGCTGCAGCGCGAGGCACTCGAGGCAATCCAGTTCAGGGCATTGCAGCGCCTCGTCGCCCACGCCGCCGAGCGGTGCCCTTACTACCGGGACACGTGGCGGAGCCTCGGTCTCGACCCGGCTGCACTCACGACCCTCGACCTCTTCCGGCGCTGGCCCGTGATCGATCAGCACACGATTCGCGACAACCGTTTGGCGATGCGGGCCCAGGTTCCGGGCATGCGCCTTTTCTCAAAAGCCACCGGCGGGTCTACCGGCATCCCGCTGGAGCTCGACCTCAATCCGGACAGCTACGACCGGCGCTTCGCCGCTTCCTTCAGGGGCTATTCGTGGGCATCCGCCGAACCGGGGCGGAAGCAGCTGTACCTGTGGGGCGGCGCGCTCGGCGACGTCCCCCGATGGAAACGCATCAAGAACCGCTGGTACGAGGGCCTCTATCGCCGCCGCGTCCTGGACTGCTTCCATTTCGGCCCCGACCGGGCCGGCGACTTCGTGGCCGAACTCGATCGCTACCGGCCGGACGTCATCGTCGCCTACACGAATCCGCTGTACGAATTCGCACGCGTGCTCGACGAGACGGGGCAGCGGCCGTTCGCGCCGGCATCGATCGTCGTCGGGGCCGAGAAGCTGCACGACTTCCAGCGCGCCGTCATCGAACGCGTGTTCCGGGCGCCGGTGTTCGAAACCTACGGCTGCCGCGAGTTCATGTTGATCGGGGCCGAGTGCAGCCGGCACGCCGGGCTCCACGTGACAGCGGAGCAGCTCCTGGTGGAGATCCTCGACGACGACGGCGCGCCGGTGCCGGCCGGCACCGACGGGAACGTGGTCATCACGGACCTCTACAACTACGGGATGCCGTTTGTCCGCTACATGAACGGGGACCGCGCGATCGCGGGCGCGGAGGCCTGCCCGTGCGGGCGCGGGCTGCCGCTGCTCCGGAAGGTGGTGGGGCGGCGGCTCGATGTCCTGGTCACGCGAGACGGCCGCACGGTCCCAGGCGAGTTCTTCCCGCACCTCCTCAAGGACTTCCCCGCCGTGCGCCGCTTCCAGGTGATCCAGACGTCGCCGGACGAGATCGTGCTTCGCGTCGTGCTGGCGCCGTCGTGGTCGCAGGCCGATCGGGAGCGAGTGGAAGCCGAGGTGCGGAAGGTGATCGGACCGCGGTGCCGCTTCACGATCGAGGCCGTCGATGACATCCCCCTGACGTCGGCCGGAAAGCACCGCGTGGTAGTCAACTTGTGCCAGCGTCCGGGCCAGAAGCCGGCGCCGAGGTCCTGACGGAGATGCGCATCCTGCTCGTCACGGACAACTTCCCGAACCCGATGCGGCCGACGATAGGGACGTTCAACCTCCAGATGGCGCGGGCACTGGCGCGGACCAACGATCTCGCGGTCATCGCGTACGTGCCGTGGCTTCAGGAGTGGCGCATGCGGCGGGCGGGAACGCGCCTCGAGCGGCGGCGCGCAGAGGACCGGATCGAGATTCATCATCCGCGCTACCTCTACCCGCCTGGCGTCATGCGGACACTGTACCCGTGGTTCCTGTGGCGTTCGGTCGCCGCCACGGCCCGCGAGGCCCTGCGGCGGTTCGCGCCGGACGTCATCCTGAGCTACTGGCTCCACCCGGACGGTGCCGTCGCGCTCCGGCTGGCGGGAATGGCCGGCGTGCCGGCCGTCGTGATGTCGGGCGGTTCGGACCTCCTCCTGCTCACCAAGCGGCCGATGCGCAGGCGGGCCATCGCGCGGGTACTCGACAAGGCGGACGCCGTCGTCTGCGTCAGCGAACACCTGGCGCGCGCCGCGACGCAGCTGGCTCGCGCGGGCACGCCCGTCCATGTGGTGCGCCGGGGGGTCGATCTGGACACGTTCTGCGCGGGGGATCGGGCCGAAGCCAGGGCGCGCCTGGGCTGGGACCCAGGGAAACGCGCGCTGCTCTGGGTCGGGCGCATGTCGCCCGAAAAAGGGCTGGACGTGCTGATCGACGCCTGCGCCCGGATTCCGCGTGACCTGGACTTCTTGCTGCACCTTGCCGGGGACGGCCCTCTGCGTGGCGAACTCACGGAGCGAGCCCGGCGGGCCGGCCTCGCGCACCGGATCGTGTTCGCCGGCACGGTGCCGCACGACGCTCTGCCGGACTGGTTCCGGGCGGCCGACGTCACCGTTCTGCCGAGCCGATCGGAGGGCGTGCCGAACGTGCTGCTCGAATCGATTGCGTGCGGGACGCCGTTCGCAGCGAGCGATGTCGGCGGCGTCGCCGAGATCGCCGATCCACGGGCTGATCGACTGACCCCCGCAGGGGACGCGGACGCGCTGGCGGCCGCCGTCGCGGAAGTGCTCTCACAGCCTTCCACGGGGCCGCGTCGGTTCATGCCGGAATCCTGGGCTCGCTCGGCGGCGGCCCTGGAGGAGGTTTTCCGCAGTACCATCGCTTCCAGAGGGGATCGAGCAGGTCACTAATGGCATATCTCGCCTGCCTCATCTACGTCGCGATCACCTACGTCAGGCCTGGAGAGATCATCCCCGGGTGGATCGGATTCCCCTTCCTCGAGATCGCCGCCGCATTCGCGGGCGTCGCTGCTCTGATCTCTCTGGCGCTCAATCCCCGCCTTTTCGCGAACCTCCCGAACGACTGGTGCTTCCTCGCCTACGGCGTCGCCATCGTGCTGTCGCTTCCGGCGAACGGCTGGCTCGGTGGCGGCTACGTCGCGCTCCTGTCGATCCTGCCCCTGATCGTCTTCTACCTCGTGATCAGGCTGGCGGTCCAGACGGAGGCGCAACTGCGGTGGCTCGGCAGCGTGCTCGTCCTGCTGACGCTGTTCCAGGCCGGAAACGGCATCCTGCAGTACCACACGGGCATGGGACTCGGCGGATCGACCGCACACGTGCGCGTCCAGTACGACCCCGAGACGGGCGACGAAGGCGAGGAAGTCAAACGAGTCAGAGGTACGGGAATCTTCGGGGACCCGAACGACCTTGCGATGAGCCTGATCGTGGTGCTCCCGTTTCTCTTCAGCGCCGTGATCTCGGGGCAGTCGGGATTTCTGCGGCGCATCCTGGCCGTCGGAGCGATCGGCGTGCTTGGCTACGCTCTGGTACTGACACAGTCTCGAGGCGGGTTCGTCGGGTTCGCGGCGTTGATCGCCACCTACGCGTACCGCCGCTTCGGGCGAGTTACCGCTGTTGTCGCTGGAAGCCTGGCTGTCGTCGTGATACTGGCGGCCGGGCCCAGCCGGTTCCAGCAGATCGACTCATCAGAAGCGTCCGCCCAGGGACGCATCCAGTCATGGGCGGCGGGCCTCCAGATGCTGAAGTCGCAGCCGATCCTCGGCGTGGGGTACGGGAACTTCGGCGACTTCAACCAGATCACGGCGCACAACTCCTTCGTGCACTCGTTCGCCGAGCTCGGCGTCATCGGCGGGACCTGCTTCGTGGGGATGTGGTACTGGTTCTTCGTGACGACGGGGGCTGGCCGGAACGTGGCCGGCGCCGCCACGTCACGCCTCGCGCTCGATATCCTCGCCAGCGGCGTGGGCGTGATGGTCTGCGCGGTGTTCTTGTCGCGCCAGTACAGCCCCATTCTGTACGTTCCGCTCGCGCTCGCCGCCGCCCGCGTCACGGTGACGCCTGGGGACGATCAGCAGACGTCGTTCCAGCGGCCGTGGGACTGGGGCCTGCTGCTGCTCCTGTCGATTGGGGTGGTGATCGGGACGTACGTGCTCGTGCTCGTCCTCGCACGGTGGTCCGGGGCCTGACAGGCCCGTCCGGCCATCTCTGCGGCGCTCACCTTCCGGACAACTCCCGGGCAAGCGTTTCCGCGGCCGCCCGCGCCACCGCGTCGGAACCTGCGGCCGTGAAATGGAACTGGTCGTAATAGTGGCGCAGATCCGACGGCACGATAGCGTCCAGATGTACGTAGGGAACACCCAGGCCGGCCGCCACGGCTCGCGCCGCCTCGTTCACCTGCCTCGAGAGTTCGTCCAGCACGCCGTTGGAGTAGAAGGCCGTGATCGGCCCCTTCGCCGGATCCCCGATCCCGCCGTTCCAGAACTGCGAGGAGACCTCGTCGGTGCAGCCGGTACTGTCGTAGTGGGGCTGTCCGAGGACGACCACGATGACGCCCATCGCACGCAGCGCCTCGACGATGCCCGCAGACTGCTTCCGGAACTCGGCCAGCATCCCGGTGGCGTCCGGCACATCGTTGATGATGGTCTTCGCATTCCGCTTCCGCAGGCGCGAGTTCATGACGGACGTTCCGACCTTCTCGCGGTAGACGACCGGTGTGCGCCAGCGCCGCCAACGCTCTCTGCCGCGTCGCGCGGCTTCGGCCAGGGCCGTGGACTTCGGCCTCCACGAAAACGGTCCTTCGGGGTGAATCGCGAACACGTCGGCGGCCGTCTGGGCCTGGAGGTGTTCGGGGGCCCCGTACCGCAGCCAGCGGAGCATGTCGCTGATGCCGATCATGAGGACCACGGCATCGAGCGGCGCGTACTTCGCCAGCACCTTGTCCACGATCCTCCGGGCTCCGGCCGTGCTCAGTTCCGCCTGGCTGATATTGCCGACGTGGACCCGTGACCGCCCCCGTGCCGCCGCGGCGCCCATCTGCTGGAGGTACGCGCCCATCTTCTGGGGCCAGGCCGAGGGCTGGTCGACCAGGTAGCAATAGGCGGCGCTGCCTCCGATGACGGTCACGCGCAGGGTGTCCGACAGGTCGGCGCCGATCTCATCGCCTCGCTCTCCAAGCGCGTTCATCTCGATGCGCACGCGCCGCTCGAGGTGCGCGGACACCGCCGGTTCGAGATCCAGGATCGTCTTCGTGCTCGGGAAGTTGACGAGGTATCGGTCGCCCTTCCTGATGATGAACCGCGCGGCGAGTTCTGCCGCGACCCCCGCCGCGGCCGCCGCGCCGCACGCACCTGCAAGCCACATCAACACGGATAGTCCCCCGCCCATGCTATGCTCGCCCCCGCCGGCGCCTCGCCCGCCTCCATCACGCTCCCGTCACTCCGAGGGTGCCGCCGGGGCCGGCTGGACCCGGGCCGGCCTGGCGAGGTTCCTGGCCAGGCCGATGAGGTCGAGGGCGGTCGCCCTCGCGAACAGCGCCGCGCCGGCCGCGAAGCCTAGTGCTCCGACCGGTATTTCGACGCAAAGCGCCACCACCGGCGGCAGCGGGAAAAAGAGCCGCTCCGCCCACTGGACCAGTAGTACGGCCGCGATCATCGGCACGCAGGCGCCGAACGCCTGGAGGACACCGCGAGCCGCGGGCCACATGAGCTCGGGGTGGGAGCCGCGCAGCCCGGACCACATCAGCAGGAAGTGCCCGATGAACGCGAGATCGACGGCCGCGCATGCCCACAGCGGCCCGAGGCGACCGACCGTGGAGATCCCGGCGAGCATCAGGGCGAGCCTGACCATGCCGGCGATCATCACAAAGCTCGTTCGGCCCTGGGCCTTGTAGAACGCCCTGAAGGTCCACCCTGGGGGCGAAATGGCGGCGTACAGGCTGAGTATCGTGAGCATCGGCGCGACGAGCGCCCACTTGGACGTGAAGACGGCTCCCACGACATTGGAGGCGACAGCCCCGAGGCCAAGGCCGAGGGGAAACACGACAAACGCCATGGCCGACAAGGCGCGGACCAACGCCGGGCCTCGCTGCCTCGCCTCCAGCCGCGCGAACGACGGAAAGAGAACATCGGCGATGTGTTCGGCGACGCCTCCCGTCGAGGTGCCCGAGAGATTGTAGGACAGGTTGTAGACCCCCATGACGGCAGAGCCGTGGAACTTCCCGATGAGCAGGTTGTCCCAGCGCGACGTGGCGAAGTCCGTCATGTTGGCAAGGGCCAGCGGTGAGCTGTACTTCAACATGTCGCGGATCAGCGCCCACGACCAGGGGACTCGACGCAGCCAGACGCGATCCGACTTGACGAGAAACACGGTCAGCACCAGCACCGACCGCGCGATGGCCCCCGCCACGAGCGCCATCCCGCCCAGCATCACCACGAGCGACAGCGAGACGATCGTGTACACGACTTCGCCAAGGCCCTTCGTGAGCGCGATGACGCGGAAACGGAGATCCCGCGCGAGGATCTTCTCGGGCACGGCCGCGACCGAGTCCATCGCCGCGGCCAGCGCGAACCCCGCCATGAAGCGCCCCATGCCCGGCGCACGGAGCCAGGGCTCGAGAATGTCGCGCCCCAGGACCGCGATCGTGATCGCCGCCCACCCCAGGCCCACGTGGGTGACGGCGGCGTGGAACGCGACGCCCTGCTCCCCGTAGCCCTTCACGATGATGTACTGGCCGAACTGCAGGTTCGTGAGGTAGGCAGCCGTCATGACGGTGATCAGCGCCGCCGACACCAGCCCGTACTCGTCGGGCGCGATGAAGCGCGTGAGCAGCAGGGTGCCGACGAGGCCGATGGCACGCGACCCCAGTCCCGTGAAGATGTTCCAGGACACCGAGTGCGCGACCTTCATCATGTGCGACAACGTCGATTCTCCTCGCTCGCCCGACGATTCATCCCGTGGCTGGGATCCGGCGTGCCCGCCGGTTCCTGCCGAACAGCCACGGCAGGGTGGCGATGGCCCTTACCGTCCCGGGTCCTGTCTCGCGTTCGATCGCAATCCGCCGGACGTCCAGGTCGTCCCAGTCATCGAACGTACGGTATCCGCCATAGTAGCTGAAGGCGTACTGAACGCCTGCTTCGCGCAGGCACGCGCGGGTGCCGTCGTCGAACGCGTCCGGGCCGCCAACCGGGTAACTGAAGTAGCGCATCGGCTCCCCCAGTTCCCCGGCGAGCCGCCGGGCGCACGCCACGATCTCGTCACGCTGCGCCGGCTGCGGGAGCCGCGCCAGCACAGGGTGGGTCGCCGTGTGGCCGCCGATCGTCATGCCGGCGGACCGCATCTCGCGGAGCATCTCCCAGGTCATCCACAGTCCGGCCTCCGGCCCGGCCGGACAGCGCCCGGATCCCGTCGCGCCGGCGAGAGACTCCAGGTACTCCGCATGGTCGGCCGCAGGCATGGACTTGAATGCCCTCAGACAGGCGCGGACCGCCGCCTCCCGGCCCGGTTCGTCGAACGGCAGCGGAGCCGCCAGCCAGCGGTCGGCGGGGAGGCTCGCCTTCGTGGACGAGCGCACCATCCAGGCGATCTCGTCCCACCATGGGAGTGCCGGATGGTCGATGAACCCGGTGGCCACGAAGAACGTTGCAACCGCCCCGTGCGACTTCAGGATCGGAAACGCCGCGGTGTAGTTGTCGCGATAGCCATCGTCGAAGGTGATCAGGACGTGCCGTCCCCGGCGGCGCTTCAGGATCGCGTCCAGATCCGGCGGCGCGACGACGTCGAAGTGCGAGCAGAGGAACCGCACGTGCGTGTCGAAACCGTCTTCGTCCGCGCTCCAGAGGCCCCGGTCGAACACGCTCGCGGCGCCGTTGCCGATGCGGTGGTAGTTCAGGCACAGCACGCCGGACCAGGGCGCGACCCGGCGGAGCGCCGCGAGCGCGCCCGACCCCACGCTACCCGGCCTCCTCATCCGGTTCCCGCTCGGGTGGGACCGGGCGCGTCACGGCCGCGCGGACCCGCTTCAGCACGTCCACCGACCGCGTCGCCACGGTGCGGCGGCGCCACGACACCCATTCGATCGTCCGGCTGCTGGTGGACATCGCCTGCTTGTCGATGTGCGATCCGGCCAGGTGGTCGTATTCCTCGAACCCGTGATCCAGGCAGTGCTGAATCGCGCAGGCCGTCGTGACGAACCCCGGATGCAGCCGCCGGTCCGTTTCGAGCCGCAGTCCCTGCTGATAGGCGCACACCCTGCCGCGGAACACGAAGTTGTACGCGATGCCGATCACGGCATCGCCGGCCGATACCCGGATCAGCTGCGTCGCGCCCGAGCGGAAGGTCCTGCGGACGAGCCCGCGATGCAACTCGACGATGCGCGGCGACGCGAAGGCACCGGGCTTGCCGCGGCTCTGCCACGTCGCCTGATGCAGGCTGATCATCTCGTCGAGCATCGCGACGGCCTCCTCGGCGTCTGCCGGGACATCCGTCCTGATTTCGCCCAGCCCGCGGTACTGGTTGAGATAGCGCCGAACGTTCTTCCTTGAACGCGCGCCGATGCACTGGTCGAATTCCGGCGACACCCGACGTGCGGCGGCAAGGTCGACGTAGTAGCTTGTCCGCCCGGTCTTCGACGGCTCTGACGACCCCAGGGTTTCCCAGTCCAGCGTCGCGGCGGTCGCGCCGCCCGTGAGGCCAGTGGCGAAGAACTCGTCCCATCGCCGCGCCGCCAGATGGCCGGCGAGGCACCCGGCCACGGCCTCCTGCCAGCCGTCCAGGCACAGCACGTCGTTGTACTCGATGGTCGTGTCCTCGGCTTCGTCTTCGCCGGCCATGTTGAGGTACAGCGTGGTCACGGGAATCGGACCGGCCCGGACCACCCGTCGCACGAGCATGCAGGCTCCTACGATCCGCCCGCCGCCGCGGAACACCAGGACGTCAGGCTGCAGCGACGCGCCGAACGCGCTCATCCAGGCGTCAGCCCAGTCCGCCGTCAGGAAGAACGAAGCGTTCGGGGCCTGTTCCGCGAGCGCGCGCCAGTCGCTCGAAACGCGGGGCCAGGCAGACGCCGGCTGCACGTCCAGTTCGACAGTCCGGTCGCAGGGCGCGCTCACGACAGCCCCGTCGTCGTGAAGTTCCGCGCGCGGCGGGCGAAACCGTTAGAACAGATCCCGCGCGGATTCATCCAGCAGCTCCCGTGACAGTTGAACTTCCCACCTCCCGAAGAACGTAATCGTGCTGCAGCGTGCGACGGGTCTCAGGCCGGCGGAGTCGAGGCCCTTCCTGGACACAGTGTTCAAGGCGTTCACGTCTCCGACGGCATCCGGCCTCCCGTCGAGGGTCAGTTGCCTCCGGACGTTGAGCAGCAGCAACGTGTAAAGCCCGCGGCCCCGAAACTCCGGCAACGTGTGCCCGTTGTACATGAACCAGCGGTCCGAAGACTCCGCGAGGCGCCGGCCTGTTGTGATCCGATCGCGGTACGTGGCCCAGAAGAACGCCACCACGCGTCCGTCAGCTGTCGCCCAGCCTAAGAATTCGTCGCCGTGGGCGAACCGCGGCGCTGAGAGTCCGGGTTCCTCTCCGGCCGCCACCATGGCGGTCTCAGCCGCCTGAATGTCCACCGGCCGACCCGGCCCGTATCGAACCAGCGTGAACCCTGGCGGAACCGGAGGGTCTTCCTGCAGCGCGCCCGCACGCACGTAGACGGTCTTCGACGGCCAGGCCACCGGGCGGAGCACCTTCCGAACGGCACGCCGAATGAACGAGACGCTCATCGTCCCGCGCCTTCCTCGGCCGGCCGCGTCTGGACCGCTGGCGACTGGCCGCGCACGGCCCTCAGCGCGCGCTCGATCGCCCACCGCCGCCGGTTGCGCCGGACGACGTACCATCCCAGGGTGGACGACGACGTGCCGAGGGACTGTTTGTACTCGCCGTGCCCGGCCATCAGATCGTACACGGCGTGACCCGCCTGCCGGTTGTGCTCGATCGCGAGGGCGTGCGCGACCAGGCCGGGCCTGTTCTGCTCCGAAACGACCGCGTAGTTGAAGCCCGCGGTGTAGCTGTACACGTAGCCGCGGTACACGAAGTTGTACAAGTACCCGATCACCACATCGCCCGCACGGATCCGCAACAACTGGACGGCACCCTTCGGGGCCTCCCGTACGAACCGCGCGTGGAACTGGTCGAAGAAGCGATTCCCGAAGGATCCGCGGCGACCCCGGGACGTCCAATGGGCCTGGTGCAGCTGCTTGAGGCCATCCAGGCAGGCCGCGGCTTCGCCGGCGGTGCCGGCCTCGTCCAGGCGGACCGGACAGATCTCCCCGTAGGCTTTCAGGCTTCGGCGGATGTTGTACCTGGTCTTCTGCCCGAGTTCGGCGAGGTACGCATCCACCGAACTGCCCAGGCGGCGGAGCTGCACGGAGTGGCATGGTCTCTCGTGATCCACGATGACCGTGAGTTCCGCGTCCGCAGCACCCGTGGACGGAGCCATCTGAACCGCGTCGAGAACCCATTCGTCCCAGCCGCGTCTGGCCAGCAGCGCCTTGCAGGCTCCCCGGAGCACGTCGTGTTCCCGCCCGCGTTCCGCCAGCAGGCCGTTGTACTCGACCGTCAGTTCGTCCAATTCGGAGTCGCCGGTGGCATTGAGGAACAGGGCGCGCGACGGCACGACCCCGGAGCGCCAGATCCTCTTCTTGACGAGAATCCCCAGGCCGACGGTGCGATCGCCTTTGGCGATCCGGAGCACCATGGGACGGATGGCTGTCGGGAGGCTCTCGAGCCAGCAACCGATCCAGATCCACGACGTGAAGAAGGAGCCGTCCGCGCGGTCCTCGAGCGCCTTCCACTCCTGCTCGAGGTCGGCCCTCGCGGGGATAGGCCGGAGCCCCGCCCTGAACGGCCCTGGTGCCGTCATCGCGAAACCTCAGGCTCCGGCAGGGCGAAGTCGCGGTAGTCTCCGGCGTTGCCCGCCCTGCCCTCCTCGGCGGCGTGGACGATGTTCGCCATCTCCCGGGCGGTCACGTAGTGCAGGCGGTAGCGCACTCCGTCGTTGAACTTCCTCAGGACGCCGTGGTGGAACGCGGCCGCCGCCGGTCCGAGCAGCACCTCCGCATTGGGCTCGGGCGCGCCATGTGTATGCACCTTCACGAACACCCAGTCGGGCCGGCCTGCCACCGAAATCCCGCACGAGAGCCAGTCGGCGAAGCGCGCCACGGTCGGAGGATTCCTGGCGTCCAGGGTGCCGCTTTCGAGCCTGGGAACGATGCCCCACTTGGCGTGCCTCCAGTTCATCGCCAGCGGTCCCTGGACGAGCAGCAGGTCGGTCGAGGCAGGCCGCCGCCCTGCGGCCGCGCGGGTCCCGCGGTCGTGGGCCTTGGGGCCCGGGCGCGCGGTGTCTGCGTAGTAGATCTGGTTCACGGTCCGGGTCTGCGCCGGGGACGGCGCGGCAGGCAGGGTGAAGTCCGCGTAGCACCCGGTGCCGCGCAGCACGTCCAGTTCATCGTCGACCCCGCACCATCGCCGGCTCGGCAGCGAGTTCGCGAGCGCCCAGTTGCCGTGGATGAACCCGTAGCGCCTCGCGCCCGACCGGTCTTTCGGCAGGAG
>Ga0209254_10004591_pt1 | contig 12656 bp, 10 predicted proteins | sample FrelakmetDIP11DI_FD_187148 | JGI IMG/M metagenome (GOLD analysis project Ga0209254, IMG submission 187148) | Freshwater lake sediment microbial communities from the University of Notre Dame, USA, for methane emissions studies - DIP11 DI (SPAdes)... | ecosystem: Environmental > Aquatic >...
GTTACGCATCTGGCACGTCTCATCGATGATTTGCTTGATGTTTCCCATATTGCACGCGGTACCATGCGGCTGCAAAAACAGGCGATGGACCTTAACGCAATCGTATCGCTGGCGGTCCAAGCCTGCCGTCCCTCGATTACCCGGCGTAACCAGCAACTGAGCGTGTCGTTGCCGGAAAAGCCCATATGGCTGTTGGGTGATAGCGCACGTCTGTCTCAGGTACTCCAAAACCTTTTGTTGAATGCCGCCCACTGCACACCCATGGACGGACGAATCGAAATTGGGACGAGACACGGAGAGAAGGGAGCCTTGGTTTACGTGCGCGACAATGGTATCGGCGTGAGAGTTGAGGACATGGAAGGCATTTTTGAGCCGTTTGCCCAGACAAGCCCGCGCGGGAATACACAACAGTCAGGGTTGGGGCTCACTCTGGCAAAAAGCCTCGTTGAACTTCATGGGGGAAAAATTAACGCTTTCAGTGCCGGCGAAGGAAAAGGCAGCGAATTCGTCGTCACTCTACCCGTACTCGTCGGGCATCAGTAATAACACGTATATTCTTGTACGCTGCGCGCTGCTTCAATGATCCCGCGCTGGTGCTCTGACGCACAACGACGAGGCGCTTTTTCCCCGATAAATGCCAGTCATGAAATCAAAGGTTCCATGCATTCGAGCGTGCAAACCCACCCGAGGGATTCCGCAATGTATTTGATCGAGGCCGCCCATCAATTTGCCACCCGAACCGACGATAAGACATCCTGGCAACGGCACAAGAAGACCCAATTACAGCAGTTCTTGTCCTCGATGGACACATTGCTGCCTTGGAAAACCCTCATCGCAGAAGTCAACCCCTATTGCATCGCTATGGAACGAGCCTATCCGTGCGAGCATCTGGAGATGATGCTGAGGATTTATTTCGTGCAGGACTGGTTTGCTTGGTCAGATGACGATATGGAGGACGCATTGCATGAAAATGTGTCCATACGTTTCTTCGTCGGGCGCAGTCTAGAACTGTATTCCGCGCCCGATGCGGCTGCGATCGCGGCATTCCGGGATGGATTGGAACGGCACGGCCTCGCTGACCGATTGCTCGCACGAGTAGACCGGCATCTGCTTGAAAACCAATATGTTCTAAGACGAGGGACGTTACTGAGTCCGGTGGTGGCGCGGGCAGACGACAACGTTGGTCATTTACGCAACTTATCCTGCTATTTCAATTCAATACAACCCCCTTATGGGGTGAAAGAGATTTCGCAATTTAATGCCATTTACAGGCAGCTTTATCCTCACATGAACCCGGCGGAGAAACACCGTGCCGAAAAATTTGTGGAAGCGATGCTGGAGGGAGTCGAATCTCCCGATCATGCATCGAAGATATTCGGTGTCGTATGAAATGAAAGTCAATTTATGACGATAACCTTGAACCACACGATCGTGCCTGCTCATGACAAGGAGTCTTCAGCCCGGTTTTTCGCGCAAGTATTTGGTTTGGCCTATGAAGGACCGGCAGGGCATTTTGCCCCGGTGAGGGTCAATCCAACTCTTACGCTCGATTTCGACAACGCCGGTTCGTTTGAGAGTCATCATTATGCTTTTCACGTCAGTGATGAAGAGCTTGAAGGCATTTTGAGCCGCGTGCAGGAACTCGGCATTCCCTATGGCAGCGATCCCTGGCATACGGAGGATCGTCAGCTGAACGCCTGGAATGGAGGCCGAGGTTTTTACTTTCGTGATCCGAACCGACACCTCCTCGAAGTCATGACTCGGGTTTAACGCGCAAAGTAGGGGTTGGCACGCGGCTCATCGGCATCTTGTCGCGGCGACGCGGTGTGCTGCGGATCCGCTTCCCGGTTGGCGGCCAGAGACTACGCAACTATACGTATTGTCTTAGTTACTCAAATCGCTAAAGTGGAGGTCAGCTCGAAGCTGGTCGCGGCGCAGCGTTGTGTACCGGCTCCGGTGTAATGGAAGGCCAAAAAAAGGAGCCGCTCATGCTTCGCCGAAGAGATGACCATTCCGCTTCCGCAAACGACATCCCCATGCTATTACTGACTGGCCGAGGCCTCATCCGCTTAGGTAATGCAGCCGCTTCGCGCTTGTTCAGAACGCCGGCCGAACAGCTTGTGGGAACACCCATATCATCACTGCTCCTGGATTTCTCCATCGTCAAAGACCAGGCAGCATTGCATCTTCCCGTAGACGTGGGGTGCGCCAGAATGGGCGATTGGCGGCCGACGCAGGGTTTGCATCCAGATGGTAACCGGTTTTGTCTGGAGGTTTCGCCGCTCGAAACCGTCTCACTGGATGGTGAGCCCGCCTTCCTCATGCGCCTGCGGCCTGCGCGGGAGTCATGTGAAGCCATCGATCATTTGGCCAAACTGGTGGAAGCCGTCGAGACCAGCGAGTCTTCGGTCATCGTTACCGATTGCAGGGGTGTCGTCGAATATGTGAATCCTGCATTCGAGAAGCTCACAGGCTTCAGCCGTGAGGAAGTGGTCGGCAAAACTCCCGCGCTGTTCCAAGCCGAAGGACGTTCATCAAAGCTGCACACCCAGCGGTGGAAGACCCTTAAAGCTGGTGAAGAACTCTGCTGCGTATCGGTCAACCGCAGGAAAGACGGGGGACATTATCATGAGGAAAGGCGTATTCGACCTTTCGTCAACGACCGTGGCGAGATCACCCACTTCGTGTCCACAGGCCGCGATATCAGCGCCCGGGTTCAGCGGAGGGAGCGTATCGAATATTTAGCCAATTTTGACATCCTGACCGGTTTGCCCAACCGCGCCTTATTCAAGGACCGGTTGAACCGCGAGTTCATTCATGCTTCACGCCGTGGTGGCGGCTTCACCTTGCTCTTTGTCGACCTCGATCTCTTCAAACCGATCAATGACCTTTACGGGCACGCCACCGGTGATCTGGTCCTCCGGAAGGTGGCCGCTCTGCTCAGGCAATGCGTACGCAAGGAAGACACCGTTGCGCGTTTGGGCGGAGACGAGTTTGCTCTGATTCTCAGAGGCGTGACGTGCAGGGAAGACGCGGGCAAGAGTCTCGATACGCTCTTGGTGTCCCTGCGTCGCGGCACTGTCGTGGAAGGGCGAACGCTTTCCCTTTCCGCCAGCATCGGCGCCTGCCTGTTTCCCGATGACGGCAGCGACGAGCGCGGTCTACTCAGGCATGCGGATCACGCCATGTACCGGGCTAAGACTGCGGGTGGCAACGGCTATTGCTTCTTCGATCCCAAGCAGGACGGTCAAGGAGGGGCGGACCCTGCGCGCTTCAGCGGGAGGCATCTCGGAGCGCCTCCCCCCACCCGTCTTCCTGCCTTAGCCTGCAAGTTGCGCAGCTCATAGCTTTCCCTGCAAAGGAGACAATCATGAAACCCCTTTATGTCCATGTCGTTTACGTTAGGGTCATCATTGCCTGCGTTGCTTGCGCGCTGGCGTCAGGGGCCCTTGCCGGGACAACGGGTTGCTGGGTCGATCTCTTCGGTGAGCCGAATTTTAAGGGCATTCAAACACGCATCAGCGGCCCCACTGAATTGCCCAACTTGCGGAACATCCATGACATTGACTGGAACGATGTCATTGACAGCCTGGAGGTTGGGCCCGAAGCAGAAGTTGAGGTTTACAAGAACGAAAATTATGTCGTCCCCCAAGGCCCCATCTATCACGCGCCCGAGATCAAGGCGTGGGGTAATGTCGATGAGAACTATCGTGCTTCCGTCATGACCTTTACGGCCCATCACCGCGTGCACCATTTGGGCGAATATGACTTTCACAACCAGATCAGCTCCCTGAAAGTCAAGTGCATCCGCTAACGTCGGCAGGGTGATTCGCAAAACGTGCCTTCATCGCGCGCGACAAGGCGTTCAAGGCTCGCCTCACCAGATGAGGTATCGTTTCGATCCGCAGATTTCAGCAACGCTGACCGATTTGCAGTATCGAGGGCACGCTCACTCCACGGTCGCAAGCACAGCAGACAAGGCATCGATATCTGGCGGCTTCAGCAAGAAGTGGTCGAATCCGGCTGATCGAGCACGTTCCCTATCTTCGGGGTTTCCATAGCCGGTCAAGGCGATCAGGATCGCCTGCCGCGTTTCAGGTATTTCGCGCAAACGTTGCGCGACTTGGTAACCGTTGAGGTCAGGGAGGCCGATGTCGATCAGTACCACCTCTGGGTGGAGACTTGGAACTCGCTCCAGTGCCGCCGCGCCACAGTCTGCCGTCTCGACCTCATGTCCGGCCGCCTTAAGCAACAGCATGAGGCTCTGTGCCGCATCGGGGTAGTCATCAACCACCAGGATCCGCAGTTTGGACGCCGAGCGGGAAGGCCACGCATCCGAGGAGGCGATTCGGGGTTCGGCAACCGGGCACCAATCCTGCAACAGAGGCAACCGCACGGTGAATTCGCTGCCTTGGCCAAGGCCCGCACTCGAAGCTGTGACAGTTCCCCCGTGCATCTGGACCAATTGCCGTACCAGGGTGAGCCCAATCCCCAATCCGCCTTCAGATCGACCTAAGGATTGGTCGGCCTGGATGAAAAGATCGAAGACTTGCGGAAGCAACTCGGGGGCTATACCCATGCCGGTGTCTTGGATCAGGATGCTCGCGAAGCCGGCTTCTGAAGTTACGTTCAGCGTGATCCGGCCACCTTCATTGGTGTATTTCATGGCGTTGTCCAACAGGTTGCCGAGGACTTGCGCCAATCGTGTCAGATCGCCTTGAATCCATAGCAATGTTGCCGGCAGCGACACGGTCAGTATCTGTTTCTTGGCCTCCATCGAGGGGCGGGTGGCTTCCAAGGCTCGTTCGATCGCGTCGGTAAGCCGGATGGGCTCGGTCTTCAGCGTGATCTTGCCCCGCATGATGCGGGCGACATCAAGCAGATCGTCGAGGAGTCGCGCCATATGGCTGACCTGCCGATCGATCACGTCACGACTCCATTCGAGCTGGGGATCCTTGGGACCGAGCTTTTTCAGTAGCCGCACGGCATTGCGGATGGGGGCGAGCGGATTGCGCAGTTCATGGGCTAGCATGGCCAGGAACTCGTCCTTGCGTCGGTCGGCTGCGCGGAGCTGTTGGGCTTGGTCGGCCAGTTTGGCCTCGATGTGCTTGCGCTCGGTGATGTCCATGATCACCCCGATCATGCGCACCGGACGGTCGTGCTCGTCATACTGAAAATCACCTGCAGCCGACACCCAGCGGAGCTCGCCGTCGGGCCACACGAGGCGGTAATCGAGCGCGTAACGGCTGCGCTGATCCCTTGCCTCGGCCAAGGCCGCTTCGACGCGTCGCCAATCCTCGGGATGCACCCGGGCGGCAAACGCCTGGTAATCCCACGGCCCATCCTTCGGCGGGTAGCCGAAGATGGTGCTATGGTGGGGATTCCACATCATTTGATTGCTGAGGAGGTCCCAATCCCAGGTGCCCAGCTGGGCGGCTTCGATCGCCAACCGGTAGCGTTCTTCGCGCTCGCGTATGACCTGGGCGTGCCTGACGCTTTCACTGATATCCATGATCGCTACGGCGCTGCCCACGATCTGTCCGCCGGCGTCACGAATGGGTGCGGCGCTATTGTGGACAAAGGCTCTTGAGCCGTCGAAGCGGGCGATTTCCATCACCTGGCCGACCACCGTCTTGCCCTCTTGCACCGCCTGTGCCGAGGCCCAGTCCTCGGGCTGAACCGGCTGGCCGGTGTCCAGCCACCACGCCTGGTAACCGGCGTAATCACGCACCGATTGGGTCGGCAGACGGGGGCCGCCCCAAATCAGCTCGAAAGCGCGGTTGGCCCGGATGTTGCCACCTTGGGCATCCACGATGGCCACCCCTACGGGCAGGGCTTGCATGACGGCTTCGAGGCGGTTCCTTTCGTTCAGGAGGTCGGTGTAAGCGTCCTGCAGCGCCTGCTCGGTTTGCGTACGCTCACTGATATCGCGAAGGACTACCTGAATTCCCCGGCCGCCGTGATCCTGATGCGGAGCGGCGGCCACTTCGACCGGGACAACGGTGCCGTCAAGCTTGACAAAGCGCTCCGCTATCAACGGCATGACCTCTCCGTTCAAGACTCGCCGGATACGCTTCCGGACGAGAGGATGATCGTCGGCGTGAATGATCTCAAATGGAGATCGGCCGAGGATTTGCTCGGGCCCTGAGGCGCCGAGCAGCTTCACGAGCGCAGGATTGACGTAGCTGATGCGGTTATCGGTGTTGATGAAGATGGCATCGGGCGACAACTCAGCCAGCCCGCGATAGCGCGCCTCGCTGTCGCGTAGTTCCTGTTCCGTTCGTTGCTGAACCTTGGCGTGCGACCAAATAAGAAGGGTGGTGATAACCAGACTGGCCATCAGGCCCAAGGGCACAACCAGCGCGGGCTCGTACATTCCATGCCGCCCGCCGGCTGTGATCAGCCAGTTTAACGCCAACAAAGACAGTAAGGTCACCGGCAAAAGATGGCGTACCAGTTTGCCGCCCCCCCCTTGGCTTAGCGACAGCGCCATCAGTCCACGCTCGGGCCATGCCGTCAAAATGCCGGCGCTCATCAGGCTGAAAGCGAGCGCGGTATGGACGGCCATCCCGGTGTAGGATACGAGGCGGTAAAGTGTCGCCACGCTGTAAAGATAACCGATGACAGCCATCGCTGCGATGGAGGCGGCGGCAAGCGCCAGGAACTCGGCGGGGCGATGACCGTCACGAGTCTCCGCTCGCAGCCACCCCAATGCCAAGCCGGACAGCAAGAAATCAAGAGCCGAGAGCGGCGACATCCTTCCGGGGTAAGGCGTTTGCACGGCACCGGGGGCGTCACGGAAGAGGAGTTCATCGATACCAAAATCCCGCCCAAGAATGTACTCCCCGAGTGTGAGCGCACCGAGCAGCGCCACGATCAAGCCTAACGCCCGCGCAATCGGCTGGGCAGTCGTTTCAGGCTTGCGTGGCCACAACCAGAGGGATGCCCCGGAAAGACATAGGCCCAGCGCCGTATTGGCTTTCATCGTCGCCAACCCGGGCATCACACTCTTGAGGGAGGGCACATCGAATAGCCAGCCCGCCATCCCCACACACCCGAAAGCGAAGACAGCGACAGCGGCTGCTCGCGAAAATCCCTGGAATAACGCTAGTAAACTTTGATCACTACTTCTTTCCTGCACGCGTCGTGCTTCCTCTCCAGCTAGTCAAGCAAAAAACAATGTTTCCGGCCACGTATGGCGACATAAGGCCAATTTTCGTCGATCCTTACGGCATTTTAATCGCATCAGGACAGGCCATGGGCGTCAAAAATGGGGTGAGGAAACCGGCCTGCTCGTCGCCCCGTTAGCGAGATTGCCAGCAAGCGGGAGGCTAAGTAATTTTACGGATAGCGGGAAACGTTACGGACCTCTAGCATTGCCTCGCAGTGATCCAATGCTTCAAAGTGGATAGCCGCTTTGTTCAATACTACCCTCTGCAGGCGGTCAGCGTTTGAGTCCCCACAGTCCGAAAGCTGGCCGCCTTTTCGCTGCATGAGCATACACCACACGCAAATCAACTATTGGAGTCATCTGATGTCTACGGTACAAGAAAAATCCATTACGCAGGACATACGCGCGATACCCCCCGGGGAGCCAATGATACCGGGTGTCAGTCCTCGCATCTTGCCTGTCGAGCCGGAATTGTTTCGCGACATGGTCGCCGCACTTGCCTTCTATAAGGCCGAACAGCGGGGGTTCGAACCCGGGCATGAATTGGAGGATTGGCTGGAAGCCGAACAGGAATTTCTCAACAATCCCTTCCTACTTACAGGAGGGAAGGGTTAGCGTACTTTAAGCAGGCAAACGAAGGACAAGAAATCTATCGGGCCAAATTGCGCTATCGAGGGTTTCCGAAAAAAGCATGGGCTGCAATACGTAGCGTTGCTTAGGACTTAATACCAATTGCCACAGGCTCCATACGGATAGGAGACTATTCATACCAACCTTATGACGGCCAGGTTGGCGCTGAACCAGATGACGGTCTGGATTGACAGTTGAAAAGTCCAATCGTCATTAAGGCGCTGGATTTTCAGCCCGCTGGCAGACTAACGCATCTCATGGGCTCTAGCGCCCGCAAGAGGAGAGTATCATGTCACTGAAATCCTTGATCGCCACCGGCACCAAGCTCTGGCTCGATTCGATCGACCCGGACCTGGTGGAGCGGAACCGCGCGCTTGGCGCCACCGGCGCGACCTCCAATCCCATCATCATCGCCGACATCATCAACACGGGCCGCTTCGACGACCACATGCGTTGCCTCATCGATGAAGGCATGGACGACTCGGCCATCGCTTGGGAGATGACCGATTACCTCGTCCGTCGCGCACAGGAGGTTTTTCTGCCCGTTTGGGAGCAGACCAAGGGCAACGACGGCTACGTCAGCTTCGAGCTGGATCCCCTCCTCGAAGATCGTGAACTCGGCCCGCCTCATGACAAGCGCGTCAAAGAGTACATCGAGCTCGGCAAACACTGGGGCCGCGGGCACGTCAACCGCTTGATCAAAGTCCCCGCTACCGACGCGGGGCTGGACGCGCTGGAGGCATTGGCCGCTGCCGGGATCAACCTGAATGTTACCCTGATCTTCTCCGAGCGCCAATATAAGATCGCCCGCGAGAACGTCTGGCGCGGCGCGCAACGGCGCAAGAGCCTCGACCATTTCAAGAGTGTCTATAGCATCTTCGTCTCCCGCGTGGACGTATACACGGAAAAGCAGGTTGCGGAGCTGAGCCCCGCGGCCCAAGGTCAGGTCGGCATCGTCAACGTCAAACGCCTCTGGCAACTCAACCAGAGCTTTTGGCCGGACAAGCGACTGCCCCTCCAGCAGGAAATTGTCTTCGCCAGCACCGGCACCAAGAAGCCCAGCGATCCACCCGACAAGTACGTGGAGGCGCTGGCCGGCAGCGATATCCAGACCAATCCCCCCGCCACCAACGACGCCGTCGACAAGCTCGATAAGCCATACACGCGCAAGGTGGATCAACTGCCGGCACAGGCCGTTCTCGACGACATTGACGCCAAGGTGGATGTGGCGAAGCTGGAGCGGTTCCTCATGGACGAAGGGACGGCCAAGTTTGCCGACCCGCACAAGGCGCTGCTGAAACTCATCGCCGAAAAGCACGAGGCCCTCGCAGCAGCGACGTGACCCGCAGGAGGCGGGAGGAACGAAGGATAAGAATCGCGACGGGCTTGGTCGCCCACGAACAACAAGATTCGTGACTGGAACTACGAGACTGCCGATGATGATGTCACGGCGGTTAAGGCGCACCTCATCCCGCACTAGTCCCAACGGAGCAGGAAGGTGTGATTCGACCCACGCTCCACGCGGGTGCCGAGATTTTGTCCTTCTCGGTTCAAGGTTTCAAACAGCCACCGTTCGCCGTGATCCGGCGCGTGGTTGACACGGAAATGACGGGTCTGGGTCGGCGTCATGGCAAGACGCAGCAAGCGGCCAGTGGCAACGTCCACCGTCGGGAAATACATGAGCCCCAGGTCGTCATGGTACGCTTCGTCGCCTTCGATGCCTTCGTAATCGTTCAAAAAGTCACCACAGCCATACAGTATGGCCTTGCCGCGATGGACTTCGACACCCTTCACATGGTGTGAGGAATGACCATGCACCAGGTCCACCTGGGCCTTGTCGATGAGCGCATGGGCAAAATCGCGCTGGACTTTCGGGATAGCGAAGCCCCAATTGCCTCCCCAGTGCAACGAGACCACTACCAGATCCCCTTCACGCTTTGCAGACCGCACTCTCCGACCAATGGCCTCCACCCTCTCCAGGGAGAGGTCCGACAGAAAATTCACCCCCGGATGGTTCTCGCCAGCAGCCCAGTCCCACAGAACACCGCTGTCCGGCATGCCGAAGGCGAACACCAGCACGCGGCCCTTGTCGGGCAATTCGACGACTGCCGGTGCAGCCGCCTCAATCATGTCGCGGCCCGCCCCCGCCGTGCAAATGCCGGCCTTGTGCAAGGCATCCAGCGTGTCAAGCAGGCCTCGGTGCCCCCAATCCAATACATGGTTGTTGGCGAGCACACAGCAGTCGAGCTTTGCGGCCGTCAGGCACGGGACGTTAGCGGGGTGCATACGATAATGGATGCCCTTGCCAGGCCAAGCGTCTTCGCTGATGGTCACGGCGGTTTCCAGATTCACGATGCGCACATCTGGCTGAACGCGCCCCAACTCCGCCCGGGCGTCGCCCCAAACGTAGCCGTAATCCACGGGCCGCCGAATAGGGCCCGTCGCACGCTCCGCCAGCGCCACATAGCCCTGGGCGGATCGCATAGACGGTTCGAAGAGTTGCGGCTGGCTTGGGTGCGGTAGAACTTGGTCAATGCCGCGACCGGTCATCACATCGCCACACAGAAACAGCGTGACAGCGGGCGAACCACGCTCCTGCCCACCCGATTCTTTAGGCGGGTCACTTGACAGGGCTTCACCGGTCATTGCTAAACCCATACGCGGCGAGGTTAACGGCCTGACAGAACCAAGCAACCACGCCCAAAGCGCGCGCGCTAGAAATTGGCGGCGGTTCATCGCCCCAAGCGACGCAGCAAGCCTTCGACCACTGCATGGGTATATCCGTAGGCTTGTGGTTTGCTGGTGGCACGCGGTCCCGCGACGTTAAGCACGCGGATATCCCTGTCCTCGATGAAATGCGACAGGAGGACGACCGCCCGTTCGACCGTGATCTCATCGCCATCGATTAGCTTGTAGGGCCTTCCCTTTTCCATGCAAAAGTATGCGGTCGCCTCGGTGCCACCTTCCAGGTCGCCGAAATAGATGATCGCAGTGCCGTTGGCCTCCATCAGGTTCTTCAGGGTGCGCTCTTGGTAGCCCGCGCCCGGTAGCTCCACGAGTGGGTATTTTTCGGGGATTCGGTCGTGCTCGGAATTGCGGTCTTCGGGACACCAGCCACCACAGGGGAAATCCATTTCCAGTGCCGCATCGAGCGCCGCGCGATCGACACCCGTCTGTCCACCCGAGATAATTTTCTCCAACATGGCTGCGATTGTGTTCGAAGCACGGAAGGTGTTTGCAGTTTCCTATGCCGACGCCCGCGTCGGGAAGGCCTCTTGTGTCAACACCGGTTTGCCGAAATGCATGGGCTTGCTAAGGTATTGCCTGTCAGCGGCTGCCAGTGGTTTAACTCACGGAGGCGGGCGCCCATGGGTACAAACGTGAGGACGCGTCGCCCTGGCGAATTGCGCGTTTATCGAATCGGTTCCTTGCTCAGCGCGAACTGGAAGATGCAGAGCCCAACCAACCCGGCAAAACAAAGTGCAACCCAGAAGGGCATGCTCAGTCCGAACAACGACCAGACAATCTGCGTGCAATCGCCAGTCCCGGTGAGAAATAGGCGGATCGCATCAGCGAGGGCCATGTGCTTGAGGATGTAAGAAGCGCCCGGCCCACAACTAGCGAGTTCGTTGTTAGGCATGAGCTGGAGGAGGAAGTGGTAGACCGCGACGCCCATACCGAGCAAGGTGGTGAGAATCCCGATGCTCGCGTAGACACGCATGCCACGGCGGCCTGGATTGTGTATCGCGCCGGCCAAGAAGATCGTTCCAGCCACCAAGAGAATAAGTCGTTGGGTGATGCAGAGTGGGCAAGGCTCCAGGCCCAGAACGAATTGAAAATACACAGCCGTGAGCTCCATGCCCACACAGGCAGCAAAACCTAGAAAGAACCACTGTCTTGGAGATAGGCTGCGGAGCCAGCCCATCAATCTTCCGGTAAAAGTCATGCAGAATCCCCCTCACTCTGAATGTCACCGACGTTTTAATTATAACAGTTCTGCAAGCCCGATGCGTTTGCCCTGGCGGGGTGCCGCAAGCGGGAAGGTGATTAGCCCCATCTCATTGCCCGTTAACGAACTCGCCAATTAGGCGGGGTTCGGCCAACCAATAACCCTGAACATAATCGACCCCCAATTGCTCAAGCAGCGTTAACGTTTCGGCATTTTCAACCCATTCTGCGATCGTCTTAAGTCCCATCACTTGCCCGATCCGATGGATGGCCTCGACCGTGGCGCGGTCGACGGAATCCGTGACCATAGCTTTGACGAGCCGCCCATCGATCTTGAGGTAATCCAGCGGGAGGTCTTTGAGATGGCCGAACGAGGATAAGCCACTGCCGAAGTCATCCAGCGAAAAGCGGCAGCCGAATTCCTTGAGGGTCGACATAAACCGCAAGACGCGTCGCAAGTCTGCCAGCACCGCGTTCTCGGTGATTTCAAAACAGATACGGGACGGATCAACTTCGGTCACTTGGATTTGGTCAACCAGGAAATCGAGAAATTTCTCATCCCTCAGTGCCTGAGCGGACAGGTTGAGGGCGTAAGTGATATGAGCTTCAGCTGGCACATGCGCCTTGAGTAAGTTGATGCACTGACCGACCACCCAACGGTCGATCGTCAACATTTGGTCACACCGTTCGGCGGACGGAAGAAACGCGCCTGGCAATATCAGCCTGCCCTGCTCATCCCTCAGGCGAAGAAGCATCTCGCCATACTCGCCGAAGCGGGTATTCGGCTTGATGGGTACAATCGGCTGCAAGAACAGACAAAAACGTCCATCTGTCATCGCTTGCTGAATCCGGGGCAGCCATTGCATTTGGCCAGAATTCATCAGCAGGGCGCGATCGTCCGGCTGAT
>Ga0209254_10004592_pt1 | contig 12656 bp, 8 predicted proteins | sample FrelakmetDIP11DI_FD_187148 | JGI IMG/M metagenome (GOLD analysis project Ga0209254, IMG submission 187148) | Freshwater lake sediment microbial communities from the University of Notre Dame, USA, for methane emissions studies - DIP11 DI (SPAdes)... | ecosystem: Environmental > Aquatic >...
GGACGCTATAGCCGCTGGTCCACAGCCCCGACGTGGCAAGCAGTGTCTGGTCCTCAGCATAGGCCGGCGAGATCGCCAGCGCGACGACATTCCGCCAGCCGTCGGGGCCGACGTGCTGCCACGAGGTGCCGCGATCGCCCGTGCGGTACACGCCCTGGCCGCGCAGCCCGGCAAAGACAGTATGGTCGGTGGGATAGGCGGGAGACATGACCACGGCGGCGACGCTGCCCCCGTACGGACCAGACACCGGCTCCCACGCCCCTTCCTGGACCCGGCCGGGTGCAGGAAGCACGAGCCCTGCCAGCAGCACCAACCCCACAGCGAGACGCATCCTCGACCTCATATTTCACCTCCTGGCTCCCCAGACCCTAAGGGTTTTTGCGAAGCACCCCGCAGCGGAGCGGAGTGGGCGAAACCCTTAGGGTCTGAGCTCACACGTTATACTCCCGGCTGGACTGGCGATACAGGCACCACATACAGTCCGGATCCGGCTCTGGCGGCACCGGCTGCGCCAGCACCGAAATCACCTGGCGCATGAATTCGAAAAAGGCCTCGTCGTCGCGGCGTATCTCGACCCAGGTGAGGCTCCCTTTCAGATCCGCCGTCTCGTCGCTGTTGTGCACGAACTTGATCGGCTCAAAGATCAGCAGGCCCAGCCTGCTGACCGGCCCCACAGCCCGTGGCTCGCGCGCCGGGTTTTCCCAGGCATAGGCGTAGGCGTGCAGCTGCCGGCTGTAGAGCGGAAGGTGCTCCGCACGCGCCTTGGTGGTCTTGAAATCGATCAGCCCCCACCGGTCATGTTCCATCTCGATCATCGCGTCCAGCCGGCCCGAGATACAGCAGGTGCGGCCCTCCGCGCCGACCGGGATGGAGCGCGAGCGGACCCACTGCTGGCTCAGCCGGATGACGCCCTCCGGCATGCCCGTCGTGATCGCCTGGGCGTGCATGCCGTTATAGCGGGCGGTCATCGCCCTGTCGATGGCGTTAAAGATCTGGGGAAAGGCCATCTTGGGACGGGGAAACCCTCGGACCACCTTCAGATAAAAGCAGCGCTTGCACTCCTCCCACAGAAAGGCAAAATCCGACGGGCTCAGCTTGTACTCTTTCATCGTTTTCCTCTCCGTCTTTAGGCCCTAACGTAGCTTTCGTGCAACCAGCAGCCAAACTGCTATGAATGGCCAATTCATCAACTTTCTGAGAGTCATGTTTACCTGCTAGCGCCGGCTGGACGCCAGGGGCAAATAGATGCTGTGATCCATGACTACATAGCGGGCATACTTTAGGTCCAGGGTGGTAGCATCGTAAAAGCTGATGTGCGGCAGGTCGTCGCCATCCAGGGCCAGCGACACAGTGTCAAGGACATTGCCGCCGGTAGGCACGGTGCCCGCCACCCAGCCGCCGGTCTCCCGGCTCGCGTATTTCAGCTCGCCTTGCCCTGAGCCGGTAGAAGTCCGGTAGGCAATGCGCGGCACGCCGTCGGCGCCGAGAGCGATCGACGTCGACCAGCCACCGACCCCGGCGTCCACCGTCTCCACGTGCCAGCCCTCACCGTCCTTGAACGCATATTTCAAGGCGATCTCGTTGGGCAAGCCGGCGAAATAGCTAACGTGTGGGTTTCCTGAGGCGTCCAGGGCCAGCGAGGCATGCCCGCCACTCTCTCCTACGTCGGCCTCCACCGTCTCCACGTGCCAGCCGGTGCCGTCCTTGTAGGCAAAGATCAGCCCGTTGGCTGATCCCTCGTAAAAACTCAGGCGGGGCTGGCCGTCGGCCGTCAGGGCCAGGGACACATCCGTGCCCCACGCTCCGGCCCCCTCGCTCTGCCAGCCGGACGCCGTGCGCCATGCGTACACGACCACGTTGGTAGAGTAACCGAGGCGCGGCTGCCCGTCGGGAGCCATGGCCAGCGACAAGCTTCCGTAAAGATAGGCAGAGTTCAATTCTTCGACGTGCCAGCCGGTCGCGTCGCGGTAGGCATATTCGAGCCGTTGCACGCTCGAAAATGGGACCTGGTAGTAATACCCCACGTGGACCCCTCCCCCATCGTCGACCGCCAGCGACGTGTAATAGCCACCGTCGCCCGCGTCGGCCACCGTCTCCGTCACCCAACCGCTGGCCGCCTGGCTTCCCCAATCCTTGACCGCGTACCGGAACTCGTCCTGCGCAGAATCTACGTAGCTGATATGCGACACCTGCTGCCCCTCCAGCTTGAGCGAGCTGTACCTGCCGGCCACGCTCCCCTGATCCGCGGTTTCGATCTGCCACTCGTCGCCGGCCTGAACGGCGTGTTCGAGGAGGTAGCCGCTGGTATGAAAGTAGACGATGTGGGCCGCGCCGCTGGTGTCCACGGCAAGGGAGGTGTAGCCGTCGGGCACGTCTTGATCCACAGTCTCGGCCTCCCAGTAGCCGCTGTCGCGATCGGCGTAACCCAGGCTGCTCCAATGAGCGTCATAGTAGCTGACGCGCGGGCGCCCAACGCCGTCCAGCGCCAGGGAGGTGTGGCCTCCCAGGCCGTCCACGTTTTCATCGACCGTCTGGTGTACCCAGCTGGAGCCGGTGTAGGTGGCATATTCCACGTCGTAATCGTCGGAGCCTTCGCCGATGTAGCTGACGTGGGGTCTATCATTTGCATCCAGGGCCAGGGAGGTATCCCCGCCTCCGGATCCCGGCACCTCGTCCACCACCTGGACGTGCCAGCCGGTCTGGTCGCGATAGGCGTAGAGTACGTCCCAGTTCGAGTCGACGTCGTCGTCCAGGTAATACGTGACGCGCGGGCGGTTGTACCGGTCGAGGGCCAGGGAGACATGCTTGAATGTGGCGCTGAGGTCTGAATCGACCACTTCCAGGTGCCAGCCGGCCTGGTCACGGTACGCGTACTTGACACTGCTGGGCCCCCGGTAGGCGATGTGTGGCTGGCCGGAGGCGCTCACGGCCAGGGAGGTGTACATCCCCACCGAGCCCTCGTCCACGGTCTGCACCTGCCACGCTTCCGAGCCGGGAACCTGGTAGGCGTAGCGCAGGCCGGCGTGGGTAGCGTCATAGTAGCCGATGTGGGCATAGCCGCCCTCATCGAGCGCGAGCGACGCATAGCCGCCCACGCCCGGGCTTGCATCGACCACCTGGCTGTGCCACTGGCTGCCGTCGTGCCAGGCATAGTACAGGTGATCCTCGCCGTACGCCACGCGCGGATGCCCGGCGGCGTCGAGGCGCAGGCTGCGGTCGGTCAGGTGATCGAAATAGCGCGGGCAGTCGGCGCACTCTATCACCCAGACATCCGCCGCCACTAGCTGGCCGCCGGACAGCATCGTGCCCAACAACAGCACCAGCGCCGTCCATTGAATCCAGCGCCGCCTTCTTGCCGGGACCGAAGAACGCTTCGAGCCAGGATTCGTCATCGTTCCTCCTGAATAATGGTGTTGAGCTTCCACTCGTTCCCTCGCTCCTGCGTGGGAACGCCCTCCCGGACGCTCCGCGTCCACGGCGCCACCTGACCCCCGATCGACGCCGGCGCCAGGCCGCCCACCCCAGGCGCACAGCGCCGTGGCAGAAACCCCTAGGATCTGCCCGCCGATTCGACGATGGCGATCTCCTCCTCCGTCAGCCCGTACAGCTCGTACACCAGCGCGTCAATCTGCCGGTCGGTGGCCTCGATCTGGCGTTGGTACAGCTCCTTGTCGGCGGGGATGGAGGCGGCGGCCAGCTTCTTGTGCAGCTCCAGCATCCGCTCCACCAGCGCGACCATGCGGTCGTGGCGGCCTGCGTCGGCGGGGTCGTCGAAGTTGATGGTGCGGAGTGGGAAAGGATTGAGGTAGGCGGTTTTCATGCGAAAGTAGCCGCCACGCAGTGCTGTACCAGTCTCTTTCAGGAAGTAGGTGAGGATTGGTGAGTTTAGGATCGCCAGAATATACCGCAAATCGAGAAGTACGCCGGGCTTGAGCGCAATTGCGTACGCTGTGTCCAGAAGCCACATGGCCTCTCGGTCCAGGAAACAGGCGCCCCTGTTTGCCACATCCGGGAGGACTATCTTCTCTGGGACCTCAAATCGGTCCAGGTTCTGTGGGCGCCCAAAACAGTACCAGCCTTCTCCTTTGAACCGGCCATTTTCTCGCTGGTCCAATCTGGGTTTGCACTCGCGCAGGTACTCCAGGAGCCGAGGCGCCGACTTGGAAAGCTGGTCTTGCCCCACGATCACGGTCTTGCCACTGCTGGCCATATATGGAACAACCAGCAGCAAAGGTAGGCCTGTCACGTGATACCGTCCTATGCTACGTCCGCGGAGAGCTGGCTTCAAGAAAGCACGCTCAAGCAGGTACTCTTTCTCCTTCTCTGAGGAGTATACCCGGACCATGTCACCCACCACGCCGCGACTCTCCATCAAGTACACCTTATCGGCCCTGGTACCGGTACCTTGGAAGATGCTCGCTGCGTCCCCCAGAGCGGGCCAAGCCCGCAGTTTGGCGAGCAGCGCCTTCTGGGACACGGCAAACTCCCACGGTTCTGCGTTGAGGCCAGCGGCAGAGACATCGGAGACCGCCCATAGGTCAGGTGATGCCTCGGGCAGTGGGCAGGCTTCGCCTTGGTTGAGCGCACCGCGATACCGAGCGACAACAACAGTGTCACACGCATTCCGACTCAGGAAGAGCAGACAGGTATAGGTCGTGACACCGGGAAACACCTGAAGGGCGCCAAAGTGCACAACCTTCTCAAGATGGTGGCCTTCGGACAGGATAGCCCTAAGATTCGCACCTACCTGCGAGTTCAGGAACTTGTTAGGCAGAATGTAGCCCAGCTTGCCACCCGTCCTCACCAGCCCAAGGCCTCGCTCCACGAAGATCAAGTAGATGTCCCACTCCCGCGAAGAAGCGGCCCGATATCGCTCGCGGTACAGGTTCCATAGGAGAGGATCGGCTTTCTTCAGGTGGATACTACGCACATACGGCGGATTGCCAATGACCGCGTCAAATCCACCCGAAGCCATCGCCTCGGGGAATTCCCGCTGCCAGTCGAACGGATTGACCCGCCGCGTTTCCTCTTCGTCGGGCAGGAGCTGGCCGGCGAAATAGTCGGGTCCGATGAGCGAGTTGCCGCATTTGATGTTGTTGCCCAGGTCGGGCAGGGCCCGCTCCCGCCACAAGCCGAGCTGCTGGCCCAGCGTCTCGTCGGTCTCGCCCTCCAGCACCTTCAGCAGCAGGCTCAGCTTGGTCACCTCCACCGCCTGCCGGTCAATGTCCACGCCATAGATGTGGTCCAGCAGGATCCGCTTCTTCTCCGCGCCGGTCAGCCGCCACTCGCCGTGCGGCCCCTGGTACACCTCCGGCTGCTTGCCCCGGGCGTGCTCCACCGGGTCGTGCTCCTCGTACCAGCGGCGATAGTGGTCCAGCAGGTACTGGTAGGCCCCCAGCAGGAACGAACCCGACCCGCACGCGGGGTCCAGCACCCGTAGGGGCGCACGGCCGTGCGCCCCTACCAGCTCGCGCGGGCTCTTGCCCTCCACCAGCCGGCCCACCGTCTGCTTGACGATGTAATCGACGATATAGCCGGGCGTGTAATAGACGCCGCCGGCCTTTTTGACCTCCGGCTTTTCCTCGACGACGGCGTGGTGGCCGGCGGTCAGGCGGATCACCTTGCCCAGGAACTGCTCGTAGACCTGGCCAAGCACCTCGACCGGCAGGACCGAAAACTCGTAGGGGCAGTCGGGGTAGTACAGTCCGGCCAGGATCGGTCTTAGAACCTTGTCGTCGATGGCCAGGGAACGGGTCAGGGTATCGGTCCGGAAGTCAAACAGGCCCGAGTTGTACTTTTCGTCGGCCTGGCGGTAGAGGTCGTCCACCAGGCGGGGATAGACGGCCGGTCCGGCGCACAGCCCAAGGAGCCGCCCGTATGGCTCGATACCCCGGTCCTCGGCCATCCTCAAGAACAGGATCCGGTCGATGGTGTGCTGCACGGAAAAGTTCAGCTCGTGGACCGACAGCGCCGGGTTGCGCATGGCGATGTTGCGGGCCAGCAGGTCGCGCCACGACTCGATCTCTTGCAGGAATTCGGCGTCGACTTCGCTGGTGCCGCGCTTGCCCTTGGTGTCCTGGACGTAGCGGTCGAACGAGCCGCGAAGCACCGATTCCCGGGCAAACACGTCATAGATCTCGCCAAACCGCCCGGCATAGTCCTCGAACCTGACGTAAGAGACACGACCCACTGCGGCGCCGTCGGCCGGGCCGGGGCGGCGCAGGCAGTCATAGACGGCAAACTCTTCAAAGTCGGTCAGGATGCTGAGGGGCAGCTTGGCGCTCCAGGCGTAACGGCGAAGCTGGTAGGCGGGGCCTACGTCGGCCCGCACCGAGACCGAGGGCTTTTTCGCCTCCAGGAAGAACTTGCGGGTGCCGCCGATGCGGAAACAATAGTCGGGCGCCTCGGTCCAGCCGCCCATCTTGAGGGCGTCCTCATGGACGACGTCCTTGTACTGCTCGGCGTAGCCCTGGATGTTGCGCACGTCCCAGCCGAGGGCCTCGAAGAAGGGGTCGATGAACTCGGCGCGGACCTGGGCCTCTTTGTACTCGGCGCGCCGGTAGGCGTCCAGGTTGCGGGCGAATCGCTCGACCAGGCGCTCGACCTGGGCCTGAGCTTCAGCGACAGTCTGTGCTATGGACATGCCAATCACCTCACAAAGCGGCTACAGCCGGACAAAACTCCGTTGCTCCCGCGCGGGAGCGGCCAATCCATGACCTGAGGCAGGCACATTATACCATCATTCGAGGCAACGGGCAAAGGGGAGACCAGGAGGATCGAGGCTGATGATGTTTCCCCCGGCCGTTTGACCCGGACACAGGGCGGTGCTATACTGGAACCAGGAGCAGGTAGCAGGCTGGCAGCGTAACGTCCCAGCAGAAATGCATAGAGCGGTTCCCTATGATCGAGATCTGGCCTGCCGAGACCCTTTGCCGGCAGGCCATGAGGACGGAGAGGTGGAAATGACAAAATTGGTGGATGAGATCAAGGTTGATCTGAGCTTTATCAAGTCCCATTCCCTACAACCCAAGTGGTACAAGGTTCTCAAGGTCTTTATCCTGGTGGGGTTCCTGGTGGGTTACTATCTCCTGTTTGGATTCGCCAAGACTGCGCTCTTTTTTGCCTCCTTTATCGCCTTGAGTGCCGTCGTCCATCTGATCTATCGGGCGAAAACCAAGAGATGGACATCAAGTTGGCTTGACTTTGTTGTCGTTGAAGAAGAGAATCAGGTAACAGCCAAAAGCATAGGCAAGTTCTACTATTCGGCAGTCGTTGTCAATGCAATCCTCTCCCTGGTCATCAGCCAGGTGTTGGCCTGAGATACCAGAGAACTGTGCAACCAGGAATAGCTCGTCCCAGGGGCCTTGCGAGCCGTTTGACGGCGCGCGGCCAAGGTGGTATAATGGCCGGGAGCAAGAGGCTCACCTTCTCATCCTGAACAAGGAGGGGTGTCTATGGGTCCTGTGTTTGAGACGCCGATCGCCGGGCCGGCCACCCACGCCATCGTCATCGGCGTGGGGGCCTATCTCCATCTGCCGGGCGGGCAGGCCTTTGCCCAACGGCTGGGTGTGCCCTGGACGGTTTACCCAGACCATGAGGGCATGGGGCAGCTCAGCTCGCCGCCCCACTCTGCGCGCGCTTTTGCCCGCTGGCTGCTCACCGAGTACCGCAACCCCGAGCGGCCGCTGGCTTCCCTCCACCTGCTGCTGTCCGAGCCCGAGGCAGGCCAGATCACGCTGGGGTCTGGCGAGGAGAAGCCGGTGGAGCGGGCCAGCTTTGACAACGTCAAGGCGGCCATCAAAGACTGGAAATCGCGCGGCGATCAGAGCGCCGAACACCTCCTCGTCTTTTACTTTTGCGGGCACGGCGTGAACCGCGGTTTCATCACGACGCTGCTGTTGGACGATTTCGGCGAGGATCCGGGCGAGCCCCTCGAGCAAGCCATTAACCTCAACGGCTTTCACGCCGGGATGGACCAGTGCCTTGCGCGCCGGCAGTGCTTCTTTGTCGATGCCTGCCGCGTCCCTTCTGCGGCCCTGATCGAGCGCTTTGAGGACTATGCGGGGCCCGCGATCGTCCACGGCTCTGCCTATCTATCCGAGGTTCCGCGCTATGCCCCGGTGTACTATTCCACGGTGGCGGGCAGCGCTGCCTACAGCCGCGAGGGGGAGGCCAGCCTGTTCACCCAGGCCCTGCTGAGATCGCTGGCAGGCGCCGGAAGCAAGCCCGACGACGAGGACAACTGGCTGGTCTATACCGGCGGCACGCTCCACGAGAGCATCCAGTTTCTGCTCAAGAGGGCCGCCGAGGCCGCGGCGGGTCCAAGCCAGGTCAACTCGGCCGATCACGTCGAGGGAGAGGGCTTTCCCCTGCACTACCTTCCCGGCAGGCCGATCGTGCCGATCCTGGTAGCCGTCAAGCCTCCCGAGGCCACCGGCTTGGCCGAGCTGTCCTACGCCAATCCCGACGGATCCGATCCGGTCGTCCGGCCCCCGGGTTCTGCGTCCGAGTGGGACGTAGAGATTCCCGAAGGCCGCTACCGCTTTACGGCTCGGTTTGCGGGCGGCCCCTATCATGAACAAGAGGAAGAGCGAACCGTATTCCCACCCGGTCGGAAGGTGAGCCTGGAGGTGGCGGAATGAAAGAGGTCAAGCTGCGGCTGGACACGGTAAGCGGGGAAGGGTTACAGCTCGACTATGGCGCGGTGGCCAACATCTATGACGTCACCTCCGATGCGCAGGGCCGGCGCCAGCGCACCTCCGGCGGCCAGCGACTGCGCAACCTGGCCATTCCGATGGGCCCCTCGTCGGCGGAGGATCCGGCCTTTCTGTCGATCCCACTCGAGCCCGGCCGGTATATCGTCGAGGCGACCCCGCCCAACGGCGAAGTGATCAGCGACGAGATTGTCGTGGACGAATCCCCGGAGCCGCTGCTGGTGCGGCTGTCCGGCGAGGAATCGCCGCACCAGTGGCTGTCCTGGCAGTACCATGCGGGCAATGTCGAGCCCGCTGCGTCCTATTCTACTCACTCGGTTTCCAAGGACCTGCGGGTATTGAATGTGGACCTGGTGTCGGTCTGGGCGCGGCCGCCCGCCGGGCAGGACGCGGATACGCTGGCTGAGCCCGGCGGTCTGGTGTCGCGCGGGCTCCTTTTCGACCTGCCGGCGGCCAAGAGCTTTGGCCCCTCCAGCCTGGCAGGAGATCTGATCCCGTTCGACGAGACCGGCCAGCGGGTGCAAACTGCGGCGCCACAAGCTGCGTTTAGCGACGCGGCATCCCAGGTGTATGCCCTGGACAGCGGCCTTGTCGTGAGCCTTCATGGCGAGAGCAGCGCCGCAACCAACTGGCGTTGGGGTGACAGCCCCGGGAGGCACTATCTGCTGGTTCGGGGCGAGAACACCCCGCCGCAGTACAGCGTCCTACCTCTTCCCTGGATGCAGGTCGACGGTGCCGGCGAGGCGGTGGTGGAAGCCCTCGTGCAGACCAGGCCGGCCGATCCGGCCGCTTCGGGCGGCACGGACCAGGGCCATCGCATCGCCATCACGGTGCGCGACAGGCTGGTGGGCTCTGTCCTCGGCTACCTGGGCGCCGGCCAGCTTTCGGCTGCCGCGACGATTCTCGGACAGGCTGAGGAAGCCATCGAGCGCCAGGCCCGGAGCCTGCTCTTTAGCAAGGGGGTGAACCAGCCGGCGGCTGCGGCCGGCGCCTATGCCCTGCTGGCGGCGCAGGGGTCCGGCAAGCGGGAATCGTGGTATCAGTGGGTGGCCAACCTGAACAACTGGTTCCCCTGGCTGCCCGACGGCGCCATCCAATACGCCTGGGTCCTGCTCCGCCAGGACAGGAGCGAGGAAGGGCTGAAACAGGCGCGGGCCAGCCTGTTAGAAGGCTATCGCCGTGGGCTCCCCTACTTTTCCAAGGGAGTAAACCTGCTGCTGGAGGGCCTGACACTGTTTGCCGACGACGCCCGCGAAGCGGGGACGCGGGATCTCGAGGTGGAAGCAGCCCGCAAGGTGGTGTGGCGCCTGGCGCTGCGCACCAACCCCCGCCAGCTTTTCACCTCTGTGCTTCTGCGCTGACGGCCGGCGGCGTGTCCATGCCCCTTGGGGCACCATGATCAATGAAAATGTAGGGACGGGGTCTCCCCGCCCTCCGGCGGGCTGGCCAAGCAACCACCCATCTGTATATCCGTGTCAGAATCCGTGTCGTGCTTGGCCCGAGCAGTCTGTTCTTCAAAGGAGGTACAATCATGCCACCATTGTTCCGAGTCGAGATGCTGCCCGCCCGGCAGGGCGACTGCCTGTGGATCGAGTGGGGTGATGCCCGGCGCCCCTACCGGGCCCTGATCGACGCCGGCACTCCCGGCACCTATGCCCACATCCGCAAGCGGCTGCGCGCCCTGCCGGCCGCCGAGCGTGCTTTTGAGCTGTTGATCGTGACGCACATCGACAACGATCACATCGGCGGGGCGCTCAAGCTGTTGGGCGAGGCCGAAAGCAGAGTTTCCTTTGCCAACGTGTGGTTCAACGGTTGGCGGCATCTGCCGGGGTCCGGCTTTGAGGAGTTTGGCCCGGTCCAGGGCGAAAAGCTGACCACACAGCTCGAGAAACCAGACGCCCTCTGGAACCTGTCCTTTGGTGGACGCGCGGTGAGTCTAGACAACGTGGGGCCGCTGCGCCCACCGCCGCTGGCCGGTGGGTTGCAGTTAACGCTTCTTTCCCCTGGAGCGGCGCAGCTCGCTGCGCTGCGCCCGGTCTGGGAGGAGGAATGCCGCAAAGCGGGGCTGAATCCGGCGCGCCGCCGGCCGGCCCCTCCGCGCCCGCCCGCCGGGTTCGAGGCGTTTGGCCCTCCCAACGTCGAAGCGCTGGCTGCTGCCCCGTTCGAGGAGGACAACTCGCAGGCCAACGGCAGCAGCATCGCCGTCCTGGCTGAGTTCGATGGCCGCCGTGTCCTGCTGGCCGGCGATGCCCATCCCGGCGTACTGCTGGACGGCATCGACCGGCTCCTGGCGTCCCGGGGAGAAGAGCGGCTGCGGCTGGACGCATTCAAGCTGCCCCACCACGGCAGCAAGGCCAACGTGAGCCGGGATCTCCTGGCCAGGGTGGAATGCCGGCGTTACCTGTTCTCGACCGACGGCACGCAGTTCAAGCATCCCGACAGAGAGGCGGTGGCGCGGGTGATCAAGTTCGGCGGCCCGCAGTCCGAGCTGCTCTTCAACTACCAGACCCAATTCAACGCGATCTGGGAGAACAGGTCCCTCCAGCGCAGGTACGGCTATTCGGTAGCGTTTCCTGCCGCCGGAGGCACGGGCCTGGGGCTCGAGCTGTAAGCTGGGCCAAGGAGCTGAAATGGACACTGTCGACCTGAGGGTTGTCGGCGCGAGCTTGTTCTTCCTTTTTATCTTTCTGTCCGGCATCTGGCTGAGCCGCTCCGGCAGACCGCTCAACGGGCTCATCCTGACCATCCACAAGCTGATCCCGCTGGCGGCAGGCATCTTTCTGATCATAACCCTCTACCGGATGAACCAGGCCGCCGCGGTGGCTGCGACAGAGTTGATCGCCGCCGTGGTAACCGCCCTCTTTTTTCTCGGAATGGCCGTTTCTGGCGGCCTGTTGAGCACCGGCAAGCCCACGCCGCCGGCTATCCTGCGGCTGCACCAGGTAATGTCGGTTCTGACGGTGCTGTCCACTGCCGTAATGCTTGCCGATCTTGGTCTCTAGTCCTCGTTTCTGGGTCAGGGCTTGCCCCACTGGCTGAAGGTCGAAAGGGGAAAAGCGTGCAATGAATGTGCAGCCTACCAACGCAGCGGTCGATAGCCTGTTCGAGCGGTACACCCGGCCGGGGTCGCCCGGCTGCGCCCTGGCGGTGATGAAGGACGGCGCAATCGTCTACAAACAAGGCTACGGCCTGGCCAACCTCGAAATCGGCGCGCCGATCTTGCCCTCGACCGCCTTTAATATCGGGTCGATGGCCAAACAGTTCACCGCCTTTGCCATAGCGCTGCTCGAAGCGGAGGGCAAATTGTCGCTCGACGACGATCTCCGCCAACATCTGCCCGACATGCCCGACCTGGGCCAGACGATCGCGATCCGGCACCTGATCCACCACACCAGCGGGCTGCGGAATACCTTCCCGGATCTGCTACAGTTGGCCGAGTGGCGCGAGGCGGATGCCACGACGACGGAAGATGTGTTCCGGCTGCTCAAGGCGCAGCGTGCGCTGGATTCTCGCCCTGGCGACGAGTTCCTGTACTCCAACTCGAACTATATCCTGCTGGCGCTGATCTGCGAGCGGGCCGGCGGGCAGCCTTTTGCCGAATTCTGCTCGCGGCGCATTTTTGAGCCGTTGGGCATGGCCCGCACAGTCGTCAACGACTCGATCTACAAGACGATCCCCGGCCGTGCAGGTGGCTATTACGAGGGGGAAGGGCGTTGGTTCAATGCACCGTTGGCCGACTCGGTGGTCGGGCCGACCAACGTCTACACCACGGTCGAGGACCTGGCCCCGTGGGACAAGAACTTATACAGCGGGACGGTCGGCGGGCGGGCCGTCGTCGAGCGGATGCACTGCCTGGGCCGGCTGAACGACGGGACCGAGCTGGACTACACCCGCGAGGGGCTCAGCGAGGGCTTCAAGTTCCACAACCCCAACGTCAAGGAT
>Ga0209254_10004595_pt1 | contig 12653 bp, 12 predicted proteins | sample FrelakmetDIP11DI_FD_187148 | JGI IMG/M metagenome (GOLD analysis project Ga0209254, IMG submission 187148) | Freshwater lake sediment microbial communities from the University of Notre Dame, USA, for methane emissions studies - DIP11 DI (SPAdes)... | ecosystem: Environmental > Aquatic >...
GAGCCGAGCAGCGCGGGCGGGGAAGCCTTGGGAGCAAACATCCCTACGCCTAAGCCTACGAATAGTACCGCACCGGCCCCCAGGGCGAAGCCGCGAATGTTTACACCGCCCAGCGCATAACCGAGTCCGATGACAAGGAACATCGAGAGCAGTGGCTGCTGTTCAAGAAATGTTCTGAGTATATCCATGCTGTGCTACCTCCAATTCATTTTCCGGGAATCAGGAAAAACAAGATTGCAAAAATCAGATAGATTGTAAGGAGTTGTACCCCCTTGTACCAGTTTGTCTTCCCCCCGCTTGCGACGAATATGGTAATCAGAAGGGACATAAACACAAGAATAATTTCGCCCCGGGTGAACGCAAGAATAAATGGCGCAGGGGCTGCAAAAAGACTGAGTAACACCAGCAGCGGCGCCACAAAGAGGGCGATCTGCACGCTGCTGCCGAGAGCAATCCCCATTGCAAGGTCCATGCGGTTTTTACGGCCCATCATTACAGCGGATCCCAATTCTGCAGCGCCTCCGACAACTGCAAGGACTACAAGTCCGATAAATATTTTTGATATGCCGAGATCCTCTGACGCGCCCTCAACTGCTCCGACGAGGATTTCGCTCATCCAGGCAGCCAATACCGATGAACCGACGAGCACGCCCACTGCCTTTCCGATGCTCCAATGGTGCTCATTTTCTGTATCATCGTGCTGCTCACTGGCGAACAGGTCGGGGTGGGTCCTGATCATAAAAAAGAGACTCAGCGCATAGCTCACAAGGAGCACGACAGCAATCCCGACATTCAGGTGCTGCTCGTAGCGAATCGTCTCCTCTGTCATCATGATATGATAGCTGCCCGGCACCAGCATGCTGATCACAGCAATCATCATCATGCTCGCCTGCATTCCTGCTGCACGGGGATTGAACTCCTGCGTATGGTAGCGAAGTCCTCCAAGAAAAAAGGTTAACCCCAGTCCCAGGAGCAGGTTGGCCAGAATGGCTCCAACAAGAGAAGCGCGCACCATGTCGGTCAACCCGGAACGAAGGGCGACGAAGCAGATGATCCGGACGCCCCAGTGGGCGTCGGCGGGCAAAGCGCCGAGCACCAGCAACGCCCCGAGCACCACGATGCCGTGGATGGCATTGGTCCCGGACATCAGTGGGGTGTGCAGCGTATTGGGCACCTTGGAGATCACCGCGAACCCGACGAAACCGGCCAGCACCAGAATCGCGAGATTGGATAACAGTTGGGTGTACATCAGGAGGCCTCTCGATCGCGAGTGACGCACGAGGCCGAGACGACCTCGTCGGAGAAGTCCGGCGCCAGGACGCCGTCGGTGATGAGCAGTTCCAGCAGCGAGGTGAGGTTCTTGGCGTACAACTCACTGGCGTGCTCGGGCATGGTGGCCGGCAGGTTCAGCGGCGAGGTGATGGTGACGCCGTGCTTGACGACGGTCTGGCCGGGCTCGGTGAGCTCGCAGTTGCCCCCGGTCTCCCCGGCCAGGTCGACCACGACGCTGCCGGGCTTCATGCCCTCCACCGCGGCGGCGGTCACCAGCCGCGGCGCGGGACGGCCTGGCACCAACGCTGTGGTGATCACCACGTCGAAGCCGCCGATGGCCTGCTCGAGCTTCTTCTGCTGCTGGGCGCGCTCCTCCTCGGTCAGCTCCCGGGCGTAGCCGCCCGTGCCCGCGGCCTCGATACCCAGATCGAGCCACTGCGCGCCGACGGAGCGAACCTGGTCAGCCACCTCCGGGCGCACGTCGTAACCGGTGGTGCGCCCGCCGAGGCGTTTGGCGGTGGCCAGCGCCTGCAGGCCGGCCACTCCGACGCCGAGCACCAGCACACTGGCCGGCTTCACGGTGCCTGCCGCCGTGGTCAGCATCGGAAAGAACCGGGTGGACTCGCTGGCCGCCAGCACCACGGCCTTGTAGCCGGCCACGTTGGCTTGCGAGGACAGCGCATCCATCACCTGGGCGCGGGAGATCCGCGGGATCGCCTCCACCGCGAAGGCCTGCACCCCGCGCTCCTTCAGCGCCCCGATCTGGTTGTCGGCGTTACGCGGAGCCAGGAAGCCGATCAGTGTCTGACCGGGGCGCAGCCGCGCCACCTCTTCGGCGCTCGGCGGCGCCACCTTGACCACCACGTCGGCCGCCCAGGCGTCGCCGATCGTCGCCCCGGCTTCGGTGTAGAGCTCGTCGGGCAGCAGTGCGCGCTGGCCCGCGCCGGACTCCACCACCACTGAGACACCACTGTTGACCAGTGCCGACACCGCCTTGGGGACCAGCGCCACCCGGCGCTCGTCGGCACCGGATTCGGCGACGACGCCGACCACCGGAGCCGCAGCGGCGGCGACATCAGACCGGGTAGCCGCAGCGGCGGCGACATCAGACCGGGTAGCCGCACCGGCGACATTCGACTCCGTTTGCGTATCAGTCATGAACCGTGCGTTCGCTTCCTAGCGTGGATTTCCCGGGGAAAGACCCCTGTGCTCGTGACACCCTAACCGCTACCGTCAGTAACTCCCCAAGCCGGAAGCTGCCTCATCGATATAGTTCCCCCGATCGGGGGAGGCGCTCAGGCGGGCTGCGGGGCCGGGCGGCGCACGGGCATCGTGACGACGGTCGTCGCACCTCCGCCGGGCGTTTGGGCGAATCGGACCGCGCCGCCCATCTCCTCGATGCCGACCACCAGCGAGGCCAGCCCGATGTGTCCGTCGGTGACCTTGCGGTCCAGGACGGCGGGGTCGAATCCGATGCCGTTGTCCACGACGCGCAGCACGACATCCTCGCCCGCGCGATGCAGATCGACCTGCACGCGGGTCGCGCGAGAGTGCTTGTGCGCGTTGGCCAACAGCTCACGCGCGGCCCGGTACACCAACGCCTGCGCCGCCGGTTTGCCCACTTCGTCGACGTCGCAGTCGAAGGTGATGTCCCAGCGCTGCCGATACTGACCGACCAACTCGCGCACCGCGGGGCCCAGCCCGACCTGGGCGAGCACCTGCGGGTGCAGCGTCGTCACGGTGGTGCGCAGCAGGGCGACGGTGTCGCGCAAAGCGGCGTCCATCCGGTCGAACCCCTGGTCGGTGGGCCGTTCGCGCAGATCCTCCAGGTCCAGCCTGGCCGCCAGCAGGTTCTGCAGCGGGCCGTCGTGCAACTGCTCGGAGAGCTGGCGGTTGTTGCGCTCGTCGGCCCGCATGGATTCGGCGACCAGCCGCCGCCGCACGTCGAGCAGCGCCCGGACCCGCGCCCGGCGGCGCGCCAGCACGTAGCACAGTGCGGTGGTGGCCGCCGCCAGCCACAGCAGGCAGCCGACCTGGACGTAGACCACGGCCGGGACGGCGATCATCTTGTCGCGCACGGCGTAGACGATCCATGCCACGAGATAGCCGCCGGCGGCGCTCAGGCCCAGCGCCGCGGTCAGTTCGGGGCGGTCCAGGAAGGCGACCGTGATGGGCACCATGAAGAAGATCGGCAGCAGCCATACCGTCGCCCCGCCGGAGGCCAGGCACAGCACCAGCACCGCAAGCACGTCCATGCCGGTCGAGGCCACGCCGAACCACCAGCGGACCGGGTTGCGGACGACGATCACCAGCCACGCCACCGCGAAGGCCGCGTAGAGCAGCAACACGGCGCCGTAGACACCGGGCAGCCAGTGTTCGACGTCCTGGATGTAGACCAGCAGCGCGATGAGCACGATCAGGGGAAGCCGCAGGACCGCGGCGACCCGGACCGGCTCGGTGCTCAGGTAGTCGAGGGTGTGGTGGATCTGTCGCGGCACGTCACTCCAGCAGTCCGCGGCGCATGCCCTCGGCGACGGCGGCGGCCCGGTCGCTGACCCCCAGCTTCTCGTAGAGGCGCTGGACATGCGTCTTCACCGTCGAGGGTGCCAGGAACAGCGACTCGGCGATCGACGGGATGCTGCGGCCGTTGGCGATCATGCCGAGCACCTCCCGCTCCCGGGCACTCAGCGCCGGCCCGGAGGGCTCGGCGCGGCGCCGGATCTCGACGGCGAGTCCGGACGCGAGCCGGGGCGCCAGGACGTCGCGGCCCTTGGCGCAGTCCATTACGGCGTTGACGATCTCCGATCGGGTGGAGTCCTTGGGCAGAAAGCCCGCGGCACCCTGCTGCAGCGCGTGGTAGACGATCTCGGCGTCATCGTGGGCGGACACCAGCAGCACCCGGGTCGCCAGTTCGTCGCGCACCACCGCCGCGGCGACCTCGCCGCCGTCCATCCCGGGCATCTGGTAGTCCAGCAGCGCGACGTCGGGCGCGTGCTCCTTGATCAGCGCCAGCGCCGACGGGCCGTCCTCGGCCTCGGCAACCACGTCGATCTCCCCGCTGCCGGTCAGCGCCCTGATGAGTCCGTCGCGAAATAACGGATGGTCATCGCCGACGACGACGCGCACCTTGCGGTTCTCGGACATGGCGTGAGCTTCGCACAGGCGTCCGCTGATCGGGGGACAAACACTTCATCCCCGACAGGGTCCGCTCAGCGGACAGACCGGAACCCCATTGCGCGCCATAGTCGAAGCACGGCCGAGATCGATCGACCGGCACACCAACGGCAGGAGAGAAGAAATGACATCACGGATCAACCACACCGCCGTCCGCTTGCTGGTGGCACCGATCATGGGCGCGACGATCCTCAGCGGTGGCGCACTGGGTTTTGCCGGTATCGCCAGCGCCGAGAGCGACAAGGCGTCCAGCTCGTCAACGCACCGAGCCGGGGGCGGCGGCGGCACCACCACGGCCCAGCCGCCGTCGGGCACCGCCACGCCGAAGCCCAAAGCCAGAGTTGCGACGCCCGACTCCGCCACGTCGCCCAGTTCATCGACGCAGCGACCCAAGATCCTCACCGCCGTGCCGTCGACCAAGCCGCCGTCGTCACCACCTGTCAACGTGGTGAGCACCACCGAGGTACCGGGTGTCAATGTCGTGACACCGACAGTGGTCCCCGCCGGCGCGGCCAGGACGTCCCCCGGCCCGGGCGGTGGCGGCCCGCTGGCTGTGCCAGTGGCCCCGATCTGAGGACTGCCGAACTGGCTGACTCTGTCTCCACCTGACGACAAGGCCCGCCCCGGTTCTGCCGGGAGGGCCTCGTCCGCCGTCGCGGGGGTGTCCTATCGTGGCGGGCATGGATTTCGCCATGTCCGCCAAGGCGGCCGACTACCACAAGCGCCTCACCGAGTTCATGGTCGAGCAGGTGTTTCCCGCCGAGAAGTCCTACGACGAGTACCGGGCGGCGGCCGGGCCGAACGACTTCACCGTTCCGCCGGTGGTCGAGGAACTCAAGAAGGTGGCCAAGTCACGCGGCCTGTGGAACCTGTTCCTGCCGCCGGAGTCCGGGCTGACCAACCTCGAGTACGCGCCGCTGGCCGAGTTGACCGGCTGGAGCACCGAGATCGCGCCCGAGGCGCTCAACTGCGCCGCCCCGGACACCGGCAACATGGAGACCCTGCACCTGTTCGCCACCGAGGAGCAGCGCACGCAGTGGCTGGAGCCGCTGCTGGCCGGTGAGATCCGCAGCGCGTTCTCGATGACCGAGCCCGCGGTGGCCTCCAGCGACGCCCGCAACATCCAGACTGCCATCACCCGCGACGGCGACGACTACATCATCAACGGCCGCAAGTGGTGGACCTCGGGCGCCAACGACCCGCGCTGCAAGATCCTGATCGTGATGGGCCGCACCAACCCGGACGCCGCCTCCCATCAGCAGCAGTCGATGATCCTGGTGCCCATCGACACCCCGGGCGTGACGCTCGTCCGCTCCACCTCGGTGTTCGGCTGGCAGGACCAGCACGGCCACGCCGAGGTGATCTACGACAACGTCCGCGTACCGGCCTCGAACCTGCTCGCCGAGGAGGGCATGGGGTTCGCGATCGCCCAGGCCCGGCTGGGCCCGGGCCGCATCCACCACTGCATGCGCGCGATCGGCGTGGCCGAACGGGCGCTGACGCTGATGGTCGAGCGGGCCCGCACCCGCATCGCGTTCGGCAAGCCGTTGGCCGATCAGGGCATGGTCCAGCACGCAATCGCGTTGTCCCGCAACGAGATCGACCAAGCCCGGCTGCTGTGCGAGAAGGCTGCCTGGACCATCGACCAGCACGGCAACAAAGAGGCCCGCAACCTCGTCGCCCAGATCAAGGCGGTGGCACCGCAGATGTCCTGCAACGTGATCGACCGCGCGATCCAGGTGCACGGCGGGGCGGGGGTCAGCGACGACTTCCCGCTGGCGCGGATGTACGGGTGGCAGCGCGCGATGCGCATCTTCGACGGACCCGACGAGGTCCACATCCGCAGCATCGCCCGGGCCGAAATCGGTCGGGAGCCAAGCGCGGTGGCCGCTGCGGTGACTCGAGGGTGAGCGGGGGTCAGCTGTCCGGCGCGTGGAACTTCCGCGACATCGCCGAGAGCACGGGACTACGGCCCGGCCGATTCTTCCGGTCCAGTGAGCTCAGCGGACTCGACGATTCCGGACGAGACGCCTTCCGGCAGTTGGGCATCACCGATGTCGCCGACCTGCGCTCACCCCAGGAGGTGGAGCGCCGCGGGCCCGGCGCGGTTCCCGACAACGTCGTCGTTCACCTGCTGCCCTTTCCGGACCTGTCCAACACAAGCGCGGAAGCACCGCACGAGACCAGCTGGCAGAAGATGATGACCGAGAAGCCCGACGACGAGGACGTCGAAGCCGCTGCGGAACGGTTCATGACCGACGAGTACCTGAAGTTTCCCACCCTCGGCGGGGCGCAACGTGCTGTGCGCCAAGTGTTTTCGGTGCTCGGTGCGGGACGACCGGTCATCACCCACTGCTTCGCCGGCAAGGACCGCACGGGCTTCACCGTGGCGGTGATCCTTGAGGCGATCGGGGTGCCGCGCGAGGCGGTGCTCACCGACTTCCTGCGCAGCAATGACGCAGTGCCGCACCTGCGGGACCGCATCTTGGAGACGATCCGCAACCGCACCGGCGAGACCCCCGAGGTGATGACCTTCGCCGAGGCACGACTGACCCACGGGGTCCTCGGGGTGCGCGAGGACTACCTGATGAGCGCCCGCCGCACCATCGACGAGAACTACGGCGGAGTCGAGGGTTTCCTGCGGGTCGCCGGTGTCACGGCCCAGGACGTCGAGCGGGTCCGCACCCAGCTACTGGCTTAGCACCAGCCCGACCACCCACGCCGCGGTCGCGAGCAGCCCGCCGGCCAGTTCGACACCGACCGACAGTGCGGCACCTTTGACCGCGTGCACTGTGGACGCCCAGGCGCGCCGCTGATCTCGGCGGTGGACGAGCTCGGCGAGGTACACGCCGAGGACGAAGCCGAGGACCAGGCCGGCCACCGGTATCACGAAGAAGCCGATCACTCCCAGCACCGCGCCGGCGGTCAGGCTCCACCCGCCGACCTCGGCGGCCCGCATCCGACGCACCGGCCAGACGTACTTGATCAGCAGGCTGGCACCGATGATCGCGGTGACGACGCCGAGCACCACCCAGGACACCACGGTGTGCTCGAGCACCGCCCACACCGCGATCGCGGCGTAGACCAGCAGGGTCCCGGGCAGCAGCGGCACGAGGATGCCGACCAGGCCGATGGCAATGGCCAACGCCACCAGGAGAACGCCACCGGTACTCACCCGCTCGAACCTACCGACAGCTGACAGTCGAAAAGCGTTGGCGCTCAGCCAAGCGAGAAGTTCGCCGGCTTGGCCGCTGACAGGTCGTCGATCTTCGACCACTGCGCGGCCACGTCGTCGACGGTTGGCACGTGGTCGAAGGTGACGCCCTCGTTCTGGAACAGTGCGGCCCGCTGGACCTTGCCGCCGCCGACGATGAACACCGATGCGGTGTCGGGCACCTCTTCGGTGCACAGGTAGCTGACGACGGGAGCGACGTACTCCGGGGTGAGCTTCTTGAACACCTCGGGCGGCAGGATGTCCTCGGTCATGCGGGTCGCCGCGATCGGGGCCACCGCGTTGGCCTTGATGTCGTACTTGGCGCCTTCCTGGGCCAGCGTGTTGATCAGGCCGACCAGGCCGAGCTTGGCGGCGCTGTAATTGGCCTGCCCGAAGTTGCCGAACAGGCCACTGGTCGAGGTGGCGACCACGATGCGGCCGAAGCTCTGCTCACGGAAGTGCGGCCAGGCCGCGCGGATGACGTTGTAGCCGCCGTAGAGGTGCACCTGCAGTACGGCGTCCCAGTTCTCGAAGGGCATCTTGTGGAACGTTCCGTCACGCAGGATGCCCGCGTTGCTCACCACGCCGTCGACCTTGCCGAACTCGTCGATCGCGGTCTTGATGATGTTGGCCGCGCCTTCGGGGTCGGCGACGCTGTCGTAGTTGGCCACGGCGCGACCGCCGGCCTCCTTGATCTCGGTGACCACCTGGTCGGCCATCGAATGGCCGGCACCGGTCCCGTCTCGGGAACCGCCGAGGTCGTTGACAACCACACTGGCGCCCTCGCGGGCCAGAGTCAGGGCGTACTCGCGGCCCAGACCACCTCCGGCACCGGTGACGACGATGACACGATCCGCAACTCCGGGCATGAGCTTCCTTTCTCCGGCCTTTGGATGGGCGGGTCAGACGACGCCACCCGGCGCAGGCCATCGTAGCCAACCAGCCGGTTGGGCAGTCACGCCGGTACGGGTGCTAGCCGGCCGCGTTGCGCTCGCCGATGACGAAGGTGGCGAAAGCGTTTGGGTCGGTGGCCATTGGGACTTCGATCCACCGCCCGAGCCGGCGCATCTCCTCCACCGAGGAGGTTCCGGTGGCCGTCCAGCCGTGGGCGTTGAGCCAGTCGGTGACGTTGGCCCGGTCGGGGTCGTTGTAGGTGAGATCGCCGATGTCGATCGTGCGCTCGATGCCCAGCTGCTCGGCGAACTTCTCGAAGCGGGCCCGAAGCTCCGCTCGGCGGCTCTCGTCCTGGTGGCTGATCGCCTCGGCGGAGACTCGGCTGCCGGGGGCGCTCAGTTCGGTCAGCTCCTCGAAGAGCTGGTCCTGCGCGTCGGCGGGCAGATACATCAGCAGGCCTTCAGCCAGCCAGGCGGTGGGTTGGGTCGGGTCGAAGCCGTGCTCCTTCAGTGCCGCGGGCCAGTCCTGGCGCAGATCGATCGGAACCTGGTGCAGTGCCGCGGCGGGACCGGCCCCATGGGCGGCCAGCGTCGCGGCTTTGTACTCCAGAACCTTGGGCTGGTCGACCTCGTAGACGTGGGTGCCGGCCGGCCAGTCCAGCCGGTAGGCGCGCGAGTCCAGACCCGACGCCAGGATGACGATCTGGCGGATGCCCGCGGCGACCGCCCCGGCGAAGTACGCGTCGAAGAAATGGGTGCGCACCGCCTGGTAGTTGTTCATGTGGGCGAAGATCGCGGCGGCCTCCGGATCGGCCGCGGCCACCCGGTCGGCCATGGACTCGTCGAGCAGGCTCTCCCACATGCCGGTGCCGGCTCCGTCAACGAGAATCCGGGCGTAGGGGTCACGAATCAGCGCGTCGGGGCGGTCGGTCTCGCCGGCGCGCGCGGCGGCCACCATCACGGCCGTCTGTCCGACGCTCGTCGCGATGTCCCAGGTGTCGTCGTTTGTGCGCAGGGTGCTCATAGCGGTCAGTCTTTCGATTCGGGCGTGCGTTCGCCCAGTTCATACCGGGTCGTAAGCAATGCTACCGAAAAACTTAGTCAACCTATGGGCGGCTGTGTCGCACCTCACGCAGAGTCAGTTACTCGCCACACCTGGCCGTTGAGCAACTGCAGGAACTGGTCGGTGATCGTGATCAGCCGCTCCTGGTCGCCAACGAACCCGGCGTAGAAGCCCAGACCCCACATCACCGCCATCAACATCTCGGCTGCCGCGTCGACGTCGACGTCGGGCCCGACCTCGCCGGCTTCGACAGCATCCTTGATCGCCGAGGTGACGAAACCGCGGGTGAAGTTCAGCGATTCGTTGTCGTCAGGATTGAGGTCGGGATGGCGCTGCGACTCCATGACCGACGTCACCAGGAAGGCGGCCACCGAGCGGTCCTCCCCCTGGGCCTCGACGGCTGCTCGGATGAAGGCGCGCATCCGTCCCGCGAGGGTGCTCTCCCGTTGGGAGTGCTGGACGGCCGAGTCGATGAGCCTTCCGTTGGTCTGCTCGACGACCTCTTGATAGAGCAGCCGTTTACTGGCGAAATAGTGGTTGATCGCGGGGCGGGTCAGATCGGCGCGGATGGCGATTGCCTGGAAGGTGGCGGCGTCGTACCCCAGTTCGCCGAACACTTCAAGGGCGGCGCGCAAGATCCGCTCGCGCGTTTCCGCAGCCTTAGCTGCGGGCGGTCGTCCGGGACCCCGGCTGGCTGTGTGCCGCACAGTCAAATTGTGCCACAACTAATAGTACAATTTGACGGACAACGTCATTTGCTTATGTCTTTCACATTTTTGGCTGCGCCGGGCATTCCCGCTCGGGTCCGAAAGTGCTTGGAATCCTTGCGTTTTGACAGCAGCGCATGACACCGGGGCAAAACCTGCGTTTCGTTATCTGGATAGAAGACCCCTACACCCGCCGGATCCACGCGGTACGAGAATGCGCCTCCCTGGCGTGAAGGCGCAGGCGACACTGGATCAATCCGCCTCCGGCCAGCCCGATGATGTTTGCTGGCCGGGTTCGGGCTGAACTCTAGAAAACCCGGCGGATGAGCTTCATCGCCCGGTCGGTGTACGGCGGGTACATCAGGCTCGGGTCCGGCTTGGTCGGCTTGGCCAGCACGGCGCGGCGGTGGCTGAGCGCCTCGAAGCCCCACTTGCCGTGGTAGGCACCCATCCCGCTGGCGCCCACACCACCGAACGGCAGCTGCGGCACCAGGCAGTGCAGCGCAACGTGGTTGATGACGGCGCCGCCCGAGGGCATCCGGTCGATGAGTGCGCGGGCCCGTTGCTGGTCTGAGGTGAAGACGTAGAGCGCCAGCGGCTTGGGCCGCGAGTTGATGAACTGCACCGCCGCATCCGGTGAGTCGACAGTCAGGATCGGCAGGATCGGCCCGAAGATCTCGTCGGACATCACCGGATCGTCCGCGGGGGGGTCGACGACCACGGTGGGCTCGATCCGCAGCGTCGACCGGTCAGATCCGCCGCCGGTGACCACCTTGCCGCCGGTGGCGCTGATCAGCGACACCAGCCGGTCGAACTGCCGCTCGTTGACGATGCGCAGCGAGGGGTCCTGTTCGGCGGCCCGGAACTTGGCGATCGTCGCCACGATCTTCTCCGCGAGCGGGGCGGCGATGGTGCGGTCGGCCAATATGTAATCCGGCGCGATGCAGGTCTGCCCGGAGTTCAACAGCTTGGTCCACGCGATCCGGCGGGCCGTGACGTCCAGGTCGGCGTCGGGCAGCACCACAACCGGACTCTTGCCGCCCAACTCCAGGGTCACCGGGGTCAGCGTCGGCGCGGCGGCGGCCATGATCTTGCGCCCGATCTCGGTGCCGCCGGTGAACAGGGCGTGGTCGAAGCCCTGGGCCAGCAGGTCCTGGGTTGTCGAGGCGTCGCCCTCGACCACCCGGATGGCATCGGAGTCGAGGTACTCCGGAACCAGACGGGCGATCACAGCCGACGTGGCCGGCGCCAGCTCCGACGGCGTGATCACCGCCGCGTTGCCGGCAGCGACGGCGGCAACCAGCGGCGCCATGCACAGATAGAAGGGGTAGTTCCAGGGGCCGATCACCAGGACGACGCCCAGCGGGTCGTACTGCACCCAGGCGCGGCCCGGCAGCTGCGCAAGCGGCAGGCCTTGCCGTTTCGGTTTCACCCACTTCTTCAGGTGCTTGCGGGCGTAGGCCGCCTCGGCTTTGGTGGAGCCCACGTCGCCGAGCCACGCCTCGAACGCGGGACGGCCGAGGTCCTTGCCGATGCCCTCCGCAATCTCCGGCTCGCGCTCGTCGCACATCCGCTCGATGGCGCGCAGCTGCTCGGAGCGCCACGACAGCGGCCGGGTCCGTCCGCTGTTGAAGACCCGGCGCACATCGGCCAGTACTCCGGTAGCGCCACCGTCCGTGGCCTGATCACTGGCGATCTGGACAGTCATGGGAACTCCTCGACTTGGTCTGCTTGTTCTCCAGCTTGCCCCATCACCGGCTGGCAGCAACACCCCCGGGTGCCCTGAAGCGCTGTGGATCGCCGCCTTCACGGCCAAGCGGCCCGGTCTGGGAACTATGGTCTTCAGATATGGCCACCGTCGCCACCCGAGAGGCGTACTTCGAGACCGGTCTCGAAGTCCTTGCCGATCTGGGCTTCGGGGGGTTGAAGCTGGCTGAGGTGTGCAACCGGCTCGGCGTCACGACGGGGTCGTTCTACCACTACTTTTCCAGCTGGCCGGCCTATACCCGGGACCTGGTGGCGCACTGGGTGCAGGACCGCACAATCCGGTTGATCGAAGCGCTGCGCGAGGAAGCCGACCCGCGACGGCGCATCGAAGTGATCATTCAGATCGCGCTGTCGCTGCCGCACGGCGCCGAGGCCGCCATCCGGTCGTGGAGTTCGGTGGACGCGCACGTGCTCTCGGTGCAGCGGCAGGTTGACCAGCAGCGGTTCGACATCCTCTACGACTCGGCCCTGGAGATCGTCAACGATCCGCGCCAGGCCGAGGTGTACGCGGCGTGGGCGGTGTACGTCTTCGTCGGCTACGAGCAGTCGACGCTGCCGCGAGA
>Ga0209254_10004597_pt1 | contig 12653 bp, 12 predicted proteins | sample FrelakmetDIP11DI_FD_187148 | JGI IMG/M metagenome (GOLD analysis project Ga0209254, IMG submission 187148) | Freshwater lake sediment microbial communities from the University of Notre Dame, USA, for methane emissions studies - DIP11 DI (SPAdes)... | ecosystem: Environmental > Aquatic >...
CCAATAATCTTGTACAACCGCAAAATTTTCTTTTCCCCAACCGTGAACGCTTCGTAATAAGGAACATCCGATTCAGTCTTGGACAAATGTTTTTCTCCCCCGGACTTGAAATGTCCAAGATAGAAGAAGTCGACGAGCTTCTCGCTCATTGGAAAGGAAAGAAGCTTCGTCCTACTAGGCTCAACCGAAGGCTCAGGTTCTGCCTCTTTCTCAGGGGGAGGAAGTAGCTCATCGCGCAAAGTAACCCTGATACAAATAGCCGATGAAAGAACGGAGAACTTCACCTTACCGGGAAGAAGGAACGGTATTTCTTCCGCGCTTTCTGAGGGCCTCTCATCTCTCCAAGCCACAACCGCCCGGACATAGTAAGGCTGGCCAATTTGAGTATCCTTGGCCGGAACCGTTTCGTGCAGGTCCGCAATGATCAAAGAAGCAGACTCTTCCGGAACAAAAAACTTTTCTTCAAGCTTCTTTGTCTCAACTTGTACAACTGGAGTAGTTGCTTTTGCCAGCCATTCCTTCGCCACAAGAATCTTATCCGGTTCCACTCCCCAAGTAGTTGCTTGAGCAACAAATTCTGGGTAAGAGCTGGAGCGAAGCCATTCGATAGCCTTTTTTTGCCCCTCCGATATTTGAAGGTCCTTGAACAAAACCAAGACTTCCTCGAGCTCCTCTTCCGGAGACTTTCTCGTAACTACCTTCGTTTCATCTATGACAGCCAAGCAATGGTCTATGCGAGGGCAAGCCCTTGCAAACCTACGCTCGAAACACGAAGCATAGTTTGGTATTGCGTTCTTCCATATAGGAGCTGAAGGGTCCGTTTCGACCGCTTCCCATTGACGGATGAAAGACTGGGCTCGAAGCGTCATTTGGTGCAGCCAGATGGCAAACCGCTCTGGAGAGATAGGGTAGACGACTCGCCGAAACTCGTACTTGCCCCCCGCTTTTTCTGGCTTTTCAATTACGTTGATAATTGCATGAGTCATCTCAGGATAGCCTTTTGGAACCATTATGGAGTTCCAAAGATGAAAATGTCCGTAAATTTGGCCATCCTGAAAGAACGACTTGGCGAAGTTCTCGTCGAACCTCGAATGAGTCTTGTGATCTACCGTGGCAACGGTTTTCTTCCCGTAAGAGTCACGAATAGATACCCCAAGGTCAAGCCTAGCCGAATAAGGGAAAGGCTCTACTACCTCGAACGCTTCCTCTATGCAAAAGACATCATCAGGGGAAAAGTCATAGCTTTGCAGGTCCTCCCCCAAGGAAAGGTTTCCTCGAGCCTTACTGTACCGAGCCGCGTAAGAGGTTATCATTTGTTGACAGGCAATGACACAATCGAGAAGCATCAAAAAATAAGCTGACCCATCCGAATGTTCATTCGCCCATTTCTCGATAACGTCACAAGGAAGAAGAGCGTTCTCGAGCCCTTGACGGTAACGGTACCACTGATAAAGGCAGCCATGGGCCATTCCGCCGAGAATGAGAGCCTTTGAGTAAGAACCTGAAAACCCTTCTTTCCGAAGGTTGACCCCATCATATGCGCAGAGCAGAGCCCGCTTCCAAAAGCTTTGCCCCCAAGCGGTTGGCCCGCCAGAAATTTCAAGCCCGTACTGCTTCCAAATTTCGTCAATTGAAGGGTATTGTTCTTGAAGCTCAACTAGCATTTGTCTCCCTATCCTTTTCTAAAGCAACTTCTAAAACCGTCACAAAGTAGAAGAATATCTGCGCGGTTTCTTTGTCACCTTGCACTTCACAAGCTCCGCCAAGAAGTTGCAAAAACTCTATGCTCGTTTCCACAACTTTCCTAGAATCCCATTGGCCAGGTAATGGTAAACGCAATAGTAAAACAACTGGAACGATCCCCTCAGCGTTGGTTTCCCAAAAGTAGTCAACACCTGGTTTTTCTCCTGTTAAAAGGTCAACGACTTCCTTCGCCTTCTTAACCTTCTTCTTCATCCATTTATCAAGCTTCTCCATTGTCGTTCCTAAACAAGTCCTCGAGCAAAGCTTCAGAAAACTTCGCTCTCCCAAATAGACTCTCTAAACGAGATTCTATTCTTGTTCCCATCAAAAAATCAGTTTCATTTGCTCGATTGAGTATCCGGTCACAAAGACTTTTCTCAAACGGAACTTGGAGCTGGAATAGCCAGGTATGAACTACCTTTTCTTTCTGAGATAGACGAACGAGCCTAGCTAGGGCTTGCTCGAGAATCTCAGGAAGCCAAGGAAGCTCAACCACGAGCTGGTTTTGACAATACTTAGCAAGCTTATCGAACCCTGTACCGAGCTTGGCAATTGTAGCGACCAAAACCCCATTCTCCGAATCCGCCCAATTGGCAATAGCCGAATTTGTCTCGGTTTCAGAAAGGCTTCCGTCTACTCGGTAACAAGTCCTGGTAGTCTGGAAAAGGTCTTGAATGGCTTTTGCTACCTTCCGATGCCAACACCAGACAAGAACCCGTTTATCTGGTAATGACTGAGAAAGGAACGTGTAAACATCAGGGATTTTATACTCGGCGAGCTTTCCCATTATCCGAGTAACTTCGCCTTGTAAGAATTTGTCCCCTTTTATGTCTTTACGGTCTTGAAGGAGCTTACTGAATTCTTCCACTTCAGAAGAGACTTCCCTGTATAACTTCTCCGAAAGGAAAACTACATATCTTTGTAGGATATGCTTCGGGAGGGAAGAGCTTACTTCTTCTTTCGTCCTTGAAAGAATGAGCTTACTTGTTCTTTCTTTCAACTCTGAAATGTTTGTTGCCTTTGTAGGAGAAACCCCGCCCCACTGATTCTCTTCCCCTCCAGCGTATCGAATAACAAAATCCCAGTAAGTCCCCCATCTGTCTCGAGGAGCAATAACTTGCAATTGAGAGAAAAGCCGCTCGATACCCCCCATGACAGGAGTACCCGATAAAAGAATAACTCTGTGAGCTTTGCTCACGAGCCCATAGAGACCTCTTGTTCTGGATGATTTATGGTTACCAAAAAGGTGGCTTTCGTCCACGATCACCATATCCGGAGCGTCTAAGAATCCAGAAGCCATAAGAGCCTTATCTACTCGGGCTCGAGTGAAGAGCACGCCTTTTGATGCTCGAGCTTGTATGACCGGCCCATAAGCCGCTACCACTTCATGACTGAGCAAGTACACAGAAGAATCTTGCTCACTCATTTCTGAGAAAGAGACTTTCTTACTGGGAACATTCAAAGAAAGCTTTTGAGCCCGTAAGTTCTTCGAGCCCAAAAGCTCGAGAATCTCAACCGCGCCAAACAAGGTATGGAGCTCCTCGAGCCAAACACTCTTTGTTGAGAAAGGAACCACGAGAGCGACCTTCTTAGGGGCGATAGCTTTCCAGGCAGCAAGGGCACAATAGGTTTTGCCGAGCCCCATATCAAGAGCCAAAAGGCAACTTCCTCGAATCGCCCAAGCGATAGCCTCAAGCTGGTAAGGCCGGGGGGCTCTTCTGGCATGAGGCTCCAACGCTAGACACACGTCTAGCGCTTGGCGCATGTAACTTTGGTCTATCACGGAAACCCTTTGTGCCCAACCAACCTACTCAAAAAGTTTTTTACGGTCAAGCCAAAAAGAAACCCCCTCACGATTTCTCGGAGGGGGTTCCCACACAAAGGAAGGGGGAGACAGGGATAAACAGAATTTACAAAAAATCAGAAGAGCGGTCAATGCAAAAAGAGCATTGACCCGTCAAAACCCCCCGAGTAGGTTGACAAGACACAAAGGAAAACGGGATTTATGCCTCTTATTTCTTTACCACCTTTATGGACAATAGAGACTAAAAAAGCAAAAGCACAAGAGAAATACAAAGAAGACTGGAAAAAGATGTCTTCGTTTGTTTCTCAAACGCTCGGGAACGGCAACTCATGGTCGAAACGAGCACAGAAAGGAAAATGGGCTATGTCTGACTGGATAACAGAAGGACTCTTCCGGAAAAAGTCTGTGTCTCTCTTTGTCGGGGACTCAAACGTAGGTAAGACTCTTTTGCTACTCGACCTCGCCTACTCTGTAGCCACGGGCTCGAAATGGCTTTCCCAATATGAATGCCTTCAAGGCCCTGTGGTTTTCCTCGCGGGGGAGAGCTCGTTAGATATGCTCGACTCTCGAGTAATTGGGATCAATAAAGGACGAGGACGAACGCCGAAATGGTATCTCGAGAACGGGTCTGACCTGCTTTCCGTCATTGCGCAACGTGATTCAGAAAGCGCGGAGACCTTCCCTCTGAGTTCCCATGCTTGGAGGGCTCGAGTTGAGTACATGCTGGAAAACTCCTTACCAGGGGCAAAGCCCATTCTTTGGGTGTTTGACCCTATCATTGCGCTGGCCAAAGACCCTGACGCCGAAGAAAGCAAAGACATCATGAAATGGTGTTTTCGCTTGGCAGATCTGACAAACGGTCATGTAGTTCTTGCTCATCATTTACGCAAAGGTAAGGGCCAAGGCGGGCAAGAAAGCCATTCCGACAGAATCCGAGGAGACTCCGCTTGGAGAGGGCTCGCCGATAGCGTCTTGTACTGCGTCAAGGGGAAGACTAACAACCGAATGGCTCATGTGTACTTGAATAAGGCTCGAGATGGAGACTCCCCGGGGGAGGACCATCCCTTATTTCACGTTCTGCGAGACTTCTCCAAAATCCCTACGATTGAATTTTACGAGATGCTCCAAGACTTTGGGGTGAAAGAAGTAAAAGACGCCGCTCCAGAATCGATCTGGAACATTGATTTACGCTTCATTCCTTACACAGCCGACCTCGAAGAGACTGAAGAAAAGTACAAGGACACGGTACGGGAAAACTTGAAGTCCACCTTCCAAGAAACCATTGAGGCAGAGATTCAGAAGGTAGAGACCTTGCTCAAGGAAGAAAACGTAGGGGGTTCCTTGGCTGCCTATGCTTCGGAAGAAGAGCCTGAAGGGGAACCTGAAGAGGAACCCGCCGTGCTCAAGGACGGGCGTTTAGACCTGTCCATAGAAGAAGGGACTCGCCCCCCAGTGAAAGAAGACGGGTACGATGAGGTTGGGAAGCTCGTGGTAGAAATTCTTGGAGTAGCCGACAAGCCCCTTTCCATGTACGAAATTTGGGTGGCCATGAAGAACAAAGCCAAAGGGGTTGGCCAAGCGAGGCTTCAAAAACGGCTTGAGCTTCTTGTCATGAACGAATTTATTGAACCAGTGAAGCAAAAACGAGGAGCCCACAAGTTCCAATTGGCTCAGACCTCAGAACGAACCGCCTAGATAGACTTCGACCTTTAGTTTGAGCCTCACCACCTTATACTACTTAGCCTCTAGTTTCAATCCTCTCTTTGTCGTTTTTGTGGGTGGATGTAGTATGTTTCCTCTAAAGTAAAAACCCTGCCAGGGGTAATTTTGAGTTTTTCTTCTGAAGACCCTCACTATGCCCCAAAATCCGTAAAGCCGTGCCCCCAAGAGAGAGACAGTCACCCGCCCTTGGAGTGGACGGAAACCCTACAGCCAACCGCCCCTTCCCCCTTAAGGGGGAAGGGGCGGTTGGCGTAGGGTTTCCGACCCAAGGGTGGGGGACAGTTTCTCGCAGGGGACGGCTAGGACTGAAAAGTAAGAATTGACCCTTGTAAGGGGATGTAGTATATTGCCTCTAAAGTAAAAACCCGCCAGACGAAAAACGGAGAAAAAAATGTTGAGGTCATGTCGTTCATGTGTTCACTTTCAACCATTCGAAGCAGACATTTTCAGCTCCTACCATGGCTCTCGAGACTTCTCGAAGGAAGAAGTCATAGCCGGAAGGCATTGTTACCGACTTGGAACAGGTAAATTCTTTCTTACAGTGCCTTCCAGCGTATGCGCCTTGCATGAAACAAAAACAGAATGGAAGTGGTTTTTTTGGGTTAAATGGTTGTTGCCCTGGGTAGCTCTTTTCAGGACTAGAAAATTAGCAAAAAAAGCCCTTGAAATAGACTCGAGCTTAAGAGATGATAGACATGCCCTTAGAGCTGCGCTGAAGTGTGCCTTTTCTGGTTTACGGGAGTTGTTTGACTTGTTCCGGTCACAAGGGCAATCCTCTGAGAAGTTTGTCTCTCCTCCCGAGAGACAGCTTTACAATACGCTCGATAATCTTGGGGCAGTAGCCAAAGAACCCGCCTTAGCAGATTGCATTCAAGACCTCGGGATCAAGAACGCGGAAGAGGGGAAATTATACTAAGGGGGGATCGTCAGACAATCCTATGAGGGAGAAGCTCTATGGGTAAACCGCTCGAACAAGCAGAGCCCTTGCCATTTGCTCTCAATATCGTCAAACCTGGCTTGACTCAAGGGGAGGTTCCCGAGTCAGAGCGCATAGACAAGGAGCGGACCCTTGAAGTGAGAAAGGCTCTCACTAAAGACGGCAATCTTCCTCGGCTGGTTCGTTCTGTTCACGAGCAGTTCTCCACAGGCGGGATTCACATTCCAGACCCAGATGAGACGAAAGTCTTCGGGGAACAAGCCAGGACGGATACTCACTGGCGGATATGTGGGGAGTGCGTAAGGTTCGACTACCAGGCGGGGCAAGAGTTCTTGTCTCGAGGGGGAGCCTGGTCAATTATTGAATCTCTCGGCGGGCAGAAAGAAGCCTCTTGGTTGGGGGATTGGCGAAAGTATGGTTGGTGCGAACCTCGAGGTTGCCCTTGTGATTTTCATGGGCCGAAATGTGAATTTTTTGAGGAGAAAAGGCGGGGCGTCTTTGGTAGGATACTTTCCGGAACGTGGAAACGTATTCGAGACATCTAGAAGGAGCAGATATGTCATTAGCCGCTTTGGAAATGGTCAAAAGCCAGCTCGAGGAGTTAAGACTAGGTGAGGCGAGAATTATTGCAGAGCTCGAGAAGAAGCAAGCAGAAGTAAAAGTTCTCATAGATGAGGTTCATGCTAGGGATACGAAAATCGCTACTATCCGTTCGGAGATTTTCTCCCTAAAGCAGATTCTCTCGAGAACGAAAAGAAACCTGGGGAGCGTCGCTCATGAGATCGTAAGAATGGAGCGAGCCCTGTGAGCTTTGTCATTTGGGCCGTTTTCATCTTCGGGTTGACATACCTCATTTGCGCTTCGGCTATTTTCCAGATCCCTAGAAAGTTTTTGAAAGCCTTTTCAAGATTCTTGAACGGGGTTTTGTCTTGTGCCCCTTGTACCTCTTTTTGGGTGGGTCTTTTCGTGGGGAATGAGGGGGCTCTTTTTTCTTTTCCAGGGGAGTTGCACCTTGTTTTAGGCAATTCGCTCTGCTATTTCTTGGCTAATCATTTGGTTGGAGGGATATTAGCCGTGGGGTTAGTCTCCTTCGCTCAGTTTGCAACGAGTATCACTTTTGCGGAGAGCGACGAATGACCAATTCAGCAAAGGCTTCTACTGTCCAGCGGCTTCGAGCCCTGGAAGAAGCACAAGGTTTGTCTCCTACCCGGTATCTTCCTTATGAGCGAAGCGAGATTACCAGGGTTGCGGCGGTTCTTCCCTATGTAGACGTTTCAGTAACAGAGCTTCGACAGGTTTCTTATTTCTCAAAGCAGGTCGAACCTGTTGACGGAGGGTATTACCCAAGGGTCCGTACTACTGACCTTCTGGATATTTCTACCTGGTTTCATTCTGCCGCTTCGGGAGGGGGGAAGTATACGGTCGAGTTGATAGACCCGGATAATCCTCATGCTGGAGTCATTCGAGGCTTTACTGTGCGAATAGAAGGACCTTCAAGAAAGGCTCCTCAGATTGAGAAGCAAGAAACAATGCACAAAGCAGATATGAACCTCAAAACGAACCAGTTAGCTCAGACCTTGATTGCTTCAGGGGTAGACCCTGCAACCGCTTATGAGACTGCACGTAAGGCGACACAGGAAAACCCGGTGTTGTCTTACATGGCGGCGGGCAATGCTCCTCAGAAAGAAGAAGACGAAATGGAGAAGCTCCTTCGGTTTACAATGATGCGCGATCTTATGGCGAAGCCCAAGCCCAACGGGGAGACTTCTCAAGAGGTTCTCGCTCTCAGAGAGCAAATGAAGGCCATGGAGAACCAGCTTGCTGAAGAACGTAGGCGGGCTGACGAAGCCAGGCATCAATCCGAGTTGAGAGAGCTCAAAGGCCAAATGGAGACCCTTTTGCGGAGCGTACAGGAGCGGCCCAAGGAAGAGTCAAAGACTGACTGGGTAGCTCTGGCTGCTTCGTTGACTTCGGCTTTTGGGGGGATGTTCTCCTCGATGAACTCACAACAACAGTCTCAAGCCACGTCTCAAGTAGCCATGCTCGAGAAGGTTTTGACAAGCCAGTCGTCCGGGCGAAGCGATATGGTCAATGCCGTCATGACCAACATGATGAACATGATGCAGTTGCAAGTTCAACAGCAACAGGCTCGCATGGCGGAACCCATGCAACAAATGCAAGTCATGGGCGAGATGGCTAAGATGACGGGCGGTCTCTTGCAAGCCATGGTTGAAATGCAGCGGCAACTCTCCGGGGATGACCCGGCTTGGCTCAAGGTTGCTCTGGATATGATGGGCGAGCTTCCCGAGATCATCAAAAATGTCGCCCAACCAATTCGAGTTAGAGAGATAGAACGGGTTCCACAGTCTCAACCTGTGCCCCTCGATGAAACAGCCCTTCGAGAGGAAACGCTAAAGCTACGGGCTCTCGAAGCCCAAGCGGATAAGGCTCTACAGGAAGCAGTGACGCCCCCTTCTGAGGAGCTACCTTCTCCAACGAGCGAGGAAGAGAAGCCCCCTACGGAAATTACAAAATCAGAAGCGCTTGAGATTGCTAAACGGGTTGTGAATTCGTTGGCTATCGAGCTATTCGTGCCTCTTCTTGAGAAAGACCATTGGGTTGAGTTCTTCTTCAATCTCTCAAGGCCGGAGATTGAATCGAAGGAGCTTGGTTACAGGTTCGTGGAAGCCGTGATATCGTCGCAAGAGACGGACGGGGAGAATAAGGACCTTGAGGCCCTAGTCTTCTTCATGAAGCCTCTCGAAACTGCCCTAGAGCGCAATCTTGACTGGTCTCGGGGAAGCGTTCGGGAATTCGTCGCGGGCATGGAAGACTTCAAAAAAGAACGGAACGTTCGTAAGTCGGCGTAACTTTCCCTTCTCCCTTATGATGAGGGAGTGAAATTTTGGAAAAAACGAGTCAAGACCCCTTCTGATAGAGTCCATCTTATCGAGAAGATGGTTTCCCTTTCCGCGTTGAACGAGCAAGGCGTTCGTCTTCGCCAGATAGCCATTCAAGAAATACTTCCAGGAACCAAGGACAGAGACGATCTTGCTCAAGTCAAGGCGGTTTTTGACTGGGTGAAGAAGAGCATTCGTTACATTGAAGATCCAGTCTCTTTGGATTTCTACCCTTCTGCCCTTGTCTTGTATTCGCTCGGCGGCGGGGATTGCGACGATCACGTTGTTTTCATTTGTTCTGTGCTAGCGGTAATCGGGTTCACTGTCGGATGTAAGGTAATTCATGCCGACACGGGGGAATGGCATATTTATCCCCTAGTATGGCTTCCAAAAAACGCTCCTGAAGGGCCAATGGCTTTAGATACGACCTGGCCCGGAGCAAAAAATGCTGGGGACGAGTTCCCCCCGGAAAGATGTTCTTATTCTAGGAGCTGGATTTTCAACTTCGGAGGATAATATGGGCAAACTAGATAAAGCGGACAGAAGTTCTTGGTACGAAGGCACGGCTGCCTTGTCGGATTTCAGGGCTCGAAATATCGTTGTAAACAACAAATCGCTTCAGAAGTTAGGCGATCCAAATGTCATTATCCGGCATATGGACGTTCTTTTGACCCGGACTATTCGCCGTAGAGGCGGGCTTCCGACGATTAGAGCCGTCCCCATTCGTGGTTGCCCTACTCCTCTTCTCTTGCCTACTGAAGGGTTGTCTGAAGTCGCTGTTTTGCAGTTTGAGCAAGCAGCTTCTCAAGGACTCGAGCAGCTTCAATTTGTGGTGAGTGAAATTGAAGGAGAGCTCGAACGGGCAGAAGGGACAGAAGAAGCAGAAGGAGAAGAAGGGGATGGTCTCGCTCCGAATGCTTATGTAACTAGCGCTTCAGCTCTTGCGACAACGCTATCGTCTCTTGCTGATGCCGCTGTCAATACTCAAAATGAAGTTCCTTCCGCGCAGAACGTTCGAGTCGCAGTATCCGTATTGAACACAGTAGCAGCGGCTTGTGACCTTGCTGGTTCATTGGTTTCTGACCCGATAGCAGGAATTGTTCTGGTGGTAGTTGCTTGGCTTTGCCGAATAGTGGGTTGGATCATTCAAGGATTGAAGGGCTATTTCATTGACTCGAATGAGGGAGTGAACCGGGAATGGTCGGTGAAAGATCGCAGGCTTATCCTTTCGGAGAAGTTAAGAATCTTGTGCCAATGTGATGAAAAAGCCCTGACCAATGAAAACTGGACAAGGGTTTTGACTGAGCAAGGACTTTTTGACACAGATTCACAAGAAGACTTTTTTGGTGGGCTTTTGCAGCAAGTTTCAGACTACCCTCAAGGCGGGGATAAGACCTCTAACTCTGTTCAGATCTGTATGGCGATTGGGGGCATGGCTGAATCATTCAGGCTTATTACTCAAATTCAAGAATGGATGATGTACGCGGGAGCCTCTCCCAACGAAGCGAAGCTCATTCATGACTGGCTTTATGGGGCTCGGCAGTTGTCTGTCATTCTAGACCGACAAAAGTTTTTGGCGGGCGAGGGCAACAACGAGACACATGTTACTGGTGGTAGAAGATGGTTCAAGCCCAGCATGAAAGGCGATTCTTGGAAGGATGACATTCAAGAGAATTGTGAAAGAGCGAATTTAGCCGTAGGTTGCAAGGACTATTGGAATTATTGCAAGCATCTTCCGCCAGATACTTATGTTGACTTTTCTTTGAATGATTTACGCAAAGTCCATCATTGGCTTCAAGAACGTCTTCAGGTCCAGGTAGAGGGATACGTTCGATCTGGTCAAAAATCTTCTACTAAGGTTGCAAAATCTGCTAATTTGATTGCATTGGAAGCTCTACAACGAGAACCAGGGGGCATGATTCTTGACCCTCGAGGGGCTAAACTTTTCTACTTTGACGTGATTGGGGCAGATGGAAAGATTTTGTTCGATCCTGCCGTTCTCGCAAAAGAAGGGCTTCTCCTAGACCAGGTAAAAACCGACTTCCGAAAGAATTACGTTTCTGTATTAGTACGGGATAAATACTATGGTTGTCTCATCGGCATTCGGGCAAATAGACCTTTATGGCAAGAGGGATCAGCACAAGATGCCATAGTGAAATATCTTGAGTCGGATGAATCTGCCGAATGGAGAAAAGCTGTTGTAGAAGCCTATAATGAAAAGTTCGGTGGAGTGACTCCTTCAGGAGTTGAGTATCCAGACCCGGTAAAGTTTGACCGTATGACAGGGCTTCAATTGATTGGTTGGTCTGTTTCTCCTGATGAGCAAAGGATTATCAATTCAACTACGTTCAAAACTCTTCTGGCGCAAGAGATTGAACGGCAATTTCCTGTTAGAAGTTCTTCTTCTTCCCTTTGGGTAGGGCTTGGAGCGGCGGGAGCTCTCGGGCTCGGTCTTTGGGCTATTCTTCGAAAGTAATCTCCTAAGTTGTGATTTCGTTCACTATTATGCTTCACTCAAAAGCAGGAAATAGTTTCCCTGGCCTTTCGGCCAGAATCGGAGGAAAAATGGCAAAGGGAAAGAAAAAGGCCGCGAAAAAGGCAAAGGCGAAGCTTCCTCTCGGGGTTTGTATGAAGACCCGAGGAAACCGTTGCTTCAAGCTCAAGAAGAGCGCGAAGACTGGCCGGCGAGTGATCAATAGTTGCACTTGTACGGCTAAGACTCCGAGCAAGGTTTCCCTCAAGAAGAAAGCGAAGTGAGGTGATTCATGCAATACCGAATTGACACAACTGGATGGTCGCATGTGTCCTTGATGGACGCGGCCCTTGGAGCTGGAGTCGGCTTCGGCGTTCCCGTGCTGGCTGACCACCTCATGGCTTCAATGTCGGCTCCTCCGGCTTGGATGTCTGAATACCGACCCCAGCTCGCGGCAGTTTCCGGGCTCGCGGCGGCGATCCCGCTCTACTTTTGGCGCGGTTTCGGCCCCGCTGTGATCGCTGGAATGGTCTCGATTGCTTACGGGCTCAACGACCTTATCCAGGATTACCTTGCGGCTGCTCCGGTTCAAGGGATTCAGGCTTCTCGAGCCATGGGCGTTTTGAGCGCTTCGCCGGTTCAGGCTCAACGAAGACTTCCGGCAAATCAGGCTCAGAAGCGTTTTGCGGGCGTTCGCGCGGTTCCTACGTTTCAAGGGGTGACCTTCTAAGGTCTGCCAGAAAAGGAGAGTAGAAAATGTTTCAGAATCCGACTCAGGTTCGTGTCGCTGGCGGGCAACTGGTGAGCCTTACTGACCACCAAGGAGATCGCCCGATGTGGAGCTCGGCTCTTGTGGGCTCGGCTCAGTCTGTCGATATGACGCTGTTCCGCTATGCCAAGGGCGAAAAGGTGGCGGGCGGGAACAATAGCTCTGTGAGCGCGGACGAACGTCACACCAACGTTGATTATGCCGGACAGATGCCCGACTCCGACGATATGATCGTCTATTCGATCGCCGTGGAGTTTGAGGCGGACGTGGCTTTCGCCGGTATCTCGGGTCTTGTCGATGACCTC
>Ga0209254_10004598_pt1 | contig 12651 bp, 16 predicted proteins | sample FrelakmetDIP11DI_FD_187148 | JGI IMG/M metagenome (GOLD analysis project Ga0209254, IMG submission 187148) | Freshwater lake sediment microbial communities from the University of Notre Dame, USA, for methane emissions studies - DIP11 DI (SPAdes)... | ecosystem: Environmental > Aquatic >...
GCTCTGCAAAAGCGCATGGAAGAAGATCCACGCGAAGGGCAGAAGTGGATGGAGAAGTGGACGTATATCCTGGCTGTGCCCATGGCAGCCCTTCAGGCGGTAGGTCAGATCAATATCTTTTCCAGCCTGGCCGGTGGTGTGCCCATCATCGAAAACTTCGGCTTCAGCGGCTCATCCCTGTTGCCTTCTTTGACCATCGTCATCAGTATGACGGCCGGTACCATGTTTGCTATCTGGCTGGGCGAGCTGATCTCCGAATTCGGCATCCGCAACCAGGGCCTCTCCCTGATCATATTCTCGGGGATCGTATCCCAGATTCCGTCCAATCTCATCCGATTGATGGCAGACCAGCAAAGCCGCTGGTTTATCCTGGCATTTGTTCTGGTATTGCTTGTCCTGACCATCTTCGCCATTGTTTTCGTCCAGCAGGGCCGGCGAAACGTTCCGGTAATGTACCCGGGACGGCGCATGGGTAACCGCATGTCTATGCCGGTGAAGGGCACGTTGCCTTTGATGGTGAACATGGCTGGTATGATCCCGCTGATCTTTGCCAACTCGCTGCTAACATTCCCGGCAATCATTGCGAGCTTCTTCGCTGCCTCGAGTGTTACCTGGGTTGCTAACCTGTCGGCTACCATTCAGCGGATGTTCGGCGGCGGCAGCTCGTTTTATTGGATCATGTATTTCTTGATGGTGGTGGGTTTCACCTTCTTTTACACCGATGTGCTTTTCGCCCAGCAAAACTACGGCGAGAATCTCAAGAAAGTCGGCGCTCAGATCCCTGGCGTCAGCCGGGGCGCTCCGACCCAGAAATACCTGACGAAGGTTCTCAGGCGCATTACCCTGCCTGGCGCTCTGTTCCTTGGGCTGGTAGCGATTCTACCCTGGCTGGTTGGGCTGATCCTGCCGATCGGGCAAAACAGTGGCTTGCTGCTGGTCTCATCAGCTGGTTTGCTGATTGTGGTCGGCGTTGTGCGTGATACGTTCTTTAACATCCAGGCCGAGCTAAAACTGCACGGCTACGACGATGCATTGCTGATCCGCTAAGAGGTTCCTCAGCCATGCCCACGTATATTGTGCTCCTCGGCCCTCCCGGGGCGGGCAAAGGTACTCAAGCCCAGATTGTCTCAGCCAGGTTGGGCTTGCCGCACATTTCGTCGGGAGATATCTTTAGGGAAAACCTGAAGAACCAGACAGAGCTGGGCATCCTTGCTAAGCGTTACATTGACCGGGGCGAGCTGGTCCCAGACGACGTGACGATTGGCATGATCCGAGAACGCCTCTCCCGGCCCGATTGCCAACCCGGCGCCTTATTGGATGGCTTCCCGCGCACGCCACAGCAGGCAGATGCGCTGGTGGGAATTCTAGCGGAACACAATGGGCGCGTTGCCGCGGTACCTTACATAAACGTTCCGGAGACTGTTCTGATTGAGCGGCTCACCGGGCGCTGGACCTGCCGGGCATCCGGGCATATCTTCCACGAGAAGTTCAGCCCGCCAAGGCAACCTGGGCGCTGCGATCACGACGGCTCAGACTTGTACCAGCGTGAAGACGATAAAGCCGAAACCGTCAGCCACCGCATCCGGGTGTACTTCGAGCAGACCATGCCCTTGATCGATTACTACCGGCGCATAGGCTTGTTGGTGGAAGTCGATGGCAGGCAATCGATCGAAAAAGTAAGCGCCGATTTACTGGCTGCACTGCCGCAAAACGTGTGAATTATGGTTGTGGAACGAAATATCTACATTAAAAATTCAAAAGAGATCGCCCTTCTGCGCGAGGCTGGGCGGATCAACGCCCTGGCGCTGGCAGCGGTGCGTGAGCTCATCCAGCCGGGTGTGGCCACTGCCGATCTGGATGCCGCTGCGGCAGAAGTGATCCGCAAGCATGGCGCCAGACCTGCCTTCCTGGGAGTGCCTGGTGCTTACCCTTATCCTGCCACGACCACCATCAGCATCAACGATGAGCTGGTGCACGGTATCCCTGGTAAGCGCCGCCTGAAGGAGGGGGATATCGTTTCTGTCGATTGCGGAACGATACACGAGGGCTTTGTCGGTGACTCAGCCTTCACCGCCGGTGTAGGCGAGATAACCCCGCAGGCGCAACGGCTGATCGAAGTGACGGAACGTTCGCTGTATATCGGTATTGAGCAGTTACGAGCGGGCAACCGTGTGGGTGATGTTGGCGCTGCCATTCAGGCTTTCGTTGAAGGGCAGGGTTATCACCTGACGCGCGAATATACCGGTCACGGGGTTGGCAAGGCAATGTGGGAAGGTCCCCAGGTGCCCAATTATGGGACTGCCGGACGGGGCACGCCCTTGCGAGTTGGGATGACGATTGCCCTGGAGCCGATGGTGCTGGTAGGAACGCCTTACACGCGCGTCTTGCCCGACCAGTGGACGGTGGCTTCAGCCGATGGCTCGCTTAGCGCACATTTCGAGCACAGCGTGGCGATCACGGAGAATAGCCCGTTGATTCTAACGGCGGTATAAAGTGCTGGACGGATGATATAAGAACAGGTATAATTGCAACTTTGGCTGAGCAACCCCCCTGGAGGCGTTGCGGCCCGGAAAGTAAGGAGAAATCAGTATGAAAGTGACAGCATCGATTAGAAAGCGCTGTTCAAAGTGCAAAATCGTCAAGCGTAAGGGCATATTGTACGTTATCTGTGATAACCCGAAACACAAACAACGACAGGGATAAACACTCATGGCACGAATCGAAGGTGTAGATTTACCGCGTAATAAACGAGTTGAGATCGGCTTGACCTATATCTATGGGATAGGCCTCCCGCGCGCTCACAAAATACTGGCAGAAACAAGGGTCAGTCCGGATACCCGGATTAAAGACTTGACGGATGCAGAGGTTACCCTGCTCCGTGATTACATCGGCCAGAAATTCAAGGTGGAGGGAGACCTGCGCCGAGAAGTGCAATTAAATATCAAGCGCCTGATCGAGATCGGCAGCTACCGTGGCTTACGCCACCGGCGCAACCTGCCGGTGCGCGGTCAGCGCACGCGCACCAACTCACGCACCCGCAAGGGTCCGAAGAAGACCGTGGCAGGTCGTGGTCGTCGCCGCGGCGCCAAGAAGAAATAGCTCACATCACCTGCCTGCCAGTTGGATTGGGACCTTCCTCCCTGCGGCTGTCCACCTGGTTGGCGTTGGAGTGTTGATATGACGTGGTTTGGATATCGAAAGATAAGTGAGGTGTTATGGCTCAAACTGTAAGATCGACGCGAAGGAAAGCAGCCAAGAAAGTGAAGCGCACGCTGGCTTCTGGGCAAGTGCACATCTTTGCGACCTTCAACAATACCATTGTTACCGTTACAGATCCCGGTGGAAATGTGGTTACCTGGGGCAGTGCGGGCTCGGCTGGCTTCAAGGGCTCCCGCAAGAGCACGCCGTTTGCCGCGCGCCTGGCAGCAGAAGAAGCAATCAAGGCAGCGATGGCGATGGGGTTGCAGGAAGCGGAGTTATTTGTTAAAGGGCCTGGCCCGGGTCGCGAGTCTGCGATTCGCGCTGTTCAGTCTTTAGGGTTGAGAATCACATCGATCTCAGACCTGACGCCTGTACCTCACAATGGCTGCCGGCCTCCAAAGAAACGCCGCGTTTAAGATTTAAGGAAGGATAAGGGAATTACCTATGGCAAAGTATCGTGGGCCGGTATGTCGATTGTGCCGGCGTGAAGGTGAAAAATTGTTTCTCAAAGGGGAGCGCTGTTTCACGCCCAAGTGTTCGGTGGAGCGGCGGGGTTATGCCCCTGGTCAGCACGGAAAAAGCTCTCAATTTCGCCGCAAGCGCGATTCTGACTACAACCGTCAGCTGCGCGCCAAGCAAAAAGCGCGCCGTGTTTACGGCGTGTTAGAGCGCCAATTCCGGCGTTATTATGAAGTATCGCTCCAGCGCCGTGGTTTGACGGGCTTGAACCTGTTGCAGATCCTGGAGTCTCGCCTGGATAATGTCATCTATCGCCTGGGTTATGCCGATAGCCGCGCGCAAGCGAGATTATTGGTTACTCACGGGCATTTTCTCGTCAATGGTCGCCGTACAGATATACCATCGATGCTTCTTTCCCCTAATGATGTCATCACTGTACGCGAGGAATCGCGCAGGCGATCTTATTTCCAGGATCTGACGGCGTTCGCTGAGGAAAAGACCGTGTCAAACTGGCTGAACCGAGAGATCAAGACTCTTTCTGGCTCGGTACTTCGTTTACCGGAGCGCGCCGAGATTGACGGCAATTTGAGCGAACAGCTGATCGTGGAATACTACTCACGCTAATCAGACGACTGTTCGAAATGTGCAAGCCTGCTGGCAGGTTTGCGGTGGACTGACACGGGGAAGAGGTGAACCTTGATTGGGTTAAGTAATATGGTCTCGCCGAAAATCGAGCGCAAAGCCGAGGCTCGTAATTACGGTAAATTTATCATCAGCCCGCTTGAGCGTGGCTATGGAGTCACGTTGGGAAATGCCTTGCGCAGGGTGTTGCTCTCCTCCCTGGATGGGGCAGCGATAACCTCGATCCGAATTGCGGACGTGCAGCACGAGTTCAGCGACATTCCTGGGGTGCGAGAAGACGTCATCCATGTGATGTTGCAGATCAAGCAGCTACGGATGAAGCTGATGGATGTGGATACGGCCCACCTGCACTTAGAGGTGCGTGGAGGTGGCGAGGTAACTGCGGCAGATATCATCACGCCGCCAGAAGTGGAGATCGTCAATCCTGAGCTCTATTTGTTTGCGGTTGACGACGAGAACACGAACCTCGAGATCGAGCTGACGGTCGAGCGGGGCAGGGGATACTCCCCGGCAGATGATCGCATCGGACACTTGCCCATCGGCGAGCTTCCGGTTGACGCCATCTATAGCCCTGTCCGCAGAGTGAACTGGGATGTTGGATACGCTCGCGTTGGGCAGAGCACGAATTACGACCGCCTTATCCTGGAGATCTGGACGGATGGGACGATTGGACCAGAAGATGCGTTGAGTACCGCAGCAAAGATTATGATCGACCATCTGCGCCACCTGGCGGGCATCAGCGAGGAGTCGCTCAAGTTGATCGATGAGCGCACAGAAGAAGGCAGCCGTCTGACTAGCGAGATGATCGAGACTCCCATCGAGAACCTGGATCTTTCAGTTCGGGTTTTCAACTCGCTAAAACGCACGGGCATCACCACGGTTGGTGAGGTTCTCGAGCTGCTGGAGAAGGGCGACGAAGCCGTGATGTCTATCCGGAATTTTGGAGAGAAAAGCCTGGATGAGCTCCGCCAAAAAATGCGCGAGAAGGGTTATCTCCGGGACGAAGACGAGAGTGAAGCGGAGTAGTTAAAATGCGACATAGGATAGCAGGATACAAGCTGGGTCGTAAGAAAGACGACCGGGCAGCTTTGAGAAAAAATCTGATAAAGCAATTGTTTGAGCATGAGCGCTTACAAACCACCCGTACGAAAGCTTTAGCGGTGCGAGGACAGGCTGAACGGCTCATCACGCTCGCCAAGCGCGGTAACAGCGCTGATGAAGCGGGGGTGGTGCATGCCCGCCGCCTGGCTGCGGCTCGCCTCGGAGATGCCGCAGCAGTTAAAAAGCTGTTTGAAGATATCGCCCCGCGCTTCGAGAACCGCCCCGGTGGTTATACGCGCATCGTGAGGCTGGGACCCCGCCTGGGCGATGCCGCTGAAATCGTGATCCTTGAATTGGTGGAAGATTAGGGTTTTGCAGTCAGCAGCAGGCTGGTTGTAGCCCGCTGCTTGAAAGTATGGCACGTTACCAGGTAATACTCGCCTACGACGGCACTGAGTTCCAGGGATTTCAGCGCCAGGCTTTAGCTCCCACGGTGCAGGGCGCGGTAGAAGACGCGTTGCGCTGCCTTGGGTGGAATGGCCGGGCAATCCTGGCCTCTGGTCGAACGGATACCGGGGCGCATGCCTCTGGACAGGTGATCGCATTCGACCTGGAGTGGAAGCATACGGTGCAGGAGCTAAAAGCTGCACTGAACGCTCACCTTCCACCCAGCGTTGTGGCTCGCTCGGCGGCGCTCGTCGAAGAGCACTTTCACCCTCGGTTTGGCGCGACGGGCCGGCGTTATCGCTACCGCATCTATTGCCAGCCAGAACGCGATCCATTCCGAGACCGTTTCGCCTGGCGGTTGTGGCCGGCGGTGGAGGTTGATGACCTGCACCCGCTTTCCCGCCAGATACTTGGGGCGCACGATTTCGCAGCCTTTGGCACGCCGCCGAAGGCAGGCGGCAGTACGCTGCGCACGGTGTCTCAGGCAAGCTGGGATTTGACCCGCGACGGAACGGGAACGCAGGAGCTCGCCTTTGAGGTTGTGGCGAACGCCTTCTTGTACAGGATGGTCCGCCGCCTGGTTTATATCCAGGTAGCTATTGCGCAGGGCAAGCTGGATCGGGATTTGCTAGGGAAGCTCCTGGAATCGCCTCCTGGCAACCCGGTACAGGGTCTGGCGCCGGCGTGTGGATTGGCTCTGGTAGAGGTTTACTACCCCCAGCCTCAATGAGTTTGGCTGGTGTGGCAACGGACTGGACGTTAATAAGGGATAAAGAATATTTTGTTGTTGGTTTGGGCGGCGAAGCCGCCCAAACCAACAACAAAAATCCTCTGTTATCCCGTAACGTTATTGAGATATCGTCTGGGCAAATATGCCTGGTTGGGAATAAATAGAACTGGAGATTAATAACGTGGAAAAGACCTACGTTCCAAAAGCTAGTGAGATAACTCAGGAATGGTTCCTGGTGGATGCCAGCGACCAGATCCTGGGCAGGTTAGCCTCAAAAATTGCTGCTGTTTTGCTGGGTAAACACGATCCCAGGTTCACCCCTGGCGTCGATTTGGGGAACTACGTGGTTGTTATCAATGCCGAGCGCATCCGCGTAACCGGGAAGAAGATGGAAGAAAAGATGTACTATAGCCATTCCCAATATCCCGGTGGTCTGAAGACAACCAGTTTGAAAAAACAGCTAGGGTCTCACCCCGACCGGGTTTTGAAGAGCGCTGTGTGGGGCATGATGCCGCACAATAAATTCAGCCGGCAGCTGATCAAGAATCTTAAGATCTACGCTGGCCCCGAACATCCGCATGAAGCACAGCAGCCAAAGCCGCTGGCGTAAGGAGCAGGGAATGTCTGTACAGTACTACGAAGGAATTGGAAGACGTAAAGAAAGTTCGGCGCGAGTGCGCATCATGGCTGGCTCGGGGAAGTTTGTCGTCAATGAAAAAACCCTGGAAGCCTACTTCACGCGCATGGGTGACCAGCAGACCATCCTGTCAGCGCTGGAAGCCGCTGGCGAGAACCCGGGGCAATTGGATATCACCGTGGTGGTTAAGGGCGGCGGTGTGACCGGCCAGACGGATGCCGTCAAGCTGGGAGTGGCGCGCGCTCTACTGTTGATGAATCCCGACTTGCGCTCAACCTTACGGGCTGGTGGATTTCTGACGCGTGACCCGCGCGTCAAGGAACGCAAGAAACCTGGTTTGAAGCGCGCTCGCAAAGCCCCGACTTACACCAAGCGTTAGTCCTTGCTTTTGTCTTTACTGGCGTAGTGCGGAAGACGCTGCTTTCGGGTAGGTGCACCCTGACCAAGAGCGTTCTCTGCATTACGCTTTTATTTAATATGATAGGAGTTACGCAGTTGTACAGTGAGAGTCCCGAAAAATGGAGTGTTTGGCGGGCGTAGCCCGCCGAACACTCCATTTTTCGGGGCATCTTTCACCGAACTGCGCAAGTCCTATATGATAGGCTATGGTGGTAAACATGAGCAATCCGATTACACTCGTTGGCCTAGGGCCGGGTGACCCTGCATTATTGACACGGGAGGCCTGGGATCTGATCAGTGCTGCCCCTGAAATCTATCTGCGCACCCGCCACCATCCGGCAGTTGCTGGGTTTCCCGCAAACATTGTGTTACGCTCATTCGATGACCTGTATGAAAAGGCAGATACCTTCGAAGCGGTTTACGACCGGATAATCCAGCAGGTGTTAGAGCTGGGGCAGCGGCCTCAAGGGGTAATTTACGCTGTTCCGGGGCACCCCTATATTGCCGAGGCTACCGGACCGGAAATCGCCCGGCGGGCTCGCCAGGCCGGGATTCCTTTCCGGGTTGTCGAAGGGTTGAGCTTCCTGGAGCCTACGCTCACCTTGTTGGGGCTCGATCCCTTCCCCCATACAACCCTGGTCGACTCTTTCGAGCTGGTGACTGCCCATGTTCCGCCTTTCCCTCCCAGCGTGCCAGCCATCATTGCCCAGATCCACTCCCGGGCGATGGCATCCGAAGTCAAGCTCACCTTAATGGCAAACTATCCCGACCAGCACCCGGTACAGCTCATCCACGCTGCTGGCACATCGCAGGCGAAAGTTGAAGCGCTAAGCCTTTATGAAATTGATCGCAGTGACGAGATCGGCTTGCTGACCAGCCTGTACGTGCCTGCGCTCGGTACCGCCACCTCTTTTGAGGCTTTCCAGGAAGTGATCGCTCACCTGCGCGCCCCCGATGGCTGTCCCTGGGATCGAGAGCAGACCCACGATTCGTTACGCCCTCATTTGCTCGAAGAAGCATACGAAGCGGTGACGGCTCTGGATGCAGGAGACACAGACGCCATGCGCGAGGAGTTTGGAGACTTGCTCCTTCAGATCGTGCTGCATGCCCAGATTGCCAACGAGCTTGGTGAGTTCAGTATGGCGGATATCCTCCAGGGTATCCACTCCAAGATCGTCAACCGGCACCCGCATGTTTTTGGCGAGCTGATCTTGAAAGATGTCGATGGCGTCTTGCAGAACTGGGAGAAGTTGAAGGCTGCCGAGCGGATTGCCAATGGAAAATCGGAGGCTGGCTTGTTGGATAGCGTGCCGCTGGCATTGCCCGCTCTGGCCCAGGCAGACCAGTACCAGCGTCGGGCAGCGCGGGTCGGTTTCGATTGGACGGAGATCGAGGGTGTGCTAGATAAAGTGTGCGAGGAACTGGATGAGGTCCGTTCTGCTCCGGACGATCAAGCGCGCGGGCGGGAGCTGGGTGATCTGTTCTTCGCCCTGGTCAACCTGACCCGCTGGTATGATCTGGATGCCGAGACCATCCTGAGAGAGGCCAATGCACGCTTCGCATGGCGGTTCTCTCGGATTGAAGCGGCTGCCCGTGAGCAGGGGCGCCTCCTCACCGACCTGACATTGGATGAAATGGAAGCACTCTGGCAGGCTGCAAAACGCCTGCCGGGTTCCTGATCCACAAGCGCCATATTCCTTACTTACAACCTCGTAGGGGCGCACGAAGTGCGACCGGCTTTTACGCCTGCCAGCGGGCAAAGATCGCCGTGGAGACCAGGCGACCGGCGCTGCTCTCTTTAAGCGCCAGCTCTCCGGCAGTAACACTGCCTCCCAGGTCCCGGGTCATCTCGCTTAGATGATGGTAGAGGCTGAGGGCTGAGAGGCGGATGGCATAAGCCGTGACCACCAGGAATAAGGGTTGCGGGCTGATGATCTCGCGGCAGGCTGCCATCAAGCGCGGAAAGTGATCGAAAAATTCCCATACCTCCCCTTTAGGCCCGCGTCCAAACTTGGGTGGATCGAGGATGATGCCGTCGTATTGCACACCTCTCCGCCCCTCGCGCTGCACGAATTTCAGGGCATCATCTACCATCCAGCGCACAGGGCGCTCCTCCAGAGCCGATAAAGTCTGGTTTTCGCGCGCCCAGCTCACCGATTTCTTGGAAGCATCAATATGCGTCACCCTGGCTCCCGCCGCAGCTGCCGCCAGGGTTGCCAATCCGGTGTAGCCAAACAGGTTGAGCACTTGCACAGGTCGTTTCGCCATCTCGATCAGGTCTGCCGTCCAATCCCAGTGGCAAGCCTGTTCGGGGAAGACGCCCAGGTGCCTGCCAGCGGTCAGCCGGGCAATAAACCTGAGCCCACCATAGCGCATTTGCCATTTGGGGGCGATGGAATGCTGCACGCGCCAGTGCCCGCCGCTCTCCTCTTGAGAGGGTTGGAAGATGGCGTCGGCAGATCCCCACGTTTCCTCACCCAAAGCTGGAGACCACATGGCTTGCGGCTCCGGCCTGATCAAGCGATGCGGGCCATAGCGCTCGAGCTTGCGCCCGTGTCCGCTATCCAGCAACTCGTAGTCTGCCCAAACCGGCGAGGTGAGAATAGTCAATGCGGGTTGTGCCTCAGGCATGGATCCGGCTCTCACTTGCGCAGGTGGATGGGATAACGATATCAACCACGGTGACATTCTTTGAGATTGCCTGGGCAAAATCGACTGCATCGACGATGCCACGGTGAACACCCGAGATCGGTATAACCATGCGGGGCGGAGGGAAGGGCTTATGGTGTCTTAACCGGTGGAGCATATTGTTTCGAGCTTATCCCCTTTTCACCAGCGCAATGATGTAACCGGCCATAAAAATCGTGTACATCCCAAAGGTTATCCAGCCGGCGAGCGACCCCCAGATGGTGATCTGCTGGCTAAGCGCCACGACCATCCCCATGCCGTTGGCGATCAGCAGGGCTGCCAGCACGCTTCTGCGGGCGCCGGGTGCCTGCGCCAGGCTGTCAGCAGCCGAGCTGGCCGCCCAGACCAGAAAGCCAAACCCGAAGAGCGCTGCGCCGTACAACCTGGCGAAGGACACGCTGTACCAGTACATCTCCGAGGTGCCCTCGGTACTTAAGATACCGAAGGCTCCGGCAACCAGCGGAGCGTACAAGGCAAATGCAATCCCAAATGCAATGAAGACTATGGCGTTGATGAACATCCATCTCTTAAGAGACACAAAAATCTCCTTTTTGATCTGAGTCGCAAGCTTACGCCTTCTTGACCAGCTGGATCACATAGAGCAACACGAAAGCGCCCACGATGGCGGCGATTAGCGTGCCGAACATGCCGCGCACTGGTATGCCAATGATCTCAAAAATATAACTGCCAATGATGGCTCCGACCACGCCGATCACCAGGTTCCCGGCCAGCCCGTAGCCGCCGCCCTTCATCACCTTGCCAGCCAGCCAGCCTGCCAGCAAGCCAATGGCGAGTATGAGGATCAGGTCCCACATCTTGCGCCTCCACGCAAATACAAGATCTTCACGCTATGCAGGTAGCAGTCATCCTCTATCTAAACCGGCTCGAAGCGCGCCGTGAAATGACGGAGAAGCTCCGGGGCATAGGTGAAGCGATAACCCTTCACGGTTTTACGGCGCGCGTTGATCTTCTCAATCGCCTCCACCAGGTAATCCAGGTGGCTCTGGGTGTACACGCGGCGCGGGAGAGCCAGCCGCACCAGCTCAAGCTTTGGGTAGACCATCTTTCCACTGGCAGGATCGGGATGGGCAAACATCACCGAGCCGATCTCGACGGCGCGCACGCCGCCCTCCAGGTATAGCTCGACTGCCAGCGCCTGCCCGGGAAATTCAGCGTGTGGAATGTGCGGGAAAAGCTGACCGGCGTCTACATAAACGGCATGCCCGCCCGCCGGCTGGATGATGGGGATATTCTTCTCCAGCAGGCGCTCCGCCAGGTAAGCGGTCTGACCCAGGCGGTAAGCCAGGTATTCTTCATCCAGCCCCTCTCTCAATCCGGTAGCCAGGGCATCCAGGTCTCTGCCTGCCAGGCCGCCATAGGTCGGAAAGCCTTCGCGCAGGATCAGCTCGTTGCAGGCGCGCTGGAACAGGCTTTCATCGTTCATCGCCAGGAAACCCCCAATATTCACGATGGCGTCTTTCTTGGCGCTCATTGTGGCGCCATCGGCCAGGGCAAAGATCTGGCGAGCGATCTCCAGGGTGGATTGGGAGGAATAACCTGGCTCGCGCAGCTTGATGAAATAAGCGTTTTCTGCAAACCGGCAGGCGTCGATGAAGAATGGAAGTCCAAATTCATGATAAGTGTCTGCCACCTGCCGGATATTCTCCAGGGAAACTGGCTGCCCGCCGCCGGCATTATTGGTGATGGTGATCATTCCGAAGGGGATATTCTCCCTGCCCACCTCCTGGATGAAGCCGCGCAGTTTTTGCAGATCCATGTTGCCCTTGAAGGGGTGCCGGTTGGCAGGGTCAAAGGCTTCATCGATCACCAGGTTGGTCGGGTTGCCGCCTCGGGCGCGGATATTGGCATCGGTGGTATCAAAATGCATGTTGGATGGCACATATTGCCCGGCTTTAACCAGTAGAGCAGCCAGGATGTTCTCGGCTGCCCGTCCCTGATGGGTAGGAACAAAAAAGCGAAAACCAAAGATCTCTTGAATGGCTTCCGCCAGGCGGAAATAGGAACGCGCTCCCGCATACGACTCGTCTCCCTGCATGATGGCTGCCCACTGGTTCTGGCTCATTGCACCCGTGCCTGAGTCGGTAAGCAAGTCGATAAAAACCTCGTCAGCGTGCAATGCGAAGACATTGAACCCGGCGCGCTGCATGGCTTGCAGACGGGCGTCTTTCGCGATCAGATGGATCGGCTCGATCATCTTGATGCGGAAAGGTTCTGGGGGATGATGCGCCATGTTGACCTCCCGGAAGAATTTTTACCAGTGTAGCACGCATTTGCCAGGAATCAAGGATGAGAAATCAGGGATTAAACCTGACTCTTATCCTCCGTGTTGTATAATCTTCCGGGTGCGTTACCGGTTAACTCCGATCTTGCTGGCAGGTATTCTGGT
>Ga0209254_10004599_pt1 | contig 12650 bp, 11 predicted proteins | sample FrelakmetDIP11DI_FD_187148 | JGI IMG/M metagenome (GOLD analysis project Ga0209254, IMG submission 187148) | Freshwater lake sediment microbial communities from the University of Notre Dame, USA, for methane emissions studies - DIP11 DI (SPAdes)... | ecosystem: Environmental > Aquatic >...
CTCATCCACGATCACGACGCGGTCCGCATCCCCGTCGAGCGCGATGCCGATGTCCGCGCGAAACTCTTTCACCTTGTTCACGAGCAGATCAGGCGCAGTGGACCCGCACTTGTCATTGATGTTGCGGCCGTTCGGCTCCACACCGATCTTGATCACCTCCGCCCCAAGCTCCCATAGAGCTTCCGGCGCGACTTTGTAGGCAGCACCGTTGGCGCAATCGATTACGATCCTGAGCCCCGTAAGCTTCAGGTTCTTCGGCAGCGTGCGCTTGGCGAATTCGATGTAGCGCTCCTGGGCGCTTTCCACGCGCGTCGCGCGTCCAATGCGATCCGCCGAGGCGAGCAGAGTGCGCGTATCGGAATCGATCAGCCCCTCGATCTCCAGTTCCATGTCGTCGGAGAGCTTGTAGCCGTCCGGATCGAACAGCTTGATGCCATTGTCCTCGTACTTGTTATGCGACGCCGAAATCATCACCCCGATATCCGCCCGGAGCGACCGCGTCAGCATCGCCACCGCCGGCGTCGGCATCGGCCCCAAAAGGAAGACATCGACACCGACCGAAGTGAACCCCGACATCAGTGCCGCTTCGAGCATGTAACCCGACAAGCGCGTGTCCTTGCCGATCACCACGCGATGCCGATGGCTGCCGGTCTGAAACAGCTTGCCCGCGGCCATGCCCACCTTCAGCGCCACCTCGGCCGTCATGGGGTGCTTGTTCGCCAGACCGCGAATACCATCGGTGCCAAAGTAGCGGCGGGTCATTGTCTGCTCCTCGTCTTGAAGCCATCCCAACACGCCGCATTTGCAGCGTGGGGAGCGGCGAGCCGGCGGACTATAGGTGCCGGTTTGCGCACTGTCGCGTTCCGGCAGGCACGCGCTCATCAAACTCTGTTTCGAACATAACACAGTCGAAGCGGCCGAGCGGGCCGCAAACACGCAGAGCGTTGACGCTCCGGCAGAAATTGGCGGCTGACCGGCCGACAGGAATCAGATCATAGCAATCTCTTGTGCATCCGGCAGCGGCCGAACGCGAGAACAAACGAAGGGGGAACCCCATGGCCAATTTTCTGTCGGTTGCCAATCGCAAGGGCGGTGTCGGCAAGTCCACGACAGCCGTGATGCTCGCCCACGCGTTTGCAGCCTGGGGCGGCAAGCGCGTCCTCGTCATGGATCTCGACAGCCAGTGCAACGCCTCCCTGATCCTGATGGGCGGTGAGGCCTGGTCGGAAGCCCGCAAGAAGGGGCTCACAATTTCCGACTACTTTTTCGACCTCTTCGACGAAACCTATCCCGAACCGCGCGACTTCCTCGCCCACAACGTCGGCGATGTGCGCCAGCCGTCAGGCAAACCTCTCGCGATCTCGCTGCTGCCCGGCTCGCTTATGCTGGAAGATGTCCAGGGCGAGCTCTACGTCAAGGAAGCTCGCCAGTCCAAAGACCCCGAAGTCGTCGGCCAGCGTGTTCGCGGCCGCCTCGAGCGCCTGCTGCGCCGCTTCGAACAAAGCTACGACGTGGTGATCTTGGATTGCCCGCCGGGCCTGTCGTTCGCAGCCCTTGCCGCCCTCAAGATCGCCGACCGGATCGTCGTTCCGTTCCGACCCGATTACGTCTCGCAACTGGCCGTCGACCGCATTGCGCTCCTCATCGAGGAGAAACGCAACGAAGCTGATCTGGCCGAAATCCCACTCGCCGAGCGCCGCTACGCCTGCCTTGCCAACGGCGTCCGCCCCACCGGCAGGGACCGTCTGCTAATCGAGGAAATTGGCCTCCTCCATCCGCTTCTCGAAGCCCAGATCCCGCATTCCGATGCCATCGCCAACGCGTTTGACTGGGAAGCGCAGGGCAAAACGATCGAGGAGAAGTACGGCGCTGGTGCTGTTCCCTTGCGCGCCGTCTATGATGAGATCGCGCAAGGCTTCCTCATGCAACGCGCGGCGTAAGGACCTGACCATGGCTAAAGCGACGCGGCCACTCTCCGGAGCCAGCCAGAAGAAGTACTTTCGCGATCTGTTCCAGTCGACCGAGGGCCTAGCACCCGAGACGGCCGACATCCTGACATCTGTTTGCGAACGCGAAATCGCGCAAGTCCGCGTCCGCTTGCCCATTCCCGACCGCGGCAAGAAGAACAGCTCGGCAAAGAAACTGAGGTCCGAAAGCGCAGCCAGTCCCAACAGCACCGAACCGGTCGCTGCCAACGCCGTGTTCGACCCATTCGCTTTCAGCGTCGTCGTGGTGATCACAAAAGAGGGCCGCGACGGCCTTGCCCGTAAGTTGCAGAGCGTCGCATCGACCGCCGATCTCAAATCACTCGCAAAAGCCCAGCACGTCGCCCTTCCCGAAGGTGATCTGAGCGCTGATGAACTGCGCGACGCAATCGTCGAAGGCGCCCTCCAGCGCATCGCCAACCGCAAGGCCGCCGCGAGCTGACTTAAGCCAGCCCGTTCTCCGTCCCGCGCATCACCGCGTGCCACACGCGGATCGCCTGAACCGTATCGGCCACGTCGTGCACGCGAATGATCTGCACGCCTTGCGCCACCGACGTCAGCGCCGCCGCGATGGATCCGGGGACGCGCTTCGTCGGCTCATCCACATTGCACAACTGCCCAATCAGCTTCTTGCGCGACGCACCCAGCAACACTGGAACACCGAGCCCGTGATAGAGGCTCATCGCCTGCAGCACGGCGACGTTATGGTGCAGGTGCTTGCCAAATCCGATCCCAGGATCGACGACGATCTTCTCGCGCGCAATGCCCGCCGCCTCGCAGGCCGCGATCCGCTCCGCCAGAAAATCGAACACGTCCAGCACCACATCGCGGTACTGCGGATTGACGTTCATCGTCTTCGGATCGCCCTGCGCATGCATCAGCATGATCGGCTTGCCGCTCTCGGCCGCCGCCGCCAAAGCCTCGGGGTCGTGCGTCAGCGCTGACACATCATTGAGAATGTCGGCACCCGAGGCGGCTGCCCGCCGCATCACCTCGGCCTTGCGCGTATCGACGGAGATCTTCGCCTCCGTCCGCGCGCGCAAGCCCTCCAGCACCGGCATCACGCGACGCAGCTCCTCATCCAGCGCCACCGCATCCGAGCCTGGCCGCGTACTTTCCCCGCCGATGTCGAGAATGTCGGCGCCCTCCTCCACCAGTCGCAGTCCGTGATCAATCGCTGCCTGCACGTTGGAGAAGTTGCCGCCATCCGAAAAGCTGTCCGGCGTCACGTTCACGATGCCCATGATACGCGGCCGATCCATCGACAGTCCCGCATAGTCCGACCGCGCATCGATCAGATGATCGAACGTCTGCCACATCTCCTCGCCGTGGAACGGCGGGTGATACCAGTCCTGATTGGCAAATCCGTACGTCCCTTCAGCCGGAATGAGCTGCACGCGCTTGCCCGCAGCCGCCTCGGCATCGATAAGTTCGATGTCGGCAAACCCGAGGTCGTCACGGCCGCACAGCTTCTCCTGCCCACCGGACCGGTCGCGGTCGAGACGGTTGCGGTCATACGCGACCGAGACGATGGGGCGGAGATAAAAGCGGCGCGCCACGGGAGATCCTCATGAAAATGCGAAACAGCCCCCGGAGCGATCCGGAGGCTGTCTCTGTGTCTTGCTTTTTCTGTCTGGGATCAAGCCCAGACGGATCAGGTACCGGGCTGCGGAGCCATGCCGCCGGCATCCGGCTCTTCGCGCGGCTTGGAGCGCCCGGCCGTCGGAACCGCCGAGTTGGCCGGACCCTTCGAACCGTCGTTGTCATCCCGGCGCACAATGTTTTCGCCGCGCATCAAAGCCTTCACCTCTTCGCCCGAGAGGGTCTCGAACTCAAGCAAGCCTTTGGCGACGCGATGGAGTGCATCGATCTTGTCGTGCAGGATTTCGCGCGCCTTCTGCTCACCCGTGGTGATCAAGTTGCGGATTTCCTGATCGATCAGCTTCGCAGTGTCATCCGACAGGTTCTTTGACTGCGTCACCGAGTGCCCCAGGAAAACCTCCTGCTCGTTGCCATTGTAGCGAACGCGTCCGAGCTTGTCGGACATGCCCCACTCCATGATCATCGCGCGGGCAAGCTGTGTCGCCATCTGGATGTCGCCGGTCGCACCATTCGTGACGTTGTCAGGTCCGCCGAGAATGATCTCGGCCTCACGGCCTCCGAACAGAACCGCGAGACGCGCTTCGCACCACGCCTTCGTCCGGCTGTAGCGATCACCTTCCGGCAGGTTCATGGTCACGCCCAGCGCACGGCCGCGCGGAATAATCGTTACCTTGTGCAGCGGGTCGTAAGGCACAAGGAGACCGACGATGGCGTGCCCCGCCTCATGATAGGCGGTGTTGCGTTTCTCTTCGTCGCTCATGACCATGGAGCGGCGTTCCGCGCCCATCATAACCTTGTCCTTGGCGTCTTCGAACTCCTGCTGGGTCACGAGCCGCTTGTTGCGGCGTGCGGCAAGCAGGGCTGCCTCGTTGACGAGGTTTGCCAGATCGGCGCCCGAGAAGCCTGGGCAGCCGCGCGCGATCGTCTTGGCATCCACATCCGGCGCCAGCGGCACCTTCTTCATGTGCACACGCAAAATCTTCTCGCGCCCGACCACGTCCGGGTTGGGAACGGTGATCTGACGGTCGAAACGGCCCGGACGCAGCAGCGCCGGATCGAGCACGTCGGGACGGTTCGTCGCCGCGATGACGATGATGCCCTCGTTTGCCTCGAAGCCGTCCATCTCGACGAGCAACTGGTTCAGCGTCTGTTCGCGCTCGTCGTTACCACCGCCGAGACCGGCGCCACGATGGCGGCCGACTGCGTCGATTTCATCGATGAAGATGATGCACGGGGCATTCTTCTTGGCCTGCTCGAACATGTCGCGCACACGGCTCGCGCCGACGCCGACGAACATTTCAACGAAGTCAGAGCCCGAGATCGTGAAGAACGGCACGTTCGCTTCACCCGCCACGGCACGCGCAATGAGCGTCTTACCGGTACCCGGAGGACCGACGAGCAGCGCGCCGCGCGGAATACGACCGCCGAGCCGCTGGAACTTCTGCGGGTCGCGCAGGAATTCCACGATCTCTTCGAGGTCCGTCTTGGCTTCGTCCACGCCCGCGACGTCGTCAAACGTCACACGGCCCTGGCGCTCGGTCAAAAGCTTTGCCCGGCTCTTGCCGAAACCCATGGCACGGCCCGAACCCGACTGCATCTGGCGCATGAAGAACACCCAGACACCGATCAAGAGAAGCATCGGGAACCAGTTGAGCAGCACGCTCATCAGCGACGGCACGTCCTCATCCGAGGGACGCGCTTTGAACTTGATGCCCTTTTTCTCGAGGCGCTCGACCAGCATGCGGTCGTCCGGCGCGTACGTGGTGAACTGCTGTCCACCCTCGCTGAGCGCGCCATAGATGCGATTGCCCGCGATCGTCACCTCGCTAACTCGGCCACCATCGACCGCCGCGATGAATTCCGAGTAGGTAATCTCGTTACCGCGACGGTTTTGCGCCGGGCTATTGAACAAATTGAAGAGCGCCGCGAGCAGCACGAGTACGGCCACCCAGATCGCAAGCTTCTGAAAGTTGGGGTTCATCGAGCGTCCTATCAGGCCGCGGATCAGGGCCGCTGGCCGTTGGTCGAGGGTCCCGGCACCGATCCCGGCCCCCTAGAGTGGTTAAGATAGGGGGAGGGGCAGGATTTGCCAAGGCTCGCTAGCATGACGACGATCCCCTGCCCGTATTTTAGTTTACGTCAGCGCGCGCAATCCGATCCTTTCTTCGATGAATATGCTTACGGCGCCGAGCACGCGAGTTCGGGCAGGAACCGCATTTCGACCTTGGAAACCGCCTCGCCAGCCTCGCTGAACAAAGTCGGAGGCAACCCTCCGACAGACACGAGGGCATCATCAAACCAGACCGCAGGCAAAGTTGCAGCTGCACGCATCGGCAAGATCAACCGCGGGGACGAGCGCCGACGCAGGAGTTCCGCCGACCGGGCATCGAGCGGCCGCACCACCATCGAGCCTGTGATCGCCGGCCCCGAGCCCGCCTTGTGCCGGATGTGGAAACGATGATCCCAGATCGCCTCTTGGCCTTCATCGATTTGCATTGGGGTGAGCTGCGCGCGGCCTCGTTCGCGGAAAACGCGAATCTCCCGATCGCACGCGCGCACTTCGCAGCCCCCGAGTGTGACGCGCGTCGCCGGGGCGGTCGCCATCGTTCGCGCGAGGCGCTCCACTTGCGCCATCTCTGCCGGGCCGGAGCTTCCACCGAACATCTTCAGGACCCGGTTGAGCAGCCGGATCTGAATTTCGGCAGCGGCAGATCGGAAGACGCCAGCGTTGATCGACGCGAACATCCCCCCGTGAACATCGAGAGCGGCAGCAGCCGTTGCATCCGTCGCCGCCTCAAGCGCCGCCACGGCACGTTGCTGTCGCTCTGCCGCAAGCCCCAGCATGTCCGGCGTCAAGCCAAGCTCGACCAGGGTGCTTGCCGCCGCGCGAAGCCGCACCCGCTCGAATCGCGCATCTTCATTGCTTGGATCGTCGAACCAACTGACGCCATGCGCGACGAGAAACGAACGCAACTCGTCCCGCGATTGGTTGAGCAGCGGGCGCACGAGAACCACGTTTGAATTAGGTTCCAGCGCGCGCACGCCACGCATGCCCTGCAGCCCATCTGGACCGCTTCCGCGCGCCAACCGCATTAGCACGGTCTCCGCCTGATCATCGCGGGTATGCGCCGTGAGAATCGCACATGTACCGAGCCCTGTCTCGGAGGCGTACTGCGCAAGAAGCCCATAACGCATCTCGCGCGCCTTCTCTTGGATGCCCCGTTCAGGCTTGGCGCCGCACCAGGTCAGAACTCGAGCTTCGACGCCTAACGCGCGGGCCGCCTCCGCGACCTGATCCGCCGCGGTCGCTGACCCTGGCCGCAATCCATGATCGACCGTTGCAACTGAAATCGTCGGTGCCCCGGCGCCGAGTGACCGCGCCCACCGCACGGCGAGATGCAAAAGTGCCGTGCTGTCCGACCCACCCGAAACGGCCAGGATGAGCCGCGCGTACCCACGCACAGGTGCGAAGATCGCCTCTAGGTCCTCAGAATTTGGTGTCCAGGGCTCTGCCATATGACCCTGCCATCAGTCACTGACGCTCGAATGACGAGCGCCGTCTGCGCTCAGGTGCAGCCGATCCGCTGGCGCTCACTGTCGGCCTTGCTCTTCAGATGCGGCGGCGCGCTTGGATACTTACCCGGCAGCTGTCCGAGCACGCCACATGCGTCGGCCTTCTTGCCTAATGCCGCCAATGCCATGCCGCGCTTCAGCATGCTGTCCGGAGCCTTGGGACTGTTTCCATAGGCCTGCGTCACAAGATCGAACGCCTCAGCAGCGTCGGCGTAACTGCGCTGCACGTAATGCGTTTCACCGAGCCAGTAGAGGGCGTTCGGCACCAGCGAGTCGCGCGGATAGACTTTGAGAAAGTCGCGGAAACCAGCCTGCGCCGCAGCATACTCTTGCTGTAGCAGGAACCCGTAAGCGCGCTCATACGCCTGCTTGGGATCGCCAGCCGCTGCTGGATCGATCGCAGCCATATCCGATGCGGACGGCCCTGCCGGCTGAGCAGGGGAGATCCGCTCGTTCACCGGAGGCAACGGCGCCGGCGCCACAGCGCTGTCCTGCGCAATCAATCCGCCGATCGGATCGCCTTCACCGGCGTTGACGGTCGTCGAACCAAACGCCGACGGCGCAGCCCCGCTCATTGGGGCCGCGGAGTGGGACGGCGTCACACCTCGTCCTGATTGCAGCTGCTCGATTTGCGACGAGAGCGCGCGAACCTGCGTCTCGAGCGCGTCGATGCGGCCCGGATCGGCGCCGCCGCCACCAACCGGCGCGACGATGCGCGGCGCGGGCGAAGCGCCGCCCGAGCGCGCCAGCGATTCGAGCGTACCGATCACGACCTGAAGATCGACGAGTTGCTCTTCGAGTTGCTGAACCCGGCGGCGAAGATCTGCGTCACCGCCACCACCGCCTGCCGGCTTTGCCTTGCCGGCAGCAGCCGGCGGGGCATCTGCCGCCGTTTGCGCCTCAGCCATCCCTGCGGTCGCCAGCACTGCCGCAACCACCGCCGCGAGCCTCAAGCGTCCCATTGAAGTCATGTCAGCCCGCACGGCTTTGCTCTCTTGATCCTGGATCCAGCCCCGATCGTTCAATTTCGAGTGCTAGTACGTCTCGCCATCCACGCCAACCCGCTTAACCCGCCAGCTTGCGATCGTCCACGGATTGATCAGGGCCGCCGGGGCCCGATCAGCGGATCCGCGGTCGGCAGTTCGCTGACCCGTTGCGCCGTCAAAACGGTTACGGCACGGCGATTCTGCGCCGCACAGTCTGCCCCCTTGCACACCGCGATTGGCCGCGTCTTGCCCTGCGGTGCAATCGCCAGACGCTCTGGAGCCACGCCTTCTTCAAGCAGACGCTGGAACACCGCGTCGGCGCGCTCGGCCGCCAGGCGGTCAAGACCGCTATCATCTAGTGCGGGATCGTCGGAATGGCCTTCGATCACCGCAGACAAGCCGGCATTACGCTTCAACCACCTTGCCTGAGCCGCAAGAACCGAACGCGCCCGAGACCCCAGTTCCGAACTGCGCGGCGCAAAGAAAATACGGTCGCCCGCTTCGAGCATGAAACTGTCTTCGAGCTTCCCGCCGACAGACCGCGGCGTCGCAACCACGCGGGCGGCAACGGGCACGACTGGAGCCGCCACCGGCGCAACATCGGGCATTGCAGCTGTTTCGGCGGGTCCGCCGTGCAGGACGGCCTTCGAATCAATTTGGTAAAGTTCCGAAAGATGCCGCCGCGCCTCCGCCACCGACGGGTGCTGCGAATCGCGCACCACGAAGAGTTCGAACAGCCGCCGCGCTTCGTCAAAACGCGCACCCTGCAATTCAGCCATTGCGGCGTCGAACAAAGCGTCCGCTGATCGCGGGTCTTCGTCCCGAGCTTGGGGAACGAGCCGGTCTGGTGGTGTCTTGATGACGTCGAACAGTGTCTCTGGCTGAACTTCGGACGAGAAATCCTGCGCCAGCGCTATCGGAGTTTCCGAGCACGACGTCCAAACGAGACAGGCGAGCACAACCCCGCGCAAACGAAGGCGCTGCAAGCTGTCCTTCTGCTTTGCTGTTCGTCGCACTGTTCTGCCCTCGGTCATGCGAAGCCTTCCAGCAACCCAATGACACCTCAGGTGCCCGAGCATTGGGGCTAAACTTTGCCTGTTCCGCCTGGAAACTGTCCGCGCCGATCACGAAGCACGAATTTGAGTGAGAGGCGTTGTCGAAACGCCCCACTGCTGTTCGCAGGACCGATGAGGTCGAAACAAAGATCAGGAAGCGACGCGGCTGTTCAGAACCGTCTGCGCGCGCCGATTCTGCGCCCAGCACGAGATATCGTCGCAAACAGCGACCGGACGTTCCTTGCCGTAAGAGATCGTGCGCATGCGATTGGCCGGGATACCCGCCGAGGCGAGGTAGTTGCGAACCGTCGTCGCGCGCCGCGCGCCGAGCGCGATATTGTATTCGCGCGTGCCACGCTCGTCCGCATGTCCCTCGACCGTGATCGTGAACGCCGGATATTGCTTCAGCCACTGCGCCTGTTTGGCCAGCGTCGTCTGCGCCTCAGGCGTCAGATCCGAACTGTCGGAAGAGAAATAGACGATGTCGCCCGCGTTGATCGTGAAGTCGCGTGGCGTTCCCGGTACCACCGGTCCCTTGCCGTCGGGTCCGAGGTTGGCGCTGTCAGGACCATTTTCTTTGTTCGCGCAACCTGCCAGCGTGACCGCACAAAGGATCACGAGGAGAACACGGGCAAATCCACCGGCCAGGGAGTGAAACGTCATATCGACCTCATCGCGCTCGTCCGAAAGCTAGGGGCGTCTTGCCATCGGGAGTTGGACCCGCGCCCAGCATATCTGGTGCGCGTCGAACAGGCCCACCAGACGCTCGATGCCACTGAAATGTGGCAGTTCGACGAGTAGCCCTGGGGGAACCGGTTCGAGCCGGAACTGTATTAGTTTGAAATTGCTTAGCCTGCTCCGGTGCGTCCGCCCACCCGCAGTGCTGTCGCATAGGGCCATCTGCCGGATATCGCTGGGGATAAGGCCACAGCGTTGAATTTCGGCCACGGGATCGATTTGGGCCACGTTGAATCCGCCCAAGAGGATGCCTGACGCCGGCAAACTGGCGTTTCACCTTCGAATCCGAAACGAGGCTCCAAAAAAGAGAAAGACCGAATTGCAATCGCGTGAGCGAAGGCAATTCGGTCTTAATCTCACGATCACCCGGTTCAAAGAACCGGATAAACCCCAGAAAGCTCTTAGCGAGCTTCCGAAGCGACCGGCAGATCAGCGCCGAGCTTCATGGGAGCAGCTTCTTCACGGCGGCAAGCACCGAGAGCAACGGCCACAATAGCGGCAGCGAGAACGATAGCGCCCTTCATAGTCTTTCTCCTGATAGTGTCCCAGAGTTTTCCGGGAGGGATTAGCGTGCCACTTCCGTGGCGGCCGGAACCTCGGCACCGAGCTTCATCGGTGCCGCTTCTTCGCGACGGCAAGCGCCTAGTGCAACAGCTATAATGGCAGCGGAGAGAACGATCAGCCCCTTGGTACCCTGCATAACGATCTCCTGTTGCATTCAACGCCCAACCACATACTGGGGTACTGGTATGGGCTTATTCGATCAAGAACCGAGGCGTTGGATGGACTGTTTTCCGACCCGGTAGATGCGAAAATGCCACTCAGTGTTTTCTGCTCCTCAGGTCGCGATTCCCGCGCAGGCGGGAAGAGCCAACCCTCAGAAACTCCAAACTAAAAAACCGGAGCGGTAAAGCCCCGGTCCGAGCAAGACAATGCCCTAAAACGGTTAAACGACCCTTAATCCGTGTTTCAGTTCAGGAGCGGCGACCACGCAGGGTCCGACGCGAATGACGGAGTTGGAATCACTCGCTCGTTGTAACCGGTGATATCGACCGAATAGATTCGGGCTCCTCCGGTGGCTCCCTGCCCCTCGCGAAAGAACATCACCACACGCCCGTTCGGCGACCACGTTGGCCCCTCGTTGTGGTAGCCCTCGGTGAGAACGCGCTCGCCCGATCCGTCCGGCCGCATGACCCCGATCAGGAATCGCCCCGCGAGTTGCTTTGTAAAAGCAATGTTGTCTCCGCGCGGCGACCAGACCGGCGTCGAATACCGCCCATCACCGAAGCTGAGCCGCCGGACGCCTGATCCGTCCGAGTTCATGAGGTAGAGTTGCTGTGTCCCCTCACGGTCACTCTCGAACACGATCTGCTTGCCGTCGGGTGAATAGCTGGGCCCAGTATCGATCGCGTCGGTCTGCGTCACGCGCCGCGTTTGCCGGGTGCGAAGATCGAGCTCGAAAATCGAACTCGACCCCTCCGACTGCATGGAAAAGATCACCCGCTGTCCGTCCGGTGAGAACCGCGGGGCGAATGTCATGCCCGGGAAGTCGCCCACGACTTCGCGTTGCATCGTCTCCAGATTGAGCAGGAACACACGCGGCTGATCCCGCGTATAGGACATGAACGTGATTTCGTTGCGCGTTGGCGAGAATCGCGGCGTCAGCACGATTTCCGACCCCTTCGACAGAACGCGCACGTTCGCCCCGTCCTGATCCATAATGGCGAGCCGCTTAACGCGCTTATCCTTGGGGCCCGTCTCGTCCACGAATACCACGCGGCTATCGAAGTAGCCCTTCTCCCCGGTCAACCGCTCGTAGATCTGGTCGGCGATGATGTGGCCCACCCGGCGCCAATTGGCTTCCGCCGTCGCGAAACGCTGCCCGGCGAGTTGTTTGCCCGTGGCCACGTCCCACAGCCGGAACTCCGACGACAACCGCCCGCTCGCATCCCGCGTAACGCGTCCGACTGTCAGCGCATCCGCACCGATCGACCGCCAATCGACCATGCGCGGCGGCGCATTGATGTCGCGGACGGCCTCCAGAAACGACGCGCGGTCCAATGGCTTGAAAAGCCCGGAGCTTTCAAGGTCGTTCGCAACCACGTTCGAGATCTCGATGGCAAGCTTCGGATTGTCGCCGACGAATTCCGGAATGGCGATAGGGATCGGCGACAGCGAGCCTTCCGATTGTCGACCCGTGAGCTGCGCAGAAGCCGGTAGCGCCATCACCACGGTCATCGCCATCGCGAGTGCGACCGCAACGCTGGGCGAATGCAGAAACCCTCCCCTGCAATGGGGCGAGGTCTGTGTGAACAAGGAGGAGATCATGAATTCCGTCTTCTGATGGGCGGGTGGCACGTCGGCCATGTGTTTAAAACGATATAACTGCATGTGACCCTCGAATAGGGTCAAAGCGCGGCAGAAACACAGTCGCTCGCCCCACTAGAGCATGCTGCTGGGATCGAACTCCCAGATGATCTCTTTCCAGCCGCTTTCATAAAGGTCTGGCGGGAGATCATACGGCTGGCATCCTTTGACCGCGCGGAGCGCGGATTCGGTCGCCAGTGACGCCAGCGGCCCGGATGCGGGTTTCTCGATGCGCGGATCGGCCTCCAGCGTTCCATCCGGACGCATGCGCCAGCGCAGCGTCACGATCGGCGTCTCTGTGCCACCGCCGGCACCCGGTAGGCGCCAGCAGCGTGCGATCTGAG
>Ga0209254_10004600_pt1 | contig 12649 bp, 11 predicted proteins | sample FrelakmetDIP11DI_FD_187148 | JGI IMG/M metagenome (GOLD analysis project Ga0209254, IMG submission 187148) | Freshwater lake sediment microbial communities from the University of Notre Dame, USA, for methane emissions studies - DIP11 DI (SPAdes)... | ecosystem: Environmental > Aquatic >...
CCACGTCCTCGCCCATGAGGAAGACGCGCGGGTCGGCGGCGAGCGCCTCGCGCAGGGCGGTGCGCATGGCTTCGCGGTAGGTGAGGCGGGTCATGGTGCCTCCGCGGGCGCATGCAGGTGGAGGGCGAGGTCCTCGACGCGCTCGAGCGTGCCTTGCGCGGCGAAGGCCGCCGCGCGCTCGACCTCGGCGCCCACCTCGCGGTCGAGCGCGAGGAACTCCTCCTCGGTGAGCTTGCCCTCGGCCTTGAGTCGCGCGGAGAAGGTGTGCAGGGGCCCACGCGTCTTCCACGCCTCGACTTCCTTCTTGTCGCGGTAGAGCTCGGCGTCGAACATCGAGTGGGCGCGGAAGCGGTAGGTCTGGAACTCGAGGAAGACCGGGCCATCGCCCTGGCGCACCTTCGCCTGCGCCCACTTCGCCGCCTCGTGCACGGCGACCACGTCCTGCCCGTCGACCGCCTCCGTGGGCATGTTGTAGGAGGCCGCCTTGGTGGTGAGCGAGGTCTGCGATTCGGACCGCGCGAGCGAGGTGCCCATCGCGTACAGGTTGTTCTCGCAGCAAAAGAGCACCGGCAGGCGCCAGAGGGCCGCGAGGTTCATCGATTCGTGGAAGGCGCCCTCGGCCACGGCGCCGTCGCCGAAGAAGCAGGCCGTGACGCGCGCGGTCTTCGTCATCGCGTCGGCGAGCGCGAGGCCGACGGCGAGCGGCAGCCCGCCCCCGACGATGGCGTTGCCGCCGTACAGGCGCGTGCGGGCGTCGAACAGGTGCATCGAGCCGCCGCGGCCGCGCGAGCAGCCCTCGCGCTTGCCGTACATCTCGGCGAGGATCGAGTCCATCGTGAGGCCCCGCACCAGCGCGTGGCCGTGCTCGCGGTAGGTGGCGACCACGTTGTCCTCGGGCTCGAGGGCGTGCAGCGCGCCGACGGCGACCGCCTCCTCGCCGATGTACAGGTGCAGGAAGCCGCGGATGAGGCCCGCGCCGTAGTCCTGCGCGCACCGCTCCTCGAGGCGGCGGATGCGCAGCATGTCCGCGAGCAGGCGCAGGGAGAAGTCCTTGGGATACGGGACGGGGCCGGACGGCGGGGGAGCGATCACAGGGCCTCCAGGGTGGACGTGTCGCCTTCGGGCAGGCCCAGCTCGCGCGCCTTCAGGAGGCGGCGCATGATCTTGCCGCTGCGCGTGCGGGGCAGGCCGGGCTGGAACTCGATCTCCTTGGGCGCGACCGCCGCGCCCAGGCGCTTGCGCGCATGCCCGAGGAGTTCCATGCGCAGCGCTTCGGTGGGCTCGAAGCCCTTCTTCAGGGAAACGAAGGCCTTCACCCTCTCGCCCACCACCGGGTCGGGCTTGCCGATGACGCCGGCCTCCGCGACGGCCGGGTGCTCCATCAGCACGCTCTCGACTTCGAAGGGGCCGATGAGGTGGCCAGCGGACTTGATGACGTCGTCCGAGCGGCCGACGAACCAGTAGTAGCCGTCCGCGTCGCGCCGGGCGAGATCGCCGGTGAGGTAGAGATCGCCCGCGAAGCACTTCGCATAGCGCTCGGGCGCGTTCAGGTAGCCGCGGAACATGCCCGGCCAGCCGGTGCGCAGCGCGAGCTCGCCCTCGGTGTCGCTCGCCTCGATCACGCGCACGGTGCCATCCTCGTTGCGGGCGACGAGGCAGGCTTCGATGCCGGGCAGGGGCTTGCCCATCGAGCCGGGCTTGATGTCCATGGCCGGCGTGTTGGCGATCATGATGCCGCCGGTCTCGGTCTGCCACCAGTTGTCGTGGATGGGCAGGCCCAGCACGTCGTGGCCCCACCACACGGCCTCGGGATTGAGCGGCTCGCCCACGCTCGCGATGAAGCGAAGGCGCGGGAATCGGTATCGCCCCGGCAGCTCGTTGCCGGCTTTCATGAGCATGCGAAGCGCCGTGGGCGCGGTATACCAGACGCTCACCGACTGCTCCTGCAGGATGCGGTACCAGCGCTCCGCGTCGAAGTCGGCTTCGTCGACGATGCTGGTCACGCCTTCGAGCAGGGGCGCCACGATGCCGTAGGAGGTGCCCGTCACCCACCCGGGATCGGCCGTGCACCAGAAGACATCCTCGGGGTGCAGGTCGAGCGCGAACTTCGCCGTGGCGTGGTGCGTCACCACCGCGCCGTGCACGTGCACCGCGCCCTTGGGCGTGCCGGTGGTGCCGCTGGTGAAGTGCAGGAACGAGCCGTCCTCGGGTCCCGTCGGCTCGAGCGCGAACTCATCGGACGCCTCCCGCATGAGCGCGGCCAGGTCGAGGGTGCCTTCCGGGACGCCCGCCGCGCCCGGCTCGGGAGCGATCAGGACGTGCCGCAGTACGGGCAGGGTCGCGAGGCTCTTCTGCAGCTTCTTGCGAAAGAGCGATTCCGTGGTGAGCACCACGCAGCCTCCGCCCATCTCGAGCCGCATGCGCACCGGGTCCGGGCCGAAGGCCGAGAAGAGCGGGCAGACCACCACGCCGGCCTTGAGCGCCCCGAGCACGCCGACGTAAAGCTCCGGGATGCGGCCGGCGAGCACGAAGAGACGCTCGCCCTTCGCGATGCCCAGCGCGCGCAGGACGTTGGCGAAGCGGTTGGTGAGGCGCCGCAGTTCGTCGTAAGTGATGTCGCGGGCCGCGCCCTCGCGCGGCAGCCACCGGATGGCGACCTTGCCGCCGAGCCCTTCGGCCACATGGCGATCGACCGCCTCGTAGGCGATGTTGAGCGCACCGCACGGCAAGCCGGCCAACTCGCGGCGCGCGCCGTCCCACGTGAACCCGGCCCGCGCGGCGGCGGTGTCGGCGAGGTTCGGTGCGACTTGCCACTTCGCGGGGTCCTTGCGGATGACCGGCGGCCTCATGGCACGATTCCTCCTGGCCAAGGGAAACACGACTCACCAGACACCATCTTGGGCGCCGCCGTTGCCGTGCGCGTGACCTCCATCAACTGCCATGCACATTGGCGTCTTACGATGGATTCATGGCGCGCGTAGGAATCATTGGCGGCGGGGCCTTCGGCACGGCGATGGCGTGCGTGGTTCGCCGTTCGGGCCACGAGGTGTTGCTCTGGGCCATCGAGCCGGAGGTCGTCGAGGGGATCAACCGCGAGGGCACGAACACGCACTTCCTCGAGGGCGTCCCGCTCGTGCCGGGCATCCGCGCCACGGGCGATCTCGCGCAGGCCACCCGCGGCCAGGACTTCATCCTGATGGCGGTGCCGGCGCAGCACCTGCGGGGCGTGGCCGCGCGGATGGCCCCGTTCCTCGCGCCGGGCACGCCGGTGGTGACCTGCTCCAAGGGCATCGAACGCGGCACGCTCGCCTTCATGCCGGAGGTGATCGCGCAGGCGCTGCCCGCGGCCGTGGGCGCCGTCCTCTCCGGCCCTTCCTTCGCGAAGGAGATCGCGACGGACCTGCCCTGCGGCGTGGCCTTGGGCTGCGCGGACCTGAAGGTGGGCGAGTGGCTCGCGCGCCACATCGCGAACCCGAACTTCTGCGTGCACTACTGCGACGACGCCATCGGCGCGGCGATCGGCGGGGTGATGAAGAACGTGATCGCCATCGCGAGCGGCATCGCCGCCGGCCGCAAGCTGGGCGAGAACGCGCGCGCCACGCTCATCACGATCGGCTCGCAGGAGACAGCGCGCCTGGGCCTCGCGATGGGGGCGAAGACCTCGACCTTCGACGGGCTGGCGGGCATCGGGGACCTGATGCTCACCGCCAACAGCCTGGGCTCGCGCAACACGTCGCTCGGCGTCGCGCTGGGCGAGGGACGCACCCTGGCCGAGGTGCTGGCCGGGCGCAAGCAGGTGACCGAGGGCGCGTTCTCGGCGGAGGCGGTGGCCGCGCTCGCCAGGCGCCTCGGGATCGAGATGCCCATCACGCACGCGGTGGACGCCATCCTCAATCACGGTGCCAGCGTCGATGCGGGAATCGCGAGCCTGATGCGGCACACCCCGATCTACCTGCGCACGGGGCAGCCGCCGGGTTGAAGGCGCTTGGCGCGCCGGGGGCGGGTTCAGGGCAGGCGGATCGGCACGAAGGTCTTTTCCCCTTCGCGCTGGACGAGCAGTGCCACCACCTTTCCGGCGCTTGCCACGGCATCCCGGAACTTCTCGACCGAGGAGGCGGGCTTTCCGTTGATCGCCAGTATCACGTCACCGGGGCGCACGCCGGCATCCTGCGAAGGGCCGCTTGCGGCCTCCACCATCAGCCCGCCCGTCGATCCGATGAAGCGTTGCTCCGCGACTTCCAGCGGCCTCAGTGCGAGCCCGAGTTGCCCTGAGGCGGGCACGGGCTTCACGCTCGGGGCGGGCTCGCGGCTCACCTGGCTCGAATCACCCAGCGTCGCGGACAACTGCAGTGGTCCGCCGTTTCGCCACACCTTGATCTCGATCTTCTGGCCCGGGGGCGTCATGGCCGCCAGGGCGGGAAGCTCCCCGGGCGAGACGATCGTCCTCTTGTCGACCTGGATGATCACGTCGCCGGCCGCGAGGCCGGCGGCGGCGCCCGCGCTTCCGGGCAGCACGTCGTTGACGAGCGCACCCGCGGGCCTGGGCAGCCTGAACGCGTCGGCCAGCGCCTGGTTCACCTCCTGCAGGGAGGCGCCCAGCACGCCATGGGAAAAGCGTCCGGTGCTCACGATCTGGCGCTGCACGCTTTGCGCCAGGTCGATGGGTATCGCGAAGCTCAGTCCCTGGTAGCCGCCCGTGCGGCTGTAGATCTGCGAGTTGATGCCCACCACCTCGCCGCGGGCGTTGAAGAGGGGCCCGCCCGAATTGCCGGGATTCACGGCCGCATCGGTCTGGATGAAAGGCACGACGCTGCCGTCCGGAAGCGAGCGGCCCTTGGCGCTCACCACCCCCACCGAGACGCTGTTGTCGAAGCCGAACGGCGAACCGATCGCGAGGACCCACTCGCCAACGAGCAGGTCGTCCGGATTGCCGATCGTCACCACGGGAAGTTCGCTGGCCTCGATCTTCAGGACGGCGATGTCGGTCCTGCGGTCGCTGCCCAGGATTTTCGCGCGGAACTCGCGCCGGTCGGTCAGCTTGACGGTCACCTTGCTCGCGTCGGCCACCACGTGCGCGTTCGTGAGGATGATGCCGTCCTTGCTCACGATGAAGCCCGAGCCCTGGCCGCGAACCGGCACCTGCATCGACGCGCCCGTGCCCCCGAATTGCTGCTGGAAGCGGCGAAGGAAGAGCCGCATCGGATCGGAACCCGGGTCGCCCTCGCCATCGCCCTCCGCGTCGGCCTCCGTGTCGTCGGCTCCCGCCGATACCTGGCGCATGCCCGTCACGCTGATGTTGACCACGGCCGGACCATAGAGCTGGGTGATGCGCGCGAAGTCGGGCACGCCGACCATCGCGACCGCTCCGGGGGGGCGGGTTGCCGCGGGCGGCTTGCCGGCGGCCGCGTGAACCGCCTGGCTGGCGTCGATCAACGAGGCGAAGAAGATCAGTGCCGTCGCGGCCAAGTGCCGGTTGCGGAAAGGGAGGTGGGGAAGGGCGTGGATCATTGTCGTTTCCTGCGAAAGGCGCGCGATCAGTGGTTCGCCGTTCCTGCGAAGCGTCATGCATTATGGACCGGCCCGACGCGGGTGGACCGAAGTGCGCCAATGTGGCGAAGAAGGCCTTCGCCTTCGCGTGGTCAGGTTCCGCAGAAGGTGCGATAGCAGGCGGTGACTTCCGCCGGCGCGGGCTCGCCGTACGGGGCCTGCTCGCCATCCTCCTCGAATGGGCGCCTCAACGCCGCGAGGAGCTTCTCGAACGGCTCGAGGTTGCCCTCGCCGGACGCGGCCGCCAGCGCCTCCTCCACGCGGTGGTTGCGCGCGATGACGAAGGGGTTCACCTGCCTGAGCGCCTTCGCGCGATCCGCGGCGGATCTCGCGCCCGCCTCGCGCTCGCAGCGCGCCTTCCAGCGGGCCAGCCAGGAATCCGGCGCGCCCGCATCCGCGAACAGGCCGCGAAGCGGCGCCTCGTCGCCCGAGGCCGCATCGGCCAGCCGCCGCCACGCGAGCGTGTAGTCCACCTTTTCGGCGTGCAGCAGCGCGAGCCACTCCTCGACGAGCGAAGCGTCGTCGCTCTCCTCGGTCACGAGCCCCAGCTTCGCGCGCTGCCCGCGCAGCAGGTGGCCGCGATACTGCGCGGGGAAGTCATTGAGCGCCTCCGTCGCCAACGCGACCGCCTTCTCCGGCTCCTCGTCGAAGAGCGGCAGCAGCGACTCGGCCAGCCGCGTCAGGTTCCAGAGGGCGATCTCGGGCTGGTTGCGATAGGCGTACCGGCCGAACTGGTCGATGGAGCTGAACACCGTGGCGGGGTCGTAGGCCTCCATGAAGGCGCAGGGACCGTAGTCGATGGTCTCGCCGGAGATCGCCATGTTGTCCGTGTTCATCACGCCGTGGATGAAGCCCGCGTTCATCCACTGCGCGACGAGGGCGGCCTGGCGCCCGATCACGGCCTCGAGCAGCGCGAGGAAGGGTTGCGGCGAATCGAGGTGCTCCGGGTCGTGCCGGCCGAGCGTGTACTCGGCGAGCTTGCGCACCTGCTCGCCATCGCCGCCCGAGGCGAAGAACTCGAAGGTCCCCACGCGGATGTGGCTCGCGGCCACGCGCGTGAGCACGGCTCCCGGCAAGGTCGTCTCGCGCTGCACCGGCTCGCCCGTGGCCACGACCGCGAGCGAGCGCGTGGTGGGGATGCCCAGCGCGTGCATCGCCTCGCTCACGAGCACCTCGCGCAGCATCGGCCCGACAGCGGCCTTGCCGTCGCCGTTGCGGGCGAAGGGCGTACGGCCCGAACCCTTGAAGGCGATGTCGCGCCGCCGCCCCTGCCGGTCGATCACCTCGCCCAGCAGCAGCGCGCGGCCGTCGCCCAGCCGGGGCGAGAAGCCGCCGAACTGGTGGCCCGCGTAGGCCTGCGCGATGGGCTGCGCGCCTGCGGGCACCGCGTTCCCGGCGAACGTCGCGGCGAGCGCGGCCTCGTCCATCGATGCGATCGCGAGCCCGAGCTCGTCCGCCAGCTCGCGGTCCAGGTGGAGCAGGCGAGGCGCGCGCACGATCGCCGGGCGCCAGGGAACGTAGAATCCCTCGAGGTCGCGGGCGTAGGAGTTGTCGAAAGTGAACAAGGCTAGCTCGTGTGCGGCACGGCGGCGGTTCGAATGCCGGAAAGGGTGACAGGCTACCAAGAACGCCGGCCGCGTGCCGGAAACGACGGGCAACGCGAGGAGGAAGAACCCATGGCAGGCCTGGAAGCGCATTACTCGGCCCGCGACATCGAGGCGCGGATCCTGGCGGCCCTGCGCGCGGCGGGAATGGATCCCGACCAACGACTTTCGCCCGAGGCGCTGGGGGCGCTCGACCACTTCCACACGGGCGGGCTGCGCGCCTCGCGCGAGCTGATGGCGCTCGCGGGGATCGGCGCTGGCGATCGCGTGCTCGACATCGGCGCCGGGCTGGCCGGTCCCGCCCGCATGCTCGCCGCCGCGCTCGGCTGCCGCGTCGATTGCATCGAGATGTCGCCGGACTTCCGCGTCGGCGCGGCGTTGCTCAACCGGCTGACGGGTCTTGGCGAGCGGATCACCGTGCACGAGGGCAACGCCCTCGACCTGCCCTTTGCCGACGACTCGTTCGACGTCGCCTGGATGCAGAACGTCGGCATGAACATCGAGGACAAGCGCGGGCTCTACGGGGAGATCCACCGGGTGCTGGGGCCCGGTGGCCGGTTCGCCTTCCAGGAGTTGGCCGCCGGTGACGCGCCCGTTTCGTACTTCCCGCTGCCGTGGGCCACCGATCCGGCCGACAGCTTCCTCGCGACGGTCGAGGCGATGCGCTCGATGCTGGGAGAGACCGGGTTCGTCGTCGAGGTCTTCGAGGACACGAGCCAGGTCCACCTGGCGAGCTCCGCGGCGGCCGGTGCGTCGAGCCCGCTTTCCCTGGGGGTCTTCGTCGAGAACATCGCGCAGAAGGCCGCCAACGCGCGGCGCAGCCTCGAGGAGGGGCAGGTGCGGCTCGTGAGAGGGGTCTTCCGGGCGACGTGAGGGACGACGGCGAGGCGCCTACTTCCTCGCCGGCTCGAGAAACGGCTTGCCCTTGTCGACCACGTGCACGGCGAGCAGCCGGGCCTTCGCATCGGCGTTCACCGTTCCCCCGTGCACCTTCTCGCGCGGCGCGTGGAAGGTGCCGCCTGTCTTGGTGGACGACTTCTGCTCTCCGACGAAGGTCTCGATCGAGCCCTCGATGACGAACAGGAACTCGTCGCCGCTGTGCGTGTGGGCGGGAAACTCGGCGCCGGGTTGCGCTTCGATCAGGGTCACGTAGACCTCCTTGCCCTCGAGGCCCGTCAGGTCCGTTCTCAGGAGGACGTTGCGTGCGACCGCGGGCGACTGTGCGTGAAGCCCCTGCATCGCCGCCGCGCCGATCACGATTCCCACGGCCATCGGCGCCGACCAGCGACGGGCCACCCCTGCGATCCACTGGGCATTCATGGGGTCTCCCGGAGAGTAGGTCGTCCGAGAGTCTACCCGCAGTGCAACCAGGGCTCCCTCAGCGCCCCTGCGCCTTCCCCGTCATCGGCACGAAGCGCACGGGCAGCACACCGCGCTGCTCCACCTTGCCGCCGCGCTTCTCCAGCAGGACCAGTTCCTGCCCGCTGGCTTGATCGCCCACGGGAATGATCATTCGCCCGCCGTCGCGCAATTGCGCGACGAGCGGCGCCGGCACCTTTGTGGGCGAGCAGGTGACGATGATCGCGTCGAAGGGCGCGTGCTCGGGCCAGCCCTCGTAGCCGTCGCCGACCTTCACGAGCACGTTCCCGTACTTGAGCCGCGCGAGGTCCGCGCGCGCGCGCTCGCCGAGCGGCGCGACGATCTCGATGGTGTAGACCTTCGCGACGAGCTCGGCCAGCACCGCCGCCTGGTAGCCCGAGCCGGTGCCGATCTCGAGGACGCGGTCGGTGCTCTTCGGGTCCAGCGCCTGCGTCATGAAGGCGACGATGTAGGGCTGGGAGATGGTCTGGTCGTGGCCGATGGGTAGCGGCCGGTCGGCGTAGGCGGCGCCCCGGAGCAACGCGGGCACGAACTCGTGCCGGGGCACGCGGCCCATCGCCGAGAGCACCCTCGTGTTGGATATGTCGCGGAAGGCGAGTTGCTCGGACACCATCCTGCGGCGCGCGTCGGCATAGCCGTCCGGGGTCGCCCCGGTCTTGTCGTCGGCCACGACGGGCCTGCCGAGGAAACCGCCCAGGCAGAGCGTGGTGAGGAGGAGCGAGGTCCAGCGCGGGCCCATGATGACTTCCATGCTACGCCGCCCGGCGGGCGTGGCAACCGGCGCGCTCAGCGGCCCCGCGCTCGGTGTTCCAGCGCGACCAGCAGTACGAACCCCGCGAGCAGCACGCCGACGCCCGCGAGCGCCCCCACGCGCACGTACGCGAGGCTGGCGTACACCATGTACGCGCTCGTCCCCATGAACGCGAGCGGCACCCACGGGTAGCCCGGCACGCGGAAGGGGCGCGGCGCGTCGGGAAAGCGGCGGCGCAGCACGATGAGCGCCGCTCCGCTCAGCGCGAGGAAGAACCAGTACACCGGCGAGAGATAGTCGACCATCGTGGAGAAGCCGCTGCGGGTCCAGGCGCCCAGGCCCACGAGCACGAGCGACACCGCGCTGATGGCCACGATGGCCCAGGCCGGCGTGCCGCGCGCGACGTGCCACTCGCCCAGCGCACCGAGGCCGCCCGTGTCGCGCGCGGCGGCGTAGGTGGTGCGCGCGCCCGCGATGAGGATGGCGTTCATCGAGGTGATCGCCGTCACGGCCACCACCGCGACGATCGCCGCCTGCCCGGCCGGTCCGAAGGCGGCCAGCATGAGGTCCGACGCGGGCGCGGGACTCGCCGCGATGCCGGAAAGGCCCAGCCCGCGCACGTAGGCCCAGTTGGCGAAGAGGTAGAGCGCCGTCACCATCGCCATGCCGGCCACGAGCGCGCGCGTGATGCCGCGCTGCGGGTCGCGCATCTCGGCCGAGAGCGTCGCGGCGTCGCTCCAGCCCCCGTAGGCCAGGAACACGAACACGAGGGCCGTGCCGACGTGCGCGGCCGATGGCGCGGCGGTGGCGGGCGCGAGCGGCGCCGCGCCCTGCACGGCGATCACGAGGCCGGCAAGTCCCACGGCGAGCAGCCCCGCGAACACCGCGCCCATCAGCGCCAACTGCGTCCCGATTCCCGCGCGCAGTCCCGCGAGGTTGAGCGCGGCCAGCGTGACGATGGCGAGCATCGCGAGGACGGGGCTGCCGAAATCGCCCAGCGCAATGACGCCGCCCAGGTAGTCGCCCAGCACGAAGGCGAGCATGGCCATCGAGCCCGTGTGGATCACCGCGAAGCGCGACCAGGCGAAGAGGAAGCCCGCGCGCCTTCCATAGGCCCGGGTGAGGAAGTGGTAGTCGCCGCCCGCGTCCGGAAAGGCCGCCGCCATCTCCGCGAAGCACAGCGCCCCGGCGAGCGACATCGCGCCGCCGAAGGCCCAGGCGAGAAGCATCGCCTCGTCCGATCCGACGTTCGCGGCCACCACCGACGGCGAGCGGAAGATGCCCGCGCCGATCACCATGCCCACGCAGACGGAGATCGCCTCCCAGACGCCCACCTGGCGGCGGGGAGAGCGGCCCTCGCGGGGCGGGTCGGGCGTCGTCAAGGCGTGTGGGCCGGGTCACCCGGCCCCTGTACGGCGAGCACGTAGGCCCCGAGGAACTCCGGCGGCATTCGCCGCGGCCGCCCGCTGCTCACTTCGATGCAGACCAGGTCCCAGCGCCCGCGAAGGACGGTCGCCGTATCGGCGTCGCGCACGAGCTGGAACCGGCGCTCCAGGGTGATCTTGCCGTCGCCGGCGAGGAGCCACGTGGCCAGGGTGAGGGCGTCGCCCAACTGGGTCGGCAGCAGGTAGTCGTATTCGCTTCGGCGTATCGCCATGGCGCGATCCAGGCGCCTGTAGTCGGCCACGCCCAGGCCCAAGCGTTCCGAATGCGCCCACGCGATGGTCTCGCACCAGCGCACGTAGGCGCCGTTGTTGGCGTGATCGAGGCCGTCGATGTCGCCCGCCTCGGGGGCGAGCGCGAGCGTGAAGGGGTTCGGGTGATCCCAGGGCATGATCGGGCGGTCGGGGGCAGTCCGGCCCGGCCCGTGCGGCGGCCTACCGGGGCGTGATGTCGATCTTGAGCCCGAAGTATCCCACGCTCACGCCGGTCGCCTCGTAGGCCACGTCGGACTGGCGCAGCCGGTCGGCCGGCAACATCATCAGGGGCAGGTCGGGGAGCTCGACGCCCTTCTGGTCCATGAACCGCGAGAGGCCCAGGAAACGCGGCAACGCGGAGAGGCGCACGTCCTCGACCTTCACTTGGGCCAGGTCGATGCCGTTGCGCGCGGCATTGAGCACCGGCGCGCCCGTGAGCTCGACCGCGACCCCCATCGGCAGGCCGGCAGGACCGTCGGGCAGCGTGAACGTCCACTCGAGCTGGACGCGCTGCGCCGTGGGCATCATCGACACCTGCGGCCGGGGGGCGTCGACACCCTTGAACGCCTGCAGGACGCCGCCCAGGTCGGCCCGGACCTGCTGCTCGATCTCGCCGGCCGAGAACGTGATCGTCTGCGGCCCGTGCATCGTGGCGCACGCGGACAGCAGTACAGCCAGAACGAGTGCGACGAAGGGGCGCATTGCGATGCCTTTGCGAACGGGTGCCGGCTTCAACGCGCGGGGCCGCTTCGCGGTTGACCGCGCGCTCTAGAAGCTCGCCCGCGTCTTCACCAGGTACTGCACCCGGTCGATGCCCGTACCCGGATTGAGCGGAACGGCGATGTCGAGGTGCAGCACGTTGCTGAACGCGGTGCGGACGTTGAAGATCCTCAGGCCGATGCCGACGTTGGCGAGCCAGCCGGGGTTGTCCTTGTTCTCGTACGGTCCGCCCCATGCGCGGCCGGCATCGACGTAGGCCGCCCCACCCAGGCGGAAAAGGCGCCACAGGAAGATGTCGGAGTAGGCCCGTTCCTCGAGCGTGAACAAGGCCCGCCGGTTCCCGTTCTGGTAGCGGATCGGGTAGCCGCGCAGCCCGTTGTCGCCGCCGAGCACCAGCATGTCCGATGGGCCGGGGTTGGTGAGCACGTCGCCGGAAGCCGAGGCGTAGAAGAGCCACCGCGGGCCTTGCGGCCGGTAGTACTGGACGCTGCCCCCGAGCTGCTGGCGATCGATGCGGCCGCCGGTGAACTGGCCGGAGATCGCCGCCGAGGCCATCAGCGTCCGGCTCGATTCGAGTTCGATTCCGCCTTTCACGAATCCCGAATAGACCCACGAATCGCGGCTCGAGCCCATCCCCGTGCTGGCATATCCCACGTCGATCGCGGAAGACAGCCCGAGCTTGAAGAACTCCGGGCGTGCCAGCTGGTTGCGATTCTCGAGCCGCGCGAACCGGTCCTCGATGACCTCGAGCCGCGCGAAGGGATAGACCAGCTTCTGGTCCGGCGCCAGGGTCGGGGGCGGAACCCGCCCCGGTTCGAGGGAATAGGCATCGTCCTGGAGCCGCACGCCGAGGCTGTAGCGGCCCACCCACCCGTTCACCAGGCCCTTCGACCAGCCGCCGAAGAGTTCGGCCTTCTCCTCCGTGAAGCGGTATTCGCTCGCGACTCTCC
>Ga0209254_10004601_pt1 | contig 12649 bp, 9 predicted proteins | sample FrelakmetDIP11DI_FD_187148 | JGI IMG/M metagenome (GOLD analysis project Ga0209254, IMG submission 187148) | Freshwater lake sediment microbial communities from the University of Notre Dame, USA, for methane emissions studies - DIP11 DI (SPAdes)... | ecosystem: Environmental > Aquatic >...
ATCCACAATTTGAAATATTTTACCTGGGTAGAGCAACAAGGACGATCTTATGATGAAATCATGGCTCAGTGGTACGATCGATATTATTGGACCGATATTCAAAAACAGGCAGACGAAATTGATGAGTTGATTAAAGAATTTAATAAAGATACCGGGATAATCTAATAGATTTATGCCAACACTTACTGCAGACCTAATCAGCCTCGATCTATTAAAAAGGCAAGCTGGAAGTGAAATTTTTCACCAGGGACAACAATTATACCGCTGGGGAAAAGTTGTTATTGAAAAAGTTCTTCAAGAATCTGCAAATTGCCGGGTGAATGATAACCAGGCATATGAGGTAGAAATTAGCCTTGCCGAGAAATTTTTGTACCTTAAGTGCGATTGTCGTTTTGCTTCTAAGGGAAAACTATGTGAACATGATGTAGCTGCCGCTCTCGCATTACAAGAATATCTTCGGAAAAACTTAACCAATCGATGGCAAAATCGACTGAACAAAGTTATTCAAACAGCCAAAACCAATACACGGCATAACATTCCTCATCCTTATTTATTATTTTTTAGCTTACAGAATATATCTAACCTGGGGGTTCTGAATTGGAAGATCACACCTTACCAACTGCCAATCAGTGGTTTACCAAAAGAGATACGCTCAAGTCTAGATGGAAATAATTCACTCGAATTACAAGACCTGGTGGTTCGCTTTCCAAGTACCCTCGCGCAGGTAAAAACTCCTTATCATGCATTAAACCCAGCAGCTTGTGTTAATTGCCCTCAAGAAGGTGTTACACTCGCTAACCTTTTATTAGAAAGATCCCGATCCTATTTTTATTCTGCTCCTTTCCCTCTCAACGACTTTATTTCATTGGTTTCTTCATCGGACTGCCCCTTATTTTTGGGAACATCATCAGAACCTCTTCAGAAAATATTGGAGTTAAAACAAAAACCTGGAGAAATCCGCTTGGAATTGACTCGTGAAAAAGAAGGTTTAAGAATTAATGCTTGTGTGGCAGTCGATGAACAAATTATCCCTCTTAATGCTGGCGATGTTCAAATTATTTCTTACACACCTTTTATCCTTCTTGTAGATAAGTATATTTTACGAATCGAGGATGAGAACCAGATCGAGATACTTAAAAACTTTGCTGAAACTCCTCAAATTTTAATTAATGATGTTGATACACAAGAATTTTTGGAAAAATATTACCTCTCTCTTGCTCAACAGATGCCTTTGGTTGGAGATGCAGTGTCGTGGGAGAATGTTGAACAACTTCCTGTTCGACGAATATATCTTAATGATAATAAAGGGGAATTACAGGCTCAGCTTCGTTACGGTTATGGCGATAACGAAGTCACTTACGACTCTCGTTATCCAGATATCAAAGTTTTTAGAAAACCAGAGACGTGGACACTGGTACGAGTTATTCGACAACCAAAATTAGAAGAAATGGCATATAAAGCTTTGTCAACGAATGCTTATGGACTCAAGCGTACCCCTATGGCGCCAAATCCTGGGATGTTTTCGTTACGCTCGCGTACACATCCTGTGGATTTCCTTTTACACTCGATCCCAGCACTCGTTAAAGATGGTTTTGAAGTTATCGGAGAAGAACGGCTCAAATCTATGCGTGTAAATCGAAATAAACCTTCTTTATCGTTGAATATAACATCAGGAATAGATTGGTTTGATGTCAAAGTAGCGGTAAATTTTGGTGATTTGGCTGTTTCTATCAAAGAAATCCGTCGGGCAATGAAGAAACGGGAACGCTACATTAAACTAAGTGATGGCACGATTGGAGAACTTCCTGAAGAATGGATAGAAAACTACCGGCATTTATTTTCTATGGGAGAAGAAACGGATTCCGGGGTTCGTTTAGATAAATATCATTTAACTCTGATTGACCAACTTCTTGGTGAAACGGATCTAAATTCGATAGATCCCGATCTTTTAGAACGACGGCAACGATTAAAAGGGTACCTTGAAAATGGATTTAATGGGATTACGTCTCATGAAATTCCTAAAGGATTTCAAGGAGAGTTACGACCTTATCAAAAAGCTGGTTTTGATTGGTTACATTTCTTACATGAGTTTGGTTTTGGTGGATGTCTTGCGGACGATATGGGATTAGGTAAAACAATTCAAGCTCTTATATTCTTTCAATCACTATATGAGCATGGGATTCCTAATGGCAAAGCTAGTTTAATCGTAGTCCCACGTTCTCTTCTAGCGAATTGGCAAAGAGAAGCTTCCCGTTTCACTCCAAATTTACGAATATTAGAATATTTCAATGGTAATCGACCAAAAGACTTACAGATTTTTGATGATTTTGATTTGGTAATAACCACTTATGGAGTCATGCTAAGAGATATAGAAGGATTAAGACAGTACGGATTCTATTATGCCCTCCTGGATGAATCTCAGATTATAAAAAATCCTATAGCTCAAACTGCTAAAGCAGCCCGATTACTACGACCTACACACCGTTTAGTTCTCACTGGTACACCGGTAGAGAATTCAACGATTGAATTATGGTCTCAATTTTCATTTCTTAATCCAGGTCTCTTAGGTAGCCTTGAATATTTTAAGAATGAATTTGTCAACCCCATTGAGCGTAAGAGCGACGATGATGCTTCGCAATTTCTCCGCAAGCTGATTTATCCTTTTATCCTTCGCCGAACTAAAGATCAGGTTGCTCCTGAATTACCCCCTCGAAGTGAGCGGATCTTGTTCAGTGATATGGAACCTGCTCAAAGAAAATTTTATAATCGAACCCGAGATTACTACCGAGGATTACTGTTAGGTATGCTGGAAAACGACGGGCTTAATGGCTCGCGAATGAAAATATTAGAAGGTTTACTGCGTTTACGGCAAATTAGCAACCATCCCTTTTTAGTAGATGAACATTTTCGTGGCGAATCCGGAAAATTTGAATTGATCATAGAAACCCTAGAAACCTTACGGGCGGAGGGTCACAAAGCTTTAGTTTTCTCCCAATTTGTACAAATGTTACGATTGGTCAGAAAAGAACTTGATGAACGTGGAATTCCATATGCCTATTTGGACGGTCAAACACAAGATCGGCAAGAACGTGTTGATTTATTTCAAACCAGTCCAGAGATACCCTTTTTCTTGATCAGCTTAAAAGCTGGTGGATTAGGTTTGAATTTAACAGCAGCCGATTATGTCATTCATATCGATCCTTGGTGGAATCCTGCGGTAGAAATGCAAGCCACTGACCGTACACATAGGATTGGGCAGGAAAAACCTGTGTTCGTTTATAAACTTATCACCCGAGATTCCGTAGAGGAAAAGATTATAATCCTCCAGGATCGTAAAAAGGAACTTGTTGAACAGATCATTACTACAGAAAGTAGTTTCTTTAAGGATATCTCCGTCGAAGATATCAAACAATTATTTAGTTGATCCCATACTTCATTATACATGCTTGCTACCATATCCAAAATAGGGGTTAAATCATGAAAATTTTTGTTCCTGGCCGGGTATGCATCTTTGGTGAACATTCAGATTGGGCTGGTGGTTATCGAAGGATAAATGCAGATATCGAAAAAGGTTACACAATTATCTGTGGGACTGAACAAGGAATTTATGCTGAAGTAGAACCGCATCCTACCTCATTAGTTTTAATATCTTCTGCTTCAGACGGAACATTGAAAGGTCCTGTAGAAATTCCGATGCAGGCGGATTATTTATTAAAAGAAGCACAAAAAGGTGGTTATTGGAGTTATATTGCGGGTGTTGCTTACCAGGCATTAACGAATTACCATGTTCGTGGATTAACCATCAACAATTACAAAACTGATTTACCAATAAAAAAAGGGCTCTCATCTAGTGCTGCTGTCTGCGTTATGGCTGCACGTGCTTTTAACCGGATTTATGACTTAAAATTAACTGTTAGAGGCGAAATGGAACTCGCTTATTTAGGAGAAATTACTACCCCCTCTCGATGCGGTAGGATGGATCAAGGGTGTGCTTTTGGCGATCGTCCTGTTTTAATGACATTTGATGGAGATCGCTTGGATACTTTAGAGCTTCAAGTATCCCAAGAACTTTACTTTGTAATCGTAGATTTACAAGCCCATAAAAACACATTGGAAATCCTCAACCGACTAAACCGTTGTTATCCATTTGCTGAGAATAACATTGAACGTGGTGTACAAAAATTATTAGGACCAATAAATAAAACAGTTGTTAATGAGGCAGTAGAAGCCCTCAAAGGTGCCGATGCAAAAAAATTGGGTTCTCTAATGGTATTTGCACAGAGTCAATTTGATCAAAATGCGACACCAGCCTGTCCGGAAGAATTGCTAGCACCCATCCTTCACAAAGTTTTGAATGATGAACGATTGAAACCCCACATCTGGGGAGGGAAGGGAGTCGGATCTCAAGGAGATGGAACTGCACAATTTCTTGCCCGAAGTAAGGTTGATCAACAAATCGTTCTTGAAATTTTGGAGAATGAATTAAAACTGCCAGCACTCCAATTAACTTTAAAACCAAGTTTAAGGGTTCGAAAAGCATTAATACCAGCGGCTGGTTTTGGTACTCGATTATTTCCAGCAAGTAAAGCCACGAAGAAGGAATTATTTCCTATTATTGACCGTGATGGAATTGCAAAGCCGGCGATTCTACTGATTGTTGAAGAAGCTATAGAAGCGGGTATAGAAGAGATAGTGATAATCGTCCAGGCAGACGATCTAGATGAATTCCAATCCTTCTTTAAAACACCAGTATCGGTTGAAAATTTTAATAAGCTCTCTCCTGCATTTCAGGAATATTCCCGACGAATCCTCGAAATTGGTAGACGTGTATCTTATGTTATTCAAAGTAAACAAGAAGGTTTCGGACATGCCATTTACTGTGCTCGAGAAGCGATTGGTGAAGAACCGTTCTTATTGATGCTCGGTGATCACATTTATCGATCAGAGAACGAAACATCCTGTGCAAGGCAACTTCTGGATGCTTATCAACAACACGGGGTCAATATTCTCGGGCTGCGCCATACTTCTGAAGATCAAATTGCTCATTTTGGGACAGTGGCTGGGGTGTGGATAGAAAATGATCAAATTCTTAATGTGTCAGAATTTTCCGAAAAACCAAATGTGGATTATGCAAGACAAAATTTAAGAGTTCCCGGACTTTCTGAAAATGAATATTTAACTGTATTCGGCCAATATATTCTGAAACCGAAATTATTCCAATATCTTGAGGAACATATTGATAATAATGTCCGTGAGAGAGGGGAATTTCAACTTACATCAGCATTGGAACGATTGCGAAAAGAAGATGGTTTCTTAGGATTGGTGATAAATGGTCGAAGGTTTGATATTGGCTTGCCCAAAGCATATTTGGACACTCTTAATGATTTTTCCCAACTTTAATTCGCAACGAATTCTTAAAAAAAGAGGGTACTCTTGAAAGTACCCTTTTCTCATAATCGATACCAGGAACTCTAATCAATCGTTATATATCCAAACGATAACCAACTCCGCGTATAGTTTTTAAAAAAACCGGTCTTCTAGGATCTTTCTCAATCGCATGTCGAAGCCAGGAAATATGAACATCTAATGTCCGAGTGTCACCTGTGTAGGATGTTTTCCAAACCACAGTAAAAAGTGTTTCACGTGTGACAGCTTCTCCCTGATGCTCCATAAGTATTTTCAACAGATTTGCTAACCTGGGAGTGAGGCGTGTTTCAAGTTCACCACAATTTACTGTCTTTCGATCCATATCAAGCTGGATAAGACCTGCTTTAATAATCGAGTCAGGATTGCCATGTAAAAATGGTGTGATTCGGTTAACTAGTTTTCGTGCTGTAAAAGGTAATTTGAGAATTACATTCGCACAATCTTCTTCATTAGAATTATGTATTGAATCGATAATTAATACAATTGGAAGGTTTGAAAGGCTTTCTCTTAATGCTTTACAAATACGTTTTCCATTCGTCCGAAGGGAGGCCGCATTAACAATAACAAGATCAGGTTTAAATTGGCTGAGACATAACACAGCTTCTGCACCTGTTGTCACGGTTTCAACTAAAAACCCTTTCTTTCGAAGTCCGGGAATAAAGGAGGGGCTTTCCGCCCTTTTCCTTTCAATGCATAATATCCTGGCTTGCATTCGGAAAGTCTTTACCTCCTCCTTAAAATCAAATATATAGAAATATTAATAAACCGAATGCCTCCCTGAAGAGATTAAAAGATTATAACTACAATCTTAAAAATTAGCAAATAGGATTTTTTGGTGCAATAAAATCCATAGTTTTGTTCTGGTTGCAACTCAGGCTAGCCCATGTTAGAATAGAACGGCAGATAATGTAAAGCCAACATTGGAGGCATTTATGTCGGATATGTTAGAAGTTGTGATTGATAGTATAAGGGTAAGTTTAATGTCTCAACAGCGTATCGTTATTTTAAAAGAACGACATGCTGATCGATATTTACCAATTTGGATTGGTGCATATGAGGCAGAATCAATCACGATAGCTTTACAGGAAGTTGAGGTTGCGAGGCCATTAACCCACGACTTAATTAAGAACATTTTCCATGAGCTGACTGCTCGTGTTGTCAGAGTTGAAGTAGTATCTTTACGCGATGATACTTTTTTTGGCAATATTGTAATCGAATCGAATGGTCACCTGATTAATATTGATTCTAGACCGTCAGATGCAATTGCCGTTGCAGTTCGAACTCACGTACCGATTATGGTTTCTCGTTCTGTTTTAGATTCTGCCGGGATCATCCCAGAAGAAGATTTACAGGCTGAGAATTTACAAAAAAACCAAAATTCATCCTTATCTCCATCAAGTGAACGAGAAGGGGGAGAAGATCGGTTATCAGTTTTCCAAGATTTTCTCGAAAAACTAGATTTAGAAGATCTCGATAAGGATCAATCAGATAAAGATCCGGATGAATAATCCGGATGTTGCACGTTATTTGTGGCTCCTGAGAGTATCTAAACTTTTGGTGCACACAAAGCTAGGATCTTAATGGGCGATAATCCTTCTCTCGAATCATCGACTTCATCAGGCATCCAGATTATCCCTCACAGCCGCGAAGCTGAAGAAGCTGTGCTTGGATCTGTAATGGTGAATCCTGAAGCTTATTACGATGTTGCACAATTTCTTCAACCTGAAGATTTTTATATACATCGCAACCGATGGGTGTGGGAATCATTCATCCGGTTAAATGAACGAAGAATGCCGATTGATTTTCTGACTGTTAGTGATGAGCTAGAACAAGCTGGAGTTCTTTCTGAAACTGGCGGTCCTGCTTATCTTACCTCTCTGATAAATAATATTCCAACTTCGTTGCACGCTGAAGCATATGGACGTATTGTCGAAGAAACTGCAATCCGACGTCGGATGCTTTCCGCCGCAAATGACATCGCAAAATTAGCATACCAACAGGAAAATTCGGTTGAAACTGTAATGGATGAAGCCGAAAAAGTCGTCTTTGGTGTTAGTGAAAGGCGAATGACACGGGATCTTCAACCAATTCAACAAGTTCTTAGTGATTATTATGATCGTATAGATCAATTATCCAGACGAGGGGACGATTATTACGGAGTTCCAACTGGATTTATTGACCTGGATAAAATTCTAGATGGTTTGCAGGGTTCAGATTTAATTATTGTTGCAGGTCGCCCCGGAATGGGGAAAACAGCTTTCATGCTCACAGTTGCAAAACATGCAGCAATGATTTTGAAGAAACATGTCGCCATTTTTTCGTTAGAAATGTCAAATGAACAACTCGTACAAAGGTTGGTTTCACAGGAAACGGGGATCGATTCTCAACGTTTACGTACTGGTAAATTAACTGATGAAGAATGGCCAATATTTACTCAAGCAACAGAAGCACTTAGCCATTCGAAGATATTTCTAGATGATACTCCTGCTCTCACCCCGTTGCAAATGAGAACAAAATGTCGACGACTCCATCTCGAATTCTCTCTTGATTTGGTTATTCTAGATTATATGCAGCTTATGAGTTCAGGGATACGAATTGAAAACAGGGTCCAGTAAGTTTCGTATATATCTAGGAATATGAAAGTTCTGGCAAGAGAATTAAACGTACCTGTCCTTGCAGCAGCACAACTTTCCAGAGCGGTCGAACAGAGGGCAGATAAAGAACCTCAACTCTCAGATTTGCGTGAAAGCGGTTCGCTTGAACAAGATGCAGATATTGTCATGTTCATTCATCGTCCAGAAATGTATGAAAAAGATACATTAAAGCAAAACCTGGCACAAATAAAGGTATCCAAACATCGCAATGGTCCTGTCGGGACAGTAGAACTTGTCTTCCGTAATCATTTGGTAAAATTTGAGAACGCAGCCACCCGGCGTGTCGATCTCTCTCAGGTTTAAAAACGTATGAAGAACCAAGATTTACCGATCCAACCAGTAAATACAACCATCTCAACTTTTGAAGGTTTTTCTGAAGGTAAAATTAAATTAGTACGTTTGCCAGAGCAATTCTTCTCCGAATTATTGGATCAATTTGATCACCTGGAAGAGCTAAAATTAATCCTGTATATTTTCTGGCACTTAGAACAAATGGAAGGCTCTTTTCGTTGCTTTCGTGTATCTGAACTTTACAAAAATACTTACCTGCTAAAAACTTTATCCAAAGATTCTAAAACGAGCGAGAGTATCCTTAAAGACGCTCTTACTCGAGCGATAAAGAGAGGAGTAGTCCTTCAAATTCCTTTATCGAATGAAGAAGATTCTGATGCTTTGCTTTTCTTAAATTCCGCCAAGGGAAGGGCAGGATATAAGGCTTATTTACAAGGCAAATGGAAACCAGAAAATATAATTAATCAATCCCAAATCGATTGGTTGATGGAACAACCAAATATTTACCAGCTTTATGAAGAAAACATAGGGCCTCTAACACCATTAATTGCGGATGCACTCCGAGATGCAGAGGCAAGCTTTCCTCAACCCTGGATACAAGAAGCGATCAAAATCGCTGCTGAAAGAAATAAACGCAGTTGGAGTTACATTCTGGCTGTTCTCCGTCATTGGCAGGAAGAAGGTAGAGATGAAGAAAATAGACGAGACGCTACGGAAATTCGCCGAAAATATATCGAGGGTGAGTTCTCCGACTTCATCGAACATTGAAAAAAACATAAATTCTCTAGGTGACCCTGATTGTCCTTTCTGTAAGGGTTTAGGATTTCTACGTGAAGATTTACCAATTGATCATCCAATGTTTGGAAAAATTGAAATTTGCACCTGTCGTCAGTCTGTAGTAAGTCAGGAAATACGCCAAAGACTATTTTTTTTGAGCAATCTAGAGCAACTTAAACACCTCACTTTCGAAAATTTCAACCCAAATGGACGAACTGGTCTTTTCCCACGCCAGGCAGCATCCTTGCATTCCGCATTGGAACAGAGTGTACGTTTTGGACAATTGTTGAATGGTTGGATGATTATTCAGGGAGGATATGGGTGTGGAAAAACCCATTTATCGGCTGCAATAGCAAATTTTGCTGCCAATCTCGGTGTACATACTTTATTTATTACGGTTCCCGATTTATTAGATACTCTCAGGTACTCATATAATTCTGAAGATACAACATTTGAGGAACGATTTGAGGAGATCCGCTCGGTCCCCTTATTGATCTTGGATGATTTTGGGACACAAAATGCTACTGAATGGTCACAGGAAAAATTATTCCAAATTATTAATTTCCGGTATATTAACCACTTGCCTCTGGTGATCACAACTAATTTAAACCTGAAGGATATCGAAGGCCGAATTCGCTCAAGACTGGATGATCCTGAACTAGTTCAAAAAGTTGTCATTGAAGCCCCAGATTATCGCAATCCAGTCATTGATATGGGTTATCATGAGCTGTCCGCCTTAAATCAATTACACGGAAAAACCTTCTTCGATTTTAGCTTGCGGAATGATGAAAATTTGGCAAACGAAGAACTTCAAAGCATCAAGAAGGCTTTACAGTTAGCTGAGGAATATGCGAAAGAGCCTCGAGGGTGGTTGATCCTGATGGGATCATATGGCTCGGGTAAAACTCACCTGGCCGCCGCAATTGCGAATTATCGTGAAAACCTGGGGCAAAAACAACTTTTTATAATAGTTCCAGAACTAATCGATCACTTAAGATCAACTTTTAGCCCAACAAGCCAGGTCACGTTCGATCGAGTCTTTGACGATGTAAAAGTTGCACCCTTCTTAATTTTAGATGATTTATCAACTCAATCTATCACGCCATGGGTGCGCGAAAAACTTCAACAACTATTCAATTTCAGGTATAACCGTGAACTCCCTACCGTAATCACAACGGCTGATACCCTGGAAAATATGGATGAAAGAATACGAAGTCGTTTGCTAGATCGAAGATTGTGTAAGATTTTTGCTATAACTTCCACTCCCTATACTGGAGGTGGAAGATCGGCAAGTACTACTCGTAAACCTCAACCACGAAAAAGAACATAACATTTTTAAGATGAAATTCCACAATGTAGAGTTATTTTGTCAACGTTGACCAAATGATTAATATCAGGTATACTCTTTTTGGCTGGTTCGTTGTACCTTTGTCAAAGCAAACACAGCTATTGAATCGCTATCCCACAGAAAGAGGAGGTGTTGCCAATGAACGATAGTAGTACCAAACTTAGCGCTGCGGCATCCCTCCTCACTGAAATTTAGCCGGGAAGCCGCAGCGCGGCAAGAAACCGTCCAACCGGGCGGTTTCTTGTTTTTTTTTAAAATTTAAGTATATTCTTTTTTACATTGAAATGCTCTTTGAGCCAGGGCAATCGCCCCTAATACACCGGCCTGGTTTCCAAGTGCGGGAGGCACAATATATTGATCAGTATTTTCGGTAATTTCTCTGCGTTGAATGTAATCATTAAGAAACACACGGAATTTGGACCGCACTGAGTCAAATAAGCCTGGATGATCCATCACTCCTCCTCCTAAAACAATCCTTTGAGGAGATAAAATCAAAGTATAGTTAACTAGAGCAAGGGCCAGGTAATGTGCTTCTAAATCCCAAGCTGGATGATCATCAGGTAAATCTTGAGCAAGAGTTCCCCAACGGGCCGAAATCGCCAGTCCACAAGCTAAACCTTCAAAACAATCTTGATGATAGGGACAATTCCCAGGAAAAGGATCCCGGATATAATCATGAGGTATCCGAATATGGCCCATTTCGGGATGCAGTAGTCCATGGACTATTTTCCCACCAGAAATTGCACCTCCTCCGATTCCAGTTCCAACGGTTAAGTATAAAATTGAATCTAAACCGGCACCTGCCCCCCAACAAAATTCCCCTAGAACTGCTCCATTGACATCTGTGTCAAATCCAACGGGTACGCCGAATGTTTTAAAAAATGGCCCTGCAAAATCAGTATGTGCCCACCCAGGTTTTGGGGTTGTCGTTACAAATCCGTATGTCAATGATTCTTCTCGAGGGTCTAAAGGTCCAAACGAAGCGATCCCTATCGAGGATAAAGGAGTGTGTTGAGTTTCACTTTTAAAGAATTCGATGATTTTTGGGATTGCGATTTCTGGTGTGGTTGTTGGAAATCGGATTAATGAATGGATTTCTCCTGGACCTCTGCCAACTGCACACACAAATTTTGTACCTCCCGCTTCGATACCACCATAGAATCCAGTTTTAATGACATCCATATTGGTCTCCTCATTTCGGTTTATAATTTACTCAGGATATATGGTGAAATCTGATTATATTCAAAGAATCAGATTTAATTTTCAAACGGTATTATATCTACTAAAAAGGGTCTTTGTAATTAAGAAGACTAAGTTTCGAGTCATTTTTAAAAAAATAAATTTTTCGGTTCTCCCTATCTCCTTATTTCCCTAATTCCCTATATGATTATTTCCTTGTGCCGCTGGGCGTGGCATTGGATATTGACCGCCAGAGGAAGGCTCGCAATATGGCAGGGCATCATCAGGATATGGACAGCCAGGGAAGTGGTTCGTCCTCCCAGCCCCTGAGGTCCAATGCCAAGCTTGTTCACTTCCGTCAAGATCTCCGATTCCAGCTTCTCCAGTTCAGGATCGGGGTTTCTGCTTCCAAGGGGTCTCAGCAGGCTCTTTTTGGCCAGAAGGGCGGACTGCTCAAAGTTCCCCCCGATCCCGACCCCGATGATAATGGGGGGGCATGGATTGGATCCGGACTCCCTTACCCTCTGGACGACGAACCGTTTGATCCCATCAACTCCTTCAGCGGGCGCAAGCATCGTTACCCGGCTCATATTCTCACTGCCGCCCCCTTTGGGGGCTACCGTAATCTTCACCTTTTCTCCGGGAACAATCTCTGTGTGTATGATTGCAGGCACGTTGTCTCCAGTATTGACCCGGGTGAAGGGGTGGCACATCGATTTCCGGAGATATCCATCCCGGTATCCCAGGCGGACCCCTTCGAAGATGGCCTCCTGGAGGCTTCCTCCCGTGAGAAGGACCTCCTGCCCCAGCTCGACAAAAACCACAGCCACGCCCGTATCCTGACACATGGCCACCTTTCCCTCCCTTGCGATCCGGGCATTCTCCTTGAGCTCCTTTAAGATCTCAAGGCCCAGAGGAGACTCCTCCCCGGCCATGGCCCGGTCGAAGGCGTGGAGCACATCCTCTCCCAGAT
>Ga0209254_10004602_pt1 | contig 12648 bp, 7 predicted proteins | sample FrelakmetDIP11DI_FD_187148 | JGI IMG/M metagenome (GOLD analysis project Ga0209254, IMG submission 187148) | Freshwater lake sediment microbial communities from the University of Notre Dame, USA, for methane emissions studies - DIP11 DI (SPAdes)... | ecosystem: Environmental > Aquatic >...
AGCGAGATCGATGGAAGCAGAGCCCAGCCTTCTTACGCCATGGGTCTTTTTCACCAGATATGTCAGCAGGCTCATATATGGGTCAAGGCGGTCGAAAAGATTATATGGAAAGCCAGTGGCTACAAGGGACCCTGATAAATTTTGTGTCCCTGAAACATGGATGTTTTTACCATTAAGCCATGCCCCGCCATTCCTCCAGGCAGTAAATGTTTCATTTCCTCCGACCTCGTGAACCACGCCGGCAATTACCTCACCATGTTCCATCAGTCCGATACTTATAGCATAAGGACGTACACCGTGAAGGAAATTGGTAGTACCATCAAGAGGATCAATAATCCAGTTATATTTCAATCCTTTCTTTGTGGAAGTTCCCTCTTCGGCAATAAAACCTGCTTCAGGAATGAGAGGCTGCAGCTTTTCAACAAGCATTCTTTCAGATTCCTTGTCGACATAGGTCACAAAATTGTTCAATCCCTTCGATTCGGTATCGTTGATATCAAAGAGAGCTGATTCCTTTTTGATGAACTCAGACGCTGTAAATGCTGCTGCTTCAATATCGGAGCAGAGAGTTTTAAGATGATTCATTATTTGTTTACCAGTTTTATATTCATCCTGCCTGATTCAGAGACACCTGTAAGCAAAACCTTTTCCACATTTCCAGCAAGGGCGGACTTCCACGGATATTCAACCCTTAAATAATTTCCCGTAAAACCGGTAATCATGCCCTCACTCCTTGTATGCTCAAACAAAACATCATTTACGAGACCTATGTTTTGCCTGCAAAATTCAAGGTGTTTTTCCTCAGAGAGTGAAGAGAGTATCCTGCTGCGGTTCTGCCTTTCTGCGAACCGGACTCTGTCGTTCATGGCTGAGGCAGGAGTACCTGGACGTTCCGAAAAGTTGAAAACATGGAGATACGAGACAGGCATCTGTCTGAGGAACCCGCAGGTATCTTTAAACTCCTGGTCCGACTCGCCCGGAAAGCCTGCTATAACATCTGCTCCAATTCCTGCAAGTGGTAATGCTTTTTTTATGTCACTGATCTTTTTTTCAAAAAGACTTCTTCTGTATCTTCTTCTCATAAGGCCGAGGATCCTGTCGGATCCACTCTGAAGAGGTATATGGAAATGCGGCAGGATCTTCGCTGATTCTGCTGCAAGTTTTATCAGTTCGTCCGTCAGGAGATTTGGTTCGATTGATGAGATCCTGTATCGCTCGATTCCCTCTACATTAATCAAGCCCCTTACCAATGATACAAATGACTCTCCTGTCGATTTTCCAAAATCGCCTATATTGACTCCTGTAAGGACTATTTCCTTAATCCCCCTGGCGGCTATCTTTTCAGCTTCCGCAATTATTTCTATAACGTCAGGATTTCTGCTCCTGCCTCTTGCAGCAGGAATCGTGCAATATGAACACTCATAATCGCATCCATCCTGGACTTTAAGAAAAGAGCGGGTACGGTCCCCAACTGAGTATGAAGGAAAAAAGCTGCTGCATCCCGACAGGTCGCAGGAATAAATTTCAGCAGAATTATCCTTATTCCTGTTTCTCAGATAGGTTTCAACATCAAATTTCTCATTTGTTCCAAGCACCAGATCGACACCCGGAATTGATGAGAGCTCTTCAGGATTTAACTGTGCATAACATCCGACAACAGCGATCAAAGCACCCGGCGACTGGTTAATGAATTTTTTTACTGCCTGCCTGCATTTCCTGTTGGCTGTATCGGTAACAGAACAGGTGTTGATCACGTAAATATCGGCTTTTGCGCCTGGCTTAACCTTTTCATATTTATCATCGGGGAATGATCTTGAAATTGTGGATGTTTCCGCAAAATTTAATTTACAGCCAAGGGTATGAAAAGCTACCTTCCTTTTGGTCAATTCCATGATTCTGATACTCGTATGAGAATTCTTAAAGCAATTTACTGGCCAGCTCAGCGAGGAAGCTTCGTTCACCTTTTACCAGATTCACATGGGCAAAAATATCCTGATCTTTCATTTTATCTGAAAGATAGCTAAGCCCGTTTGATGCGGTATCCAGGTATGGAGAATCAATTTGTTCAATATCGCCTGTAAATACCATTTTAGTTCCTTCTCCGGCCCTTGTTATTATGGTTTTTATTTCGTGCGGGGTGAGATTCTGAGCTTCATCAACAATGAAGAAAATGCTTGAAAGACTTCTACCGCGTATATAAGCCAACGGTGTTATCACAAGCTTTTCTTCCTTCATCATATCATTTATTCTGATAAATTCGGGGCTCTGGTGGCTGAACTTATGTTTAATGACAGTAAGATTGTCATATAGCGGCTGCATGTAAGGTTCCATTTTTTCCTTGACATCTCCGGGAAGGAATCCAAGATCGCGGTTTGCAAGTGGAACAATGGGTCTGGCAAGAAATATCTGTTTATATCTTTTGTGTTGCTGAAGGGCTGCTGCCAGGGCTAGGAGAGTTTTCCCGGTGCCGGCTTTCCCTGTCAGGGAGACAAGCTGAATATCAGGGTTCGAAAGTGCGTCAAGGGCAAAAGTTTGTTCTGCGTTCCTTGGATCAATGCCATATGTGGTCTGCTTTATGACCCTGTTAAGCAATTTGCTTACCGGGTTATAATGAGCCAGGGCACTTGAACCGCTATTCTTCATTATAAAGAACTGGTGGCCTTTGAGGCCGGGGTCGAGTTTGAAATCAATGGCACTTACTCCTTCTGATACTTCGTAAAGTCTGCTGATAAGTCCATGATCAACTCCATCCAGTACCTGGATCCCTTTATAGAGGTCGTCTATATTTGCGACTTTATCGTTCTGGTAATCCTGAGCAATGATACCAAGCGACTTAGCTTTCATCCTGAGATTGATATCCTTTGTAATAAGGACAACCGTTTTATCCTTGTTTGAATTGCATACGTACTCTGCTATTGCAAGAATACGATGATCGGCAGTCCTTTCCGGAAATGACTGATTGACTTTTTCTGAGAAATCGCGGCCTGTTTCGATATGAAGATTTCCAAGGTTCTCCCCAAGCGGGATATTTGCGGTCAGAAGCATATCGCCCGACAGTTTATCAAGTTCCCTGGTGAATTCACGCGCATGAAAATTTATAAGGTCATTTCCTCTTTTGAATTTATCAAGCTCTTCAAGAACAACTATTGGAATAATAACATCATTTTCCTCAAAATTATAAATGCACTTGTAATCGTGAAGTAGCACATTGGTATCTATTATAAACAGTTTTTTATTGAGTCTCTTTTTCATCAATAAGTAATTTAAAATCAATAAACTGCATTTATTGAACAATATCTTTAAGCACGCTGCAAAATTAACTAAAATATAGAATACATTAGTGCCTGTGTTGAAAGTATGTTAATTTGTGGCAGGAAAGTGACTAAATTACCTGGATTACATGAAGTAATTCCAGGATTTAAGTCAGCATATTATGAATTATAGTCAGACAATACAGTTTCTTTACAGTCAGCTTCCTGCATATCACCGGATAGGGAAAGCAGCTTACAAGAACGATCTTGATAACTCCCTGGCCCTTGATGAATATTTTGGAAAACCACATTCCCGGTTCCGGGCAATACACATTGCAGGGACTAACGGAAAAGGCTCTGTTTCACATATGATCGCATCTGTCCTTATGGAGGCCGGCTATAGGACAGGTCTCTATACATCGCCGCATCTTAAGGATTTCAGGGAAAGAATAAGGATTAACGGCAAGATGATATCAAAGGGCGATGTAATACGTTTTCTGACAAGGCATTCATCATTTCTTCTTTCCCTGAAACCTTCATTTTTTGAAATGACTGTTGCAATGGCATTTGAATATTTCGCACTTAACAGCGTGGACATTGCGGTCATTGAGACTGGTCTGGGAGGAAGACTGGATTCAACGAATATTATTAAGCCTGTGCTTTCTGCTATTACCAATATAGGGCATGATCATATGGATCTGCTTGGAGATTCATTGGAGAAGATAGCATATGAAAAGGCGGGGATAATCAAAAACCTTGTGCCTGTTGTTATAGGTGAAACACAGGATGAATCAGCTGATCTTTTCATTAAAAGGGCTAGAGATAAAGGATCGGAAATCTTTTTTGCAGATCAGAACTATTCATGCGTTTTTAAAGATGTCAATTATCAGACAGGCATAAGGCGCTTTTCAGTTACAGAAAGAGCAACCGGCGAAGTATTCGATGGTAAGACAATACTCTCAGGAGATTATCAGTCAAAGAATATTCAGGTTGTTTTTCAATCTTTTAGGATATTGCAGGGAATTATCAGATGTGATGGTTTTAAGATCACTGAAGCGATACGGAATACTGTAAGCAACACCTGTCTGAGAGGAAGATGGCAGGTTATCGGAAGGCAGCCATTGATAATATGTGATACAGGCCATAACCGGGAAGGACTTGAATATGTTATCAGGCAGCTTAATACTATACCAAAAAGAAGACTTCATATTGTGGTTGGTTTTGTCAGTGACAAGGATCTTGGGAGTGTTCTGCCGGTTTTCCCTTCAGATGCGGTATATTATTTTACGAAAGCTTCTGTTCCCAGGGCTCTTGATGAGGAAATCCTGATGGCTGCAGCAGGAAAATGGTTTTTGACAGGAAGCTGTTACCCTGATGTTAAATCAGCAGTAGCCGCTGCAAAAGAAAACGCAACAACCGATGATCTGATTTTCATCGGGGGAAGCACTTTTGTTGTCGCAGAAGCAATTTAGAAAGTCATGATTATTCCGGGCTATTACCTGTTATGATAAAATCTCCTTCCTTGTTTCTCTCTTTACCATTTACTGAAAGGATTATCCACAACCAACCTAGATTTCCTGTTTGCAACATTAAGGCCGATTTCGTAGACCATTCTTGTTATAAGTTCCATCTTTTCAAAATCAATCTTTTCGACGGTATCGCTTTTTTTATGGTAATCTGAATGTAAACCGGTTGTAAAGAACAGAACAGGGATATCCTTCCTGACAAAATTATAATGATCACTCCTGGAGAAAAGGTGCAAAGGATGATTCCTTCCGCTGAGACTGTAATCAATATCTATGCCCGATCTCTTATCAATTTCATCCGCTATAGCAACCAGTTCCTTGCTCTGGTAATCAGTAATCAGGAAGACTTGTGATTTTCCTGTCATAGGGGTCTCCTCCGTAGTATCAGCGATTCCTTTCACCCTTCCGATCATATCCATATTGAGGTCGGCAACCGTGTTTTCAAGAGGGAAGAGAGGATTATTGACGTACGACTGAGAGCCAAAAAGACCTATCTCCTCACCTGATACCCATAGAAAAAGAAGTGATCTGAGAGGTTTCTTTTCCAGGCTCTGAAACGCCTGAGCAATTTCGAGTATCGCAGCACAACCTGAAGCATCATCATCTGCACCTGGATTTATGTTATCACCATCTCCGCCAATATGATCAGCATGACCTGAGAAAATAACGAATTCCTTTTTAAGTAAAGGATCGCTGCCTTCTATCCATGCAGCAACATTATTCAGAATAACTTCTTCATATTTAGATGATTCTGCTATTTTTATCTTCCTGTCAGGAATCATAAAAGAGCGGGATTTAAGGTTCAGGTCAATAGTCTCTTGCAATTCTTCAAGAGTGTTTCCGGTACCTTTTAAAAGTTCATCAGCTACCGACCGGTGAACAAATAGTATCTTTGGCATACCAGGCATTTCGATCGTCAGTGGTTTTGATCCCTTAAGGTATTTGCTTGATTTTAATTCATTTGAAATCCCCGGGTATTGTTGTTCAACTGATGAGAATCCGGATTTGGGATCAGCTACAATCATAATAGCTTTTGCCTTTGAGAAAAGCAGATTCGTAAGCTTTGCCTGGATGCTCATAAATGATGACCAGACCTGTTCTTCGAACAGGAACTTTTTCCCGTCTTCCGAAAGTGGTGATCTGGTCATTATCAGCAGTATATTACCTTCAGTGGAAATATTTTCAAGGTCATTATATTTATATTTATCAGCTTTAATGCCATAACCTGCAAATACAACGTTACCCTCAACTTCAAAATCTCCGGCTCCCAATGGGAAAAGCTGTAAAATTTGTTCTCTTACAGGAATTGAATCATTCTCGTTTCTGAAAATTGTTACGGAGGATTTTTCATTATCTACAGATTTCTTAATTACAGTATATGGTTGAAGATAGCTTGTCCCGTTTGCAGGCCTGAGTCCCAGCAGCTTTGCCTGAGATGCAAGATAACCGGAGGCAATATCAAGTTCCGTCTCACCGTTTGAACGTCCCTTCATTAAAGGAGATGCCAGAAAGGAAACATAGGCTTCGAGATCTCCGGAATTTATTTTGCTGAGACCCGGATTTCCTTTTTGTGGTAAAGAAATTTGCGGGATAAATACAAATGATAAAATGAAACTCACAGTAATCAATTCTTTATGGATCATTGCTTGCTTTTTTAATTTTTGGTTTAAATGTAAGAAAGATTTTCCTGAAAAACCTGAAATGTTTTTATCCTGATAATGAACCGGAAATTTGAAAGAACTGTTATTTATCAAAGAAGAGGAATGAATTATTTTTTAGCTTTGCAGATTAATTTGAAATTATGGAAGTCAGTATATTGTTCTGGATCGGATTTCATGTTTTTATTTTTACATTGCTGGTGCTCGATCTCGGGGTCTTTAACAGGAAGGCTCATAAAATTGCTGTAAAAGAAGCGCTTATCTGGAGTACGGTCTGGATCTCCCTGGCATTGATTTTTAATATTTTTGTTTTACTTAAGTTTGGCAAGACCAGGGCACTTGAATTTCTTACAGGTTATCTTATTGAGTATTCTTTAAGTGTTGATAATATTTTTGTCTTTATCCTGATCTTTACCTTTTTCTCGGTAAAGCCGCAATACCAGCATAAAATATTATTCTGGGGAATACTGGGGGCATTGATAATGAGAGGGATATTCATTTTTGCCGGAGTCTCTCTCATAAACAGGTTCCACTGGATAGTTATTATTTTCGGTGGTTTCCTGGTAATTACAGGTATCAAGATGCTGTTTCAGAAAGAGGCTGAGGTTGTACCAGAAAAAAATAAACTCGTAAAAATTTTCAGGAAACTTTTCCCTGTTACGGAGACTCTTCACGGTGATTCCCTTTTCATAAGGCAGAATGGACGATTACTTGCAACTCCATTATTTATTGTATTGCTTGCAATTGAGTCGTCCGACCTGATATTTGCAGTCGACAGCATTCCAGCCATTCTGGCAATAAGCAAGCATCCCTTTATTGTTTACACCTCAAATATTTTTGCAATACTCGGTTTAAGAACCCTTTATTTTGCCGTTTCGGGAATAATGGGCTTTTTCAGATATCTGAAAGTAGGACTTGCACTTGTGTTAACTTTTGTAGGTCTTAAAATGCTTGCCTCATATTTTCATTTTGAGATCCATATCCTCCTGTCACTTGGAATAATTGTCTCAATTCTTACCATATCCGTACTTGCCTCAGTGGTAATTAAGAAGAAAGAGTCTCTTCCTGACTTATTAAAGCGATAAAATTTGCCTTCATAAAGACTAAAGTACTATTTTTACAGTTGGATAGTGTGAAAGGATTATAATTTCAGTACATTTCTAAGGGCAAATAAAAATGGTTTCTAACAGGCAAAAACCTGCTATACAGTGGCTGCTGATTATACTATTCATGATTATTTCGGTAAGCAGCATGCTGCTGGGTTTTTTCTATTATAAAAGCCAGAAACAAAGACTTCTGAATGAAAAGATACTGGAGCTCTCCGCAATTGCCGATCTGAAAGTCAGGCAAATCGACCAGTGGAGGATTGAACGTATAGGTGATGCCTCTCTTATTGGCGAAAACATACCTTTTACAAAGCTGTTGCATGAATATCTGATCAGCAAGGATAACAAAATTCTTTTATCAGATATAATATCATCCATGAAATCGTTTTCGGGAAATAAAGAATATAAAAATATTATTCTTCTCGATTCAGCAGGAATGGTAAGAGGATACTATCCCAACAGGGATACTCTTATTGGAGATAACCTGAAGAACATGTTTCCTGACCTGATGAAGCTTCAATCAGGGATACTTACTGACATCCATAAAACAAGCATTGTCAGCTATATTCATCTTGATCTGGTTATACCATTAATCACCAGATGGAAAAAAGAGGCCTCGGTTTTCGGACTTCTTACCATCAGGGTCGATCCAAAAGAAGTACTTTATCCGCTTGTTCAATCCTGGCCTGTTCCCAGCAAAACTGCCGAAGCACTTCTGGTAAGGAAGGAAGGAGAGGAGGTTATGTATCTTAATGAAGTAAGGTTTAAGAGGAATTCCGGGCTTGTCCTAAAAAAATCTGTTTCAGATCAGAGACTTCCCGAAGCTCTGGCAGTTCAAGGTATTGAAAGGATTGAAAATGGTATCGATTACCGTGGCGCCTATGTGGTTTCAGCGATGAAGAAAGTCCCGGGGACCCCCTGGTATCTGGTTGCAAAGGTTGACCGGAATGAGGTATTCTCCTCTCTGAATAAGCAGATGACTATGATTATAATCATTATAATCCTTTTTATTCTCACAATTGGATTGTTGCTCGGAATTATTGAATGGAATGAAAATGCAAGGTTCTATCGCGAGAAATACGAAGCAGAACTTGATCACCAGGCCTTAAGAAAGCATTATGATTATATACTGAAATATGCAAATGATATAATTTTCCTTACCGACAGGAATAAAGTCATAATTGAAGCCAATGACAGGGCAGTAGAGGTTTACCAGCGGGAAAGGGATGAACTTATCGGTATGAACCTTGCAAAAATAAGGGCTCCTGGTGCTGTCAAAGACCTGGACAAAGAAACAGAGGTTATTGATGAAATAGGCTATTCGACTTATGAAACCTTACATGTCAGGAAGGACGGAAGTACTGTGCCGGTAGAAATCAGTGCAAGAAAGGTTGAAATTGAGGGAGTTAAGTACTTTCAGTCAATTTGCCGTGATATTACCGAGCGTAAGCTTGCCGAGAAGACAATGAAAGAGAGTGAAGAGAGGTTCCGAAAGATCTTTGAAGAGAGTCCGATAAGTATCGCTATGACGGGAAAAGATCTTGGTATAATAAGGGCAAACTCCGCTTTCTGCAAAATGCTTGGTTACAAGGAGGAAAATTTAAAGTCTGCAACGTTAAGGAGTTTTACACATCCGGATCATATTCCCGGAGATGACGTATCTCTTTTGAAACTGATTGCTGAAGAGATACCTGTTTACCACACAGAAAACAAGTATATCCGCAAAGACAATACAGTAATCTGGGGTTCGGCAACAATCAGCATTATAAGGAACAATAATGATGAAGTTCAATATTTCCTTATAATGATTGAAGACATAACACAGCGTAAAAAAGCCGAAGCCGAACTCATAGCCGCAAAGGAAAAAGCGGAAGAGAGCGACAGGCTGAAAACAGCCTTCCTCCATAATGTCTCGCATGAGATAAGGACCCCTATGAACGCCATAATTGGTTTTTCAGCACTTCTCAATGAACCTGATACGACTGAAGAAGAAAAGCATCAGTACATTGAGATCATTTTTCAGAGTGGCAGCCAGCTGCTTTCAATTATCAACGATATTGTCGACATAGCAAACATTGAAAGCGGTCAGGTAAAATTGAATATTACTGAGATGAATATTAACAACACTCTTAGAAATCTTGACGAGCAATTTAGTTATAAAGAGAAACCCGACATCCTTTCAATAAACCTTCATGCAGAATTGCCTGATGTTGAAGCTTACATAGTTACTGACAGCACAAAGCTTATTCAGATTCTGTCGAACCTTATAAACAATGCAGCCAAGTTTACAAAGGAAGGACAGATTGATTTCGGTTATTCTCTTAAAGATGGTTACCTTGAATTCTTTGTCAGGGATACTGGCATAGGAATTCCGCCGGAACATCACGAAAAAATCTTTGAAAGATTTTTTCAGGTCGATAATATAATCTCAAGGAAATTCGGAGGTACCGGACTTGGATTATCAATATGCAAAGCATATATTGAACTTCTGGGAGGCAAGATATGGGTAGACTCATGGCCGGGTAAAGGAACTGAATTCCGCTTTACATTGCCTTTCAGCCATCCCGATAAGACGGATATATTAAAACAGGGTCAACTTTAAAATATTTTGACCGCCACAACCTCGCTGATCATAATCTGGCAGGAAAATTGTAGTACTCTGATAAAACACTTTCCTGTTTCTATCGTTCCTAATACAATGGATTTGTCTGTTCTGAAATGAATTTTGTTTAACTGGTTTTAAATTTTTGAACTTTTTTGGTAACTTTAGTGTTGAAATGAAAAGATCAGCATTTTAAAGTGTTGCAATAATTACTTATAATTTTATAATGAGAAAAGGATCTGATTTTTATGTATTTCTGATCATTTGCCTGCTTGCAGTTCCTATTCCGGGATGCAAATTATTAAGACCTCCTTCAGTTAGCACATCGCCGGTAAGCAATATAGGTCCTAACGCAGCAACTGCGGGTGGAACTGTGACAGATGATGGGAATTCTGATATTCTTGCCAGGGGGGTATGCTGGAGCACCGGGAAATCACCGACAACTGACGATCCAAAGATAGGCGATGTAAATGGTATGGGTGTATTTACCTTCACAATTGAAGGGCTGACCGCCAACACATTGTATTATGTAAGGGCTTATGCAGTAAATGGAGAAGGAACATCCTATGGCAACCAGGTCACCTTCACGACAAGCAAGTTTTCTGCTCCTGTATTGACAACATCTCCAATAACAGGAATAACCCAGACTTCAGCAGTCTCGGGTGGAAATATTACATTTGACGGAGGAGTTGAGGTAACTGAAAGGGGTGTATGCTGGAGCAGCACAAGAACACTTCCCGATATTTCGGATTCAAAAACCAGCAATGGTACGGGATCCGGAATATTTACAAGCAATATTACCGGACTGACAGGAAATACAACTTACTATGTCAGGGCGTTTGCCACCAATAATGAAGGTACAGGATACGGGGAAGCAATATCATTTAAAACAAATCCGCTTATACCAGTATTAACGACAACTATCCCTTCTGTAACATCTTCAGCAACTGCATCATGTGGTGGTACTATAACCAGCGACGGTGGTTCATCTGTTACTGTAAGAGGAGTCTGCTGGAGCTTATCTCCCAATCCGACTACAGGAAACAGTAAAACAAATGATGGAACAGGTGCAGGTACTTTTCCCAGCTTAATAACAGGACTATCAGCCAATACTACCTATTATGTAAGAGCCTATGCAATAAATGCTGTAGGCACTGCTTACGGGGAAGAAAAGCATTTTTCAACTGATCCGCTGACAGTCAGTGATAATGATGGAAATACTTATGGTGTGATAAGAATAGGTACCCAGGTATGGATGCAGGAAAACCTGAAGACAACAAAGTTTAATGATAATTCGCCAATTGAACTGGTCACCGGAAACTCCGCCTGGAGCAATCTCACTTCTGATGGCTACTGCTGGTATGAAAACACCATTGCAAACAAAAATATATATGGAGCTATCTATAACTGGTATGCTGTTAATAGTGGCAAATTGTGCCCGAACGGCTGGCATGTTTCAACTGATAATGAATGGATAACTCTGGAATCTTATCTGGGCGGATCAAGTCCTGCAGGAGGTAAACTTAAGGAGACAGGAACCTCTCACTGGCTTACTCCGAACAGGGGTGCTACTAATGAATCGGATTTCACAGCGCTACCTGGAGGATGGAGACGCGGAGATAACGGAGCCTTTGAATGGGTTGAAAACTATGGATTCTGGTGGACTGCAACAGAGTATATTTCTCCTGAATCCTGGCACAGGAAGATCTGGTATGATGATGACAAAACCTACAGGGATTTTAAGCATCCAAAATATGGTATGTCAATCCGTTGCGTTAAGGACTGACATTTTCTTCAAAATATCTGAAACGTTTGATCTTTCATTTTAATTCTTCGGATTCAGGAAGGAAAATCAGCTGTTTTAAAAGTCCTGGTATGTACAAACCGGTTTTTACGGCTATATTTGTCCAATCAATTCCGGCACTAATATCACCAGCTTATTTATAATCATTTACTATATATAACCTGACTTTAACGGGAAGGAATAAATTCTCAGTTTTTCTTATCTGGTTTTTTTCAGGATCAATTAAAGGCTGGTAAAATTTATTTCCAACACAATTAAAAGAGCATAATTTAGTTTAAAAGTTTATGTAATTAATAAAACAGATGAAACCCACACGATTGATACCAATCGCAGACACGAATTGAAATAATACATTTTAACCGGGCAAAGCGAGCTCGACGAAGTCAATCATGTGCGGTTTCATCCGACAATTAAAAATAAAATTATATTCGGATGAAAAGAAAGATCAGTATTTATTCATTGCTTCTGTTAACTATTTGGATTTCAGAAGTCATTTTTCTAACTGGATGCAAGAAAGATCCGGTTTTAGCAACATTAACCACGACTGAAGTTACAGCGATAACTGTCAGTTCTGCCTTAACAGGAGGGAACATAACGGCCAATGGCGGGGCAGAAGTAACATCAAGAGGAGTGTGCGTGGGTACAGCTTCTCAGCCCGACATACTGGGTATTCATACATCCGAAGGTAAAGGGGACGGAGT
>Ga0209254_10004603_pt1 | contig 12647 bp, 15 predicted proteins | sample FrelakmetDIP11DI_FD_187148 | JGI IMG/M metagenome (GOLD analysis project Ga0209254, IMG submission 187148) | Freshwater lake sediment microbial communities from the University of Notre Dame, USA, for methane emissions studies - DIP11 DI (SPAdes)... | ecosystem: Environmental > Aquatic >...
GGATCTTCGCGGCGATGGGGCCGCCGAAGAACGCGGCGAGCAGGAGGACGATGATGAAGACACCGGCCATGATGGCGACCCTGTCCTGCCTGAACCGCCGCCAGACCTGCTCCCAGTAGCCGCGCGCCTTGACCTCGACGCCGGAGTCGCCGTCGGCCATAGCCATACCGCCGCCCTCACCGGCCTCGAAGGTCTCATGCTGGATGCTCATCGAGTCGAGAGAGTAGCGTAGGAGTCGGTGGCTGTCACAATGCTGGTGAGACGTCCAGAGCGCTGTATTGTTAGCAGGTCGAGCGGGCGGATGAAAGGGGCTGCTACGAGAGCGCCTCGGCGCCCCCGACGACTTCGAGGATCTCCTGGGTGATCTCCGCCTGGCGCGCGCGGTTCATCTGCAGCGTGACGCGGTCGATCAGCTCGCCTGCGTTCTTCGAGGCATTGCGCATCGCCGTCATCTGGGCTCCCTGGAACGACGCCGCCGACTCGAGGAGGGCCCTGTAGATGAGGGTCTCGAGATAGACGGGCAACAGGCGCGCGAGGATCTCCTCCGGCTCGGGCTCGAAGATGAAGTCGCCGCGCATCGCGTCGTCGCGGCGCTCCTCCTCGTCGGTCTCGAGCACCTCGGGCGAGATCGGGAGGATGTCCCGGTCGGTGACGCTCTGGGTCAGGGCCGAGACGAAGGTGTTGTAGACGAGGACGACCCGGTCGACCTCCTGCTCGGTGTAGAGCTCGGCCACCCGGTGGGCGATCGCCTGTGCGTCGGCGTACGACGGGCCGTCGGAGAAGCCGACGAACGCGTCGCTCGCGTCACGGCCGCGGAATGTGAGCGTCGAGCGCCCCTTCTTCCCGACCGCGACCCAACGCACCTTCTTGCCCTCCGCCTCGAGTGCCCGCTCGAGGCCGAACGCCCGGCGGATGACCTGCCCGTTGAACGCTCCCGCGAGCCCGCGGTCTCCGGTCAGCGGCACGATCAGGACGGTCTCGATGCTTTCCCGCTGCTGCAGCAACGGGAGGCTCCGCACGGACGAGGCAGCCCGGCCGACACCGGAGATGAGGTCGCTCATCGTGTCGGCGTACGGGCGCATTGCCTCGATCCGCGTTTGCGCCCGCCGCAGCTTCGCCGCGGCGACGAGCTCGAGCGCGCGCGTGATCTTGCGCGTGTTTGTGACAGACCGGATCCGCCGCTTGAGATCCTGAACAGAAGCCAAATCTATGCCCTCCCATCTAGCGGGTTAGCGAAGCTAACCCGCTAGCCCCTTCTCCTCGGCGATGTTGAAGCCCTCGGCGAACTTCTTCAGCGCCTCGTCGAGCGTGGCAACGGTCTCGTCGCCGAGGTCTCTCGACTCGCGGATCGCCTCGTAGACGCCGCCGCCGGAGCGGAGAGTCTCCCGGAGCTCCTCCTGGAACCGGGGCACCTGGCCCACCGGCACCCTGTCGAGGTAGCCGTTGTTGCCCGCGTAGATCGCGACGACCTGCTCCTCGAACGGCCACGGCTGGTACTGCGGCTGGTTCAGGGTCGCCACCATCCGCTCGCCGCGGCCGAGCGCCTGCTGCGTCGCAGGGTCGAGCTCGGAGCCGAACTGGGCGAATGCCTCGAGCTCGCGGAACTGCGCCAGGTCGAGGCGCAGTCGGCCGGCGACCTTCTTCATCGCCTTGGTCTGCGCGTTGCCGCCGACCCGCGAGACCGAGATGCCGACGTTGATCGCCGGCCGGACGCCCGAGAAGAAGAGATCCGACTCGAGGAAGATCTGGCCGTCGGTGATCGAGATCACGTTCGTCGGGATGTACGCCGACACGTCACCGGCCTGGGTCTCGATGATCGGCAGGGCCGTCAGGGAGCCGCCGCCGAGGTTGTCGTTCAGGCGGCAGGAGCGCTCGAGCAGGCGGGAGTGCAGGTAGAAGACGTCACCGGGAAACGCCTCGCGGCCCGGCGGGCGCCGCAGCAGCAGGGACAGCTGCCGGTACGAGTCGGCGTGCTTCGAGAGGTCGTCGTAGATGACGAGCGCGTGCTTGCCGTTGTAGAGGAAGTACTCGCCCATTGCGGCGCCGGCAAACGGCGCCATCCACTTGATCGGTGCAGCCTCCTGGGCGGGCGCCGAGATGATGATCGTGTACTCCATCGCGCCCTCGTCGCGGAGCTTCTCGTAGACCTGCGCCACCGTCGAGGCCTTCTGGCCGATGGCGACGTAGATGCAGATGACGTCGCCGCCCTTCTGGTTGATGATCGTGTCGATGCCCACGGCGGTCTTCCCGGTGCTGCGATCGCCGATGATCAGCTCGCGCTGACCGCGGCCGATCGGGATCATCGAGTCGATCGACTTGAGGCCGGTCTGCAGCGGCTGGGTGACGGGTTGGCGCTGGATCACGCCGGGCGCCTTGAACTCGAGCGGGCGCATGCCGGCGGCCTCGATCGGCCCCTGCCCGTCGAGCGGGTTGCCGAGCGGGTCGACGACGCGGCCGAGCATCCCCTCGCCGACCGGGACGCTCATCACCTGTCCGGTGCGGCGCACCGGCTGACCCTCCTTGACGAGCTGCCACTGACCGAAGAGAGCGACCCCGACGTTGTCCTCCTCGAGGTTGAAGGCAATGCCGACGACGCCGTGCTCGAACTCGAGGCGCTCGAGCGAGACGCAATTCTCGAGTCCGTGAACGCGCGCTATGCCGTCGCCGACCTGCAGCACCGTGCCGACCTCCGACAGGTCTGTCTCGACGTCGTACTGCTCGATTCGCTGCTTCAGAATCGAGGTGATCTCTTCGGGCCGTAGCTTCACATCAGCTCCTCTTGTCGCTCTACCGTCAGTGTCGAAATCGTCTGCACCCGCTCACGTCACCGTGAGCCGGACGCACTTGCGGTTACTCGCGTTGCCTGCACGATCGAACGCGGCGGCGCAAATCCGTAGCTTCCCCTTCGCGGACAGCGGCACGCGCCAGGAGACCAACTTCGCAGCGCCGTTCGGGCGCACGGCGACGGCGTTCATGCGCGTCAGGGCCTTCGGGCCCTTGAGCACGCTGATGTCGACGCTCGCCGCACTGCTGTTGTCCCGCGCCGCGATCGTGAGCAGCACCGGTGCTCCCGCCTTCGCCCGGGCAGGCGCACCGAAGCGAAGGGTCGGTGCCGTCGTGTCAACCAGGCCGCCGCCGGCGGAGGAGACGACGAACCGCTGCTTCAGCTCGCCACACCACTTTGTCGTGATGCCGCCGTCCTCGTCGTACCTCCCGAGGAAGAAGCCCGTCGTCAGCATCTTCACGACGAAGCTGCCCGAGCGGAAGTCCTCGCGCCCGTTGAAGCGACCGACGAGCTCCTTGGTGTCCTCGCCGCGCGTGCACGCGATCAGGTCGCCACCCTCGACGTAGTGGCCCCGGAAGAAGCGCGTGCGACCGTCGTCCGGACAGCCCGTGAACGGCTGCCCACCGAAGTTCTTGCCCATCACCGCGGCGCCGTCCTCGTAGCGAATCGCCTTCCAGGTCAACGTACCGAGAGGGGTGGTGCCCCCACCGTCGTCCATCAGCTGTGCGGGCCAGATGCCGCTCCAGAGATCGGGCAGCCCGGCGTCGCCCGACTTCACGGCGCCCGACCCGCTGGCGGCAGGCACAATGACACCCATGAGTGCCATTGCGAGCAACGCGAGGAGCGCACGGGGCCTTCTCGCGGCCCTCGCCGCGGCTGCAGCCTTTGCCGCGCTCGCCGCCGGCTGCGGTGGGAGCGAATCGGAGGCCGGCGACAGCACGGCCGCAGAGGCGTCAGTCGCCGCAGCGGTCGAGAAGGCGCTGTTCGAGAAGGGTGACACGCAGGAGATCTCCTGCGAGAGCCTCGGCACCGTCGAGGTCGCCGGCGTCTCGCGTGAGGTCGCGCGGTGCTCGTTCTCGGAGGAGAAGGACGGAGCCGGCGAGATGCGCGCGCGCGGCGGCTGCTTCGTGCTGGCGGACGGGGCCGCGCTCGACGTCACGATGGACGTTCCCGCTGACGTGACCTGCTTCACGAAGACCTGACCAGTCCCTGGCGCAGCCGCTCGATCCGGCCGCGCACGCTGGCGTCGACGCGCAGCGAGCCTGCCTGCAGGATCATGCCGCCGACCAGCTCGGGGTCGACCTTGCGGGTTGCCTCGACCGTCCGGCCGGAAGCCTGCTCGATCTGGGCCACGATCGAAGCGGCCTCGTCGTCGGACAGCTCGAACGCGGTGGTCAGCTCGACCGAGACGCGCCCCTGCGCACGGTCGACGAGCGCCTGGAACTCGTCGCGGATCCCGGGGATCTGCCCGGCGCGCCCCTTCCCCGCGATCAGGCGGAGGAAGTTGTGCACGAGTGCGTCGGCGCCGTCGGACAGTTCGCCGAGGACGCCGACCTTGGCGGCCGGATCGACCTGCGGGTTCTGCAGGAACGCAGCCAGCTCGGGCGACGCCACGACGGCGTCGGCGAACTCGCCGAGGTCGCGCTGGACCGCGTCGACGCGACCCTGCTCCTCGGCGGCCTCGAACAGCGCACGCGCGTACAGGCGCTCGGCGACGGCCACGGTGCTAGGGCCTACCCTCGGAATGGCTTGTCCGCCTACCCCACGGGCAAACGCTAGCCCCAACCGACACCGGGACCGGCATGCGTCCATCCGGTAGGGGCGCGCCTTCCACGGTTTGAAGCCAGTGCATCAGCCTCTCCCCCGCTCGAGGGCGGAGAAGTCGAGCCCCTCGATCGCCTCGTCGATCAGGCGACGCTGATCGGCCGAGTCGAGCACCTTGCCGACGACACGCTGCGTCGCCTCGAGGGTGAGGTCGGCGACCTCGCCGCGGATCTGGTCGATCGCCCGCGACGTCTCTGCGTCGATCTGCTTGCGGGTGTCTTCGAGCCGGCGCTGCCGCTCGGCCTCGGCCTCGTCCTTCGCCCGCTGGATCTGGGCATCGGCAACCTTGCGGGCCTCCGCCAGGATCTGCGCCGACTCGGAGCGGGCCTCGGCGAGGATGGCGCGGTTCTGCTCGAGCAGGTCACGTGCCTCGTTGCGGGCGTTGTCTGCCTCGTCGACCGCCTCCCGGATCCGGTCGCGGCGGGCGTCGATCGTCTTCTGGATCGGGCCGAACGCGAACTTCTTGAGCACGAAGAACGTGATCCCGAACGCGATCAGCGTCCAGATCATGAGCCCGGGAACGACCTTGATCAGGTCGTTGCTCGACTCGGCTGCGAGGACGTTCAGCATCGGCTCAGACGAGGACGTAGGCGAGGAGTCCGCCGATGAGGCCGTAGAACACGACCGCCTCGGTGAGGGCGAAGCCGAGCCACTGGATGCCCTGCAGCTCGCCGCGCAACTCGGGTTGGCGGGCAACTGCCTGGATCATCGAGCCGAAGATGTTGCCGATGCCGACGCCGGCACCGAGCGCGCCGAGACCGATGCCGAGAGCCAGTGCGATGGCCTTGCCGGCGTCGGCAACGTCACCGGTGGTCTCCGCGAGGAAGAAGAACGAGGACAGCATTGGGGTGATTCCTCCTTAGTGCTCCGGCTCGATGGCCGAGCCGATGTAGATGGCAGACAGGGCGGCGAAGATGTAGGCCTGGATCGACACCACGATCACGACCTCGAACAGGTAGAAGACCGACGCGAGCAGGACGGAGAACGGGAAGATCCACGGGGTGACCAGGAAGATCAGACCGATGAAGGTCAGGATCAGCATGTGCCCCGCGAGCATGTTCGCGTAGAGACGGACGGAGAGGCTGATCAGCCGCATGAACTGGCCGAGGATCTCCAGCGGAATGATCAGCGGGTAGAGCGCCTTCGGCACATCGGGAATCCAGCTCTGGAGGTACTTCATGACGCCATTCGCGCGAATCCCCTCGATGTGGGTGAACATCCACGTCATGAACGCGAGCGCGAGCGTGACGGAGAGGGTCGAGGTCGCCGCGAAGATGGCGAGCGTCGGGACCTCGACGCCGAAGATCTTCCACTTCTCGTCCGAGAGCGGCAGCGGGATGAACCCGATCATGTTGACGACCCAGATGAACACCATCAGCGAGGCGACGTACGGGAACCAGCGACGGATCGCCTTCGTCGGCAGCCCCTGCTCGGCGATCTGCACCTGGGCGACCTCGTAGATCGTCTCGCCGAGCGCCTGCCGCCTGGTCGGCTCGGATCCGACCTTGACCCGCATCAGGACGATCCCGATCACGCACGAGACGACGGTGCCGAGCAGCAGGTAGGCGACGGCCTTGTTGATGGACATGTCGATCGGGCCGATCTGAATGTCGACCCACGGCTTGAGCGTCCATTCGGAGGCGGGGTTGAACTTCTCCCCCTCGCCCCCGGAGGCGAGGGCGACCGCGGGCAGCGCGAGAAAGAGGGTCGTGCCGATCGCGAGGAGGCGCTTCATGAAGCTTTCGCCTCGGCGCCGAAGAAGGTGACCAGCGAGACGGCGAGCTCGAGCGTGTAGGCGGCCGCGTAGAGGGTCACGGCGGCAATCCCGACCCGCGAATCCGCGACGGTGACCGCCACCAACGGTATGCCCACGATGAATGCTCTCATGCCCATGCCGATACCCCTTACGCCTGCCGCGGCGAGGTTACCCTCATCGAGCGGGAGCCGCGTCAGTAGGTACGCAAGCGCCTGTGCGCCGACCCAGAGAACCGCGGCGACCGCCCAGCCCTTGAGGGGCCAGCCGGCGATCGCGAAGACCGGGAGCGCGAGCAGGATCAGGCCGCTCCCCGCGAGCATCGGGGCAAGGCGTCCCGGCACGGGCCGCGGCTTGGTGTAGAGGTCGGCGATCACGAGTAGACCCTGTAGACGACGAGCACCGCAAGCGGGATCCCGAGCACGGCCCCGACGAGCAGCCCGAGGCCGCCCGAGCCGAGCAGCCATCCGACGGCCGCACCAACGGCCATGGCCGCGCCGAGCGTGCCGAGCAGCAATCCGGAAGCGGTCGCGAGCGAATGCGGTTCGGTTGGCGTCGAGGCGACCATTCCGGCCGGAGCATATCAGGCTGCTTGTGACAGTCGATTTCCGCTGTTTCAGCCAAAAACGACGAGATTCGTCACATGCCGGACGAGCGCCACGTGCGGCCGTCGCCGCTCCCGGCGCAACTCGCGCAGGGGGCACGGACGCTCATCGTCGCACGCGGCCCCTGGGAGGCGGAGATCCCGCTCGCTGCCCTCACCGAGGCGCAGTTCCCAACGCTCGTGGTCTCCGGTGGCCACCATGCCGCGTTTGACGCGGTGTGCGACGTGCTCGTCGCGCGCCTCGGCGCGGAACGGCTCGTCCTGCCCGGTTACGGTCACACGGCTCAGCGACACCCCGATTTCAACGAGCTCCTGGCGGACTTCGTCCGGCGGGCGGAAACCCGGGCGTCCGGCTGAAGCCGGACACCGCGGCGCCCCTACGCGCTCCGCCGCGCCTCCGCCTCGCGGTCGGCGACCCGGCGGCGAACCCGGGGATTCCCGAGCTTGACGATCTCGAGCAGGTAGATGATGTAGACCGAGAACGCCAGTGCCCCGAATGCGATCGCTGCGACGGCGACGGTCTGCCACGGATGCCAGACGCCACCTTCCCGGAACGGGATGAACCGGGTCGCGAGCGCCGCCACTCCGAGCGACGCCGTCCAGGCCCACATGGTCAGAGCCGCCCGCCGCTGGCTGAAGCCGATGTTGATGAACCGGTGGTGCAGATGCGAGCGGTCGGCGGCCGAGATCGGCTGGCGGTACTTCAGCCGCTTCAGCACCACGAACGACGTGTCGATGATCGGCACCGCGAGCACGAGCAGCGGCAGGAACAGCACCACGGTCGACGCGGTCTTCAGGAGCCCCGCGACCGAGATCGACGCGAGCGTGTAGCCGAGCACGAGCGCACCCGAATCGCCCATGAAGATGCGGGCGGGGAAGAAGTTGTGGCGGAGGAACCCGACACACGCACCGGCGACGATCGCGGACAGGATGGCGGCATCGACCTTCCCGAGCGAAAGGGCGATCACCGCGAAGGTGACGCCCGAGATCGCACAGACGCCGGCGGCGAGGCCGTCCATGCCGTCGAGGAAGTTGACCATGTTCATCACCGCCACGATCCACACGATCGTCAGCGGGACCCCGATCCAGGGCGGCAGGTCGACGGCTCCGAGGAACGGAAGCGTGAAGTGGTCGATCCAGACGCCGAAGGCGGTCGGGATCGCCGCTGCGAGCACCTGACCGGCGAGCTTCGGCACCGGCGCGAGGCCGCGGAAGTCGTCGATTGCACCGACGACGCAGGCAACGGCGGCGCCGAGCAGGATCCCTCGCATCTCGCTCGACAGGTCGAGGAAGGCGAGCGAGGGGACGAGGACCCCCATGAAGATCGCGAGCCCGCCGAGCCGCGGAATCGGCCGCCGGTTGAGGCGTCGCTCGCCCGGGTTGTCGACGACGCCGAGGATGCGGGCCATGCCTCCGACCGCAGGCGTCAGGAGGACGACGATCAGGAGAGCGATCGCTGCGCCGTACAGGACCTCCGGGTTCGCCCGAAGCTCGTCCATCGCTCCTTACTTCGTGCCGTAGAGCCTGTCGCCTGCATCCCCGAGGCCCGGGACGATGTAGCCCTTCTCGTTCAGGCCGCGGTCGACGTTGGCAACGACGATCGAGACGTCGGGATGATCGCGGTGGACACGTGCGATGCCCTCGGGCGTCGCGATCAGCGCGATCACACGGACAGAGGTGGCCCCCGCCGTCTTCACCGTCCCGACGGCAGCTGCAGTCGAGTTGCCGGTCGCGAGCATGGGGTCGAGGAGGATCACGTCACGTTCGGCGATGTCGTGCGGCAGTTTTACGTAGTACTCGACCGGCTCCAGCGTCTCCTCGTTGCGGTAGAGGCCGATGAACCCGACGCGCGCACCCGGAATCAGCGAAAGCACGCCGTCGAGCATCCCCACCCCGGCGCGCAGGATCGGGCACACCGCAACCTTCTTGCCGCTGATCCGGCGCGCGCTCATCCGCTCGAGCGGCGTCTCGATCTCGACCTCCTCGTCGGCGAGGGTCTTCGTCGCCTCATACGTCAGGAGCAGCGTCAGCTCGTTGACGAGCTGGCGGAACATCTGCGTCGTCGTCGTGACGTCACGGAGCAGACCCAGCTTGTGCCGAACGAGTGGATGGTCGACCTCGATGACCAGAGCGGTCAACTGTCGTACCTCGTGTAGCCGCGGAAGCCGGGGTAGAGCGGTCGCTGCGCGCACAGCGCCTCGCTCCGGGCCGCGAGGGCGGGAACGTCGGCGTCGTCGGCGAGCGCTTCGACGATGATCCGGCCGACCTCGCGGAAGTCGTCGACGTCGAAGCCTCGCATCGTCGCGGCGGGGGTGCCGATCCGCACGCCCGAGGCCACCGTCGGCGGCCGCTCGTCGAACGGCACCGTGTTGCGGTTCGTCGTCAGCCTGACGGCATGCAGCCGCTCCTCGGCGTCCTTGCCTGTCCACTCCGTACTGCGCAGGTCGAGCTGCAGGAGATGCGTGTCCGTGCCGCCGGTCAGCACGTCGACGCCTCCGTCCATGATCTCGGCGGCAAGCGCGTCGGCGTTCGTGCGGACGCGGGTCTGGTAGGCGCGGAACGCGTCGGACGCTGCGATCCTGAAGCAGGTCGCCTTCGCGGCGATCGCGTGCTCGAGCGGGCCCCCCTGGAGCCCCGGGAAGACCGCGCGGTCGATCGCCGAGGCGTGCTCCTCACGGCACAGGATGAACCCCGCGCGCGGGCCGGCAAGCGTCTTGTGGGTCGTCGAGGTGACGACGTCGCAGTCGATCATCGGGTTCGGGTGCAGCCCCGCGGCAACGAGGCCGGAGAAGTGCGCCATGTCGCACCACAGCAGCGCGCCGACCTCGTCGGCGATCTTCCGGAACTCCCACGTCTCCACCGTCCGCGGATACGCGGAGCCGCCGCAGATGATCATTCTCGGGCGGTGCTCCTTCGCGAGCGCCAGCACTTCGTCGTAGTCGACGAGGTTCGTCTCGCGGGAGACGCCGTAGTGCGCAATCGTGTAGAGCCGGCCCGAGAAGTTGACCTTGAGGCCGTGCGTCAGGTGGCCCCCGTGGTCGAGGCGGAGCGATAGCACCGTCTCACCCGGCTGCATCAGCCCGAGGTACACCGCCATGTTCGCCTGGGCGCCCGCGTGCGGCTGGACGTTCGCGTGCTCCGCGCCGAACAGCGCCTTGGCCCGGTCGATCGCGAGCTGCTCGATCCGGTCGACGATCTCGCATCCTTCGTAGTACCGCTTGCCGGGGTACCCCTCCGCGTACTTGTTCGTGGGCACCGATCCGACGGCCTCGAGGATCGACGGCCAGGTGAAGTTCTCCGATGCGATCAGCTCGATCTGGCTGCGTTGCCGCTCGAGCTCCTCCCCGAGGAGCGCGGCGATGTCGGGGTCGATCTCGGCCAGGCCCGCAGTCCGCAGCCGGTCGAACGAGGTCTCCGCGGAAGCCATGGCCCGATGCTAACCGCAGGCGCGCGTCGCTGAGGCGTCGAGGTGCGTCTCGCCCTGCTGTCAGGGCGGCCAGGCTCGCGACGAGGCGTCCCCTACGGGGACGTGAAGCGGCGACGCTCGACGGACACGAGGCGGTCGAGCCCGCGGTCGACGAAACCGACATCGGCCCCATCGCCGCCGGCGACGACATCTCGACGTCCGTCGCGCGCGAGCAGGGTGTCCGGCCCTGCGCCTCCGAGCAACGTGTCCTGACCCGTTCCTCCGTCGAGGCGATCCGCTCCAACACCACCCTCGAGGCGATCGTTGCCGGACCGCCCGATCAGCTCGTCGTTGCCTGCCCCGCCACGCAGGACGTCGTTGCCGATGCCGCCGTCGAGGGTGTCGGCACCGGGGCCGCCGTAGACCACGTCCGCACCACCACCCCCGAGAATCCGGTCGTTCCCGCCGAGCCCGCAGATCACGTCGCGCCCCCTCGTTCCGCGGAGCAGATCGGCCGCCTGGGTTCCGACGATCGTGCAACGCACGGGACGCCCCGACGGGTCGAGGGGTCGCGGCGGAGTGGCGAACGAGGCGTCTGCACCTGCGGTCGTTCCGCCCGCGCTCCGTGCCACGATCCGGTAGTGCCAGCGAACTCCGGGCGAGAGGCCCGCGAGCAGGGCGCTGACACCGAGGTCAGCCGAACCGGCGGCCGGTGTCTCGACCGTGCGGAACCCGTAGCCGCGAGTGCGCCCGTACTCGAACCACCAGGCCGTTGCGAGACCGCGCGGGTTGACGGTGCCGTTGACGCGCGCGGACGAGAGCGAAAGCGTCGCGAAGCTCACGGGACCGGTTGCCGCCAACGGCGCCCCGGTGGTGACGAAGGTCGCATCGGCGCCCCGGGTCGTCCCCAGCGAGCTCGTTGCGACCAGCCGGAAGTGGTAGGTCACACCCGGCCGGAGGTTGGAGACGGTGGCGACGACCGCAAGCGAGGCCGTGCCCGAGCCCGCACTGAGCGACGAGCTCCTCGACCCGTACGTCGTGCTCGCCCCGTACTCGACGTACCACGACGTCGAGCGGCCGTTCGGGTTCACGCTGCCGCCGAGCGCCGCCGAGCTCGGCCCGATCGCGGTCGCAGGGCCTGTGGTCACGGAAGGCGCGCTCTGCGTCGTGAAGACCCGATCTGCTCCGACGACCGTGCCCGCGTCGCTCGTTGCGACGAGGCGGAAGTGATACGTCGTTCCCGGCTTGAGGCCGGTCACGCTCTTCGAGATGCTCGTCGAGCTCGAGCCCGAGCCGGCGCTCGAGGACGAGGTCTTCGACCCGTACGCGGTGGTCGTGCCGTAGTCGAAGAAGTACGTCGTCGACCTTCCGTTCGGGTCGACCTTCCCGTTCAGCCTTGCGCCCGTCGACCCGATCGAGCTGGCGCCCGAGGTCGTCACGGTTGGCGGCTCGGCGGTGACGAAGGTCGCATCGGCACCGAGCGTCGTTCCCGCCGAGCTGGTGGCAACGAGCCGGAAGTGGTAGCGCTTGCCTGCCGCCAACCCACCGACACCGGTCGAGACGGCCTTCGGCGACGTGCCGGAGCCGGCGTCGACCGTCGCGGTCTTGGTGCCGTATCCCGTCGAGGTGCCATACTCGACGTACCACGTGGTGGGCTGCCCGTTCGGATTCACCGTGCCGCCGAGGGTCGCCGTCCCCGGGCCGACGCCGGTCGCAGGAGATGTCACTGCCGTGGGCGGCGAGGCGGTCGTAAAGAGCCCGTCGCCGCCGTTCGTCGTGCCGGAGGAGCTCTTCGCCACGAGCCGGTAGTGATAGGTCGTGGCCGGCGTCAGGCCGGTCAGTGTCTTCGCGACGGCGAGGTTGACCGAGCCCGAGCCCGCACCTGTCGTCGTCGTCTTCGACCCGTAGGACACCGAGGTGCCGTACTCGAACCACCAGTCGGTCGCCGAGCCACCCGGATTGACGGTGCCGTTGACCGTGGCCGACGACCCTCCGACCGCGCTCACCACGCCCGTGATCGCGGTGGGGGCAGCCGCCGCGGCGCCCTCCACGATCGTGACGGCGGCGAGAGCCGCGGCGACGAGCAACGTGATCGCTCGGAGGGACATCTACGTTGAACCTATTACTCCCCGGTTAGCATCTCGTCGCGGGAAAGTAAGGATCATGTGTGTGCTGCCGCGATCCGCTCGAGTGCCTCGCCGGCATCGCCCGCTCCCTCGCGAAGAACGACCGGATGGAGGCCTGTCACGTCGATGACGGTCGAAGGAATACCCGG
>Ga0209254_10004604_pt1 | contig 12647 bp, 11 predicted proteins | sample FrelakmetDIP11DI_FD_187148 | JGI IMG/M metagenome (GOLD analysis project Ga0209254, IMG submission 187148) | Freshwater lake sediment microbial communities from the University of Notre Dame, USA, for methane emissions studies - DIP11 DI (SPAdes)... | ecosystem: Environmental > Aquatic >...
CTGCTGTAAAATCTAAAATTGCTTTTGACTCCTACAGTGATGGAAGCTCTGGAATCTATATAATGAATATTGATGGGTCCGAGCAAGTAAGACTTACAAATAGCCCAGAAGCTGACGGGTATCCCACCTTTTCACCTGATGGGTCTAAAATTGCCTTTGCATCCAACCGTAATAGAAAATGGGAAATCTATATAATGAATGTTGACGGCTCAGGACAGACAAGACTTACAAATCACCCGCTTCTTTTCTGGACAGATGACATGGATCCTTCCTTTTCCCCTGACGGGTCAAAAATTGCTTTTCAGTCCAACCGTAATATAATACCTGAAGTTTATATAATGAATATTGACGGTTCAAGGCAGAAAAACCTTACAAATAACCCAGCATTTGATGGGTATTCTTCCTTTTCACCTGATGGATCTAAAATTGCTTTTGTCTCTACCCGTGGTGAAAAATGTGAAATCTATATAATGAATGTTGATGGGTCGGAGCAGACAAGACTTACAAATGGACCCGATGCACATCCTTCCTATTCCCCTGATGGATCTAAAATTGCTTTTCACTCCAACCGTGATGGAAACTATGAGATCTACATAATGAATGCTGATGGGTCGGAACAAGTAAGACTTACAAATAACCAAGCAGTGGACATGGATCCTTCCTTTTCACCTGATGGGTCTAAAATTGCTTTTGAATCCAACCGTGATGGAAGCGAAGATATATATATAATGAATGTTGATGGATCTGAGCAAGTAAACCTTACAAATAAAAAGGGAAGAGAAAGTTCTCCTTCCTTTTCACCTTAAGATAATAAGTATATATCTTGCTGTGGATTTATAAGCTATTTGGTGTAGAGCTATAAATAATTATTCAGCAGCCCTGGCCAGAGAGGATTCGAACCAAAATTCTAATTCTGAAATCTACAATTCATAAATACAAGGTAAACTTTTAAAAAGACTATCTTGACACCTATGGAAAACCACTGCAATGCATACTATTACTTAAAAAAGTACAGCAAAATTTGTAATAAATTTAAGTTAGAATATTTCGTAATGAGCTTGAGTAATTGTGGCAGAAGCCGAGTTATAATCTAAAAATACTTAAAAGATGTGTTTAAGGTTGTGATAAGATAATTAATATTTTCAAAAATTTTCTTAAAGTAATAATAGTAAAAATTAGGTTTTCTACATTATTAAATTTGTATTTTAAAATCAATAGTATATGTTTGCCTGCCCTTAATGTATAATTTTTTTAGCTCTGGATTGAGGATAAATTAGGAAATATTGAAGAAACAGTTTAAGATTGCAGAAAAAGCTTGGTTTTTGTAATAGGCAGGTATGATTAGCCAATCTTCTTGATCAACCATATATTCTGGTAGCCTCCTTACGGGCTAACATTGTCCAGTTGATTGCATTTTTAGGGTTCCAGGAAAGTGTCATGACATCCCGCAGCATAACCTCTGCTGGGCAACCATGATTTTTTGTAGCATAAAATGTATCACGAAGCTCAGAACGTGCACTATCCTCATCCATTACAGGTATAGCCATGTAAGCAGGGTTGATTTTGCGACAGTAAACATAATTCTTTCCCAATACTTCTGCCATGTATGCTGTTTCAGACCAGGGTGAGACTGTGACTCTACGCAAGCGTGGTATGGAGCGTATGACTTCCCATCTGCTTTCTAGAGGCTCACAACAGCCATAGATATTCAGACCAAACCTTTGAAGGATACTATTTTGATAGGGGAAGATATATTCCTTAAAAAATTCAGGTGAAACATCAACCGTCTCCTGACTTTCGGCATATCCCCACATATCCATTAGGTGTACATGCTTACCATTAAATTCTGAAGAAGGTAGCTCAGTTGTCCAGCCATAGCCACCCGTTCCTACATAACCACCCAGATTATTCAATGAAAGTAAGCCACTGTCTTCCAGAAAGCTAAGCTTTGCCATGTTTTCATCTCTCAGGAACGCCATTAGTTTATGTAGTCCTGCTGGATTGTCATACATATCCATCAATACTTGCTCAAAACCTCGTAGAAGTATCAGGTCTGATGTCATTCCAAAAGACCACCAATAAATGCCTTCCAATCGAACTTCAAGTAATCCACTAAAAACGTCCTGTGCCAACCTGAGAAGGCGGTCGGTTTTTTGATAATTGATTATGATCTTTTTGAATTGAAGCTCATCGACCTCATTGTATTCAGTTATGGGTGGTTGCCATCGGTATGCACCGTCACTGGACCCTCCAATAATTTTTGTTTCTTTTCCGCGGGATGTTTCTGAAAATATATATTGAATAGTAAATTCAGGAGTACATACACGGTCATCTCTTATAATTTCAGCCCAATACTTCTCTTTACGTAGGCGGAATTCCCATATGCGGGCAAGGGCACCCTGACATTGCAGTGAAGTAGCAGGTAATATTTCATACCAGGCTCGTTCCGGGTCACAAAATATCAGAGGTGTTGTTTCTAAAAGACCATTGTGCATCTCCCAAAGTTTGCGTTTCTGGTCTTGTTCAGGACTTGCGGCAATCTCGGCTACTGATTTAGCTAGTTCTCTTAGAATTTTTTTATCTGCTTCTTCAATTACAAGTACCTGTTCTCTTATAAACTCGTTAGAAAAGTACGGCCAGGATAGACCGTTAACATCTCCTAAACCATGACCTAACCTCTCATCCTTAAGTTTTTGCCTTCGATTATCCATAGAAACATTCACTTACCTAGTAATATAATGTTATAAAGATTTCTCATATTTATGAAATAAACCATCTTCTGCATTAAAATGACCTATTATTAAAAGATTTTAATATTAAGATTATATCAGAAATTAAGTATTAAAAAATTAAGTATAATAATTCTCTCAAAATAGTCGATAACACTACAAAATACTATTAGGCTCTACCCTATTATGAACCAATTCATTGATTATTTCTTAAACTACTTACAAACTGAAAAAGACGCTGCAAAATCTGCATTAAATTAAGGTTAAAATTCTTCGTAATGAGCTTGAGATATTGTGGCAGAAGCCGAGTTATAATCTAAAAATGCTTAAAATATGTGCTTAAGGTTGTAATAAGATAAATATTATTAAATAATCATCTATTTTAAATTTCACTCATAAACATTGCATTTAGTCGCGAATTGCACCATCTGTTTATATCTTGGTGAATCCTGAGGTCTTCTTCTTCATGATGTTGATGTAATTCTTCCAAGAAAGGATCATCCAGAAATGGAGGTTCTTTCTTTGATTCAAAATAATCCAATGCAATCTCCACTGTATCTATCATAACAGTGTTTGAGATTGAAATAAGTGATCTGAGAACAACTTCATTGAGTTGGCTATACGGGTATTTAGGTAGGTTAACTTTTGCTTCAAATAAAAGCACGCTCAGAAGATTACGGGTACCTCCAGGGTCATTATTTCTTCTGTTAAATACCTGGTATAACCATGTATGGAAGGTATCAAGGCGTGGATCCTCAAAGTTATATTTTGCTAAAAACCCTGGTAATAAACGTTTTTCTTTTTTTAACCGGTCAGCGATTGCAGTCCCAGCATAAGGCAAGGTACGGCAGAAACCACAAGGGGCCTCTCCTTTACCAGCAAATTCCCTGAGAAATTTTAAATTATTTCGAATAGTGTTAAATGTTGACCAAGGGATTAGTAGCATGAAGCCAAAGTCAAAAGTAAGATTAAGTACTTGAAGTGTTTCCCGCGCTACCATGTGAGTTTCTGGAGTAAGTTTTTTATTAAGGTCAATTAGATTCTGCAAGTCCCCGGATTCTACACCTAGATAAACATGGGAAAGTCCTCCATCAACGAGAGGTGCTAAAATATCCTGGCTGACTTCATCAGATCTACAAGAGACCCGCCATCTAAGAGTTCTATTAAGACCACGTCGAACACATTCAGATGCAATAGCATGTGCCCATTCAATACCACGTTTTCCGCCGGATAGAAAATCATCATCTTGAAACAAAATCACATCAGCTCCTCTATTATGAAGCATCTCCATTTCATCCACCACTTCCAAAGGACTTCTAAACCTTCTTCCTGGAGTCTTATTTTTTTTGTAGAATGGCGCTATTGAACAAAATGCACAGTTATGGTAGCAACCTCTGCTACCTATCATAGATGCAGTGGAGAGCCAATTAAATTTATAATTTAAATCTTCACGATCAGGCCGTGGCAATAAATCCAAATTCATACAACCTGGCCGTAATGGGTTTGTGATTATTTGGCCTGATTCATTACGCCAGGCAATTCCCTTTACCTCATCTAATGGTTTATTTTTAATTACTGCTTCAAGAAGTGATATAAGGGTTTCTTCTCCCTCAAAACGAATTGCAGAATCCAGTTCAGGTATAGATTTTAAAACTTGGATATAATCAAATGATGGATAATGCCCACCAATGGTTAAATGAGCAAAACAGCCTGAGCGCCTGACAATTGAAATCAGGTCTGCAAAATCTGGCGCAAAGTTTTGAAATATAAGTGAAAATCCTACAATATCAGGCTGAATATCCTTTATAGTTTTTATGACTTCTTCTGGAGCTGCAGGTAATACTATAAGCTTAACACGGTAGCTTTTTTTCTTAAGACATGCAGACAGATACCGTAACCCAAGGTTTTCTTTATACTGATATCCAATTAGAATAACTGTACCTTGTCTGTCTGACAACATACTATTTATTTTTGCTTTTTGCTCAGAACATTCAGTATAGTTTGAATTGCATCAAGACGACTGCAAGCTACCTTTACATCCAGGAGCATATCTTTTACAATCTTTGGAGAAATCCCCTCAACATCCTCAAGAAGTTTGCTTAATCTATCAGGTGATGTAGCAGCATACCTGCTTACCTCATCCAGGAACTTGCCTAAATTTTCATCAAGAAAATCTGCATATAAATACCTTTTATCAATAATCCTTCTTTTGACATCTTCAATAGGACCTAAAGGTTTAATCGGTTTTGCTGCAGCATAGACAGCCATCGCAATGCAATAAGCCTTTTTTTCAACACTATAATGTTCATCTTGAACCTGACCATTTCCCCAGAGTATCATCCAACAAGAAAACTTCTGACTCTGAAGAGTGGTTTTTGATACAATGTCAACGCTTCCATTAGTTGTGCTGACACTTGTTCCCCCACTCCATACTGCTCCATTTACACTGTCAATAGGATTAGCAGTAGCATCGAATGCCCCGTTATCACCTTCTCCTCCAAGCAGCAGTGCAGTGACATCTGCCTGTTCAGGAACAGGGCCATTTCCTCCTATAGCTACATACCAGTAGGTCATCTCTATGGTTCCTCCCTGGGGGTTGGGCGGAAAAGAGGTATCAATTATTCCGTTCCAAGTGGCAAACATATACTGGTAATTGTTATTCGGACCTTGAGATCGATATTGCCAGCCAATTGATGGTACATGGTCATACTGAGACCTTTCAGCTATGATTTGATTAGTTATTATTTGTTTTCCAGTTACATACACAATCATAACAAATACTCCTTTCCCACCTTTATAAATATTGATTAATTGTTTCCTCTATCAGGTATATCTAGTTACTCTAGCAATTATTATCGTATCCTGCGGTGATTTGATTGTTTCCTCAGTTACTGCAGAGAGTCACCTTGTGGATAATTATAAATATATTAAATATCTAACAAAATGTCAATATTTTATAAAAATATTTTTTAAAATATTTATCAACATAAAATTTTTATATTTATAATATATTAATTAAATTTTTTATAAAAAAATAGAAGGAACATTATTTTTGCAGTCATTTTGCTATATCTCATTTGAAATAGAGAGTTATTGCATGACAATAGAAAATTATAATACCATTATCTCTATTTTACTGATTCTTTTGAGTATTTTAATTATTTTCTATGCAGAAGGCTGTTACAGGTAAAGACCTGAATAAATTAAATGGAGAGCAGACTTTTTGTTTACCAAAGGGCAGGTGCACATATATCTGAAGGTGATATTGTATCAATCGGTACAAAACACTATGATGAATTTGTTATGTCTTGTCATAATAAGATATTTTATAAATAAGAAACCAGTTTATTTTTAAATTATTTACATGCTAAAAAGTTCTACAAAATTATAATTTAATCTAAGAAAAATATCTCAAAATGAAGTTAAGTAATTGTGGCAGAAGCCGAGTTATAAACTAAAAATACTTAAAATATTTATTTAAAGTTGTTGTAAGATAAATCTATAGATAATATATTTGATTTTAATTATTCTCCTAAAATATCATCTATTTCTTTTTTGCTTCGATTTCCTATCATTTCAATTTCGCTAAGAAGTTTTTTTCTCTCTTCAGCTATATCTGATTCGATTAGATTTGAGCCACTCTGACGAATAAACCATCTTGAAATTTTGGTTCCTAAAGTTAAATCCTTTTTACACATTAGCCTTACTTTTACAAGTAAATCAATCGTTTGTTCATCGATATTTTTAAGATATTTTCCAAGTTTAGTTAAAAAATCAACAGTGAACTTAACATTTTCTAAATAAGTTTCGTAACTTATACTTTTTTGTAGTAAAGCATTCTTTATATCATTATAACCATTAGTAATATTATCAATATCATCATTTAACTGTCTTAGTTTGTAATTGTTAGTATTGGGAGATTAGGATTTAGAAAAGTTTAGTGTAAGTCAATTAGCATTGGCTACTCCAAGGTGTGAAATTCCAAACCAATTTTTAATAGAATTAAAGAAGATTATTATATTCCATAGAACTCAATGAAACCGCAATTCTCACAACAATACAATCTCATCTGTTTTCTTTTACTTGGAACACCCTTAACTGGAAAAGGAGGCTCATCGTCAGCTGCAAATTCATAAGGAGGATTACCATAATATCCAATTTTCTTTAATGTTCCAGTAATCATCTTTGAAGCACATTTTGGGCACACTTTTAAATCTGGCATTAAAACCTCCGTTTGTGAAAATTTTAATTATATATAATCATTATAACATAATATATTTATTATTAGTTGAGATGGTTAATGGCTGAGTAGTGTGGATTCGAACCAAAATTATAATTGTAAATTCAGCAATTCATAAATACAGAGCTTAATTCCAAAAGCTATCTTGACGCCTATTGAAAACCACTGCAATGCATTAGTATTGGGTGATTAGAAGTTGAGATTGTCGAACTATGAAAGATAGCTTAAACAATAAAATTGAGGATCTTAACTGGAGAAAACGTAAAACTGCTGCTCTTAGCTGCTTAAATACAATTTCACAATTGGGTTATTTATTCTTCTTAACAAAAGGGCACCTATAACAGTTCCTATAGGAAAGGAAAGCATTGTTAAAATTAAAAGTGCTCTAATAAGCTTTACAGAGAATTTCTTTCTCTTGTTAATTCCGAAAATTGTTATTGCGTACAGTGTAATTACTGCAGCCCCAACAATTATTCCAAAAATTGAACCCGGTATTAAAAAGGGAGGATAAATTACATCTGGAGATGGATGAAGAATGCTCATACTGTGAAGTGTCCATGCCAGTATAAATATGGATATAATAAAAATTATTGAAGTTAATACTATTACAATCCAGGACCAAATTCTTATTCCAGCCAAATACTTTTTTACATTACTGTTATTGTCTGGATTATTATCGTCTAGTGATATTGCCATTATTTTTATTTTATGATTTTTGAATGATTTAAATTATTTTTATAGAATATATAATAACTTAATATTATAATAAAATAAAAATCTTTATACGAATGTCTAATAGAAAAATTATTTTCGCTTCATTACTAATTATATTTATTCTTATCTCCGTTATTGTTTCTGCTTGCGGTAATGTAAAAAACTATGGAAATGGTATGCTTCAAAATTTGTTGGAGTCTATTGATTCAGGCAACTACGAAAATTTTAAGAGCGACATGGATAATGATTTGGAAGAGAAATTTACAGAAGAAGAATTCAATAAATTAGTAAATGCCGTTAAAGAAAAATATGGTGATTACAAAATATATTCAGTTGAATTTATTAGCTCAAATAAAGAAAACAGGACTACAACCGCTTATTTTTTTGCTGAATATTCAAAAAACCCCAAATTAAAGGTCATGATTAAGTTCAATCTATTGGGAGAAATTTATAAAATTGCTGATTTTAAATTTGAAAATTAACAAATTTCTTATTTTGCTTCTTGTTAAAACATGTAGCTAGAACTATAAAATATTAGCAAAACAAACTATATTTTTTGTTTATAATAAATTTAAAACACCATAAGTTTGTCCGTCCTATAAAGGGATCAAAAAAGTTTTCTAAAGACCATCCATATTGTCCCTGGCTCCATCCCGGTTTTGTAGAAGGTAGTGGATGTGGATGAAAATATTAGGGCAAATATTGACTATGGATCCGAATCCTTTAAAAGGGATCTTAACAGGAGAACAAGTAGTGAAAGAGTATTTTCAAGACTTCTTTCAATACTTATGCAAAAACCCTCGGTGGTTGGACTCACCGCTACTGCAAATCTCTGCACCATATCCCATATTACTGTACTGGCTGTCGCCTATTTTCCTCATTTGTCAAAGAACCTAATAAAATTCGGTTTGTTAAAAGCTTTCTACCGAATTTTTAATTTCGTGAAGCCCTATTTAATTATTATTATAGATTAATGCAAGCCTTGCTCTGTCCTTGCTATTACGCTATTTACAACTCTTGCTGCTATAGGGTGACCCTTTGCAGCCTGTTTAGCCATTGCAAGTCTATCAGTGATAATCCAGTGATTCTTTATCTTGTCACCGCTAAACTCGTATGTGCAGACATTGTCTACTTTAATTTTTGTTCCCTTATATTCAGCACTATATTTAGTCTGATATACTGCTTTATTGTCCTTAACAATAATTCCTATCCCATCATCGCTAAATTTTATATCTGTAAGAGAATTTGCTAGCCATTCACCATATTTTTTAATTTGTTCTTTTCCAGTAAATGTACCTTGTGTAGTAAACCATGTAGCATCATCAGTAAAGAAAGAGAGTGCTCTTTCTACATCCTTTTTTTCTAAAGCATCAACAAAACTACGTATGGTGTTTTCCATTTCTTGTTCAGACATTATAATCACCTCTTTATATATTTTCTTGGTTAAAATAAAAAACCGACCCATTTAGTCGGTTTTGCTGTTAGCTAAGCTTACTTAAAGCACCCAAATTAAAAGTAAGCATCAAAGCTACTAAATATTTAATTTTATAATTTTATTTAAACATAATTTTAAAAATTTATCAATATAAATATATATTAATTTATGAAATTTTATTTTTATACATTAATTTAATAATATCTTTAACATAATAATTAATCTGATAATAAATGCTTTTATTAATACTTGATAACGCTACAAAATACTATTAGGCTCTACCCTATTATGAACAAATACATTGATTATTTCTTAAACTACTTACAAACTGGAAAAGATGCTGCAAAATTTGTATCCAGTCTAGGAAAAACATCTCAAAATGAGCTCAAGTAATTGTGGCAGAAGCCGAGTTATAATCTAAAAATGCTTAAAAGATGTGTTTAAGGTTGTAATAAGATAACTACATGACCCTTTAAACTCCGGTCATCAACCCTGGGCTGTTTTATCACAAGGGGGATCATACCTGCTAGCATTTGGAATATATACAACTCTTATTATATTTATACTTTGGGGATCTAAAAGCAAGTTCTTGTAAATCGGCTATGCGAAGTTGCCTGAAGCGTAGCGTAGGGTAATTTGTGTGTAGCGACCGAAGGGAGTAGAACCGCGTAGCCGCTGTTGTCGGAAGTTGTATTTGCCATCAATACCTTTCCCCTGAAACTAATTTATATAATTTGTCTAATTTTTCAATTTCAGTTTTATCAAGTGAAATCGAAATCGCTTCAATATTTTCTTGCAGGAATTTAATTCTTTTTGTACCGGGGATAGGGAACACATCATCGCCCCTAGATATCACCCAGGCAAGTGCAATTTGTGCAGGAGTTGCAGATTTTGATTTAGCTATTTCTTCTACTGTTTTCACGATCTCTAAATTCTTGCTAAAATTCTCTGCACTAAATCTAGGATTATACCGTCTGAAATCACCTTCTTCAAAATCTTCAGCCGATCTATACTTTCCAGATAAAAATCCTCTACCTAGGGGACTATAAGGAACTAAGGCTATGTCCAGTTCTCTACAAACTGGAATTACAGATTCCAAATCGTTACTCCATAAAGAATATTCGGTTTGAACTGCAGATATGGGATGCACCATATGAGCTATTCTAATAATTTCCTCCGAAGCTTCGGATAACCCAAGATATCTAACTTTACCTTCTTCTACCAATGCAGACATTGCACCAACAGTTTCTTCAATGGGTGTATTAGGGTCGACTCTATGTTGATAATACAAATCGATATAATCAATACCTAATCTTTGTAAGCTCTTTTCACAGGCTTGTTTTACATATTCAGGTTTTCCATTAAGTCCTGGAAATGAACCATCTGCTCCTCTTAAAACGCCAAACTTTGTAGCAATTACAATATCATCTCGTTTATACTTCAAAGCTTTTCCAAGTAAGGTTTCATTTTTCCCTTGGCCATACATATCTGCAGTATCAAAAAAGTTAATACCATTGTCTATAGCGTAATGAATAACTTTTATTGATTCATTATCATCATAAGACCCATAAAATTCACTCATTCCCATACATCCAAGACCTAATTGAGAAACCTGTAAATCACTGTTACCAAATTTACGTTTATTCATATCTTATCCTCCTAAAATATGATGATACAAGCTTGTATTAATTTTTATTAAAAATAATTAATAAATATCATTTTAGTATTATATCACAGGATATAATCCAACCTTACAAAGTCCCGATTTCTCCAGGGAACACTATGGGATTCGCGTTAATTAAAAACATTTATTTTGTGTTTAATTTTTGTTTTTAATACTAAAATTTGTTCTTTCAAAACACATTTTTTAAGTATTTTTAGAAGTGGAGTTAGTCTATAGGCCGAGTTATAAAATACTTAAGAGATATACTTAAACTTGTAATAAGAAAATGACAGGGGTTTTAAGAAATAATTCTTGCATAGATATCACCAGAAACAGGTGTTTTTTTAGGTAAGTTTAAAAGTATATTTGAAATCTCTTCAGACTCAACCCATCCTTTTAGAACTAGCGAAATCGACTCTCCAAACGAATAATTAAATTGGAATTCACCAATAGAAGCAAGATATTCTACAATATTTATTGCTGATAAAATGAATTCTGGTGTAGGTGTAAATTCAAATGAAACCGCCTTTATAGGCTCTGATAATCCTTTTATAACCCTGTATTCATACCCTTCGACATCAATCTTGCAAAAAGCTGGCTTTCCGTATTTATAGATCAATCTGTCTAAAGTGGTAACGGCGACAGTAGCAGTTTTTTGCCATTTAAAAGCCTGGGTTGAAACAAAAAACATACTGCTTGATTTTATACTATCTATCCATTCTTTTGACATGGATGAAAGCGTATGTGAGTCACTTACCATAAGCTCTTCTTTTCCATGGTTATCACTGATTGCCTTTTTTATTAAGGTGACTTTTTCATTATTGCCATATTTTTTTTGCAGCTTTTGCATGCATACAGCTTGAGGCTCTACCGCAACCACCTTTGCGCCAAGCTTTAAAAAGATTTCAGTCCTTAAACCAAAGTTGGCGCCGATATCGAAACATAGATCATCTTTTTTAATAAATTGAGAATAAAATTTTAATAATTTTTTCCTATTGACAAAATTAATTAAAATCAATGACATGTTGTAAATAACTTTATATATTCCAAGTGACCTCATTAAATTGATGCCTGTATCAATAAACCTATAAAAAATCTTAATAGGCGCCAGATTTGTTTTTAAATATGGTATTGTTTTACTATGCATTTGTTATTATTAAGTTTTTATTATTAACATTGTTGTTAAATTTATTATATAAATGACTGAAAAAATTATTTTCTGTGTCTCCCTACCTTCCTGTTGCCCTTTTTCTTTGTAGCCTTCTTTTTAGGTGGAAGTAGAATATCGGGATTTTTTTCTTCTATCTTGTCAGTCTTTTTTTTCTTATCCATATTACCTCCTCGTAATGCCAAATTCGTTTATAATTTAAAATATTATCCATTTTTAGATACTCTTCAAGTGCTCATGGTGTCTTTTAAGGGTTCAAAAGTAGAGTAAAAAGACAAATTAAAAATTTTGTACTTTCGGGCTTAAAAATAAGAAGTAAAAATCTCGAATTGTTTTTTATTAAGAGACCCCACTATAACGGGGTCTCTTTTTAATCATCAAAATAGGTTACCGGGTATTTAAGCCTGGTTTAATATCTTCTGTTACCGCTGTATTCTCTTTCTCTTTGAGGATGAGCTTCATCTATTCTTAGATTACGACCTTCAAAGTCTGTACCGTTTAAAGCCTCTTTTGCTTTTTCTGCTTCTGATATATTTGTCATCTCGACAAATCCAAAACCTTTATCTCCAATCACATTGACTTTTTGAACTTGGCCATGAGATGAAAAAAGCTTTTTCAGTTCTTCATCGGTTACAGAATAGTTTAAATTGCCTACATATAGTTTGTTACTTTGCATACTAACCTCCTTTTAAAATATT
>Ga0209254_10004605_pt1 | contig 12645 bp, 10 predicted proteins | sample FrelakmetDIP11DI_FD_187148 | JGI IMG/M metagenome (GOLD analysis project Ga0209254, IMG submission 187148) | Freshwater lake sediment microbial communities from the University of Notre Dame, USA, for methane emissions studies - DIP11 DI (SPAdes)... | ecosystem: Environmental > Aquatic >...
AAGATCGCCGAGGCCGACAAGCGCGAGGAGAAGATCCCCAACCCGTTCTCGCTGACGCCGGATGCGCCCGAGCCGCTGGGCAAGCTGCCGATCATCGTGGTCGTCATCGACGAGCTGGCCGACCTGATGATGGTGGTCGGCAAGAAGATCGAGGAGCTGATCGCGCGGCTCGCGCAGAAGGCCCGCGCCGCCGGCATCCACCTGATCCTGGCCACGCAGCGGCCGTCGGTCGACGTGATCACCGGCCTGATCAAGGCCAACATCCCGACGCGCATTGCGTTCCAGGTGTCCTCCAAGATCGACTCCCGCACGATCCTCGACCAGATGGGCGCCGAGACCCTGCTCGGCCAGGGCGACATGCTGTACATGGCCTCGGGCAACGGCCTGCCGGTGCGCGTGCACGGCGCCTTCGTCGCCGACGACGAGGTGCACCGCGTGGTTCAGCACTGGAAGGAGCGCGGCGGCGAGCCCGACTATGTCGACGGCATCCTGGAGGGCGGGGTGCCCGAGGAGGCCGACACCGGCAGCGCGGTGGGCTTCGGCGGGCTGCAGACGACCCTGCAGGAAGCGGGCGTCGACGGCGAGGCCGACCCGATGTACGACCAGGCGGTGGCGATCGTGCTGCAGCACAAGCGCGCGTCGATCTCGCTGGTGCAGCGGCACCTGCGCATCGGCTACAACCGCGCCGCGCGGCTGCTCGAGCAGATGGAGAAGTCCGGCCTGGTCTCGTCGATGGCCACCAACGGCAACCGCGACCTGCTGGTCCCGCAGCGCGAAACGACCTGACCGCCGCCGCGGTCGCCGGTCTCCCACGGCGACTGCGGTACCATCGGCGGCATGATGCACCGATTCCTCTGCAGGTCCGCGTGGCTGCGCCGCGCGCTGCTCGCGGCCGCGCTCGCGCTGCCGGCCACGGGCCACGCCGCGGCGCTGGAGCAGCTGCGCGGATTCGCCAGCGGCACGCGCACGGCACGCGGTGAGTTCTCGCAGCAGCTGGTCCGCGCCGACGGCCGCGCCGGCGAGTCCTCCAGCGGCACCTTCGCGTTCTCCCGCCCCGGCAAGTTCCGCTGGGACGTCGTGCGTCCGTTCGAGCAGCTGATCGTCACCGACGGCGAGAAGCTCTACTTCTACGACAAGGACCTCAAGCAGGTCACGGTCCGCAAGGTGGGCGACGCCATCAGCGCGACCCCCGCGGCGATCCTGTTCGGCTCCAACGACCTCGAGGCGAGCTTCACGCTGAAGGAACTGGGCCCGCGTGACGGCCTGGAGTGGCTCGAAGCGCTGCCCAAGTCGCGCGAATCGGGCTTCGAGAAGATCCAGATCGGCTTTCGCAACGGGCTGCCCGAGGCGATGGAAGTGCGCGACGCGTTCAGCCAGGTCACCCGGTTCACGTTTCGTGCGCTGGAGCGCAATCCCTCGATCGACGCGGGCCTGTTCAGGTTCACCGCGCCCAAGGGTGTCGACGTCGTCGAGTAATCCGTCGATGGCCGTGCCGCTGGCCGAGGCCATGCGGCCGCGCACGCTGGACGAGGTCGTCGGCCAGCGCCATCTGCTGGGCCCGGGGCGGCCGCTTCGTGCGGCGATCGACGGCCGTCGTCCCCACTCGATGATCCTCTGGGGCCCGCCCGGGGTGGGCAAGACCACCCTCGCGCGGCTGCTGGCGCAGCAGTTCGACTGCAGGTTCGTGGCGATCTCGGCCGTGCTGTCCGGGGTCAAGGAGATCCGCGAGGCGGTCGAGACGGCCCGCGCCGAGCGAGCCGGTGTCGAGGCCGCGCGCACGGGCGACGGGGTCGAATCGGGCGAAGGGGCAGGGCGCCACGGCCCGCGCGGCACGATCGTGTTCGTCGACGAGGTCCACCGCTTCAACAAGGCGCAGCAGGACGCCTTCCTGCCGCACGTCGAATCGGGCCTGTTCACCTTCGTGGGTGCCACGACCGAGAACCCGTCGTTCGAGGTCAACAACGCGCTGCTGTCGCGTGCGGCCGTCTACGTGCTCAAGCGTCTCGAGGAGGCCGAGCTGCGCGAGCTGCTGTCGCGCGCCTGTGCCGGCCACCTCAACGGCCTGGCGCTCGACGAGGAGGCGACCCGGTTGCTGGTGGACTCGGCCGACGGCGACGCGCGCCGGCTGCTGAACAACCTCGAGCTGGCCGCGACCGCGCACGGCGCGTTCGACCGCGCGGGCGTCAGCCTGGGTGCCGCGCAGCTGGCACAGGTGCTGGCCGAACGCGTGCGCCAGTTCGACAAGGGCGGCGACGCCTTCTACGACCAGATCTCGGCCCTGCACAAGACCGTGCGCGGCTCGCATCCGAACGCCGCGCTCTACTGGCTGGTGCGCATGCTCGACGGCGGTGCCGATCCGCGCTACCTGGCCCGGCGGATCGTGCGGATGGCCGTCGAGGACGTGGGCCTGGCCGACCCGCGCGCGCTGCGCGTGGCGCTCGACGCGACCGAGGTGTACGAGCGGCTGGGCTCGCCCGAAGGCGAACTCGCGCTGGCGCAGGCCGTCATCTACCTGGCCTGCGCGGCGAAGTCGAACGCCGCCTACACCGCCTACAACGCCGCGCGCGCCTTCGTCGGGCAGGATGCGTCCCGCGCGGTGCCGCTGCACCTGCGCAACGCGCCGACCCGGCTGATGAAGGGCCTCGGCTACGGGCGCGAGTACCGCTACGCTCAGGACGAGGCGGACGGCTACGCCGCGGGCGAGCGCTACATGCCCGAGGGCATGGACGAGCCGGATTGGTACCGGCCCGCGGCGCGCGGCCTCGAGGGCAGGATCGCCGAGAAGCTCGCGTGGTTGCGCCAGCTGGACGAGCAGGCTCGCGCGGTGGCTGGCGGCACGGGCCGCGACGCCCGGGCCCCAGCGGGCGACTGACCCGCGTCCGGCGGGCGTCTAGAATACCGGCCATGCTAGACATCCAGCTTCTTCGCAAGGACATCGACGCGGTTGCCGCGCGACTGGCCGCACGCGGCACCACGCTCGACGTCGCCGCGTTTCGCGCGCTCGAGGCCGAGCGCAAGGCCGTCCAGACCCGGACCGAGACGCTGCAGTCGCGCCGCAACGCGCTGTCCCGCTCGATCGGCCAGCTCAAGGGCCGCGGCGAGGACACCGCGCCGGTGATGGCCGAAGTCGCCGGCATCGGCGAGCAGCTCGCGGCCAGCGAGCAGCACAACGCGCGGATCCAGGCGCAGATGGAAGACCTGCTGCTGGGCCTGCCCAATCTGCCGCACGACAGCGTGCCGCCGGGCGCCTCCACCGAGGACAACGTCGAAGTCCGTCGCTGGAGCCCCGACGGTCACGGGCCGCGGCGATTCGCGTATACGCCGCGCGACCACGTCGACCTGGGCGCTGCGCTCGGCCTGGACTTCGAGACCGCCGCCAAGCTGTCGGGGGCGCGCTTCGTGCTGATGCGCGGCCCCGTCGCGCGCCTGCACCGCGCGCTCGCCCAGTTCATGCTCGACCTGCACACGACCGAGCACGGCTACACCGAGTGCTACACCCCGTACATCGTCAACGCCGACACGCTGCGCGGAACCGGCCAGTTGCCCAAGTTCGAGCAGGATCTGTTCGCGGTGTTCAAGGGCGGGTCGGTCGTCGAGCCGGGCGCCGCGACCGAGGACGGCGGGCGTGCCGACGCGCTGTACCTGATTCCGACGTCGGAAGTCTCGCTGACCAACGTCGTGCGCGGCGACATCGTGCCGGCCGACGCGCTGCCGATGCGCCTGACCGCGCACACCCCGTGCTTCCGGTCCGAGGCCGGCTCGGCCGGTCGCGACACGCGCGGCATGATCCGCCAGCACCAGTTCGACAAGGTCGAGATGGTGCAGATCGTGCGGCCCGAGGCGTCGTACGAGGCGCTCGAGCAGATGGTCGGCCACGCCGAGCGCGTGCTGCAGCGCCTGGAGCTGCCGTATCGCGTGATGCTGCTGTGTGCGGGCGACATGGGCGCGGGCGCGGCCAAGACCTACGACCTGGAGGTCTGGCTGCCCGCGCAGGACACCTATCGCGAGATCTCGTCGGTGTCCAACTGCGAGGCATTCCAGGCGCGGCGCATGCAGGCGCGCTTTCGCAACGAGCAGGGCAAGCCCGAACTCGTGCACACGCTCAACGGCTCGGGCCTGGCGGTCGGGCGCACGCTGGTCGCGGTGCTGGAGAACTTCCAGCAGGAGGACGGCTCGATCGCGGTCCCCACCGCGCTGCGCCCCTACCTGGGCGGTCTCACGGCACTGTCAGCGGCGCCGGCGCGGTAGCGCGCCGATCGACGCCGGCTCGCCGGCCGGCGCGGCATGCAGGGCAATGGCCAGCGCCCCGCTCGGGGCGCGGCCGGCCCCGCACTCAGGGCACCATCACGTCGAAGAGCGGCGCGTACTGCTGCGAGCCGAAGACGTCGGTCTCCCCGGGCGTGCCGCTCGGGCGCAGGCGGCGAATCGTGAACTTGATCGCGTTGGCCGGCTCGAAGACCGTGTGGTGCGAGATGCGCTCCTCGGACACGCCGAACAGCGTGGCGACCCTGTCCCGAGCCAGCGCGCCGCTGTCGCGCACGCGCTCGAAGTTCGCGCGGTCGCGAAAGATGACGTCGAAGGTGACATGGTCGACGCCGGCGTTCTTGGAGCGGATCGTCGAGGCGAGTTCGCGCAGGCGGGTCATCACGCGGCCTCCTCGATGCGGCCGGCTGCGACGTTGAACAGGCGCGTGCGGAACAGTTCCATGGGGTCCCTCACTTCGATGGTGTGGTTCAGCGTCCACTCGTAGCCGGGCTCGCCGACTAGGATCTCGTCGGACATCAGCGCAGCCGCTCCGGCCGTGCCCTTGGTCTCGGGCAGGCGCGCGTAGAAGAGGTTTCGCGTGGCCAGCGCGCAGATCTCCTCGGCCATCCTGCCGTCGCGATGCACCGTCTCGATGACGATGCCGAGTTCGTGAGGCGCGAGTTCGGGCTTCGCGTCGAGGTCCTTCATCACGGCGTTGCGGCCGTACAGGTGGTAGAAGACCTGGTAGTTGGAACCGGACGGACCGAAGCGTTCGACGAGCTTGCCCCTGGCCCACTCGATCGCCTTGTCGATCAGTGCGATGGTGTGGGGGTCGCGGATCCCGACCACGGCGAGTCGGCGCTGGCCGACCAGGCCGGCGCCCTCGAGCTTGACCTTGCAGGTCGGCGAGGGCACGAAGGTCTGGCCCGAGGCGCGCGTGGTCTTCTCGGCGACCTGCTCGTATCGACAGTTCGTCATGTCGACGTAGCCGCCGGCGACGTATTCGCGAAACGGGTTGGTGCGCTCGTACATCGAGTGGCTGGCCAGCGAGGCCGGCGTGCAGCGCTGGCCCGGGTGCATCGCGGTGACCTCGACGGTCTCGCCCGCGATGCGGCCCAGGATGGACTCCTTGCCCATGTAGGGCTCGGCGCAGAACGACGCGCACTCCATCAGCTTGCCCGTGTAGTACGAGACCGCCGGCGAGAAGCCGGCTTCCAGCAGCGGCGCCGCGAAGATCGCGCAGTCGCTCGAGCGGCCGGCGATCACGACGTCGGCGCCGGCGCGCAGCGCCGCCCGGATCGGCTCTGCGTTCATCACCGCGACCGCACGTGTCGTGCGCTCGAGCACGCCCTGGTCCGCGTCGGGGCGGCCGTCCAGGCCCTCGATCCGGGCGCCGGCGCGCAGTCGCTGGCGCAGCGAGTCGATCGACTGCTCCGAGTAGATCGCGGCGAGACGGAACGGCGCGAGCCGATGCTGGGCGGAGATTTCGCGGATCAGCCGCACGAACTGATCGACGCCGCGATCGGTGCCGGTGTCCGACGCGGAGCCGATGACCATCGGCGCGCCCAGCCGGCGGGACTCGACGAGCATGACCTCCAGGTCCTGCCGCTGCCATGCCTCGAGGCTCACGTGCTGATCCGCCCCGAGGGGCCGGGGCCCCATGTCGCACGAGCCGGCGTCCGCGATCACGTAGTCGGGCCGTAGCGTGCAGCCGTGCAGGAAGCTGTCCTTCTCCAGCGGGGTGAACGAGAGGTGGCCGGTCGGGCACAGGATCGTCTTGACGGTCATCGGGGGCTCCAGCGTGAGGGGTCTCGTCGGTCAGGCAGATGCGGCCGGCTCGTCGCCCGGGCCGAGCGCGGCGTGCAGCCAGGGCGACTGGCAGGGGTTGCCGGAGGCCATCGAAACCTGTCGCCGCGCGGTATCCCAGATCGCGCCCGAGATCGTTGCAGACAGGTGATCGCCGCCGTGGCGGCAGAGCGCTTCGCCACCCTCGTCGCCGTGGTAAGTGAGCAGGCCGCGGACGTCATGCACATCGGGTGTCGCCGGCATCGCCTCGACGAGTGCCGTCAGAGACCTGAAGCGGCGCCGGGAATTGTCGCCGCTCGCGGCGCTGCCGGCGACCTCCAGATTGGTCGGCACCATCGCCGGCGTGACGAAGTGGTTGGTGCGCGCGACGCGCCCGCTCGACTTGAACTCGAAGCCGATCCTGCGATGGCCCAGTTCGACGGCGGCGACCGCGCCGCCGGCGTCGCCGACCAGCAGCAGACCGCTGCCAGTGTGCGTCGTGCGGCGAATCGCCGCGACCGCTTCGTCGACGCTGCGGCAGTGCACCAGCAGCCAGGTCAGCAGGAAGTAGCGGTGCAGTCCCGGCCCCATGTCGGTGGTGCGGCTCGCCGTGTCGGCGACTGCCAGCCCGTCGCTGTTCATGCCCGAGGAGAAGTTGCCGGGGCTGCCGAGCGACCCGAGCACCAGCAGCGCGCGTCCGCCCCAGGCGGGATCCTCGTGCCGCATGAGGCGCTGGATCGGGATGTGCTCGGGGCGGTAGTCGCGGTTCTTGGCGACGAGCGCGCCGCCGCCCTGCGCGGTGATCGCAATCGACGTGCAACCGTCCGGGCCGTGCTCGTCCAGTTCGGCCAGATCCGTCGCGCTGGAACAGTGCAGGTAGTCGAACAGCGTCGCGGGGTCGACGCCGAATCCGTCGGCGATGCCGCGGATCTCCTCGACGATCTCCGGGTACGAGGCTGCAGTGATCGCGCGTTGCACGTCGATGAAGGCGCGCACGTCCGGCCGGCGCAGCGCGGCGGCGGTTTCCGACAGCCGGTGCACAATCGCGTGCCGGACGTGCTCGATCATGTCCGGGCACTGCGCGGCCTGCGCGCGGCCGCGCGCGTAGGCGTCGCCCCGCAGCGTCAGCGGCACGGCGGTTCGGATGGCATCAGCGCTCATGCGACTCGATCTCCGGCTCGATCGGCGTACAGGTGACACGCCACCGAGTGTTCGGTGCCGAGTTGACGGAAGCCCGGCGCGACATTGCGGCACTCTGCCATCGCCAGCGGGCAGCGGGTGTGGAATCGGCAGCCGGGCGGGGGGCGCAGCGGCGAGGGCAGGTCGCCGGTCAGGCGCTGGCGGGCACCGCCCGAACCGTCGATGCGCGGGACTGCGGCGAGCAACGCACGCGTGTAGGGATGCGCCGGCTCCTTCAGCAGCGTTCGCGCCGGGCCGAGTTCGACGACCTCGCCCAGGTACATCACGGCGACCCGGTCGCTGACGTGCGCCACGACGGACAGGTCGTGGCTGATGAACAGGTAGGTCAGACCGAACTCGCGCTTGAGCTGTGCGAGCAGCGCCAGGATCTGCGCCTGAATCGACACGTCCAGCGCGGAGACCGGCTCGTCGCAGACGACGAACTCGGGGCCGGTCACGAGCGCGCGCGCGATGCCGATGCGCTGGCGCTGGCCGCCGGAGAACTGGTGCGGGTAGCGGCGAAGGTGCGCCGGGGACAGGCCCACGCGCGTGATCATCGCTTCGGTTCGATCGCGCACTTCGGGTGGCGGCACGTCGCCGTGGATGCGCAGCCCGCGGCTGACGATCTGCTCGACGTTGCGACGGGGATTCAGCGATGCGTATGGATCCTGGAAGATGATCTGCATGTGCCGGCGGATGCGTTTGAGCCCCGCTGGATCGAGCGTCGCCAGATCGGTGCCGCCGAAGAGGACCTGGCCGCCGGTCGGCTCGTGCAGGCGCAGGATCGTGCGCCCGAGCGTGGTCTTGCCGCACCCGCTCTCGCCGATCACGCCGAGCGTCTCGCCCCGGCGGATGTCCAGCGTCACGGCATCCAGGGCAAGCACGGTGTGCCCGGCCGCCGGCTGCAGGAGGCGACGCAAGCCGTGGCGCAGGTCGAAAGCCTTGCTGAGTCGACGCACGCTCACGAGCGGCGCGACATCGTCACCGGTCACCGACCCGCCGAGCCGTCCCACGGCGCCTTGCCGTGCGCCCCCGTGCGACGAAACCGGCGGCGGGCTCACCCGGCCGTCCTCACGCAACGGACGTTGCGCCCGGCGCCTGCCGGCAGCAGCGGGACTCGTGTTTCGCAGGCCGCAGCGGCACGCGGGCAGCGCGGCATGAAGCGGCACGTCGCCGGCGGGCCGAGCAGGTCCGGAACCTGGCCGTCGATCGGCTGGATCGGGCGGTCCGGGTCGGAGAGGCTGGGCAGCGAGCGCAACAGCCCCTGGGTGTAGGGGTGCAGCGGCCTGGCGATCACGTCGCGGGTCGGCCCGGCCTCGACGACCTGGCCGCAGTACATCACGGCGACCCGGTCGCATTGCTCGGCGACGACGCCGAGGTCGTGGCTGATCAGCACCATGCCCATTCCGGATTCGACGCGCATGCGCGCCAGCAGTTCGAGCACTTGCGCCTGGATCGTCACGTCCAGAGCCGTCGTCGGCTCGTCGGCGATCAGCAGCCTGGGACCGCAGGCCAGTGCGATTGCGATCATCACGCGCTGGCGCATGCCGCCTGAGAACTGGTGCGGATACTGCTTCAGGCGGATCGCCGGGTCGGGGATTCCGACGCGCGCCAGCAACTCGATCGCCCGGGCCCGCGCGGCCGCCCGCGTGCGCATCGACGGCACGTGCGCCTGCAGCGTTTCCACGATCTGTGTCTCGACAGTGAAGGCCGGGTTCAGCGCGGTGAGCGCGTCCTGCATCGTCATCGCGATGTCGCCACCCCGAACGCTGCGCATCTGCTGCGCGGTGCAGCGTGCCAGATCGAGCCCGTCGAACAGGATCCGGCCCGCCTCGATGCGTCCGGGCGGCTTGACCAGCCCGAGCACCGACTGGAATGTCACGCTCTTGCCCGAGCCGGACTCGCCGACCACGCCGACACACTCGGCATCGTTCACGTCGAGGTCCACGCCGTCTACGGCGTGCACCACACCCGCGCGCGTGGGGAACACGGTTCTCAGCCCGCGGATCGACAGCAGCGGCGCGCTCATGTGCGCAGCCCCGGATCGAACGCGTCGCGAAGGCCCTGGCTGGCCAGGTTGATCGCCAGCACGAGCACCAGGATCGCGACGCCCGGCAGCGTGCTGACCCACCAGGCGTCCAGCAGAAACTGCCTGCCGTCCGCGATCATCGAGCCCCAGGAAGGTGTCGGCGGCTGCACGCCCAGACCGAGGAACGACAGACTCGCCTCGACGATGATGATCGTCGCCATCCGGAACGTCGCGACGACGACCACGGTCGACAGGATGTTGGGCAGGATCTCGCGGAACATGATGTGTCCGCGGGAATCGCCGAGGGCGCGTGCTGCCTCGACGTACTCCATTTCGCGCGCTGCCAGCGTCTCGGCGCGCACCACGCGGCAGGGCAGCACCCACTCCTTGATGACCAGCACCAGGATGATGTTCGACAGGCCGGGTCCCATCACCGCCATGAGCCCGATCGCGAAGATGAGGTACGGGAAACCCAGCAGCACGTCGACCACGCGCGAGACCGCGACGTCGAGTGCGCCGCGCAGATAGCCGGACGCCAATCCGAGCAGCGTGCCGATCACGGTGGCCACGAGCACCACCGCCACGCCGATGAACATCGACACCCGCGTGCCGAACACCAGCCGGCTCAGGATGTCCCGGCCCAGCGCGTCGCACCCGAGCGGGTAGGCCCACTCGCCGTCGGCCATCCAGGCCGGGGGCTGCAGGCGGCGCAGCAGGTCGCCGGCATGCGGATCGTGCGGCGCGATCCACGGCGCCAGCAATGCCAGGGCTGCGAAGGCCACGACGAGCAGCGCGCAAGCGACGGCCGTGCGGTTCTCGAGAAAGGTCGCGACGCTGACGGCCAGCATCGACTCCTCGCTGCGGGGACCGCTGTCGGCGTCGATACCCGGGGTCGGCGCCAGCATGCGCGTGCTCACAACCGAACTCGGGGGTTGAGTACGGTGTAAAGCACGTCGGCCGCCAGGTTGAGCAGTACGTAGGTGACCGCGTACAGCAGGACCGCAGCCTGCACGATCGGGTAGTTGCGGGTGAAGATCGCTTCGACCACCAGCCGGCCCAACCCCGGCCAGCCGAACACCGTCTCGACGATCATGTTGCCGCCGAGCAGCGTACCCGTCTCGATGGCTGCGACGGTCACCGTCGGGATCAGCGCGTTCTTCAGCGCGTGGCGCAGCAGCACACGGGCGCGCGACAGGCCCTTGGCCTGTGCGAAGGTGACGTAATCCTGGCGCAGGGCGTCGAGCATGGATGAGCGCGTCACGCGCGCCAGCAGCGCCGCCATTGCCAGCCCGAGCGTCAGCGCCGGCAGCGCCAGGTGGCGAAGCGCCTCCAGGAAGCTGGCGGGCTTGCCTGCGATGAGCGTGTCGATCAGCAGGAGGCCCGAAACCGTCGGCACCTCGGCCGAGTAGCCGATGCGCCCGGAGACCGGGAACCAGCCTAGGTGCACCGCGAAGACCAGGATCGCCAGGATGCCGAACCAGAACCCGGGCATCGAGACTCCGAACAGGGCCGTCACCGTGGCCATCCGGTCGACCCAGGTGTCGCGCCTGACCGCCGCCAGCACGCCCAGCGGGATGCCGACGACGAGCGCGAGCAGCATCGAGACGAGCGTGAGTTCGACCGTCGCCGGAACGCGTTCCATGATCACGTTGGCGACCGGCCGGCGATGATGGAAGCTGTTACCGAACTCGAAGGTGACCGCGTTGCCCACGAAGGTCAGGAACCGCTCGTGCAGCGGCCCCTCGAGGCCCATGTCGCGCCGCATGGCGGCACGCTGCTCCGGCGTGGCGAGCGAATCGCCCAGCATCACATCGACCGGATCGCCGGGGGTCAGCGCCATCATCGAGAAGACGACGAGGCTGATACCCAGCAGCACCGGGATCAGCTGGAGCAGCCGCTCCAGCAGCGCGATGGGGTTCATCGCTGCCGGCGGCCCCGGTTCCGAATCGCGCTCACTCGAGCCTTGCGTCGTGCAGCTTGATCACGCCACGGGGCGAGGGCTTCCAGTCCTTCAGGCGGCGACTGGCGCCGTAGACGTCCTGCGGCAGCCACAGGTAGAGCAACGGCGCTTCGCGATGGATGATGGCCTGCGCATCCTGGTACACGCGTGAGCGCTTCTCGGTGTCGACCTCGGTGTCCGCGGCCGTCAGCAGGCGGTCGACCTCGGCGTTGCTGTAGCCGGAGAAGTTGCCGCGATCGTTGGTCTTGAGCACCGGTACGAAGATGCCGACCGGGTCGAGCGCGCCGTCGCCCCAAGAGCGGAAGTTCATCTGCCGGTCGTGTTTGTCCGGCGACTTCCACATGTCCGACAGCGCGGTGCCTTCCCAGAGCTGCACCTTGGTGCGGATGCCCGCCTGCGTGAGCATCGACGCGACCACCTCGGCCTGCTCCTTGAACGCGTTGGTGACGTCGAGCGTCACGTCGATGCCGTTGGGGTAACCCGCTTCGGCCAGCAGCGTCTTCGCTCGGGCGAGGTCGTGCGGGTACGGCTTCAGGCTGGCGTTGTAGCCGTAGGAATCGGGGCTGATCAGCGTGGCCAGCGGAACGGCCAGGCCCTTGAGGATCCGATCGATGATCAGCTGGCGGTTGATCGCGTGGTTGGCCGCCTGTCGAACCCGCACGTCGTTGAAGGGCGGCTTCGTGTTGTTGAGGTCGATGAAGAAGCTTCGCGTGCCGTTGGTGCGAAGCACCTGCGTGCGCGGGTTCGACTCGATCTGCTTGATCGCCTCGTGCGGCAGCTCGTCGATCAGATCGGCTTCGCCTGCCAGCAGCGCCGCGACGCGCGACGACGGCTCCGGCACGATCCGGAAGATCACGCGGTCGACGCGCGCCGGGCCGACGGGCGGAATGTCCGCGGCGCCCCCGTAGTAGTCCTTGAAGCGCTCTAGGATCACCGAGTCGCCGCGGCGCCACTCCACGAGCCTGAACGGGCCGCTTCCCATCGCCTGAGTCGCCATGCCGTCGGTCTTCACCTTCTCCACGAAGACCTTGCTGACCACCTGGTTGAACGGCAGGTACGCTGCGAAGATGGGCCAGGGCTTGGCAAGCTTGAAGCGCACCGTGTGCGAGTCGACGACGACCGTGTCGGCCAGCGGGCCGACCAGGCTCTGCCGGGGGCTCGTCTTGCCGTCCATTGCGTTGGCTTTGGTGAGCCGGTCGAAGGTGAACTTGACGTCCGCGGCCGTCAGCTCGCTGCCGTCGTGGAACCGGATGCCCCGGCGCAGCTTCGCCTCCCAGGTCGTTGCGTCGACCTGCGTCAGGCTTTCCGCGATTTCGGGCACGACTCGCATGTCGTCGGTGCGCGTGACGATGGCGTCGTAGACGTTGAGCAGCACGCTCTCGGTGACGCGGCTGCGGTGATTGCCCGGATCGAGCGTCACGACATCCGACGAGTAGGCCACCCGAAG
>Ga0209254_10004606_pt1 | contig 12644 bp, 10 predicted proteins | sample FrelakmetDIP11DI_FD_187148 | JGI IMG/M metagenome (GOLD analysis project Ga0209254, IMG submission 187148) | Freshwater lake sediment microbial communities from the University of Notre Dame, USA, for methane emissions studies - DIP11 DI (SPAdes)... | ecosystem: Environmental > Aquatic >...
GTCCAGGTGGACGGCGAAGATCGCCTTCGGGAAGACCTCGTCGGCAGAGCGGATCAGGCCTTCGAGCATGGTTTTATGGGTGTAGGAGCGGGCGCCCTTGCTGATCTGGATGATGAACGGCGCCTGGCTGTCCACGTTGCCGCGGAACAAGCCCATGGTCTGCTCGAGGTTGTTGATGTTGTAGGCGCCAATGGCGTACTTGCCGTAGGCAGCCTTGAAGAGTTCTTTGGTGGTTACGATCATGCGTTTTTTCCTTCTGTAGGGTTAAGTTAGGACGGGTATCCAACATGTAATTATAACATGGATGAAGATTCACCGCTAAGGGCGCAAAGGATTTTTCTTTAAGCCAACAGTTTATGTCATTTCGAGATTAAGCTATGACCGTCCCATTGACATTCCAGGCGAAGCCAGGATTGGCATTGTGCTACACTGGACAGAGTAGCCGGGCGTGGGGTAAGATCAAGCCAAAGTACGAACACCATTTCCCCCGGAGGCACCCATGCGTTTCGATAATCCTGAAGACATCATCCAACTGACCCCGCTCTGGAAAGGAGAGCGCTTCGCCAACGGCCGGCCCAGGGTCCCGGACAGCATCCTGAAGCGTATGGCGGCGATCACTACCGAAGAAGCCTGGGGGGTTTTATGGCACCACGACTACAAGTACCAGTTCCAGGGCGACTGGAAAACCATCCACTCGGGCAAGATCCTGGTTGGGCGGGCGGTGACGGCGGTCATGGTGCCCAAGCGCCCGGACCTGGACACAACCCTGCTGGAATATGGTCACAAGGAAGAAGGGCGTCACGGCTTTTTCAATTCCTGGGTGATCGAGATCCTCCAGGAGGATGACGTTCTGGTCGTGGATATGTTCGACAAGATCTTCGAGGGCACCTTCGTCGGCGGGAACCTGTCCACCGCCGTCTCCAGCCGCACCAAGCAAGGCGGGCAGGTCTTGTGGGGCTCCATCCGCGACCTGCAGCAGGTCATGGAAATCACGAACATCCAGACATTCTACCGCGGCTATGACCCGACCGGGATTCGCGATGTCACCCTGGTCGGGATCAACGTCCCCTGCCGGATCGGCAACTCGATTGCGATGCCGGGCGACGTGGTCCTGGGAACGCCGGCCGGCGTGCTCTTCGTCCCACCGCACCTGGCGGAAGAGTGCTGCACCAACGCTGAGAAGACGAACCTGCGTGACCGCTTCGGGCTGCTGCGCATCCGCGAGGGCGTTTATACGACCGCCCAGATCGACACCCTGTGGACGGATGAAATTTGGAACGATTTTCACAACTGGCGCAAAGACAACACCCCGCCGGAATACAGCCACCTGGATTGGGGCGGCGAGGAAGAGGAGATGCGCAAGCGCATGGCGGGGCAACAGACGGCGGTTTAACGCTGTGGACGTCACATGCTCGGAGTTTTCCTGGGTTAAATGACGGTTCTTCCCCTCAATTCCATCACCGTCGCAAACAGCGCCTGCACATTCTCCCAAGGGAAGCCCGGGTCGACCTCCAGGTAGAGAAATGAGCCGCCGGAGAGGACGTTAAAAGTTTCCACGAGATCGAGGAGGTAAGTCCTCACCTGCGCAGGTGTGCCATGCTGCATCAACTCGCCGCGGTCAGGATGGAGCTGCACCGCCAGTCCCAGCTCGCGGCAGCGAGAAGCCAGCGTAGGCAGGTCGAACAGGGGCAGTTGCGGCCAGATGACGTCCGCCCCGGCCTGGCGCAGGTCTTCCAGGATCGAGCCGACCTGTCCGCAGGAGTGGAAAAAGATGCGCTTGCCAGCTTTTTTAACCGGAGCGAAGAGGACCTGGTAGCGCGGCAGGAAAAAGCGCTGCCAGGTCTGTGGAGAAAACATGCTCCCTTGCTGAGTGCCGAAATCGTCGCCTACCCCGACTGCATCCACACCGATCCTCAGGACGTTTTCAATCAAGCGCAGGTTGTACTCCACCAGCCTGTCTGCAAGGTGGTTGATCTCGGGAGTGTCGCTGGCGATGTCGATCAAAACGTCTTCAAACGGGCGCAGGGATTGCATAGTCTCGAACAGGCTGACGCCCCCGCCCAGGTGGAAGGATTGGCGGTGCAGGGCTTCCCCTTCCGCAGCCTGCTGCGCCGCAGCCTGCTGCGCCAGCTTGTCTCCGGTGAGTAGCTCAACCGCCGGTAGCCTGTATTCTGCCAGGCGGGAAATGTCTGCCAGTGGGTAGCCGGTGCGGTAGCCCCACACGCCGAAGATGCGGTGTTCCCAGGTGGTGCCCCACTCGTCGGTGCGGACCACGTGGTAGCGCCCCTCGGAGTCGAAGTCCGTCGGGGGAATGGTGGGCAGCCGGAGGTCGCCCTGGTTGCCGAAGTCGTGCCCGCAGGCCTGCATCAGGTCCAGCAGCTTCTGACCGTGCTCGAACAACCCGGCGGGTGAGGGGTGGATCTGCAGGGGAACGATATCGACAGGCTGGAAGGCCAACGCCGCCTGCATGCGCTGGCGAGGGTTCATGTGGATGGGCATGCCCCATTTATACCCCAACCTGAGCGATTTTTATACCAAAAAGGCGTTCCATCCATTAATATGGTTTAAAATCATGGAAAAATACCCTAACGGAGTCCTCTATGAAACGTTCCGACATCCAAATCCGCGACCCCTTCGTGCTGCCGCTTCCGAACGAGGGGCGCTACCTGCTCTTTGGCTCCACCGATCCCAACATCTGGAATGGCCCCGGGCTGGGCTTCAACTGCTTCGAAAGCCGCGACCTCGAAGACTGGCAAGGCCCTATGCTTGCCTTCCACCCCCCGCCCGGCTTCTGGTCGAACACGCAGTTCTGGGCGCCCGAGTGCCACCCGTGGCAGGGGCGCTACTACCTCTTTGCCAGCTTCGCCCTTGATGGGAAGCTGCGCGGCACGCAAATCCTGGCTGCGGAGCGCCCGGAAGGACCTTACCATGTTCATTCCGACGGTCCTGTGACCCCGCGCGATTGGGAGTGCCTCGACGGTACGCTCTTCGTGGACGAGGCAAGCAAGCCCTGGATGGTCTTCTGCCACGAATGGGTGCAGGTCGAGGACGGTGAGATGTGCGCCATACCGCTGACCGATGACCTGCGCAGCCCCGCCGGGGCGCCCAGGCTGCTCTTCCGGGCTTCGGAAGCCTCCTGGGCGAAGCCGTTCGTGGCACGTGGGCATTCGCACAACCGGGTGACCGATGGGCCGTTCCTGCACCGCCTTCCCTCCGGGAAATTGCTGATGCTCTGGTCGACGACGGGCTACGAGGGCTACGCCATGGGCTACGCCCTCAGCGAGAGCGGATCGCTGCTGGGTCCCTGGCTGCAGTCACCGCAGCCCATCTACGGCAAGGACGGCGGGCACGGCATGCTCTTCCGCGATTTCAACGGCCGGCTGTGGCTGACGTTGCACCACCCGAACGACTCGCCCAACGAGCGCCCGACCTGGCTGGAAGTCGTCGAGGGCGAAGCCGGAATCGGCTTTTGATTTGGTGCAGCGAAGTTATTGATTCGATAATATCGGTTCATGCGGCGGCAGGTGCTTGCGTGGGGAGGATGTGACGTTGGAAGTGACCAATACGGCTTTACTGACCGGCGAATCCGTACGTGAGGTGATTAAACCGCTGAGTGTCCGGTTTATGGAGGAGTGATGGACAACGAGTTTATTTTTGGTGAGCAGTTTGTGGCCGATGCACCCGCCTTCGCCGCGTTGATGATGGCTGAGGCCAACCGCATGTGGGCGAGTGAGGGCTGGAAGCCGGAAAGGCGACGAGGCGGCGTGTTCGTCGAGTCGAAACCGGTGGACGGGCCGTTTAAAGGCACTGGCATTTTGGTGATGCGCAGCGCGGGCCTTGTGCGGGCTGAACCGCAAGTGATTTTTGATTTCCTGGTCTCGCCTGAAGGTTACGCAGTGCTTGACCCGGTCAGCAACCCACAAGACCATAAACACCCACCGCTGGAAGTCTACGACTGGCTGCCCGGCAGCCGGTTGGAGGCAGCGCTTGCCACTGCGAAAACGCCCTTTTCGCCGCCGTGCGAGTTCGTGGTGCTGAACGCCATTCATCCTTGCGAGCGGATTTTCGTCTCGAAGTCCATTTTGCATCCCAAACGCCCCGGCGCGAGCAAGTTTTACCGGGTAGATGCTGATCATCCCGCGGCGGGTGTCGCGGCGGTCAACCGGGCGCTGAATACGATGGCAATTCGGTGTGATAGTGCACCTGGGGGGACAAACCTGCTTTGCCTGAATTATGTGGATATGGGGCTGTGGAATATGCCCTGGCTGTATAACTTCATCAACCGTAACTTTTTTGCGATGTTGTATAAACGACTGAAGATGAGGCTGAAGAGCAGGGAAGCTCTTTACCAGACCTTAACCTGACCTTGGCAGACCTGGCCCAGGTAGCGCTCGCCCCAGGTGATGCGGAAGGCAACGGGGTAGCAGCCGGACGGGGTGCCGGGCGGGTTGGCGATCCACACCGGGGCTTTGACCAGCCATTCCTCGCCAGGCCGGACGGGAGGGCAGTCGAGGGCGGGCTGGTTGAACGCCGTCCATCCGGGCGGGAGCACAGCCTGGACGTGTAGGCCGGTGGGTCTGGATCCGTGGTTGGTGGCGCGCACCTCCAGCGTGCAGGCGCCGCCGGAAGCTGCCTCGACCTCGTACGGGTAAACTCTCAGCCAGCCGGCGTCGGTGCCGAAGTTGGGATTCTCCCAGGGCAGCAGCTCGCCCACAAGCGCTTCGCGCTCGACCAGCATCTTTTCCATGGTATCGAGCTGCTCATCCGTGAAGTGGAACGCCTGCTCCTGGTGCTGGTTGAGCACCAGGTCCGGCCGGTGCTGGCGCAGCAGGTCCAGGCAGTGACGGTAGCCCAGGCCGCCACCCAGGAAGTTGCGGTTGCCGGCGGTGTAGTCGTCGAGGCCGCTGGGGGCGAAGGAATCGCCGCCGAAGAGGACAGTCAGGCCGTGGCCGCGCAGCAGCAAACCGCCGTGGTAGAGGGTCTGCCCGGGGAAGTGCAGGGCGGTCAGCTCGAACTCGTGCCAGCGCCAGCTCTCGCCGTGGCGGGTGACGTGCGTCACCGGGGCGGCGGCTGGCGAGAGGCAGGGCAGGTCAAAGCGCCCCGGGTGGGCGAGGATCTCGGCCAGGTGCTCGTCGGCGTAGATCGGGACGGGAAGCGAGGCGGCAAGCTGGTGCAGGGCGTCCACGTGGTCGTCGTGGTAGTGGCTCACCCAACAGCCCTCCAGCTCTGTGAAGCGCCCCTGCTCCTTCCAGGATGCCAGGATGTCCAGGGCGCTGCCGTAACCGCAGTCGACCAGGAAAAGGGCGCCGGAATCGGAGCGGATGGCGAAAGTGGTCGCCGCCACCGGCAGGATGAAATCCGGGAAGGCGTGAACCTCGGCGGGCGGCATGCGCCAGGGATCGTTCGCAAGCTCCTGGAAAATTTCGGGGAAATAATGGTTGATGGCGGAGATTGCAGCGTAGTTGCGGTAGAGCTTCTCCAGGCGCTCGCTGGTGAGGCGGATAGCGGCGGTGTGCTCGGGGATTAGCTCGCCGTGCGAAGGCACCAGGAAATCGGCGGGAATCCTGGCAAGCCTTGCGAGGCTTTTGAGAAGCGTCTTCGCCGCGCCCAGGAAGCCGTGGTAATCCGACCAGGTGCCCATGCTCTTCTGCAGCGAGTGCACGTCCCAGAGCTGGCCGGGCCCATAGAGGGCGTCACCGCTGAAGATGACCGTCTTGCCGTCAGCGGTTTCGACGACGAACGAGATGGCGCCGTCGCTCATCCCCGGCGTGTCCAGGACCTGGATCGTAAAGCCGCCCCAGGCAAAGGCGTCGCGCTCTTGCAGCGTCCCGCGGACGGGGATGTCGTGCAGCGGGGCTAGGGGACCCGGGCGAAAGTGGTAAAGGTGCCAGCGGTTGCGCCAGTCCTGCCAGTAGGCGGAGGCATTTTCGAACTGGGCGCGCTCAGCCTGCGGGACGAAGACTGGCGCCTCGAAGTTGTAAATCCCGGCGGTGTTCGGGCGGCGGTGCTGGGTGCAGCAGATGCGCTCTACCGCTACGATGCCCAGCTCCGCCAGGCGGGTGGGGGTCAGCGTGTCGTCGCAGTCGATGAGCAGGGTCTGCTCGCCGTGTTTGAGGATGCCGCAGTTGACCGCGCCGCGGTAGAGGAAGAGGTCGGGGAGGAGTTCGTTGAATTGGAAGCGGGTGAGGGGCATGGAGTGGTTGTCTTATTATCACACTAATTCAAGTCAACCATCCACCCATTACCGGATTGCATAGGAGATCGCTTCATCCTTGTTTAAAATCCTGCCCTCTGACCAGCCCTCGGTAAAAGCGACGTCACCCATGTGCGTTCGTAGGAAAGCGACCTGGGACTCGTATTCGAGGCGCTCGGGGACAGTCATTTTCGATTCAAGTCGTTCGCGAAAACTTTCGGCTGCGCCGAACAGGCGTACAGCGTTCAGGTAATCGCCTGAGGCGATATTTAAAAAGGCGAAGCATTCGAGCTGGTTGGCGATTGCTCCAACTTGACCCAGCTCCAGCCAGTGCCGGATCGTAGTCTTGTAGAGTCTACGGGCTTGATCGAAGTTGCCCTGCCTGCGTTCCAGGTGTGCGATCTCGCTCTGTGCAACGTTGACAAAAAAGGAGTCGCCCAACCCCTGGTAGATGGCGGCGGCTTCGGTAAATTGGGAGCGCGCATCCTCAACCCGCCCTTCAACCGCAGCAATCCGCGCGTTCCCCAGGATGGTTTGCCCGAGTATCCACGGAGCCCCAATTTCCCGTGCAAGTTGGAGAGCTTCTGCATTATAACGCCGTGATTTAACCGGGTCATTCAAGGAGAAAATCATGAAATTGGCTTGTATTCCTAAAGCCATCCCAAGCCCCACTTTATCGCCGGACCGGCGCGCCAGGGTTTCTGCTTCGACCAGGTGTTTCTCGCCCTCCGCGTTATTACCGAGTAATACTTCTGTAAAGCCCAACATGCAGACCGAGCGCGCCTGCTCTGAATGATTCCCGATCTGTGCATACAGGCTCAGGCTGCGCTCGAAACAAGCATGTGCCTGGAGGTTCATACCCTGTGAGATGAAAGTCGAGCCTAGGGCGCCCCAAGTTTTTGCCAAAATGGAAAGCAGGCCGAATCCTGGCTCTCCAGCGACTCCGGGTAGAGCCTCGACTCGATCGATCGCTGACTGTAATAGTTGCTGTGTATCCGAAGTGTACCCACGCCTCAACCAGCCTTCATTCACACCAGCCACCAACCGCAACGCCGCCTCAGCATCCCGCCCCATCCCCCAGTCAATTGCTGCCCGGCAATTGTCTTGCTCGGTCTCGCACCAGTCCATCCATTCGGCCTGTTTCGGGCTTAAGTTCATGTACTCGATGGCTTCGGCTGCCCGCAGGTAGTAAGCGAGGTGCCGGTCTCGGAGCATTTCGCCTTCTCCGCTGTCGAACATTTTCTCGCGGGCATACTGGCGGATTGTCTCGAGTAAGTGGTAACGCATATCCCGTTCCCGTGCCTGCTCCGCAATCACTAATGACTTGTTAGTGAGTTGCGCCAGCATCTCAACCATGTCATTGGAATCGCCTATATCTACCACAACCGCTTCAGCCGCTTCTAACGTCCATCCTCCAGCGAAGACCGATAACCGCCGCAGTGACTTCTGTTCTTCCGGGGGAAGCAAGTCGTAGCTCCAATCAATCAGCGCCCGCAAAGTTTGCTGGCGGGGCAACGCGCTCCGGCTGCCTCCAGTGAGCAGGCGGAAGCGGTCATCGAGGCGCCTCGCAAGCTGATTGAGGGTCAAGACTTTAACCCTGGCCGCTGCCAGCTCAATCGCCAGCGGGATGCCGTCCAGGCGTTGGCAAATCTGCGCCAGGTCAGGCGCCTGCGTATCCGTCACCTGGAAACCGGGCACGGCAGCCTGCGCCCGCTCGATGAACAGGCGCGCGGCATCAAACTGTATCAGCGCCTCTGCAGAATGGGATTGTTTTAAGGTCGGGGTGGATAGGGAAGGAACAAGGAAGGTCGTCTCACCGGTGATCCCCAGGGCTTCGCGGCTGCTGGCCAGGATGTGCAATCGCGGGCAGGCACGCAGGACCTTTTCGGCAATATCGGCACAGGCTACGATCAGGTGTTCACAATTATCCAACACCAGCAGCAGGTTCCTTGCGCGCAGGAAATCACTCAAGACATCCAGCAGGCTGCGGTCCGGTTGCTCGCGGACTTTCAATACGGCGCTTATCGTGGGAAGCACCAGTGCCGGGTCAACCACCGATGCCAGCTCGATCAACCAGGCGCCATCCCGGTAATTCCTCAGCGCTTCTGCGGCGGCTTGTAGTAAAAGCCGGGTCTTGCCCGTCCCGCCAGAGCCGGTCAGTGTCAGCAGGCGCGTGGTGGACATCAATTGACCAACCTGTTCCATCTCCAGCTCACGCCCGATGAAGCTGCTGAGCTGGACGGGGAGGTTGTTGGGAAAAGCATCGATCGATTGCAGCGCAGGGAATTCGGAGGGTAAGTCGCTGGACAGTACCTGAAATACCCGCTCCGGGCGCGATAAGTCTTTCAGACGGTGCTCGCCCAGGTCGCGCAGGCTGATCCCCTCGGGGAAATCGCCGCCCGTCAGGTCAAAAATTGCCTGCGAGACGAGTACCTGCCCTCCGGAGGCGAGTGCCATCAGCCGGGCAGCCCGGTTCACCGCCGGGCCGTAATAATCACCGTGGACCATCTCGACCTCTGCCGTGTGCAGTGCCATGCGTACTCGAAGCGGACTGATCCCCTCCCAGGGCTCCGCTTGCAATAAAACCTGCGCGGCGACCACGGACCGGACGGCATCCTTTGCGGAAGGAAATACCGCGAAAACGCCGTCTCCGGTGGTTTTCACAACCTGGCCGCCGTGAGTAGCGAGTGCACAGTGGATCAGGTCATCATGCCGGGCCAGAGCTGGTTTCATCGCTTCGGGGTAGCGTTCCCACATTTGGGTGCTGCCTTCGATGTCGGTGAAGAGTAAGGTGACGAGACCGCCGGGAAGGGAGCTTTGCATGGTGCATAGTATACTATTGTTACCGGAATTGGGATATATGCTGGCTGAGTTTAGAACCTCGAAAAAGTGATGTCGTGCCGCGGCGCAGCCTGGCTCAACCGCAGGTTGAACTTTCGCAAAATGCGATTCAACCTGCGGTTGATTGCCTTTTCCACCCTGGCGTGATAAATTCTGTACGCATATGCAAACAAACGAACGAAAGGGTATCCCATGATCGATCCACGCAAGACAGGCGCAAGAATTTCAAGCCTCCGCAAGCAGCGCGATTGGACGCAATCGCAATTAGCCGAACAGTTGAGCGTCACCCATCAGGCGGTCTCCCGCTGGGAGTCGGGGGTAACCTTCCCCGACCTGGCCATCCTGGTCCATATCGCCCAGGTGTTCGACGTGAAGGTGGACGACCTGCTCAACGGAGGGCAAACCCCTGCAGGCGGCTCCGCGCAGGACGAGGCGCAGTCTCAGCATTTCAACGAAATGGTTGAACGGCTGGCGGCAGGCAACGTTGAAGAGGCTGCCCGGCTGATCGAGAAGCAGCCCGGGCAGGTCGATGCATTCATCGAGCTGGCCTCGCTGGCTCCACCCAGTTTAGTAAAAGGAGTGATTACACACATGCCAGAATTTGATTTCAATCTCAAACACATCGAGGAGCTGGTGCCGTTCCTCGATTCGGACACGCTGCTGATGATGGTCGAGCAGGTCAACAGCGGGAAGCTGGACAAGAGAGTCCTGGGGGCGATTGCCCCATTTTTAAAACGTGAGGACCTGGACCGCTTTGCCAACCAGGTCATCGACGGGACACTGGGCACCGATTACCTGGAAGAGATCACCCCGTTCTTGCGGGGCGAGACTCTCGACCGGATTGTGGACCAGCTTGGTCAGGGCGCGTTGGGGTATGAGGTGCTCGAAGAGCTCGCACCGCACCTGAGCAAGAGCACACTGAGCCGGCTGGTCGCCCGCTACCAGGATGGCGGCCTGGAATTCGAACAGGTCGTCCACCTGGCGCCGTTCCTCGACAAGAAGACGGTCGATGAGCTGATCGAGAGCCGCGTCATCGCCAAGGACGACCCGGGAGCGGTGGAAGAGCTGTTCCCGTTTGCCTCGAAGGAGGAGATCGGCAACCTGCTTTCACGCACGCTGGAAGGAACACTGGGCGAGGAATGGCTTTCGGAGCTGGCGCCCTTCCTCGACCTGCGGGCGCTGAATGAGCTGGTGAGGCAGAACCTTGACAAACCTCAGCAGGGAGGAGTAGGGATCCAGCGCACACAATAAGAAAGGTCCGTGTAGAGACCCTCAAAAGAGCTTCTTCGCCAGCGCTGGCTACCCCGCAGGACATGACGAAGAAGTCTCTTTGATTATTTAGCCTTTTCGGTGATGGTGATTGTGTTGCATTTGTGGCATTCATTTTATAAGGCTTATTCCACACCTGACGCCTTGCATCTCGCCGAAACAGAGCGATAATTTCATCGTACGGGTTATTTTCGACCATTTGTAAAGGATGCTTTTCCAATGCAACCCGGTGATGAACTCAAAAATCTTGTTCTCAGGCATTACGGGAAATTCACAACCGGTGGATTGCTCGAGCAGTTCCAGGAAACCTATTCTCTCCAGGAGGGAGTGACCATCATCGGGAATGATCCGGATGAGTGGTACGCCGATTGGGAGTCGGTATTAGCTTTCATACAAGCCAGCAGCGGGTCGAAGCTGGAGATCGATAAAGAATCTGATCGCCGCATTCGGAGAGATCGTTCAGGATGACTTTATCGGTTATGGCGATGAAATGCCAACGATGCTAAACCCCTGTTCACGAAAGTGTGGATCAAAGGTAAATACTTTATCTAATCCAAACTGGCGCATGATATCGAAGCTGGTGCAATCCACCAGAGACAGGTCGCGGCGGTTGGCTGCGAGTAGCGCCCCCATCGCTCGTTTGTGGATAAGCTCATCGATCCAAAATACCTCAACGACAGGCAACATGTCACTCTCAAACAGCCGCACAGCTTCTATTCCAAAACGGTGCTGGAGCAGGGCTGTGGTTTCTAGGAGCACATAGTTACTGCTGAACAAGACAGAGTCCGACTCGATCACTTTCTCCCAGCTTTGGCGGGCGGCTGGGTGGAACTGGTCGTTTACGTTCAGAATGGCAAGGAAGGCGGCTGTGTCCATGAAAATTTTCATTGGCCCAACACCTCAGCCAGGTAGTTATCATGCTCCTCTGCCAGGTTCTCCGGCCCACTTAACTTCCCGGCCACAGCCAAAGCTTTCTGGCGCGCAAGTTTTGGATCTTGCGTTCCACCAGCGCGCAGCAGGTTATCCACGCTGATGCGGATCAGTTCAGCCACGGATTTTCCTTCTTTCGCAGCCAGACGTTTCAAAGACCGCGCCTGTTCATCGGTAATTTGAATTTGTGTACGGATCATAATCATCTCCTGGGGTGCGTCATTACACCACTTATGATATGATGATAACAAACAAAAGCCAAGTTTGCAAGGAAATTGGCCTGTCATTACCAAGACAGGGGCGTAGGGTAATTGGTTATAATAAGGCAGGTCGGATCTCAATCCTTTCACCTCCAGCTTCCGAGGCTGCCATGCCTGAACCTCCCGTAACCATAACCGAACTCGTCCGGCGCTTCGACGATAACCGCGCCTCGTACCTCGCCGGCCAGTACAACGAGACCCAGCTCCGCCGCGAGTTCCTCGATCCCTTCTTCGAAGCCCTCGGCTGGGACGTCTTCAACCGCCAGGGCTACGCCGAGGCCTACAAGGACGTCATCCACGAGGACGCCATCAAGGTCGGCGGCGGGACGCGCGCCCCGGACTACGCCTTCCGCATCGGCGGCGCCCGCAAGTTCTTCGTCGAAGCCAAAAAGCCCTCCGTCAACATCAAGGACGACATCAGCCCGGCGTTCCAGCTCAGACGCTACGCCTGGTCGGCCAGGCTGCCGCTGTCGATCCTCACCGATTTCGAAGAGTTCGCCGTCTACGACTGCCGGGGCAAGCCCGACCGCAGCGACAAAGTTTCCAGCGGGCGCCTGATGATGCTGACCTACCGCGATTACGCCGACCATTGGGACGACATCGCTTCGGTCTTCGCCCGTGAAGCCGTCCTCAAGGGCTCGTTCGACCGCTACGCCGAGGCCGTCACCGGCAAGCACGGCACCGCCGAGGTCGACGACGCCTTCCTGGCCGAGATCGAGCGCTGGCGCGACCTGCTGGCGCGCAACATCGCCCTGCGCAATTCCCACCTGAGCCAGCGCGAGCTCAACTTCGCCGTGCAGATGACGATCGATCGCATCATCTTCCTGCGCATCGCCGAGGACCGCGGCATCGAGACTTACGGCGAGTTGCAGAAGCTGCTGGCGGGCGGGGAGGTTTACGCCCGGCTTGGGCAGAATTTCTACCGGGCGGACGGGCGCTACAACTCCGGACTCTTCCACTTCCAGCCAGAAAAAGCCCAGTCCGCTGCGCCGGATGGGCTGACCCTGGGGCTGGCGATCGACGACAAGCCACTCAAGGACATCCTCGGCAACCTGTATTACCCCGACAGCCCCTACGAGTTCTCGATGATCCCGGCCGACATCCTCGGGCAGGTCTACGAGCAGTTCCTGGGCAAGGTCATCCGCCTGACC
>Ga0209254_10004607_pt1 | contig 12642 bp, 10 predicted proteins | sample FrelakmetDIP11DI_FD_187148 | JGI IMG/M metagenome (GOLD analysis project Ga0209254, IMG submission 187148) | Freshwater lake sediment microbial communities from the University of Notre Dame, USA, for methane emissions studies - DIP11 DI (SPAdes)... | ecosystem: Environmental > Aquatic >...
AGGAGACGATCGCGGTGCTGGCTCCAGGGTCCCTCGAGCGGCTCATCGACGAGGTGGCCGAGGAGATGGCCGCCTGGGGGGCAGTGGCTCGATGACCGGAATCCCGGGACCGGGGCCGGGGGCCGGCGCTCCCGAGGAGGCGACGCGCGCAGACGGTGCGCAGAAGGTCCTCGAGATCGCCGATCTCACGGTGGACTTCGTGACCGAGGAGGGCATCGTTCACGCCGTCGACCATGTCAGCTACGACGTGTATGCCGCGGAGACGCTCGGGGTCGTAGGCGAGTCGGGTTCGGGCAAGAGCGTCACCTGGCTGGCCGCGATGGGCCTGCTTCGACGCACCTCGGCCAAGGTCACGGGCTCCGTGATGATGGGCGGCCGCAATCTCCTGGAGCTGTCGGACAAGGACCTTCGCCCGATCCGCGGCAGCGACGTCGCGATGATCTTCCAGGATCCGAACACGTCGCTCAACCCGGTCATGACCGTCGGCGACCAGATCGACGAGACCATCAGGGCGCACGGCCGGGCCTCCGATGGCTCGGCGGCCCGAACCCGGACGATCGAGTTGCTCGACCTCGTCGGCATCCCTGACGCCAAGGCGCGTTGCCGCCAGTACCCGCACGAGTTCTCGGGCGGGATGCGCCAGCGGGCGATGATCGCGATGGCGATCGCCAACGACCCGAAGATCCTGGTCGCCGACGAGGCGACGACCGCGCTGGACGTGACGATCCAGGCGCAGGTCCTCGAGATCCTGGAGATCGCGCGCCAGGAGACTCACGCGGCGACCATCCTTATCACCCATGACCTGGGGCTGGTCGCGGAGCTCGCGAATCGGATCGTGGTCATGTACGCCGGTCGCGTGGCCGAGATCGGTTACTGCGAGGAGATCTTCCGCATGCCGGCACATCCCTATACGGAGGGGCTCATGGGGAGCATTCCGGTGATGGGCGGCGAGCCACGGCGCCTGCAGCCGATCCCCGGTCAGCCGCCGAGCCTCATCCACGTGCCTTCCGGGTGCGCGTTCCATCCGCGCTGCGCCCGGTCCGCGGGCCGATCGGCGTGCAGCGAGCAGAGGCCGTTCCCGGTGCCCGTCGGGCCCGACCGTGAGTCGGCGTGCCACTTCTGGTCCGAGTTGATCCCTGCCTCTTCCGCCGCGCCATTGAGCTCGACCACCGATGGCTGAGCCGACCCCGAACGGAGGCGCGTCCGCGGCCCCGGCGTCCGAGCCGCTCCTCCGGATCGAAGACCTCGTTGTCCACTACGGCCTTGGCGGAGGACCCTTCAAGAGGTCGGACCGTCGCATCCGCGCGGTGGAAGGCGTTTCGCTGTCCCTGTGGGCGGGAGAGACGCTCGGCCTGGTTGGCGAGTCGGGTTGCGGCAAGTCGACCATAGCCCGGGCCGTGGTGCGACTCCTCGAGCCGAACGCAGGACGCATCATCGTCGGCGGCGTCGACATCGCCCATCTCAACAGGAAGGCGATGCGCCCGGTTCGCCGCGAGCTCCAGATGGTGTTCCAGGACCCGTACGGATCCCTGAACCCGCGCCTCCCGATCTCCGAGATCATCGCCGAGCCGCTCAAGATCCATGGCCAGTACAAGAAGGGCACCGGGAGGGCGCGGGTCGAAGAGGTCATGTCCCTGGTCGGGCTGACCTCCGAGTACACCAAGCGGTACCCCCACCAGCTCTCGGGCGGGCAGCGCCAGCGAGTCGGGATCGCGCGCTCGCTCGCGCTGAACCCGAAGATCCTGATCCTCGACGAACCCGTCTCGGCGCTCGACGTGTCGATCCAGGCGCAGGTCATCAACCTCCTCGAGGACATCCAGGCCAGGCTGGGCATCTCCTTCCTGTTCATCGCCCACAACCTGTCCGTGGTACGGCAGATCTCGGACCGGGTTGCCGTCATGTACCTCGGCCACGTGATGGAGCTCGGCAGTCGGAGCCAGGTGTACGCCCAGCCGGCGCATCCCTACACACGGGCGCTCCTGTCCGCCGCCCCGGTGGCGGATCCGTCCGTGAAGGGCGCCAGGCAGCGGATCATCCTCAAGGGCGATGTGCCCAGCCCGGCCGATCCGCCGTCGGGGTGCGTGTTCCACACGCGTTGCTGGCTGCGGGAGCAGCTGGACAACCCCGACCGATGCGTGACCGAGGTTCCCGTGCTCTCGGACGCGGCAGGAACGGGCCAATCCGTCGCCTGTCACTTCACCGAGCACACCGGTCAGGCCATTCGCCCCGTGGTCCCGGCTCGAAGCCCGCTCCCGACGACGGCGGCCGCCCAGTAGCGAGACCCGGGTCCCTGTGCTCGCTTGCTGGAAAGGACCTGGCGCCTGGCGATGAAGCTGGCCCCGCGGTGTTCGGCGTGTCGCAGCAGGCGCTCGACCTCGGGGTCGGGCGCCCGTTCGGGGTCAGCTGGAGGATCGGCATCGACTCGGCGAGGCGAGCGCGGCCATCGGACGGCCGCGACGAGAGGGCGAGACCCTCATCCCGAACGCTCCTGAGGTGCCCACCGTCGGAGGGTCGCACGCGTCGGAACCAGATCTCGATGCGCCCGCGGTGGAGCCCCTTGGGCCCGCCCTCCCCGTTGCACGCGGCTCCGGGGCGTTCCGCTCCCTTCGCCTGGCAACCGCAGCGCGCCTCCACGCCGCCTCGTCGGACCTGATCCTTCTGGTCGCGGTGGCGCTGTGGGCGTTGAGCTACACGGTCGCGAAGTTCGCCCTCCGGGAGTTCGAGCCCCTCGTGCTGCCGATCTTCCGGTTCGGGATCGCCGGGCTGGTGCTGCTCGCCATCCTGTGGTTCCGGGAGGGGACGATCGCCGTCGACCGAGCCGACCTCACACGGCTTGCGCTGGCCGGCTTCTTCGGGGTCACCCTGACCCAGGTGACGTTCGTGTACGCCCTGACCTTCGCGACGGCATCCGACATCGCGCTCATCGGGGCCACCGCGCCGATCGTGACGGCCGTCCTCGCGACGGTCGTGGGCCTCGAGCGATCGGGGCGGCGATACTGGGCCGCCGCGGTGATCGGGCTCGTCGGGGTGGTCCTGATCGTGGTCGGGAGCCCAGGGGGTATCCGACTCGGCTCGGGCCTGCTCGGAGATGCGCTGGCCCTCGGGACCGTCGTGACCGCGTCGGTGTCGGCGCTCCTGATCCTGCCCCTGCTGACGCGCTACAGCGTCTACCGCGTCCTGACCTACGAACTGCTGCTCGGTACGGCGATGCTCGTCCCGATCGCCCTGCCGCAGCTCCTCGGGCAGGACTTCGCGGGCATCGGACCCGAGACCTGGGCCGCGCTCGTCTACCTGGTCCTCGCGACGGGGGTCGTCACCAACCTGCTCTACGTCACCGCGATGGGCCGGATCGGCGCGTCCCGGGCCGCGATCTACCGGTATCTCCAGTCCTTCCTGGGCGTGCTCTTCGCGGTCCTCCTCCTGGGCGAACAGGTCACGGCCATCCAGATGATCGGAGGTGCGATCGTCGTTGCGAGCGTGATGCTCAGCCGCTCGTCCCGGAGCCGGGATCGTCCGTCGATGGTGCGCCAGGGCGTCGCGCAGCGACGTTGAGGCGATCGGCTTCCGTCCGTTGGTGAGAGACCATGCAGATGATCTATGATCGTTCACATATCGTGCGGGCTGGACGTGTTGGGACGCGTCGAGTCGGCGGGCGCTCGGACGGGAAGCAGGGGATGACGTGCGGCAGACGGGGAGCTCCGGCACCGTCCGGGAAGCGGGCGCACTGAAGATCGATCCTGCCGTCAATCCGGCTGTCTTGGTAACGGCGACCTGGGATCCCTCAGCGGCCGAGGCACTCCTGAGGGGTGCAGGCGCCGACGCGTTGAGCGGTGTGTCCGGCGCGCTTCGCGAGGGCCGATCGCTGCCGAACGTCGCAGGGCTCGAGCTCCACGAGGGCTCGCGGACGGTCGGTGAATCGGGGGTGTTCGTGCTTGCGGGGCTCCGGGACGGCCAGCAGGTCATGCTCGAGGCTCTGGAGGAGAACGCCGCGCCACGGCTCATCGACCCTCTGGCGAGTATCGCGCTTGGTGACGGGGGCGCGATCGCCGTCCACGCGACGACTGCCGCGAACCTCCACGCCTTCGTGAGGGATCTCGCGCCGGGGCGCGGCCCGCGAGCGCTCGGCGACACACCGAGGCTCGGTGTCGGAGTACGGATGACCACCGCGTGCTGGCCGGCAGTCTTCCGGGCGATGGAGTCGGGCGGCTTTTCTGCCAATGCCATCCAGAACTCGGTTCGCGAGCTCAACTCCCTCGAAGACCTCTTGAAGGGACGGCCCGCGACACGCAACTACTACACCGGCTTCGGCATGATCGAGTCGGGGCACACCGGCAGCACGTTCGAGGGGCTGTGGGTCTCCGGGGTGCTCCAGGCGCTCCAGCACCCGACGCGGTTCCCGTTCGGGGCGGACGCCGACCACCTGCAGGTGAAACGCGGTCCGGATGGCCTGGCGCGCGCACGCCGGTACATCGACAGCTGTCGCTACTACACGTTCTACACGATGGACATGGCGGACATCCTCGACTACGCGTCGCTGAATGAGCCGTCGGATGCAGGGGCGGGGGACCGGGCACGGGCCGTCGTCGGCGACGAAGCCGTCCTTCGAGCGGCGGTTGCATACCACCGGCAGGCACAGTCGGGGGGATCCGCCACGCGCCGGCTGGGCGAGCCGACGGTGCACCGGATGATCGGCAAGTACTGGGCTGCGCTCGCGGCCCTTGAGGCGGTCAACGCGTACGTGGCGAGCATCCGGGCAGGCGAACCGTACGATCTCGAGTTCACGATCGACGAGCACCCGCCGGAGCTTGCGGCGTTCGACTGCCTGACGTCCGAGGACGAGTGTGCCTTCGTCCTTGGCGAGGTCGCGCGGCGGGGGCTGCCCGTCACGCATCTCGCGCCGAACGTCGGGATCGAGAAGGGGTTCGACTACCGGGGGGCCGACGGGCTCGAGGGACTCGAGCGACGGATCACCTCGATCGTCGAGCTGGCGGGGGCCCGTGGCGTCGTCGTCGACATCCACTCCGCCGACGACCTCACCGCGCCGACTCGGGCCGCGATCCGGCGGGCGACGAAGGGCCGGCTCCACTACAAGGTGTCGCCGATGCCCCAGGTCCTGTTCGCCGAGATCCTCGAGCAGGTCCACCCCGATCTCTTTGCCGAGTGGTGGGACGATACCGTCCGGTACGCGCAGGAGTCGGCGGGGACGGGGTCACGGTTCGCGGCGGCCTGCCTCGCGGAGTTGGGTGCGAAGGCGTCGCGGCGGCCCTCGTACCGGGACCAGGTCTTTCACCACTTCTGCTTCCGGTTCGTCGGCAGGCGTGGCCAAGACGGGCAATTCCTGAACCGGCAGAGGTTCTACTCGCTGTCCGACGGGTTCTATCGGGCGTACGAGGACCGACTCGCCGGCTACCTCGAGGGCCTCGCCGAGGAATTGCTGGCCTGAGCCGGTCCCTCCCGATCCTCGATCCGGTGACCATTCGTCGACGTGCGTGGAGGCGGGCGGCGGTGCTGTTGACGTCGCGTGGATCGGGTGTCATGATCAAGTATCAGATCACCTGACAGAACCGAAGCTGGACTGGTAGCGCCCCGCCTGCACGACCCACTGCAGTCCCGTCCGGCGGTGCCCGACCCCTGAGGATGACGACCCGATGATCGCCGGCGCACCGCCCGACCGACTCGCCTGGTACCGGACCATGGTCCGCATCCGGCTGTTCGAGGAGAAGGTCCAGGAGCTGTTCCAGACCGGACAGATCGAGGGCACCACACACCTGTGCGTGGGGCAGGAAGCCGTGTCCGTCGGCGCGATCGCCGCGATGCGCCCGGGGGACGTCCAGACCAACACCTATCGCGGCCATGGAGAGGCGCTGGCCCTGGGCATGGAGCCCGAGACCGCGTTCGCCGAGTTGATGGGCCGGTCGACGGGCGGTTCCGGCGGCGTCGGCGGGTCGATGCACCTGATCGACTTCGGCAAGGGCAACATCGGTGCGAACGCCATCGTCGGCGCCGGGCTGCCGATTGCCGTTGGGGCAGCGGTCGCCTTCCAGATGCAGCGCAGGCCGAACGTCGCGCTGACGTTCCTCGGCGACGGGGCGACGAACATCGGGACGTTCCACGAGGCGCTCAACATGGCGGCGATCTGGGCCGCGCCGGTGGTGTTCGTGATTGCCAACAATCTCTACGGCGAGTACAGCCCGATCCGGGCGACGACGCCGCTCGATGATCTCGCGCGGCGCGCCGATCCGTACGGGATGCCCGGTGTCATCGCCGACGGCCAGGACGTCGACGCCGTCCACGCGGCCACCACCGAGGCGGTCGAGCGCGCACGCCGGGGCGGGGGTCCGAGCCTCCTCGAGATGAAGACGTACCGCTATCGCGGCCACTCGAGGTCGGACCCGGCGAGGTACCGCCCCGCCGGCGAGCTCGACGCTTGGAAGGCCCGCGACCCGATCGAGATCCTCGGCACCCGTCTCATCGCGGACGGCGTGATCGGGGCCGGCGACCCGGTCGAGATCCGGCGCGAGGTCCAGGCCGAGATCGACGCCGCGGCCGAGCGCGCCGCGACTGCCCCGTATCCGACCCTCGAGGAGACGCGTCCGTATGTCTACGCCGACTGACGCCGGGGCGGCCGTCGCTGTTGAACCCGCGACCGTCATGACGTACCGCGAGGCGATCACCGCTGCGCTCGACGACGCGATGGCCGCCGACAGCTCCGTGCTCCTCATGGGCGAGGACGTCGGCGCCGACGGCGGCGTGTTCAAGACCAACTCGGGCCTGATCGAGAAGTACGGCGCGGAGCGCGTGCGGAACACGCCCATCTGCGAGAACGGGTTCCTGGGAGTGGCTCTCGGGATGAGCCTGGTCGGCATGCGCCCGATCGTCGAGATCATGTTCGCGGACTTCCTGCCGAGCGGCGGCGATGCCCTCGTCAACCAGCTCCCGAAGTACCGCTTCATGTCGGGAGGGCAGACGGCGGTACCGGTCACGGTCCGCGCGATCGGCGGCGCGACCGGGCGGTTCGGGACGCAGCACAGCGCCACGGGCGAGAGCTGGTTCATGCACCTGCCCGGGCTGCGCATCGTCACGGCCGGCTCGCCGGGCGCGGCCTACAGCCTGCTTCGTGCCGCAATCGATGACCGGAACCCCGTCATCTTCTACGAGCACAAGGGCCTCTACGCACGAAAGGGTCCGGTCATCCGTGGAGAGATCGCCGAGACCGGGAAGGCCGCCGTCCTGCGAGCCGGGAGCGACGTGACCATCGTCGCCACCCTGCTGATGGTCGAGCGCTCCCTCCGGGCCGCCGACGAGCTCGCCCTGGCCGGGATCGAGGCCGAGGTCATCGACCTGCGCTGGCTCCGTCCGCTCGACCTGCCGGCGGTGCGCTCTTCGGTGGAGAAGACAGGTCGGGTCGTGGTTGTCGAGGAGCAGGTCCATGCCGCCGGGTGGGGCGCCACGATCATCTCCGAGCTGACGATCTGGGGGACCGCCTGGGCCAGCGCACCGCGGCGCCTCAGCCTGCCGGATGACCTGCCGATGCCGTACACGCCGCCCCTGGAGGACGAGGTCCTGCCGTCGATCGGGGCGATCGTCGCAGCGGCCAGGGCGAGCGTCGGGCGATGAGCGAGACCAGTGGTGACACGACCGCGACGCCCGCCACGGCGGCGCTCGCGCCCGGCTCCCTCATCATCGACCGGATCGAGACCGTCGCGCTCCGGGCCCCGCTCGGCCGCCGCTTCTCGGGTTCCGCCTACTCCATGGACAACCGCTGCACCATCGTCGTGCGTCTCACGACGGCCGACGGTGTCACCGCCGAGACCTACAGCGGCGACACCGACGACGAGCAGGCGCTCATCATCGCGATCATCCACGACGAGCTCGCGCCGGCCATCCTGGGCAAGTCCGCCCGTGATCCCGAGGGCCTGTGGCGGGCGATGGAGCCCTCCACCAACAACATCCTGCGCGACCGGGGCCTCGCGCTCCAGGCGATCGCGGCCCTCGACACGGCGGTCTGGGATGCGGTCGGCCGCGCGGTCGACCTGCCGCTCTACCGCCTGTGGGGCGCCGCGACGGACGAGGTGCCGATCTCCGTGATCGGTGGCTACTACCACCTCGACGCGGCGGAGACCGCCGACACCGTGCGGCGCTACGTCGAGCAGGGCTTCGGCGGGATGAAGTTCAAGGTGGGTGGGCGCTCGCCCGAAGTGGACGCGGCGCGGTTCCGTATTGCGCGCGAGGCGGCCGGGCCGGACTTCGTCCTGATGGCCGACGCGAACCAGGGCTACACGCTGCCCGAAGCTGTCGAGTTCGCCCGTCGGGTGGCCGACCTTGACCTGCGCTGGTTCGAGGAACCGTGCCGCTGGACCAACGACCGGCGCTGGATGCGCGACGTGCGCTGCCAGGCGGGCGTTCCGGTCTGTGCGGGCCAGAGCGAGTTCACGCTCCGGGGCCTGCGCGACCTCGTTGTGGACGGCGCGATCGACGTCTCGAACTTCGACGCATCGTGGGCCGGCGGCCCGACGATCTGGCGCAAGGCCGCCGGGCTGTGTGCGGCGTTCGGGGTGCAGCTGGGGCACCACGAGGAGCCGCAGGTCAGCTCCCACCTGCTGGCCAGCGTTCCCGACCACACCTTCACCGAGTGCTTCGACGAGGAACGGGACCCGTTCTTCTGGCGACTCACGGACATGTCGACGCGGATCGCGTACGGCCGGTACCGGCTACCGGACAGGCCGGGCTTCGGGATCGAGCTGGATTGGGACTACGTCAGGGCGCACACGGTGGGGACGCGCGTCAGCACGCGATGAGCTTGCGATGAGCCGTGCGACCGGAGCCGCCTGCCCCGGGTGACGTCCCGTGGCTACGTCAGCGGCCGTGCCCCCAGGCGCTCGAGCAGCGCGAACACCTCGTCGCGGGCCTCGTGGCAGAACAGGACGAGGACGCGGGGTGAGTCCGGTCGCGGGTCTCCCGCGGCGGCGGCGCCCGCCCCCACCAGCTCCGCCTCCAGCGCCTGCGGCTCGGTCTCGTAGACGGGCACGGCAGAGGCGTCGATCCCACCCTCGGCGATCCCGACGCGGAGCGCCCGGACGATCTCGTCCCGGTCACGGCCCCGCAGGTAGCTCAGGGTCTCCTTGATCGCGACGCGGTCCGCCCGCTCCGCCGCAAGGCGCCCGATCCCGCGCAGCGTGTCGTCCGGGCGGTCGCCCGCGGTGCCGATGATCACGGTGACCGGGGCCGCCGCTCCGGCCGCGCCCTTGGCCGCACCCCGGGCGAGGGCCTCGGCGACGTCCATGATCGCCGCCGTGCCCGCCTCGTTGTGGGCGAAGTCCACGATGATCGTCCGCCGTCCGAGGCGGAACAGGTTCAGCCGTCCCGGCGACAGGTCCGCGGACGGACGGAAGTCCCGCAGGCCGTCGGCGACCTGCTCCATGGTCGCGCCCAGCGCCCGTGCCCCGCCGGCCGCCGCCAGCGCGTTGGCGACGTTGTGGCGCGCGATCCCGCCGATGGCGACCGGAAGGTCCGCGACATCGAGGATCTCGTCTTCCGCTTCGCCGTCCCATTCCACCAGCCGGCCCCCCGCCAGGACGTGGGCCCTGCCGCCGGCACGGCGATGGCGGGCCAGGAGCGGCGAGCCGTCCGGGTCCAGGGAGAACCAGGAGACGCGGCCGCGGACGCGGCGCGCCATCGCAGAGACCAGCGGGTCGTCGGCGTTGAGGACCACCCAGCCGTCGGCCTTCGTCACCCGGCACACGGTCCCCTTGACCTCGGCCAGCTCGGGAAGGGTGTGGATGCCGCCGAGGTCGAGGTGGTCCGAGGACACGTTGGTGAACACGGACGCCTCGTTGGACTCGTAGCCCATCCCCCGCAGGACGAGGCCGCCGCGCGCGGTCTCGAGGACCGCAACGTCCACGTCGGCCCGCCGCAGGACGGCCGCCGCGCCGCCGGGCCCGGTCCAGTCGCCGGCCTCCACCAGCCGCTCGTCCACGAGGATCCCGTCCGAGGTGGTCGTCCCGACGTGGCGCCCCGCCCGCAACAGGATGTGCGTGATGAGCCGGGTGACCGTGGACTTGCCGTTGGTGCCGGTGATCGACACCACGGGCATGTGCCGGGCCTCGTCGCGGATCCAGGCCGGCGGCACCGCGGAGGCCGCGGCCACCCGCTCCGTCCATCGTGCGACCGCCCTGGCCTGGGTGTTGGTCAGGTGGACGTGGCGGCCGGGCGAGACCGAGCGGGAGGCCAGGTCGAAGGCGGCCTCGGCGATCGTCCGGGCTCGCTCGGCGCCCGCCCACGGCCAGGTGACGATCCAGCGACCGGTGTCCGATGCCCGGTGCACCTGGCACGGGCCCCCGCGCTCGCCGTGGTCGGCGCGGAGACGGCGGGTCCACGCGACCAGGTCCGCGACGGGGTCCGGCCACTCACGGACCAGCACGGTCCGGCCAAGGCGGACGAGCGCGCCCTCGCCCGGCGTCCGGGAGCCCGTCCACGTCCGCGTCCGGCCCACGGCGACCTCGACCTTGACCACCGGCATCAGCCGGTAGACGTTGGGTCCCTCGAGCAGCCGGATCTCGATGAGTCGCACGATCCGGCGAGGATAATGGAGCGCGAGCCCGCGCTCCGGCCCGTTCTGCGCCGGGACGCCGGCGGCTGGGCAGCCTCGGTAGACTTGTCCCATGCCGCCGACCCCCACCGTGCTCCTCGATCCCCGCGAGATCGCCGCCCTCCGCTCCGCCGTGGAGGCCGCCGAGCCCGCCTTCCTCGCGGACCTCGAGCGTCTCGTGAACACCGACTGCGGGAGCTACACGAAGGCTGGCGTGGACGTGGTCGGCCGCTGGACGGCGGAGCGTCTGCGGGCCCTGGGCGCGCGGGTCACCAGCCACCCCAACGACCAGGGCCTGGGCGAGACGATCGTCGCCGAGCTCGCCGGCTTGGACCCGCACGGCCCGGTCCTCCTCTGCATCGGCCACATGGACACGGTGTTCGACGAGGGCACCGCCCTGGAGCGACCGTTCGAGATCCAGGCCGGGATCGCCACCGGTCCGGGCGTGACGGACATGAAGAGCGGCCTGCTCGCCGGGCTGTACGCCATCGATGCGCTGCGCACGGTCCTCGGCGGCCTGCCCCTGGCCAGGCTCGTGTTCGTGGCCAACCCGGACGAGGAGATCGGCTCGCCCGTGTCGTCGCCGCACATCCGGCGGCTCGCCGCGGACGCGGACGCCTGCTTCGTGCTCGAGTGCGCACGCGCGAACGGCGACATCGTGTCCAGCCGCAAGGGGACGCTGGACCTGGTCATCACGGTCAACGGCCGGGCGTCGCACGCCGGCGTGGAGCCGGAGAAGGGCCGCAGCGCGATCCTGGAGGCCGCGCGGATCGTGACGGAGCTGCACGCGCTCAACGGCCGCTGGCCGGGCGTGACCGTGAACGTGGGCGTGATCGGGGGGGGCACGCGGCCCAACGTGGTCGCGGAGCGGTGCGTCATGGAGGTGGACGTCCGCGCCGTGACCCGGGACTCGCTGGTGGAGGCCGAGGCGGCGATCCGCGCGCTCACCGCGCCGCGCGTCGTGCCGGACGTCACGACCGAGATCGAGGAGACCGGCCGTCACTGGCCGATGGAGAAGCTCGGCCGCTCCGGGTGGCTCGTGAGCCAGGCGATCGCGCTGGCGGCCGCGCTGGGCTTTCCGCTGCGTGATGCCGAGACCGGCGGCGCCTCCGATGCGAACACGACGGCCGGCATGGGCGTGCCGACGATCGACGGCCTGGGCCCGATCGGGGGGCTGGACCATTCTCCTGGCGAGTACCTGGAGGTCGCCTCGATCGTGCCGCGCACGGTGCTCCTGGCTGGGCTGATCGCCTCGATCGGCCGGGACCCCGAGGTCCGAGCGTGGCGCGAGGCGCGCGTGGAAGCGGCGGCCATCGGGAGATCGGCGCCCGCAGCCGTGGGTGCGGCGCCGCCGGCGGGGAAGCGGACGGAGGTGTCATGAGCCGCAGGAGGGTCTCGAGCGGTGGTCCGTTCGAGGAGAGCGGGGGCTACTCGCGGGCGATCGCGGTGGGCGACATCTGCTACGTCTCGGGCACCACGGACGCCGGCCCGGACGGTGAGTCGCTCCACCCGGGCGATGTGGCGGCCCAGGCCCGTGCGGCGTTCGCGATCATCGAGGGCGCCCTGTTGGAGGCCGGCTTCACGCTGGATGACGTCGTGCGCACCCGGATGTACATCACGAACCCGGCCGATGCCGATGCGCTGGATGAGCTCCACGGCGAGCTCTTCAGGCACGTCCGCCCGGCGGCGACGCTCGTGGTCGTGGCAGGGCTGATGCGGCCGAGCATGCTGGTGGAGATCGAGGTGACCGCCCAGTGGGGCTGACGTGCGACCGCGCGCCGCGCCTTGGCGGCGACTTCGTGCCAGATGTTCACGAGGCGGACGCAAGGTCGGTTTGGCGGGTCCGAAGACGGATCCAGCCAGGCGGGCCGAGCGCGATCGAGCGTGGCCGAGCGTGATCGGGCGTGGCCGAGCGGGTCCCATGCGCCAGATGTCCACCGGGTGGGCACTTGTCCGGACGGCCCAGACAACGGTCCACCGGGCGGGCAGGTGACGAGAAGCAAAGCGCTGGGGCGCCGTACGGTCCACCGGGCGGGCACGTGGCGCCGAACCCG
>Ga0209254_10004608_pt1 | contig 12641 bp, 13 predicted proteins | sample FrelakmetDIP11DI_FD_187148 | JGI IMG/M metagenome (GOLD analysis project Ga0209254, IMG submission 187148) | Freshwater lake sediment microbial communities from the University of Notre Dame, USA, for methane emissions studies - DIP11 DI (SPAdes)... | ecosystem: Environmental > Aquatic >...
TGCATGCAGCGCCACGGGCAGGTGCTGAAGGACCCCGAGCCGCGCGTGCTGTTCGAGGACTTCGGCGACAGCGCGCTGGTGTTCGCGATGTACTTCTGGCTCGAGATGAGACCCGGCGTCAATTCGACGGTCATCATGAGCGACCTGCGCTTCATGGTGCACAAGGCCCTGGACGAAGCGGGCATCGCAATGCCGTTCCCGCAGCGCGACGTGCACTTCGACGCGGCGCGCCCGCTGCAGGTGCAAGTCCTGCCGGGCCGCCCAGCGGCGAGCGGTTGAAACCGGGGCGGGATCGGAAGCGATGGCCGAGGGTGAGCTCGAGGGCCTGCCGGACACGCAGCTGACGCAAGTCCTGTCCGCCTTCGCGCCATCGGACGCGGACTCGACCGCTGCCTTCACGCGGCTGTTCGACATGATCCGGCCGCGTCGCGGCGAGCCTGCCGAGGCTGCCGCTTCCCGCTACGACGCCGTACTGGGACGGCTGGAGGCGGACCCGACGCGAGCGGCGCAGCTCCGGCATCACATGCTGAACCTGCTGGCTACGCGCCGGCTGGTGAGCTTCTTCGCCGACAGCGGCATCCTGCCGGCGACCGGCTTCTTCACCGAGCTGGGCCGCATCGTCACCCAGCGGCTGCTGCCGGAACTGCCCGACGACGGCGAAATGCGCGCCGTGATGCGGCAGGTCTTCCACCGCCGCGACGACTGGGTCTGGCTGCAGGCGATGCCGCCGGAACTGGCGCAGCGCTTCTGGCGCGTCGTCGGCGGCGACGCCGTCGCGCTCGCGCCGTTGCTTGCTCCGGTGATGGACCAGATGCTGGAGGCGCTGCTGGTGGTCGCTTATCGAGTCGGCGGCATCGGCGTGGAGGAGGAGTTCGGCCGCCTGGGTGCGGAGTTCGCCGGCTACGCGCCGCGCTTCCGCGGCCTGACTGCCGCTGCGCAGCGCTTTGCCGACGCCTTCCGAGCCAAGCTGGAAGACCCGGCGCGCGCGTTCGAGGACGAGACCGAACTGCTGGTGATGGTCGACCAGTGCGAGGAGGTTCTCGAGCGCGCCCGCCGCGCTTCGATGCGCATGGGCACCAGCCTGCGCCTGACCTACCTGATGCGCCGGACGGTGCAGAGCCTGCGGCGTATCGCCACGCTGGCGCGGCTGCTCGCCTCGCGCTTCCGGCATGCAGGCCTGGCGCAGGGCCGGGAGGCCGCGCTCGTCGGCTGGTCGGAACTGGTGCGCGAGTCGCTGCGCGCCGAAAACCAGCGCGGCAGCGTGCGCGAGCACCTGTCGAAGGGAATGGCGCTGCTCGCGCTGCGCGTGACCGACAACGCGGCGAAGACCGGCGAGCACTACGTCGCCGAGACGCGCGACGAGTACTTCTCGATGTGGCGGGCGGCCGCCGGGGCGGGACTGATCATCGCTGCGATGGCCCTGCTGAAAGTCTTCACGTCGAAGCTGGACCTGCCGCTGATGGGCTATGCGACGCTGTACAGCCTGAACTACGGGCTCGGCTTCGTGCTCATCTACATGCTGCACCTGACCATCGCCACCAAGCAGCCGGCCATGACGGCGCAGACGATCGCCGGCTATCTCGGCGGCGTCGGCCACGGCGCCGCGGTGCTGCGCAAGGCCGATCTGGATCGGGTGGTCGACCTGATCGTCGCGGTGGCGCGCAGCCAGTTCGCGGCGATCGTCGGCAACGTGATGGTTGCGGCTCCGACGGCGATCGCGCTGTCGCTGGCGCTGGCGCAGTTGAAGGGCGCGCCGATCATCGACATCGGCAAGGCGGCGCACCTGCTCGACGACCTCAGTCCGCTGGGATGGGCGATTCCGCACGCGGCGGTCGCCGGCGTGTTCCTGTTCCTGTCGGGGCTGATCTCGGGCTACTTCGACAACAAGGCAAGCTATGCGCGCATCGGCGAGCGGGTGGCGCGGCTCGGCTGGCTGCGCGCGTTGGCCGGCAACGAGCGCGCCGCGCGGATCGGCGCCTACGTCGAGGAGCACCTCGGCGGCCTGATGGGCAATTTCCTGTTCGGCTGCATGCTCGGCACGGCCGGCATCGTCGGCATCATCCTCGGCCTGCCGATCGACATCCGCCACATCGCCTTCGCTTCCGCCAACCTCGGCTACGCGCTGGTCGCGTTCGACTTCGAACTGCCCTGGCAGACGATCCTGTGGGCTGCCCTCGGCGTGGCCCTGATCGGCCTGACCAACCTCGCAGTGAGCTTCGCGCTGGCGCTGTGGGTGGCGCTGAAGGCACGCGGCGTGGTGTTCACGCAGAAGCGCGAACTGCTGCGCCGCCTGTGGGCGCGGCTTCGCGTTGCGCCGCTGAGTTTCTTCGTCGCGCCGCATCGCGCATAGGCGGGGGTTGTGCCTGCCGTACTGCACGCTGGCGACGCACGGACAGTCGCGGCGGGTCTGCGAGGGCCTATGCGACAATCGCCCGCCGCATTGCTGCCCGGCGCGGCACCGTCACCGACCCGCCGATCGGCAGCGCCGCGGATCGAACCCCTGAACCCGTTCAGCAGCCACTGCCCGCGCCCGGCGCGGCGCACCCAGCCGTGACATCGGACGCCCTGATTACCGTCGATCGCGTCACCTTCGGCTACGACGCCAGCCGCACGATCCTCGAGGACGTGTCGCTGACGTTCGCGCGCGGCAAGATCACGGCGATCATGGGCGGCTCTGGCTGCGGCAAGACCACGCTGCTGCGGCTGATCGGCGGCGTGTATGCGCCGAAAAAGGGGACCGTCAGTTTCGATGGCGAAGTGATCGACACGCGCAACCGCGAGCAGCTGTTCCGGCTGCGCCGGCGGCTGGGCATGCTGTTCCAGTTCGGCGCGCTGTTCACCGATCTGACGGTGTTCGAGAACGTCGCCTTCCCGCTGCGCGAGCACACGAACCTGCCAGAGTCGATGATCCGCGACATCGTGCTGATGAAGCTGAACGCGGTCGGCCTGCGCGGCGCGGCGCAGCTGCGCATCTCCGAGGTTTCCGGCGGCATGGCGCGGCGCATCGCGCTGGCCCGCGCCATCGCGCTCGACCCCGAACTGATCATGTACGACGAGCCCTTCGCCGGGCTCGACCCGATCAGCATGGGCGTGGCGGCCAACCTGATACGAAGGCTCAACGACGCCACCGGCGCCACCTCGCTGATCGTCTCGCACGACGTCAAGGAGTGCTTTCTGATCAGCGACTATGCGTACCTGATCTCGTCGGGGCGAATCGTCGGTCACGGCACGCCGGCGGAACTGACGGCTTCCGACGATCCGGAAGTGCGGCAGTTCATCCGCGGCGAGCCCGATGGGCCGGTGCCTTTCCATTACCCGGCGCCGCCGATCGCCGAGGGCTTCGGGATCGGCAGATGAACCTCGCTGACTTTTTGCCACGGCTGGGCCGCTGGGCGATCGGCTACCTGTTCCGGCTCGGCCACGCTGCGTTCTTCCTGGTCGAGCTGCTGAAGAATATTCCCGCATCGCTGCGCCGCTTCTACCTGGTGGTGGCGCAGATCCATGCGATCGGCAACTACTCGGTAGTGATCATCGCCGCCTCTGGGCTGGCGGTCGGTTTCGTGCTCGGCCTGCAGGGTTACTACACGCTGTCCCGCTACGGGGCCTCCGAAAGTCTCGGATTGCTGGTGGCGCTGTCGCTGGTACGCGAACTGGGGCCGGTGGTCACCGCGCTGCTTTTCGCCGGCCGCGCCGGCACCTCGCTCACCGCCGAGATCGGCCTGATGAAGGCCGGCGAGCAGCTTGCCGCGATGGAATTGATGGCGATCGATCCCAAGCAGCGGGTGCTGGCGCCGAGGCTGCTGGGCGGCATCATCGCCATGCCGCTGCTGGCGGCGATGTTCTCCGCGGTGGGCATCTTCGGCGGCTACGTGGTCGGTGTGCTGATGATCGGCATCGACCCGGGCCAGTTCTGGTCGCAGATGCAAAGCGGCGTCGACGTCTGGGACGACGTCGGCAACGGCATCATCAAGAGCTTCGTGTTCGGCGTGACCTGCACCTTTGTCGCACTGCTTGAGGGGTACGAGGCCAACGCGACGCCGGAAGGCGTGGCGCAGGCCACCACGCGCACGGTCGTGATCTCCTCGCTGGCCGTGCTGCTGCTCGATTTCGTATTGACCGCGGTGATGTTTTCGACGCCGCGCTAGAAAGGCGGGAAAAGCCATGACGCGCAGGAATATCGAAACACTGGTCGGGTTATTCGTGCTGATCGGCTTCGTGGCGATCGGCTATCTGGCGCTGAAGGCGGCCAACCTGGCGGCAATGACGGTCGGCGAGACCTACCTGGTCACCGCCCGCTTCGACAACATCGGCGGGCTGAAGCCGCGCGCGCCGGTGAAAAGCGCCGGCGTGACCGTCGGCCGCGTCGCGTCGATCTCGCTCGACGGCAAGACCTTCCAGGGCCTGGTGACGATGGAACTGGAGAAGCGCTACGCCTTTCCCAGGGACACCTCGGCGTCGATCCTGACCGCCGGCCTGCTCGGCGACCAGTACGTGGGGCTGAATCCGGGCGGCGAAGACGAGAACCTGGCCGCCGGTGACACGATCAAGATGACGCAGTCGGCCGTGGTGCTGGAGAACCTGATCGGGCAGATGCTCTACAACCGCGCCGCCGAAAGCGGCGGCGAAGCGAAGAAGTGAGGCCTCGATGAGGCTGCTCGGCGCGTTGTGTCGTTTCGCCGCCGCGTTTGTTCTTGCGGGCGGACTGGCCGCTTGCGCATCGATCCCGCCGGGGGCGGGCACGACTCCGGTCGACCCCCTCGAGGTCTACAACCGGCACATGTTCGACTTCAACGACCGCGTCGACCGCGCGGTGCTCAAGCCGGTTGCGCAGGCCTACGAGGCGGTGCTGCCCAAGGACCTGCGCGTGTGCGTCAACAACGCCTTTCTCAATCTGCTCGAGCCGGTCAACGCCATTAACAATCTGCTGCAGGGCAAGCCGAGCGACGCGATGAGCGACGTGTCGCGGCTGTTCTGGAACAGCACCGCCGGCCTGCTCGGCTGCTTCGACCTCGCCGCCAAGGCGGGTGCGCCGCGCAACAACGAGGACTTCGGCCAGACGCTCGGCCGCTGGGGGGTTGTGCCGGGGCCGTACTTCGTGCTGCCGTTACTGGGGCCCAGCACGATCCGCGACACGTTCGGCCGGTTGTTCGACTTCCTCGGTACCGACCCCATCTGGTACATACAGGACATCCCCGTACGCAATTCGCTGGTCGGGGCGCGCCTCGTCGACACTCGCGCCAGCTTGCTGCCCGCAGAGAAGGTGCTGGAAGCGGCGGCGCTGGACAAGTACCAGTTCGTACGCGATGCGTACCTGCAGTTGCGGCGCAATCTCGTGTATGACGGAAACCCGCCGCGGCTGAAGGATCCGGACGAGGAGGAAGCAGACACCCCGCCGGCACCGGGCGGGGATGCGCCGAAGCCTGCGCCGGATCAACCGCCGCCGGCATCGCCGCGTTAGAGCCCCGGAACATCCGCCGGGCGGATCGCTGAATAGGAAATTGCAACGATGAGTTACAGAACCCTGGTTACATCACTCGCTCTTGCCGCGCTGATCGGTGCGGGACTGGCGCATGGGCAGGCGGTTCAGGCGCAGGGCACGGCCAATGCCGCCTTGAGCGCTCCGGACGCTCTGGTCAAGACGCTGTCGGAAGACGTCCTGGCCTCGATCCGCAAGGACCCGAGCCTGCAGTCGGGCGACATCGCGCGCCTTAACGCGCTGGTCGACGAGAAGGTCCTGCCGTACGTGAACTTCGAGAAGATGACCCGCCTCGCCGTCGGCCGCAGCTGGCGCGACGCGACGGCCGAACAGCGGCAGGCGCTGACGCGCGAGTTCCGCTCCTTGCTCGTGCGCACTTATGCCGGCGCCGTGTCGACGGCGAAGGACTACCAGGTGCAGATGAAGCCATTCCGCGCCGAGCCTGCCGAAACAGACGTCACGGTGCGCACGCAGGCAGTGCCGGCGCGCGGCGAGCCGATCCAGCTCGACTACCGGCTCGAGAAGACCAGCGCCGGCTGGAAGATCTACGACGTCAACGTGCTCGGCGTCTGGCTGGTCGAGAACTATCGCAACACCTTCGCCAGCGAAATCAACCGCGGCGGCATCGACGGGCTGATCAAGTCGCTGGTCGACCGCAACAAGGCGCTGGAAAGCAAGACCTCCTGAGCCGGCGACAGTCGCACCCCGCGATGAACATCGAAGCGGCCTCGATCACCAATGCCAATGCCGGCGAACTGCTGGCCGTGGGGCAAGCGGCGATCGCGCGCGGCGAGTTCGCCTTCGATCTGGGCTCGGTGACCGAGGTCGACACGGCGGCGATCGCACTGCTGCTCGAATGGCAGCGGCAGGCGATCGCACAAGGCGGCCGGCTGGCGTTGAGCAGCGTGCCGGCCGACATCGCCAGTTTGGCCAGGCTGTACGGCGTCGATGGCCTGCTTGACCTCGGTGAGCACGGGGCGACCTGAAGGCGCGGTCGTCGAAGCTTCTACAATTCGCCGGCCGCCGCACTGAAGCTCAGTTGGCGGCCTTTTCATTTCTGTATGACCGAAGTTGCTGCCATCGAAGTGACCGAGCTGGTCAAGCGCTACCCGCGCGTGACCGCGCTCGACGGCGTCAGCCTGCGCGTCGAACAGGGCGAGTTCTTCGGCCTGCTCGGCCCGAATGGCGCCGGCAAGACGACACTGATCTCGATCGTCGCCGGGCTGGCGCGGGCGAGCAGCGGCCGGGCGACGGTTTTGGGCCATGACGTCGTCGCCGACTATCGCGACGCGCGCAGCTGGATCGGCGTGGTGCCGCAGGAACTGGTGTTCGACCCGTTTTTCACCGTGCGCGAGACGCTGCGCTTCCAGTCCGGCTACTTCGGCCTGCGCAGAAACGACGACTGGATCGACGAAGTGATGGCCCACCTGGATCTCACCGCCAAGGCCGACGCCAACATGCGCACCCTGTCGGGCGGCATGAAGCGGCGCGTGCTGGTGGCGCAGGCGCTGGTGCACCGGCCGCCGGTGATCGTGCTCGACGAGCCGACCGCCGGGGTCGACGTCGAGTTGCGCCAGGGCCTGTGGGCGTTCATCCGGAGGCTGAACCGCGACGGCCACACGATCGTGCTCACCACGCACTACCTGGAAGAGGCGCAGCAGCTTTGCGGCCGCATCGGCATGCTCAAGGGAGGCCGGCTGATCGCGCTCGATCGCACGCAGGCGCTGCTGCAACGGCTCGCCGACGTGCAGGTGACGCTGCGCCTGCACGGCGAACTTCCGCCGGCGCTGCGCGTGCGGGCGATCGAACAGGGTGACGGCCGGGTGAAGCTGCGCGTGGCCAGCGCCGCCGACGTCGAGGGCGTGCTGGCGGCGTGCCGCGAGTCCGGTGCCGGGATCGACGAGGTCGAGGTCGGCCATGCCGATCTCGAGGACGTGTTCATGCAGCTGATGGCGAGCGATCGCGAGAGGGTGGCGGCGTGAGCGGCGCTCGTGTGACGACCGGGGAAGACAGAGACACCGGGTCCCCGCTTTCGCGGGGACGACTGCTTGCGCCGCTGCCTGCGGCGCAAGCAGCCGGTTTTCGCACGCTGCTCTTCAAGGAGGTGCTGCGCTTCTGGAAGGTGAGCTTCCAGACGGTGGCCGCGCCGGTGCTCACCGGCGTGCTGTACCTGCTGGTGTTCGGCCACGTGCTCGAGGATCGCGTCGAGGTGTTTCCGGGCGTGGGCTACACGGCCTTCCTGATCCCCGGACTGGTGATGATGTCGCTGCTGCAGAACGCCTTCGCCAATTCCTCGTCGTCGCTGATCCAGAGCAAGATCACCGGCAACCTGGTGTTCGTACTGCTGCCGCCGATCTCGAACCGCGAGTTCTTTCTCGCCTATGTGACGGCGGCGGTCGTGCGCGCCATCGTGGTTGGCATCGGCGTTTTCGCCGTCACCGTCTGGTTCGCGCCGCCGCCGTTCAGGGCGCCGCTGTGGATTGCCGTGTTCGCGCTGGCCGGCGCCGCGTTGCTGGGTGTGCTCGGGTTGATCGCCGGCATCGTGTCCGACAAGTTCGACCAGCTGGCGGCGTTCCAGAACTTCGTCATCATGCCGGCCACCTTCCTGTCCGGCGTCTTCTACTCGGTGCAAGGCCTGCCGCCGTTCTGGCAGGCGGTGTCGCACCTGAACCCGTTCTTCTATCTCATCGACGGCTTCCGCTACGGCTTCTTCGCCGTGTCGGACGCGTCGCCCTGGCTGAGCCTGGCGATCGTGCTGGTGGCGCTGGCCGCGGCCTCGGCATTCGCGCTGTCGATGCTTGCCCGCGGCTACAAGATCCGAACCTGATCCGGTGCAACCTCATGGAACCCTCCCCAGACGAAGTCCGCCGCTACATTGCCGAAGGCCTGGCCTGCGAGGAGCTGCATGTCGACGGCGACGGCCGTCACTTCGATGCACTGGTGGTGTCGAGTGAGTTCGAGGGCAAGTCGCGCGTGCAGCGGCACCAGCTGGTCTACGCCGCGCTTGGGCTACGCATGCGCGAGGAGGTGCACGCGCTGTCGATCAAGGCATTGACCCTGGCCGAATGGCAGGCGCTGCAGCAATGACCCGGGCATCGCTTCACGTCTTCTTCCGGATCGCTTCACACGCGGCTGGCATCAATCGCTCCGTCTGCCCGCATGTCGCGGGCGGCAACTCACGGAGCCGCCGATGCCTGATGCCCCACGCTTCTTCGACACCCGCCCGGTGCGGGCGATTCGCCTCCCTGCCAGCGACGACCTGCCGATGGACAAGCTGAGAATCACCGGCGGCGCTCCTCTGGCGGGCGAGGTCCGTGTGGCCGGCGCCAAGAACGCGGCGCTGCCGATCCTTGCCGCCACCCTGCTCACCAGCGACGAAGTCGTGCTCGAGAACGTCCCCCAGCTTGCCGACATCACGACGATGGGCAGGCTGCTGGCGGGCATGGGAGCGCGCCTGTCGCGTGAAGGCAGCCGGGTCGTCGCGCGGGCCGATGTCATCGGCGCGGCCGAGGCGCCGTACGAGCTGGTCAAGACGATGCGCGCGTCGATCCTGGTCCTCGGGCCGCTGCTGGCGCGCTTCGGCCAGGCGCGGGTCAGCCTGCCGGGTGGTTGTGCCATTGGCGCGCGGCCGGTCGACCAGCACATCAAGGGGCTGCGTGCGCTCGGCGCGCGGCTTCAGATCGAGCACGGCTATATCGTCGCCGAGGCGTCGCGACTGAAGGGCACACGCATCGTGACCGACATGGTCACCGTGACCGGCACAGAGAACCTCATGATGGCCGCGGCGCTGGCCGACGGCGAAACGGTGATCGAGAACGCCGCGCGCGAGCCGGAGGTGGTCGACCTGGCGCGCTGCCTGAACTCGATGGGCGCGCGCATCCGCGGCGCCGGCACCGACCGCATCGTGATCGACGGCGTCGAGGGGCTGCACGGGGCGCAGCACCGCGTGCTGCCCGACCGGATCGAGACAGGCACCTTCCTCGTAGCCGCGGCGGTCTGCGGCGGCGACGTGCGGCTGACGGGCGCCGCTCCCGACACGCTCGACGCGGTGCTCGACAAGTTGCGCGAGGCAGGCAGCCAGCTCGACGTCGGCGAGGACTGGATTCGCGTGCGTGCCCGCGGGCGGCCGCAGCCGGTCAGCCTGCGCACTGCGCCGCACCCGGGCTTCCCGACCGACATGCAGGCGCAGTTCATGGCGCTGGACTGCGTGGCCGACGGCGTCGGCCGCATCACCGAGACGATCTTCGAGAACCGCTTCATGCACGTGCTCGAGCTGCAGCGGCTCGGCGCGCAGATCGACATCGAAGGCAACACGGCGATTGTGCGCGGCGTGCCGAAGCTCTCCGGCGCGCGCGTGATGGCCACCGATCTGCGCGCCTCGGCGAGCCTGGTGATCGCGGGCCTGGTGGCCGAGGGCGAGACAATCGTCGATCGCATTTACCATCTCGATCGCGGCTACGACCGGATGGAGAGCCGACTGGCCGCGCTGGGCGCGAAGATCGAACGACTGAAATGATCACGCTTGCACTTTCCAAGGGACGGATCTTCGACGAGACGGTGCCGCTGCTCACGCGCGCCGGCATCGCGCCGCTCGAGGATCCGGAGACCTCGCGCAAGCTGATCATCGGCACGACCGAACCGAGCCTGCGCATCGTGGTCGTGCGCAGCACCGACGTGCCAACCTACGTGCAGTACGGCGCCGCCGACCTCGGCGTGGCCGGCAAGGACGTGCTGATCGAGCATGGCGGCAATGGCCTGTATCAGCCGCTCGACCTCGGCATCGCCCGCTGCCGGCTGTGTGTGGCGGTGCCGGCCGGTTTCGACTACCCGGCCGCGGTGCGGCGCGGCGCGCGGCTGCGTGTGGCGACCAAGTACCTGACGGCCAGCCGCGAGCACTTTGCGGCGAAGGGCGTGCACGTCGACCTGATCAAGCTGTATGGCTCGATGGAGCTCGCGCCGCTGGCGGGGCTGGCCGACGCGATCGTCGACCTGGTGTCCAGCGGTGGCACGCTGCGCGCCAACAACCTGGTGGAGGTCGAGGAGATCGCGGCGATCAGCTCTCGGCTGATCGTCAACCAGGCGGCGCTGAAGACCAAGCGCGAGGAATTGATGCCGCTCGTCGATCGGCTGGAAGCGGCGGTGGGGCGATGAAAGTGAAAGTGCTGTCGACGCGCGATGCCGGCTTCGATGCCGCATTCGCGCAGCTGGTGGCCATCGATACCGCTGCCGACCGGCGCATCGATGCAGCCGCGTCAGCGATCGTCGACGACGTGCGCAGCCGCGGCGACGCGGCGCTGCTCGATTACACCAACCGCTTCGACCGGATGAACGCGCCGACGGTGGCGGCGCTGGAGATCGCTGCCGGCGAGATGCGTGCGGCGCTGGAGTCGCTGCCCATCGAGGATCGGGCGGCGCTTGAGGCGGCGGCGCGGCGCATCCAGGCATTTCACGAGAAGCAGCGCGGCGAGAGCTGGTCGGTCACCGAGGACGACGGCACCGAACTCGGCCAGCGCGTCACGCCGCTGGACAGCGTCGGCGTCTACGTTCCGGGCGGGCTGGCGGCCTATCCCTCGTCGGTGCTGATGAACGTGATCCCGGCCCAGGTGGCCGGCGTGCGCGAGATCGTGATGGTCTCGCCCACTCCCGACGGCGCGCGCAATCCGCTGGTGCTGGCGGCCGCTGCGCTGGCCGGGGTGACGCGCGCCTTTGCCATCGGCGGCGCGCAGGCGGTGGCGGCACTCGCCTACGGCACCGAGACAGTGCCCGCCGTCGACAAGATCGTCGGCCCCGGCAACGCCTACGTCGCGGCTGCAAAGCGGCACGTGTTCGGCACGGTCGGCATCGACATGATCGCCGGCCCGAGCGAGATCCTGGTGATCTGCGACGGCAGGACCGACCCGGACTGGATCGCGATGGACCTGTTCTCGCAGGCCGAGCACGACGAACTGGCGCAGGCGATCCTGCTCACCCCCGACGCGGCGTTCATCGAGCGCGTGCAGGCGTCGATGGCGCGGCTGCTGCCGACGATGCCGCGGCGCGCGATCATCGGGAAGAGCCTCGCCGACCGCGGTGCGCTGATCCTGACCCGCGATCTCGAAGACGCCTGCGCGGTGGCCAACCGCATCGCGCCTGAACACCTCGAGATCTCCACCGATGAGCCGCAACGGTGGGCGGCGCTGATCCGCCACGCCGGCGCGATCTTCCTCGGTCGCCATTCGAGCGAGTCGCTCGGCGACTACTGCGCCGGCCCGAATCACGTGCTGCCGACCGCGCGCACGGCGCGCTTCTCGTCGCCGCTCGGCGTCTACGATTTCCAGAAACGCACCAGCCTGATCCGCGTTTCGCCCCGGGGAGCGCGCACGCTCGGCGAGGTCGCGGCGCGACTCGCCGACGGCGAGCGGCTGCCGGCGCACGCCGCGAGCGCGCGCTACCGGATCGAAAGATGAACGGACCCGCTCGCCCGGGGCTGGATCTGTCGGTCATCCGCGACGACGTGCGTGCGATCAGCGCCTATGCGGTGCCCGATTCGACCGGGCTCACCAAGCTCGACGCGATGGAAAACCCCTTCGTGCTGCCGCCGGAGGTGGCGCGCGAACTGGGCGAGCGGCTGGCGCAGGTGCCGCTGAACCGCTACCCGCCGGCCGATCCGCGCGCCTTCAGGGAAAAGCTGGCGCGCTCGATCGACCTGCCGGCGGGCATGGCGCTGCTGCTCGGCAACGGTTCGGACGAACTGATCCACCTGGTGATCCAGTCGTGCGCCAAGCCCGGTGCGACGGTGCTTTCGCCTTGGCCGAGCTTCGAGATGTACGACCTGTCGAGCCGCTTCGACGATTGCCGTTTCGTCGGCGTGCCGCTGGCGGAAGACTTCTCGCTGAATCGAGACGCGCTGCTGGCGGCGATCGCCCGCCACCTTCCAGCGGTGATCTTCATCAGTTGGCCGAACAATCCGACCGGCAACCTGTTCGACCGCGCCACGGTGGAGGCACTGCTCGATGCCGCGCCGGGACTGGTGGTGCTCGACGAGGCCTACCTGCCCTTCGCGCAGGACACCTGGCTGCCGCAGCTCGCGCGCTGGCCGAACCTGCTCGTGCTGCGCACGTTCTCCAAGATGGGCCTTGCCGGCATCCGGCTCGGCTACCTGTGCGGCGACCCGGTGTGGATCGCC
>Ga0209254_10004610_pt1 | contig 12639 bp, 6 predicted proteins | sample FrelakmetDIP11DI_FD_187148 | JGI IMG/M metagenome (GOLD analysis project Ga0209254, IMG submission 187148) | Freshwater lake sediment microbial communities from the University of Notre Dame, USA, for methane emissions studies - DIP11 DI (SPAdes)... | ecosystem: Environmental > Aquatic >...
GGACGGCGTGGACATTCAGCACCAGCACCGGCTGTCCGGCCAACGTAATGGTCGCGGTCTGCGCGCCGTGTTTCCAGGCCGGGTCGGGGATCTCCCCCACGTCACGCAGGGGGTAGCGGCTGAACAGACCCAGCCCGCTCGTGCCCTCCTCCGGCAGCAGCGTGTAGTAGGGATAATCCTTTTCCAACCGGGTCATCAGGTCTTGAGCCAGGCGCGGGTTCAGCTCCTGCAGGCAGATCAGGTCAGGCGACTCGGCCCGGATCAGCGGCTCCAGCGCCGATCCGTCGTCGGTAACGTACAGGACGTTGGCAGTCATCACCCTCAGCCGGGTGCCGCCCTCAGCCTGACCGGCGCCGATCTGCGGCAGAAAGAGCCCGCCATAGAACGCCACCAGAATGATGAGCGGTACCGTCGCCCCAACCACGGCCGGCCGGCGGCGGCTGAACAGCGCCAGCGGCCACGCGGCGGCCGATGGCAGGAGCAGATACAGGCTCAGCGTGTTGGCCAACGCCAGCCACCACCACCGATCGCCGGACGCCAGCCGCAGGACCTGCCACAGGATGACGGCGGCGGCGTAGGCAATGCAGATGATCGAGAGCAGCGAACCGATCCGTCGCATGGGCTCGAAGCCCGGCCTGGCGTAGGCTACTTGCGCCTTCGCCGGGCCGTTGCGGGCTATACGTTCCTCACCTCCAGTGTGGTCGGGCACCCCTCCAGCATGATCTATCCTCGTTTGCCGAGCAGGATCTGCATTCTGCAGTATCCTTATTCTACCATATACCGCGGAAAAACAAAACGCCTGTAACGGCGTCAGAGTCCTACCAGGAAACTGGTAGAGACACTACGGCAGTTCGGACACGATCACCCTGTAAATGCCCGGCATCCTGATCTGCCGGTCGAGCGGGAGCCCGTGCACAGGAGGTATATGCGAGTTGCGTTCACCTCCATTTGTGGTACAATCCCTGTACCACAAAGGGAGGAAACATAACCGTGGAAAAACCCGTAATAATCGTGTCGGGCCTGCCCCGCTCCGGCACCAGCATGATGATGAACATGCTCCAGGCTGGCGGCCTGCCCATCCTCACCGACAACATCCGTACCGCCGACGAGGACAACCCCAAGGGTTACTACGAATTCGAACAGGTCAAACAGATCGAACAGGACCCCACCTGGCTGGAGCATGCCCAGGGCCACGTCGTCAAAATGATCTCCGCCCTCCTCAAGCACCTGCCGGCCGACTATCACTACAAAATCATCTTCATGCGCCGCAAAGTCGAAGAAGTCCTCGCCTCCCAGCGCCAGATGCTCATCCGCCGCAACGAGCCCACCGACACCGTCGCCGACGACAAAATGGCCGACCTCTACCGCCGCCACCTCCAGCAGGTCGAAGCCTGGCTGGCCAAACAACCCAACATCGACGTCCTCTACGTCACCTACCACCAGGTCGTCGCCAACCCCCGCGAGCACGCCGAGCAGATCAACGCCTTCCTCGGCTGCATCCTCGACGTCGACGCCATGGCCGCCTCTGTCGACCAAATGCTCTACCGTCAGCGCGCATAGCCACGGAAATTAAGCCCGGCGCCGGCATAACTTGTGCTGGCGCCGGGCTTTGTTTCGCCCCCATCGATCATTCTCTCTCGAACAGAGCGCCCCTCAGAAAAGCACGGCGGGTTCATGCCTGCGACTTTCGGGCTGGTGGCGCCCACTCAAGCAGACACCAGCCGCCTGACGCTGATTACGCCAACAGTCATGACAGCAGACAGCACATAGGCCCCTGTAAACATCAGCACCCATTGGCTGCCCAAGAAACTTGCCTGGTAGGGGAACAGGGCCGGCAAAAAGACCGAACACCACACCAGGCCCAAAGCGGGCGCCATCGACAGCGCATACAGCGCCACTAGCCTGACCACCCGTTGCCACCTCTGCCCCCGTCTCTCTGCAACAGAAGGTGCCACAGGCCGGCGAGCCGGGTCCCGCATCAACACCAACGACAACAGATCAGGGACGATCGCCCCCACCACCAGCCCCAGGACAAGGGGCTGCCACAGGTGATTGATCACATAGTCAAACGAGTAGCCGCCCAGCATGATCGGAAGCCCGGAAAACAAACACAACCCCCCACCGAACAGCAGATTCAACAGCGGGACCAGCAGCATCACCCACATGACCAGCACCCCGATCACCCGGCCTGCAGTGAGGACCTGGCGTCCTGTTCTCGGGTCGGCAGAACCTGTAACCGTTTTCTCCTCCGCAGTGCAATCGCCAGGCGGATGCAGGGAGAACTTGCCCGGCTTTTCGCCGGGCTCGACGGTGGCGCCACCTTCGGCTTCCTGGATCAGATCCTGGCCCTCCAGCCAATCATACAGATCCTGCCCCTGTGCAGAAACGCAGATCACCGTCTGCAGGTCGGCTCTCTCATCTTTAAGGATGCCAACCATCTCCCGGATCAGGTCGGCCCCCACGTCCCGCTGCAGGAAAGAGACCAGATCGGCGCCCTGTTCATAGCCCTCGTACACCTCCTCTGCCTCGGCGCTGTACGATTCGTCCATGATGTGGGTGGTCGTAAAGGGACGAGAGGCGACGACGGACGGCTCCCGGTACTGGACAAAATCATGTTTCCGGGCCACCCAACTGGTGGAAAGAACATTCGCCAGCCCTTCTTCCATATAAAGAGGCACATCGCCTTTCACATAGTCGTGGGCTATCTCGTGACTCAATGCAAGCGACGGCCTGCAGCCCAACTGCTGCAGATAGACAGTAATCTTTCCGGGATAGGTGTCGACATAGGTCGCCATGATCCACGCGCCAGGCGGAGCCTGGTACTTTAGCAGCAGATCGAACTCCGTCTTGGTCGGGCCTGTGCCGGCTTCCTCGACCAGCACAGGGAACATCTCGTTCGCAAAAAAGGTCACATCTTCCACCATCTCTTCGGCGCCGGCTGGGTAGCGGACCATGAAAGTATAGTCCTGCCCTCCGGCCGGTACTGCCAGCTCGACGGTGTGGATCTGTGAAGTATCAAAACCTCCTTGAGGCTCATAAGCAAGGACAATGTCATCGCGGAACCTGTCGAGCTCGAAAGAGACGCGGAATCGGTCTTCTGTCTGGACCGCAGATTGCGGCGTCGGATACGTATAGTCCTTGTCTACCTGCACGCCGCTGGTCGGAATATCGTAGGTGAGCATTGTCCGTTCGTTGGCTTCTCGAACAGGGTAGCTCAGATTCCCCGCCGTCCTCAGGGTACTCCACTCATTGAACTCGTAACTGACGGTAAACGTGTAGCCTTTTGACGTCGAGCGTAACGGGACCTGCAGCCACTGAAAACGGCCCGAATCGGACACCTCTTGATCGCCCAGGGCGGTCTCGAGAACCCCTTCCCTGTCCCTGGCCTCCAACCGGATGAAATGGGTGGAAGGCGCAATGACATCCAGCGTATCGGTGAGCCAGTCTTGCAGCAGAGTATAATGCCCTGTAACGGTAGTATAGTCTTCGCCGAGGTGCGGCACGACCGTGATCTCGGCCTGGATCGGCCTTGCAGACGCTGCACCGTCCCCGATGAAGGGCAGCGCATCCCGGTGATTCCAGGCCAGCACGCCGATCATGATCAGCACAGCGGCTATCATCACCAGCCAGGTCGTGGGCTGCACGCGCCTCATGTTCATCCTATACTCCTGATAGGGTCAGGCCCAGGCCGGCACAGGACAGGGCGGCCCGGATGGGGTGCAACGGCAGGACGGCCGGTTGCGTCCATCCTCTGCTTCTGCCTCCGGTTGGAGGATATTGTAGCACAAAACAGTGTGCGAGGCAAGGTCGCCGAGGCGGGCCTAGGGCAACGAGTTTGGATCTGGTTGAGCCGGATCCAGAGGTAATCGCCGAAAAACCTAACGTGCCTGGCAGAGTCGTGGACGGCTACGAAACGCGCTACTGCTCGCCCGCTTGAGCTGCTGGCCTCCAACACGCTCGCTCATTCCAGATGCCCACCTCGCCTGCCGCCGGAACCTGCCGTGCGACGATCATGGCCGCTACCAGATCGCCCCCCGCCCCCAGGCTGTTCACCAAGATCACGAGCACGACGAACTGCCGCCAGAAGAAACTCATGTCATAAGGATAGACCGCCAGCAGGAAAAGCGCGGGCATCAGCGTCAAGCCCACCAGTGGCGATAGGCGCATCACGAGCCACCGGGAGCGCTTCATAAAGCCCTCATAGCAGACGCCGAGCTGGAATCTGTAGGGCCAGATCAGGACAATCGACCGATCCGATCGACCCCAGCCGGGATGCCCTATCAAATGCAAGAGTTCGTGGGCCAAGACGCATACGATGACAACCGGAAAGACGATCCACCACGGGATCGTCTCGGCCATGCCCGTTTCAACGCGAGGGAGCAGCCATGACTCAGCGCTCAGGAGCGCAAACGGAATAATCGGGAGGCCCAATCCGACCAGGATAGAAATCCCCAACCCCAGCGCCGGTTTGGGCTGCCGGATAGAGGTCAGATCGGCCGGGACGGGCTGGAAATGGTTCACGGACGGGCGGGGATTGATCCGTATTCTCATCCAGAATTAGTCCAAAAGACGGTCCATAGTTAGTAGAAAATAGACCCTAAGGGTTTTCCCAAACCCTTAGGGTCTGTCCCGGCCACCGGTTGGCTGATTTGTCTACCCGCCGAACTGCGCGATCAGCCGCTTCGCCTCCAGCTGCACCAGCTCCGGGAACAGAGCCCGGTACACCTGGCAATAGTCGCTGTGCAGCACACTCTCGCGCAGCAGCGGGCATCCCCCACTGCACGCCGTACGCCACGTGCACGCCCCGCATTCGGGATCGTCGTCCGCTGCCTTGAACAGCTCCTCCCCCCGTCGCCGGACCGCCCACAGCGGATCCGCATCGGCCAACGTTGTGCACGGCTCTTCCATCAACATCTGGCACGCCGATACCTGCCCGGCCGTGCCCACCACCAGGTAATCCCGCCCTGCGGAGCATGTGTGGCGGTGGGGAATGTCCAGCCGGGTGCGATCCAGGATTCCCGTCAGCGGCAGCGGATAGGTCGGATGGGCTTGAATAAGGGCCCAAATGCCCTGCATCGCCTCCAGTAGTTGAGCCGGGCTGGGGCTCAACGGGCCCCGCGCCTCCTGCCCTCTGCCCGGGGCGCATTCCCGGTAAAAGTTCACATTGAACGGCAGACCCCGTTCCAGCGCCAAGGCCACCGCCTCGCCGGCGCCGTCAAGGTTGAGCGACGTCACCGTAATCGAGATATTGGGCCTCAGGCCTCGTTCCATCGCCCGTTCCAGCGTGCCGGTCACGGCCGCATACGTGCTCCCCCCATCGGGCCTTGCCCGCAGCCGGTCATGAGTTCCCGGTCCCCCGTCCAGGGACACCATCAGCCGCATCCCCGCCCGGCTCATGAAATCGAGCATGGCATCGGTCACCCCCACCCCATTGGTCAGGAGGACCTCCTCCAATCTCACCTTGGCGCCGGCTGTCCTCTCGACCGCATACACATGCAGCGCCTCGATCAGCGAAAAGTTCAGCGTGGGCTCGCCCCCCGCATACTTGAGCTTGAGCGCGCCATATCCGTGGCCGTCGGCCGTCTCCACCAGCCGGTCCACCGTCTGGCGCCCCACCTCCCACGTCATCGCCTTCGCCTGCTTGTGCACGTAGCAATAGGGGCATCTCAAATTGCAGGCTTTGGTGACGTGAAGCCAGGCAGATAGCATCGACGATCCGGCGGCCGTCGCTTGTAGGGGCGGGGTAACCTGTGCCGCATGCGACCGAAGGGAGTGGCGGCCACCGCCCTGAAGTGGGCGTAACAGCCCAATCTGAACCAGTTCTCGCGTCGCCTCCAGGGCCGTGTCCATCGGCATCCCCGCCAGGCGGTCAACAGCCCCTCGGAATGTGACCGGCGAATCAAACGCAGCCAGAACCCGGCCGGCCTCCGCATTCAAGGCAGACACTCCAACCGGCCCGGCAGGATTGAAACACGCCTGCCATCCATCGCCCACCGGCATCGATACCACCTGCTGTTCCCTGATCCACCGGCCGGCCCCGCCCGTCCCCGCCCGTCCCTGCGCCACGCCGGCGGCGCACGCGCAGTCGCAATCCCACGTAGGGGCGGCGTCTCCCGGCCCTTGCCCGGTCAAGGCAATAGATCCGTCAGAAGCGCAGGCGCAATCACAATCCCACGTAGGGGCGAGGTCTCCCAGCCCTTGTCCAGCCAGGATAACGGCTCCGTCAGAAGCGCAGGCGCAATCGCAATCCAGGACCACAGACGCCGAGCTTGCCCGGGCTACTATCGGCCGTAGGGGCGAGGTCCCCTCGCCCGGGTCACAGGCGCAGTCGCAGTCATACTGCCCCAACCCCAGATCGGGCATGGGCGGATATAGCACCAACCGTTTCTTAGCCGCACCGAACCTCATGTCATCCCCTATTGGCTAGACTAGCGTTATTCTACCATTTTTACTGGTCTTAGCCAATCCTCTTGGGGGTGTATCTAGAGGATTAGAATGCTACCCTATGGTACTAGACCCACCCGCTTCCAATCAGCCTCTCTCCCTCCCTCCCCTTCTCTTACTCCTGCCTACACCCACAGCTCTGGCGGCCCAAACATCCGGTTTAGAAACTCCTGGTAGCGAGTCGGCTTTTTCAGACCCTGCCCGTCGGCCGCTTTCTTGGCATACCTGTGCAGCATCCTGATGCTCAGGTTGTCGTGTAGGATCCGCTTGTGCAGACCCTCTGCGGCTCGAGTTATATCGAAATACTGATCCGCCACCAGCTCGTCGTACGCCAACGACAGGCTGATATACCTCGCCGCAGCTTGCAGAGCCGATTCGCGCTCATGTTTGTCCGGGGCAGCCAGTGCCTGATCCAGGGCCAGGTAAGCTCTGAGCATCTCCGCCTTGCCCAACGTGCTCCAATAGGGCAGCGTGGCTTCGCTCTTCTGTTCATCCTGCGCCATGGGAGGTACAGGCCCCTTGGCAGGAAAGAGATACTCCTCCGGCAGTAACTGGGTCGCCTTCTGGAGAGCTTCGGGCACCGCCTCTGCCTGGCCGGTGTAATACAAAAGCCAGCCCAGGTTGGTCCAGGCCAGCGCCTGCTGGTCCACCAGGCCGATGGCGCCGGCCAGGGTCGAGGCCCTCTCCAGATCCTTGCGGCTTTTGTCGGCCAAGTCCTTCGTCTCTTTTGTCCTGCCCTGCTGGAAACGTGCGCGCGCCATCTCCCGGTAAACACATCCCCGCTCGAGCAGTGCCTCTACCCGATCGGCAGGGCTGTTGCGCAGCAGGTTCGCGGCTTGGGTCGCCTCTTTCAACATCTCGTCAAAGGTTCCTGGCTCCCGCTGCCGCTCCACCTCGGTGAGCGAGTCCCACAGGTAACGGTGTGCTTTCGCCCGGGTGATATAGATCAAGCCCTGCGTTCGAAAAGTGGGCAATTCCGCGGCTGCCTCTAAGGCTCGGTCCGTATAGCTCAGTGCGGTCCGGTGATGATCGTCATACAGCTCCACCAGCGCCCGGACGTTCAGGGTAAGGGCCAGCATATACCCCTGGCCGCTGCGCTGCGCCAGACGTTCGCCTTCCTCGGCGAGCAGGCGGGCGTGAGGAGATTGCCCCGTCAACGCCATTGCGTAGGCCAGGTTGGTCAGCGTCAGCACCAGGCCGGCCATCTCCAGGCGTCGCTGTAGCATGGCCGATCCCTGGTAGTGCTCTACTGCTTCGAGATAGCGGCCTTGCTGCCGGTCCAGGTATCCCCGGTAGTTGAGAGCCAGACCCTTCAAAACCCTCGCCTGCCAGCGGCGGCCACTGAGTACCTCGTTGTCCGGCGGCGTTTGTAGGATTTCGTCCGCTTTCTCCTCGACGACTGTCAGCAGCGGCCTGGCTTCTAGCCAATCTTTGCCGCGTGCCCGCTTGATCTTGGCCACGGCCCGATAGAGCTGCGCATGGGTCCAGGCCAGTCCCAGCGTTCCCGATTCCTTGCCCCACCTCCTGCGAACCTCGTCAAAAATGCTCAGGGCTTCATCAGGATCGCCTCGCAAGAAAAGCGCCCGCATCCCCCACCGCACGGCCGTGTCTACTTCTGCTTCCAGCGGGACAAAGCCGGCAAAAACGTCACTTGCCTTCAACAGGCCTATGGTGCGCAGGAATTCGGTGCGCAGCAGCATATCCATCTCCGTGTCCCGTGCTCCAAGCGCCTCCTCGGCCAGCCAGAAATACATCGCAAACCCCATCGGTGGGCTGTGGCGCAGGCGATAGTGCATCTCTTCTGCATATGCGTGCCGCAGGCGGGCGTGGAGCGGCACCGCCATAGGCACGAGCTGCTCGATCCGCCGCTTCAGGTCGCGCGTCAGGTTCCGGTAGTATTCTAGAATAGAAGTATAGACACTCCCCTTTTCCTCGTCGCTGTACTTTAGGAGGATGTGCTTCTCCAGCAGGGCGTACATTTCGTCGTGGAGGAAAACGCGGCGGTCGCCGGGTCTAACTTTGACCAGCGCCAGTTGGGTCACCTGATCCAGGTATCCGGTCGCCGTGTACACATCCCACGCCCCGCCGGCGGTCTTGAGATCCATGACCCGCGCCAACAGCTCGGGTGTAGCGCCCTTGCGCAGCCAGGCCAAAGCCCGGATCGTATCGCCGATCGGGGTGGGGCTCTCCTGAATGCGGACCACCAGCGCTTGCTCCATCTCCCGCTGCCACGCCTCCAGACTGCGCTGTTGCAGTTCCCCAAGCGTATGGCCAAAGGCCGGCGGAAGCATCCAGCCATGCCCCACCATGTCCGACACCAGCGCCAACAAGATCGGCCTTCCCCCGGTCAATAGATGAACGACGCCGCTTCGCTCCTCGCTAAAGGCCCACAGCCGCGCGGCAGCGTCCGCGTCGCCTCGGTTCCCCTCTGCTTGCGCAACTGTCCTGAGGTAATCCCTGGTCTCCTCCTCCGAAAGAGCTCCCAACACGGTATGTTGGAGCAGAAGGTAGGGGTTCTGTTCGCGTGCGGATTCCAACCGTTGTTTGAGCCGGCCCGGACGCCCGGCCAGGAGTATGACAATGTTCCCACGAAGCGCGGCAAAAAAGTACTTCAGCAGCCACTCGCCGGCGCTCGGGATCGGCATGTCCCCATCCAGCTCCTCCTGAAAAGGATCGCGCTCGTGCTCCAACACCTCTAGCGTGTCAAAGGCAAGGACGACTCCGTCTTCTGTCAGCGCCTTGAATTCGTCGTGAAAGATCGCGCCAAGCCTCTTGGTCTGTTCGCTGGCCGTATCCATATCGCCTGCCGCCCGCGCCTTTTCCAAGTTTGACAGGATCTCTTGGCTTTGCCCAAAGGACCATTCACCCAGCACCTGCACGATCCTCCGGATCAACCCCTCGGCTGTATGGACATCCACGTGATACAGGTCAATGACCTCCTTGGCCACGCGGCATCCGGCCAGCCTGTCGGCTTCGCCTCCCCGTTGGCTCTGTTCCAGGATGGCTCCCAGCAGCGCCGTCTTGCCAATGCCGCCCTCTCCTTCGAAATATACCAGGTGGACTCCTCCGCGGCCCATATACCACTCTGTCTCTTTGAGCAGATCTTGGCGCCCGATCAGGGGGATACGACGTGCACCGCTAAACTCCATGAGATTCATTCTTGCCTCCCTTGTGCCTGCCATGCCCCAGGGGCGCAAGGCAGACCGCTAGGAATCCGAGCAGCTTCCTCCAGCTTGGCGTACAGATCGGCGTCCCGTGCCTTTAACAAATCCATCGCCGCGCGGCGGACGCTGTCAACCAGAACCATACGTCCAGGATAATCCAATGCCGATTGGCTCAGCCAATACTTCCGCAGCAGGTTGAGAACACCGCTGGCGTGAGCGGGGTGCTCCATTGCCGCGGGCCTGTGCCTGCTATAGATCTCCATCATCTTCCGGATTGCAGCGTGCTCGAGCACGTCCAGCAGGCACACGGCTTCCAGGTAATTGCGGACGCGCTCCCGCTCGTCCACCGGCACACGCGAAAACGAGTGCTCCAATAGCGCCTCGAAAGCCTCCTCCCTTCCCCGCGTAACCAGCAGATAGTTGAGGAGAGGAAGGCCGCCGCTCGACTCCTGCACTGCCGCAGCCTTGAGCTGTTGTGTGGCCAGCCCGGCCCTGTCCAGTTGCTGAAGCTGTTTGCGCGTCTGTGCAACCTCGAACGGAGTGACTAGCCACCGTTCCCCTGCCTGGAAGGCAGGAGTGCGCCAGCAGACCTGAGAGGGATGCACCAAAGCCATGACCACCAGGCAGTGGCGCTGCGCCGCGTACGGCCGCAGGACGGCGTCCTCCAGGAATCTCAGCTTCTCGTCCATTTGGGGAGGAACCGCGTCGAGCAGAAGGATCGCGCCCTCGCTTCCAAGCCGCTGCCGCACCCTCTCCTCCATCACCTCCACATACCGCTCTGCCGATGAGAATCCACTTCGTTCTTCTAGATCCAGGTATGCGGCCAGGGGCGACACCTGCACATCGTCCGTCGCCAGGTGCCGCAGCAGCCATGTCTTGCCGACGCCTCGCTCGCCGGTAAGGAACAGCACCCGATCCGCCGGCGCGACGTCCGCGTCCCATCGATGTGCCTTCCAGGTATCCACCTTTGACAGCAGCCAGTCATACACCCCATCTCGAGCTACGAAAAGCGATTTCTGATAGTCGGCCGCAATAGCAGTACTGGTCGTCATTTCTTGCCCGGCACAAGTCCTCTCGAGGGGGTCGACACGATTTCCAGGAACTCGTCTGCCGTCAGCGGCTGTGGCTGGGCGATCCGGCGGATTAACCTGTTGCCAAGCCTGATCAAACAGGCCGGACTACCGTTCGCACCTTCGACCAGCGCCTTTTCAGGCCAGGCCAGCTTCTCGACCCACCCCTCCAATGCCGGCCGGCCGGCCGGCACCACCAGCCCGGCTCGCTGTAGGCGATGGCGGAGCAGTCTGTTCAATGACCTCTCATCCCACGTGATCGATACGGGCGTGATGGGACAGTCATCCGGTTCGGCCGGCACAAACACCTTGGGCACCACGTGGCGCGGAGCCAAAGAAGGCAGCCACCGGTCTAGCAGCGACTCCAGTACCATGCTGGTCACATTCCTGTCCGAGCTTGAGACGTCCACCAACAGGAAGGTGTGCTCCGTGCCATACGGGTGGAAGCGAGGAATATCCCAGTTCATCTCCCCACCCCACATCTCACGCGAGCGCGCGACAACGGTGAGCGCCTCCTGCAAGAGCTGCCCATCGGGATCGTCGGGGGACAGACCCGCCACCTGTAGCTGCCGCAATAGAGGAGCCAACCCGCCTGCCGAGTTGAGCAGGAGCTCAGACAAGCTCCGCTGCTCGGCGTCGATCAGGCCCAACAGCCCATAGGGATCGCGAGCCAGGGCGCGGCACAGCGCGGCAGCGATCGCCGCTCGCAGGGTTTGCCCAAGCTCCTGGGCAGAAGCGCAGGAAAACAAGGGCACAAAAACCGGGAACACTCTCTCCACAGCAGAGCCGATCAAGCCGCTCTCGTAGCGGATCATCCAGATTAGCGCGCTCCGGCCACAAGCAGGAGGAGCGATCAGGATGCTGGGCTGCGGCGCAGTCACCTCTTCCCACACCGGCGACAAACGGTAGAACAGGTCTGGGAGCCTGGGATCCTGCTCGGCCTTTTCCGGGCCGAAAGGATTGAAATCCAGGCCCAACCGCTGCACCCCCTGCTGCACAATCAGCGACTCGCCCCGCTCCTTGGCCCACAGAGCTGCTATCCTTCCCCTGTCGTTGGGCATAGGACGTGCCCCCAGCTCCCACTCTCTCATCCATTGCCCGATCTGCTCGTCCCGCTCGCCCCAGCGGAGCAGCAGATAACGCCCGCCTGCGCCGCCATGCCGGTACAGGACATGTTGCAGTGAGCCAGGATCGGGACGGGCCAGCTCTAGCCAATCCACAACCGGTCCGGCCACCTCCAGGCCGACTGCTCGGAACCCCTCCAGGATGTCACACAAGGCTTCCCGCGAGGCAGGAGGTGTCGGTTTCTGCAGATGCTCGATGAGCGGTTGGATGGCAAGAAAGGTCCTTTCATTCGTCGCCTGGTACCACTCCCAGGCCAGATCCTCCATCTGCGTTTGGGCCTCGTCGAACTGCCTCGCCCGCAGACAGCGGCCAAGCTGTTGGCGCAGATGGTGCAGCCACTCCGGACGGAACGCATTGCGCAGCTCCCGCAGAATATCGCTATTGGCTTGAAACTCTGTCTTCAGCGACATATAGGTTCGAAATGCGCGCTCGGATGGCGTTATGTCACGTAGAGTGTCGATCCGTTCTCGCTGTATCTTGAGCCGCTCCGCCTCCTTCTCCCGCTTCTCGTCTCGCTGCCGCTGCAGGCTCTTATAGACCTCCCATACCCCCACCAGCCCTGCCACAGCCGTGAACATCCACTGCAAGGGGCCTGCGGTAAACAACACCTCCAGAAAACCCTGCCAACGCGATGATCGCTCCGACTCGGGCTGGATGACCGGCGCTGGCTGGCTCTTGAGGCCGGTGTCCAGGAATACACTGGCTCCCTTTTCGTCCACGGCCTCCACACGCACCTCCAGCGGCACCGGGTCCAGGTTGGCAGAAGGCGCGCGGCGGACATTGATCTGCGCGGGCGTAGCCGCACTCTCAGTCAGGGCCAGGTTCAGGGGAATGAC
>Ga0209254_10004612_pt1 | contig 12636 bp, 9 predicted proteins | sample FrelakmetDIP11DI_FD_187148 | JGI IMG/M metagenome (GOLD analysis project Ga0209254, IMG submission 187148) | Freshwater lake sediment microbial communities from the University of Notre Dame, USA, for methane emissions studies - DIP11 DI (SPAdes)... | ecosystem: Environmental > Aquatic >...
GCTCTTGAGGTACGAGCCGTAGATCATGATGGCGCCCATCCCCAGGCTGAGGCTGAAGAAGGCCTGGCCCATGGCGCTCAGGATGGCCTCCCCCGCGTGGTCGCCGAGCTTGCCAAAATCCGGGGCGAACAGATAGCGGGCCGCCGCCACCAGATCCCCGGTCTGGGAGGCGTAGCCCACCATCACCAGGAGCAGGAGGAAGAGCGCGGGCATCATCCATTTCACCGCCTGCTCCAGCCCGCTCGCCACCCCCCGGGCCACCACCAGGACGGTAAGCACCATGAAGAGGGTGTGCCAGGCCAGGAGCCGCTCCCCGTCCCCCGTCAGACCGCCGAACAAGGCCGCGGAGCCCGCCGCGTCGATCCCGTTGAAGGCCCCGGCGGCGGCGCGCACCACATAGGCCAGGGTCCAGCCCGCGATTACGCTGTAAAAAGACAGGATCAGGAAGCCTGCCAGTATCCCCATCCAGCCCAGCAGCGACCAGGCCGGGGTCTTGCCCCCCCGTTGCGCCAGGATGCGCATGGTGTTGATGGGGCTCTGGCGGCCGCGCCGCCCGATCAGGATCTCCGCCATCATGATGGGGATACCGATTGCGGCGACGCACACGAGATAGACCAGCACGAAGGCCCCGCCGCCGTACTCGCCCGCGGTATAGGGGAAGCGCCAGACATTGCCTAGACCCACGGCGGAGCCGGCCGCCGCCAGGATGAAGGCGAGCCGGGTCGACCACATGCCATGGATCGAGGTGGTCGCGGACATGGGGGCTCCCGATGGATTGAAGGGGTGATGGGTACGGATCCGCCCGGGCGGGGGGTCCAAGGGCCACAGACGGCCGGGAACCTGTGGCCGGTCAGCCCGCATTCTCCGGGAATTGGCCGTAGGGCTCAAGGAAGGCCGCCTCAGCCCCTAGCCAGAGGGTCCTGTTTGCCCCGGAAACTGGGCCGCTTGGCGATCTGATAGACTGGCGACGGACCCATGGGGTGGCCGCGTGGCGCAGCCACCGGCTGATTCTGAGGAGACCGAGATGACCAAGGTTCCAACCTTCCGGCGAGCAACGACGACCTTGCCTTTGGTTCTGGCGCTCACTGTCGGCAGCCCGCTCCTGCACGGATTCGATACCTTGGGGGGCCCGGAGGCGCGGCCGCTTCCCGCCGAGGGACCGCCAGTCGACTCTCCCGACGCGGCCTGGGAGCAGTTCAATCGGGATTCGAAGAAGGCCTGGGACGAGGCCTCCGAGGTATCCCGGAAGGCCTGGGAGACGGCGCGCGACGAATCCACACGGCTATGGAATCAAGCGACGGACGAGGAGACCTGGCGCAAGGCCCAAAAGGACTCGGAGGCGCTTTGGCTCAAGGCCAAGCAGCAGTCCGAAACCGCCTGGGACCAGGCGGCAGAAAGCTCCCAACGGGCCTGGGAGTCCACCAAGGACTTCACCCAGACGAACTGGGACAAGGCAAAATCTTCCGTGACGGGGTCGGCGCCCCCGCCGCCCGCCGAATAACGCGAGCAGGAGCGAAGGCGGAGACGGCCGACTCGGCGGAGGTCCCGCCCCGGGCCGCCAGATCCGGATCTGGAAAGGGGGGTGGAAGAAGCGGCTAGACCGCCGCCTCGTTCTCCTCGCCGGTACGGATGCGCACCACCCGGGAGACGTCGGAGACGAATATCTTACCGTCGCCGATCTTTCCGGTGCGGGCGGCGCTGGTGATGGCGTTGATGCAGGCGTCCAGGTTCTCGTCCGTGACCACCAGCTCCAGTTTCACCTTGGGAAGGAAGTCCACCACATACTCGGCCCCGCGGTAGAGCTCCGTGTGGCCCTTCTGGCGGCCGAAGCCCTTGACCTCGATGGCGGTCATGCCTGTGATCCCCGCCGCCGACAGGGCCTCCCGCACGTCGTCGAGTTTGAAGGGCTTGATGATGGCTTCCACCTTCTTCATGGGTTGCTCCGGTTCCAGGTCAGGACTTTCTAGGCCTCTGAGTATATGTGGGCGTTATTCATAAGAACAGGGATCCGGCGGAGTAAGGCAAGCCCCGAAACCAGGTTCCCAGGGAGGTCACTTACGGGGGGCGAAGTAGACGGGACGACCGTTGAGGGGCTGCACCGGGCGGGCGTTCGAGCCGGTTGCCCGGGCCAGGGTCCGGATCAGGTCCACGTCGATCTCGAGCGGATGCGCAAGCACAAACCAGAGCACCGGTTCGCTGCAGGGCGGCGAGCCCATGGACCCCGTATAGGTGAAATAGTCCCGCTCGGAGGGCAGCAGAAAGAGCGGGTTGACGCCGACCTGGCGGAGTTGCACCCGCTCCCCCGGCAGCATGGGCAGATTCTCGACGATCCGTGCCAGGATGCTGTTGACTCGCCGGCCGGGCTGGACCCGGATCGCAACGATGACCGGTCGGCCCAGGGCATCTCGGTGGATGAAATGGATCTCCGCCGCCGCGCCGACCCCGTTGACGCGATGTTCCCCCGGCACGTGAAAGTGCACCTCGGTTAAGGGGTAGACCTCGCCGCGCACCCTGAGCTCGCTCCCAGGCTCGCTCAGCAGATGGATGCCGTAGCGGTCGTTGACGAGATCCAACGGCTGGGACCGGTACCTAAAGACGAGTGGGATGTAGGGGATAGGTTCCACCGAGCGGATGTCGATGGGGGACTGGAGCCGACCGGTCGCGCACTGGGCATAGTCCGGCGCCAGGTTGGCCCATTTATCGGGTCCCCGCTCTCCGGAGTAGGACCAGGGGGAGGCTGCCTTCTCCTCGGCGGTGCCCTGCCCGTAGGCGAGCCGCCCGCCGCCGCTGAGGGCCAGGAACATCCCCAGCAAGGCGCATGCGAGCACCTGGCCATTGTGCGCGATTGCGGGGGCGGGCATGCAGCTTACTCCTTCTTCCGGCTCAGCCCGGCGATGGGTACCACCTGTGCCGCCTGGGGCTGATCCGCATAGTAGGGGCGCTCGCCACCCCGGCCCTGGACGTCCGCCAGCTCCTTCTCCCGGGCGGCGATCAGGGCGAGGCACTGGCGCACGTCCTCGATGGTGCCCTCAGAGAGGGGATGACGCATCCCCGGGGGTGGGGTTACGTCTCTGATGATCGCCGAAAGGGTCTTGCGCATGACGATCAGGATCTGCTGCTCCTGGGTTAGCTCATTCATCTGGCTTGGACTCTATTCATCTGGGTTTGGCTCACTGGTTCGAATTGCTTTGGCTGCGGCAGCGGCACGCGCGGCTGTTACTTAAGGTTGCGTCCGATATCCCCCGAATCCAGCGCGGGGCCTCAATGGCCGGCAATCAGCTCCGCTAGCTCGGGCTCCCCGATCACCCGCACGCCGAGGGCACGGGCCTTCTCCAGCTTGGAGCCCGCCTCCGACCCCGCCAGTAGAAAGTCGGTGCTCTTCGAGACGCTCCCGGTAACCTTGGCCCCGAGGGACTCCAGCCCCGCCTTCACGGCCCCCCGGGGCCGGCTCAGGGTGCCGGTGATCACGATGCTCTTGCCGGCCAGGGGCCGCACCCTGGGCTCGTTAGTCGTATCCCTGGCCTGCCAGCGGACCCCGGCGGCGAGCAGGCGCTCGATTGCCTCGCGATTATGGGCCTGGGCGAAGAATCCCGCGATATGGGCGGCGACAACTGGGCCTACCCCCTCCACCAGGCTAACCGCGTTGGGCTGGAGCTCTTTGGGCGCTGCCCTGCGCAGGTTCTCGATGCCGGTAAAGGCTCCACCCAGGGCGGTGGCCGCCGCGCGGTTGAGACCGGGGATCTTGAGCCCGGCGAGCCACTCGCCCAGGTCGAGCGTTGGCGGTTCGGGCCTCGCGTCCGGATGGTCCCGCAGCCAGTCCACCAGGGCCGCGGCCGCCTTGGGGCCGATACCCCTGACCCCGCGGTTGGGCACGAAGTCCTCGGCGCGCGCGGCCATCAGGTCCTCGATCCGGTGAAAACGGGCAGCCAGGGCCGCGGCCGTGGCCTCGCCTACCTCCCGGATCCCCAGGGCGAAGATGAAGCGGGCAAGGGTGGTCTCCTTGCTGCGCTCCAGGGCCGCTATTAGGTTGGCGGCGGACTTTGTCCCCATGCGGTCCAGGGCCTCGAGCTGGCTTGCCGAGAGCCGGTAGAGGTCCCCAGGCTCATGGACCAGGTCCAGCTCCACCAGCTGATCGATCAGCTTTTCCCCCAGACCTTCGATGTCCATGGCCTTACGGGAGGCGAAGTGGCGGATGGACTCCTTGCGCTGGGCCGGGCAATAGAGACCGCCGCTGCAGCGGGCCACCGCCTCCCCGGGGGGGCGGATCACGTCGGAGCCGCAGACGGGACATTGGGTTGGCAGCTCCACGGGGCGGGCGCCTGGCGGGCGCCCCTCCGTCAGGACCCGCACGATCTCCGGGATCACCTCCCCCGCGCGGCGCACATAGACGGTGTCGCCAACGCGCACATCCTTGCGCTCCACCTCGTCCATGTTGTGCAGGGTGGCGTTGGAGACGGTGACCCCCCCAACCTGAACTGGCCGCAGGCGGGCCACCGGGGTCACTGCGCCGGTGCGGCCCACCTGGAACTCCACCGCCTCTACTACGGTGAGCGCCTCCTGGGGTGGAAACTTGCGGGCGATGGCCCAGCGCGGGTGGTGGGCGGTGAAGCCGAGGGTCGCCTGATCCGCGAGCCGATCCACCTTGAAGACGACCCCGTCGATCTCGTAGCCCAGGGCGTCTCGACGTTGCCCCAGCTCTTCGAAATAGGCGCGGCAGCCGGCGAGCCCCTCGGCCAGACGCAGCTCCCGAGAGATGGGCAGGCCCCAGGCGGCGATGCGTTGGAGCATGGCGTACTGGCTCGCGCCGGGATCGCCGATAAGCTCGCCCCAGCCGTAGCAGCAGAAGCGCAGGGGCCGGGCGGCGGTGATGCGGGGATCGAGCTGGCGTAGGCTGCCGGCGGCGGCGTTTCGGGGATTGGCGAAGGTCTTGTCCCCCGAGCGGCGGGCCTGATCATTGAGTCGTTCGAACCCGGTGCGGGTCATGTACACCTCGCCCCGCGCCTCCAGCACTTCCGGCCAGCCCTCGCCGATCAGTCGCAGGGGCACGCTGGTGATGGTCCGGACGTTGGGCGTGATGTCCTCGCCGGTGGTGCCGTCACCCCGGGTCGCCGCCTGGACCAGGGTGCCGGACTCGTAGCGGAGGCTCACCGCCAGCCCGTCGAGCTTGGGCTCGGCCGTATAGAGGACCTCCGACCCGCCGCCCAGGGCGCTGGTGACCCGCCGGTGAAACTCGCTTAAGTCCCCGTCGCTCATGGCGTTGTCGAGGGACATCATGGGCAGGTGATGGCGGACCTGGGTGAACTCGGGCCGCGGCGCGGCTCCCACCCGCTGGGTGGGCGAGTCGGGGGTTAAGAGCTCGGGGTGGACCGCCTCCAGGGCCCGGAGGTCGGCCATCAGACGGTCGTACTCGGCGTCCGGGACCTCGGGGTCGTCTAGGACGTAGTAGCGGTAGTTATGGTGGCGGATGGCCGAGCGCAGGGTCTCGACACGGTCCCGAATCGCGCTCGGGACTGGCTTCGGGCCGCTCACCGGCGGAGCGACCTTGCGCGGCGCGCCTCGTGGGTGAGCACGGCGTGGCGCATCTCCTCCTCCTTGCGCACGGTTAGCGGCCGCCGGGTGTCGTCCAGCACATCGCCCCCCAGGCTGTTCGCGAGCTTGCGGGCGGTCGCGATCATCTCCTCCAGGACGGTCAGGTCCTCCGGATAGCCCTCCAGCTGGGCGAACAGCATCATCCCTGGGGTGCTGAAGTCATCCATGGCGTCAAAGGGGAAGGTTCCCGGCTTCACCATGTTGGCCATGCTGAAATAGATGCGAGTCCCGTCGTCGAACTCATCCAGGCAGTGGAAGATGTCCATGTCCCCGGGGCGCAACCCGCAGGATTCGGCCACTTCGAGGATGTCGGGCCCCGGGAATTCGCCCACCCGTTTCGCGACGCTGAGCTGGATCAGAAGCGGTGCCTCGTCATCGTCGCGCTGCTCCCCATCCGGCTCGAGATCCCCCTCGGGCGCCGTGCCGTGATAGGCGCCGCCCCCTGCCGAGGCCCCCAGATGGGGTTCCTGTTTGACGCGGCCACTAGGGTTCGAGGGACTTGCGTTGCCGTAGCCCTCCTCGTCATCCGACTCGTCCTCGGAGTCGCGCCTGCGCTCCCAGAAATAGAGTCCCAGGATGAGGATGGCCCCAACGACGATCAGGATCAGGCGTACGGTATCGGCGTCCATTCGTGGTATCGATGTTGCCAGGGGTAACGGAGACCGGCCGGAGTATAACCCGCAGGCGTTGCCGGGGGGACCGGCAGGCCAGGGGTTGACCTAGGGCGCGGCCCCGGCCCGCTCATGCCGGATCAGCTGGGTCAGGTGCTCCACGACGAAGTCCACGGCGATGCGAAAGGGGTTCAGGATCATCGGCGCCCCCGCCTGCTTGAGTGCGATGCCCTGGGCCTCGTCCCGCGCCACGATCGCGACCTCCCCGCCGAAGTGCCGCGTCGAGAGGGCGTGGAGCAGGGCCAGATTCGACTCTAGGTCCGGGAGCACACTCACCGCCCAGGGCACGCACTCCAGCGGCAGGCTATCCAGGAAGGCCGGGTCCTGTCCGTCCCCGAAGCGCACGGCGATGCCCTTGGCGCGCAGCTCCTGGACCACCTCGGGGTCGAAGTCCACCCCCAGCACCACCAGGCCCTCGTCCATCAAGCCCGAAGCCAGGCGGCCTCCGTAGCGGCCCAGCCCGAAGACCACCACGTCCGGGCGCGCCTCCCCTGGGGGCTCCTGCTCCACCGCCAGCTCCCGGTAGGGCGTGCGCCGCTCGAAGACCCGGAGCCAAGGGGCCAGCCGTTCATAAAGGGGGTGGGAGTAGAGGATCATGTAGGTCGACAGGGTGATGGTGATGATGCCCACAAGGGTGGTGAGTCCGAGGGCCTCGACCCCCACGTGTCCGAGCGCGATCCCCATGGCCACGAAGACGATGGAGAACTCGCTGATCTGGGCGACGGTGAGCCCGGCCAGGAAACCGGTGCGCCTGCGGTAGCCCATGGTGCCCATGATCGCCATGACGATGAGTGGGTTGCCGATCAGGACGAACAGGGAGAGCACCGCCGCGGGCCAGAGCTCGGCCCCCAGGGTGGAGAAGTCCAGCTTGGCCCCAAGGTCGATGAAGAAGAACAGGAGCAGGAAGTCGCGAACCCCCGTGAGCCGGGCCCCGATGCTCTCGCGGTAACCGGTGGAGGCCAGGGAAAAGCCGGCAAGGAAGGCCCCCGCCTCCTTGGAGAAGCCCACCCACTCCCCCAAGGCGGCCAGCCCCGTGCCCCAGGCGATGGCAAACACCAGCAGCAGCTCCTGGGAGCTTGCCATGCGGCGCATCAGGGCGGGGAGCACGTAGCGCATGAGGGCGAAAAGCAGCAGTGCGGCCCCCGCCACCCGCAGGACCAGGGAGCCCACCAGCTCCAGGGTGCCCGCATCCCCGGCCCCTCGCAGGGCGCTCATGGCCATCATGGCCAGCACCACGGCGATGTCCTGCACGATCAGGAAGCCCACGGCGATGCGCCCGTGCAGGGAGTCGATCTCCCGTTTGTCCGACAGGAGCTTGACGATGATGATGGTGCTCGAGAAGGTCAGCGCCACCGCCACGTAGAGGGCCTCTATCACCCCCTTGTCCAGGGCCAGGATGATGAGGAACCCGAACAGGATGGTAAAGGCGAGCTGACCCAGCCCCGTGGCCAGGGCGACCGGGCCGATGTGACGGACGCTGGCCAGGTCGAGCTTGAGTCCCACCACGAAGAGCAGGACGGACACCCCGATCTGGGCCAGCAGGTCGATCTGATCGTGGGATTGGACCAGGGAGAGGCCGCTCGGCCCCACCAGGATCCCGACGACGATATAGGCGATGAGGACGGGTTGGCGCAGGCGAACCGCCAGGGCCCCGGCCACGGCCGTGATGCCGAGCAGCAGGGCCATTTCGGCGAAGGGTGCGTTGCTCAGGTGATCGAGGTTCATGGGGCCTGACTCCTGGGCGCCGGGTTGGGCCGGATCGCGGCCGGTGACTCACCCGCTTGACAGCCGCGAGGCAAGGCCGCCGACCTTTGCGCCTAGGATACCGCAGCGAGGCGTGCCGCCTCCTCCACGTCCACCGAGACCAGGCGGGAGACACCGGGTTCGTGCATGGTGACCCCGAGCAGGTGGTCGGCGATCTCCATGGTCACCTTGTTGTGGCTGATGAAGATGAACTGGACCTGGTCCGACATGGAGCGGACCAGCTCGCAGAAGCGGCCCACGTTTGCATCGTCCAGGGGGGCGTCCACCTCGTCGAGCATGCAGAAGGGGGCCGGGTTGAGCTGGAAGATGGCAAACACCAGGGCCACCGCGGTGAGCGCCTTTTCCCCGCCGGAGAGCAGATGGATGCTGGAGTTGCGCTTGCCCGGGGGGCGCGCCATGACGGTAACGCCGGTCTCCAGCAGGTCCTCCCCGGTCAACTCCAGATAGGCGTGCCCGCCTCCAAAGAGCCGGGGGAAGAGCTGCTGGAAGCCGTGGTTGACCTGGTCGTAGGTGTCTTTGAAGCGGCCCCGGGTCTCCCGGTCGATCTTGCGGATGGCCGCCTCCAGGGTCTCCAGGGCCCGGGCGATGTCGGCGTGCTGTTCGTCCAGGTAGGACTTGCGCCGCTTCTGCTCCTCGTACTCATCGATGGCCGCCAGGTTGATGGCCCCCAGGCGCTGGATGCGGAAGGCTACCTTGGCCAGTCGCTCCTGCCAGGCGCCCTCATCGGCTTCCTGGGCCAGCTGGGCCAGGATATCGGCCGGGGTGCTGTCGGATTCGGCCAACTGTTCTTCCAGGGTACGGCGGCGCACCAGGCGCTCCTGGCGCTCCAGGCGCAGTTGGTCCAGGGCCCCTTGGCCGGCCTGGGACTCCTGCTCCACCCGATGGCGCTCCTGCTCCAGGGAACGGACCTCAGCGTCCAGCCCCTCGAGCTGGCGGCGGGCGCCGGCCAGCTCTTCCTCTACCTCCACCCTCAAGGTGAGCTGCTCATCGAGCCGGGCCCGCTGCTCCGCCAGGGGCTCCACCGCCTCCTCCAGGGCCTCCACCAGCTCGTCCCGGCGCTCCCCGAGCTGCAGCTGCTGCTCCTCGAGACGCCCGAGGCTGCGCTGGGTGGCATCCCGGGCGGCACGGCTGGACTCCACCCCGACCCGCAGGTTCTGGGCCCGTTCCCGGCAACCGCGCTCTGTCTCCCGTCCCTGGGTCACGGCTGTCCTCAGGGTCTCGCGCCCCGCAACCATCTCGTCGCGCCGCTCCGCCAGGCGGTCAACCGCCTCCAGGAGCTCGTGCAACCGCTCGCGCGCCTCCTCCATCTCGGTCAGGGCATCCGCGCACTGTTCGGAGAGCTCCGATTGCTCCTGGGCCAGGGCCGCACGGCGTTCCCGCAGGCTGTCGCGACGGGCCCGAAGGCCGGTCAGCTCCGCCCGCGTTCCGGCCAGCTCCCGGTTCAGGGCCGCAAGGGTCTGATCGGCCTCCTCCCGTTGGCGCGTGGTCTCGGCACGGGTGCTGCGGAGCGCTTCGACCTCCGCGGTCAGGGCCTGCTCCCCATCGGCCAGGGACTCAAGCTCCGCGTCCAGGGTCTCGATTGCCTGGGCGCGCGCCAGCACGCCGCCACCCCCCTGGGACCCGGGGGTGCGGAGCCAGTTGCTGCCCACCTGGGTGCCGTCCCGGGCGATCAGGCGCTCGCCGGGAGCCAGGTCTCCCCGCCGAGCCAGGGCATCCGCTGCGTCCTCGGCGATGCGTACCGGCCCCAGCAGGTCGTCCAGGGGCCAAGGGGCGCTCACCTTGGCGCTCAGCCGATCCGGGCCCGCGGATTTCGGGGTGGCCTGGACCTGCGTGTCGATCAGCACCAGCCCGGGCTCCAGCCCTTGGTCCAGCAAGGGGGGCAGGGTGGATACCGGGATGGCCCCCAGGGCATCGGCGAGCAGGGTCTCGACGGCGGTCTCCCAGCCCGTCTGCACCCGTATGCGCTCAGCCAGTCGGGGCGTCTCGACCAGGCCGTGGCGTACGAGCCAGGCAGCTCGGCCCTGGTCCCGATCCCCCAGGGCCTCGTCCTGGAGCGCGGCCAGGGAGGCACGCCGCCCCTTGGCCTGCTGGAGCTCTGTGCGGACTTGGTCCAGGGCGGCGCCGAGCTCGCGGCCGGTCGCCTCCTGGTGGGTCAGGGTCCCGGCGAGGGCCTCGCGCCGCGCCTTGACCTCCTCGATACGTGACTCGATCTGGTTGGCCCGCTCCTCGAGCGCGTCGATGGGCTGCTCGGCGGTGGCTGAGTCGAGTCGCTGGGCCTCTTCCTGGATGCGCCGCAGGCGTTCCCGATCGCGGCCCAGGCGCTGCTCCAGGTGGTTGATGCGGGTGCGCTCCACCAAGGCCTGCTCGGAGGGGCGGTTGGCCTCCCGGTTGAAGCTGTCCCACTCGGACTCCCAGGCCCGCAGCTGGTCCTCGGCGGTGATCACCACGCCGACGGCGTCGTTTAGCTCCGCCTGGGCGTGGGCCAGCAGGGGCTCGTTCCGGGTGAGCTCGGCGCCCAGCTGCGTGAGCCGAACTTGATCTCGCTCCAGGTGGTGGCCGACCTCGCCCAGCTCCTGGTCCAACCTCACCAGCTCCGCCTCCCGGCGCCCGCGGGACTCGTTGGCGAACTGGATGGCCTGCTCGGCACGGGCGATCTCGGAGCCCACGGCGTAGAAGCGCCCCTGCACCTGGTTGAAGCGGTCGGAGGCGGTAACGTGCTCCTGCCGGCGGGCCTCGATGTCCGCCTCGATGCGGCGCTGGCGGGCCAGGGCGGAGGCCTGCCCCGTCTCCAGGCTGGCGAGCCGCCGATCCTGCTCGGCGAGCTCCCCATCCAGGGTGCGCCAGCGCAGGGCCTTGAGCTCCAGCTCTAGGCGGCGCTCCTCGGCCTTGAGCTCCGTGTAGCGGGCGGCGGTGTCCGCTTGGCGCTCCAGGTGCAGGAGCTGTTTGCCCACCTCCTCGCGCAGGTCATCCAATCGCTCCAGATTCTCCCGCGTGGCGCGCATGCGCGACTCGGTCTCCTTACGGCGCTCCTTGTACTTGGAGATGCCCGCCGCCTCTTCGAGGAACAAGCGCAGGTCTTCAGGGCGCGCCTCGATGATGCGCGAGATCATGCCCTGCTCGATGATGGCATAGGAGCGGGGGCCGAGCCCCGTGCCCAGGAACAGGTCCTGGATGTCCCGGCGGCGGCAGCGGCTGCCGTTCAGGAAATAGCCCGACTGACCGTCCCGGGAGACCTGGCGCTTGACCGAGATCTGGTTGAAGCGGGCGTACTCGCCGCCGGCGCTGCCGTCGCTGTTGTCGAAGAGCAGCTCGATGCTGGCGAGCCCCACGGGCTTGCGGCCCGCGCTGCCGTTGAAGATGACGTCCGCCATGGACTCGCCCCGCAGCATCTTGGCGGAGCTCTCGCCCATCACCCAGCGCACGGCGTCGATGACGTTGGACTTGCCGCAGCCGTTCGGCCCCACCACGCCCACGAGGTTGGACGGGAACTGGACCGTGGTGGGGTCCACGAAGGACTTGAAACCGGCGAGCTTGATCTTCTCCAGACGCATCGCGGCACCCGGTTTGCCGGCCGATCAGGGGCGGCCGCGCGAGAACCGCCCGGGGGGGGCGGGCACGGTCACCCCGGGAGGCGGGGACGGTCTCAGTGGGGGATGCGCCTTCAGCGGCGGGCGCTGGCGGCCTTGGGTGCGGGAACCGGCAGATCCTCCTCGAACTCCTGGAAGGCCAGGTTGACCCGATCCCGAAGCTCCTTGCCGGGCTTGAAGTGGGGCACGTACTTCCCGGCCAGTGCCACGGAGTCGCCGGTCTTGGGATTGCGACCGATCCTTGGGGGGCGGTAGTGGAGGGAGAAGCTGCCGAACCCGCGGATCTCGATGCGCTCCCCGGAGGCCAGCGCGGTGCTCATACGATCGAGGACCTTGCGCACGGCCTCCTCCACGTCCTTGTAGGGCAGATGGTCCTGCTCGGCGACCAGAAGCTCGATCAGCTCGGATTTCGTCATGGTATCGGTTCCTTGCAACGAGTACCGGGGGGCTCGGGACCCCCCGGCAGGTGACACCCGAGATCGGCGGCTTTGGGGCTCGCCGTTCTAGTCTCTGTTGGCCTCTTCCATTTGCTCCCGAAGCAGGTCGCCAAGGGTGGTGGCGCCCCCCGCCGTTTCGCGGGAATAGCCCTTGATGGCGGCCTGCTCCTCGTCCTGATCCTTGGCCTTGATGGAGAGCGAGATGGTGCGGTTCTTGCGGTCCACACCGAGGAACTTGGCCTCGACCTCCTCCCCCACCTTGAGCACGGAGCGGGCGTCCTCCACCCGGTCCCGGGAGATCTCGGAGGCCCGCAGATAACCCTCGACCCCATCGCCCAGGGCAATGGTCGCCCCCTTGGCATCCACCTCGGTGACGGTGCCGGTGACAAGACTGCCCTTCTCATGGATGGCCACGAAGCTGGAGAATGGGTCCCGATCCAGCTGCTTGACCCCGAGTGAGATGCGCTCGCGCTCCGGGTCCACGGACAGGACCACGGTCTCCAGGTCGTCGCCCTTCTTGTAGCGGCGGAGCGCCTGCTCGCCGGGCTCGTCCCAGGAGATGTCGGAGAGGTGGACCAGGCCGTCGAT
>Ga0209254_10004613_pt1 | contig 12634 bp, 13 predicted proteins | sample FrelakmetDIP11DI_FD_187148 | JGI IMG/M metagenome (GOLD analysis project Ga0209254, IMG submission 187148) | Freshwater lake sediment microbial communities from the University of Notre Dame, USA, for methane emissions studies - DIP11 DI (SPAdes)... | ecosystem: Environmental > Aquatic >...
CTGTCATTCCTGCGCAAGCAGGAATCCAGTATTCTCACGTAGTTAGAATTCTCTGGATTCCCGTTTTCACGGGAATGACGACTTTTTACGAGTCCATCAAGAATTAAGGCCGGAATTGATCTCTTATTGGATTTCATATCTGTGTAATCGGTTTAAATCCCTGGAATCAGAATTTTACAGAAATTCATAAAACCCACTTGACAAACATAATTTTTTATATTAAGTTAAAACAATCTCGGTTGGTTTTGTGCCAAAACGAGTTACCCAAAATGGTAACTCTTTTTTTTGTGTTTTGCGAGGGAATAGAAAATCCTCTTTATTTTCAATATCTTGAAAAAATCAATCCATAACGAAAGGGGGTAGATCGACATGGTTTGTCAAACCATCAAAACGGGAACAGAATGTATTTTTATGAAGAAGAACGGCTGTTCCTACAACGGTGGGAGGTGTTATCCCATCGTAGAGTCCTGCAAAGGGTGTGACCGAGTGGTAACTTATGAGGCAGGTTCTTATTGCAAGACCTATTGCGAACCCAGCCTGAAATGGACAAAGGGAACCTGTAATTTTGCCACACACATCAAAAAGGAAGTGAAGGAAGACACCTTCAAACTGAATCCTTTGAAGGCTTCAAAACGAAATGTCAGCCAGAGGGTTTGAGATTTCTGAAAAGGCCAGAAATCTCTGAATTCAAAAGGGCGTAAGATTTTTTCCCAGAGCCTCCGGTTTGAGCTTTAACCTCTGATGCAGTCATTATCCGGAAAGTCCTCCTCTCGGTTTCGAGTCGAAACGACTTGCTTGTTCTTTAACAAGGGGGAGGGGTTTACCCCGTTAGAAATAATGCCCCGCTGTGCCAGCGCTTGCCTGCCGCGACGGTACGCGAGCACGGCGGGCGCGGCAAGTGCTCCTTTGGAATTTCTAACGGGGTTTATTATTGCTGTCCCTGTCCGGATAGATTAAGGGAGGCCCAGCAGATGAGAGCAGTTATGGCGCAAACCAGAAAGATCAAAATGTGAACCCCGAAACCGGTGGTGATGGCCTCTTCTTTGGAAAGTCCAACGATGAGAAACCCGGCCGCCCATCCTGCCTCGAGTGTTCCCCAGTTTCCAAGCCCGCTGATCGGCAAGGCATTGGCGATGACCGCAATGGTTGATCCGAACACGACCTTTAAAAATGAGACTTCAATCCCGAATGCTCTCAGATAAGCATAAAACACAAAGAAGATCGTCATCCATGATCCCAGGCTTGCCAGGCTTACCGAGAAATAGGTTTTTCTGGCTTTGATCGAATAGAAGTCTTCCGCCATCTCATGAATTTTTATTTGAGTCCAATGGAGGGCTTTACTATTTCTTAAGCCAGTCCACTCCGCTATTTTTTCGATAAGAAAGGAGCTCCACCTCAAGAAGTTGCTCATATAGAAAAAGATGAGGAGGATGAAGAGAATCAGGAGCATGGAGAAGAGGATCATCAGGGACAGGTTGATTTGTAGGAAGCTCTGAAATCCAATAATGGCAAATAAAAAGACGATCAGGACGATAAAGAAATCATAGACCCTCGATGCAATCAAGGAGGCCAGACCTTCCGTCATGCTCAATCCGCTCCGTTTATTTAAAAAATAGGGGTAGGAAAGCTCCCCCAATTTGGAGGGGAGGACCATCAGGGCTAAATGATAGAAGACAGTGATTTTAAAAAGTTCCGGAAGGAGAATTTCCCTGGAGTGAATCAGCCATCTGAATCTTAAAGCACGGAGGAAGATGGCAAGGAGGTAGGAAGCTGATCCCCAAAATACCCAGAACGGATCAATATTGATTAGAAGATGATAAAGGTCTTTGATCGAGATCTGGGTGAAAAGGATGAGGATGATGCTGAGGGTTATAAGAAGAGAGGCAATGAATCTTTTCAATGCAGTGGCTTATCACTTCGCGCTAAGATAGGATTTTGATACGGTTTTCTAATTCTTCAATTCGATTTTGAAGGAGGATAGATCTTTGCTTTAAATCCGCCACCTCCTTTTCAAGACGCTCTTTAAGATCAATTTCTTTATCTAATTTGCCATCGATTCTGTTGAGGCGGCTATCGACTCCATCGAGCCGAACTTCGACATTATCGAGTCTTTTCTCAACCCGATCGAGTTGTTCCTCAATCCTCTTGATAGAAAAAGTGATGGTGTGGTATTCTGTCTCAAGCCGGTCCAGTTTATTGCAAATTTGGTCGAAATGATTTAAGAGGTCAGCAAATTTTTTGTCGTGTTCCTCTAACTTTTTCTCAATTTTATCGAATCGAGGTTCGATTCTGTTAAGGAAATACGATTCGATTCGGTCAAACCGGGGTTCGATCTTGCTTTGGATATACGATTCGATTCGGTTGAACCCAGGTTCGATCGTTTTCTTATGAAATTCCTCGAGGACATCGGTTAAATCTTTTTTTGTAATGGGCTCCATATCATCTTGTCCTTCTTTAACTTATAATGCAGACATTAGCACGATTTAAATTTCTGGTCAACCGCAAAAAATGAGAGCTTTGAAAAACTACTTTTCGCTCTCCGTGAGATTTCTGGACTTTTTCAGAGATCTCATTTAACGGAGATTGACGACTATTCTAAAAAATGATAAATAAGAATCAACCCCTGCTCATCCTTGTGGTATATGCCGGCGTAGCTCAGTGGTAGAGCAACTGATTCGTAATCAGTAGGTCCGGGGTTCAAATCCCCGCGCCGGCTCCAGAGGAAGGTAAAAATGAGGAGATCCATTGTACTACTCATGTTTCTTCTACTGTTTCCCGTCTTGGTCCAGGCCGAACCGATCAAGTGGCTGTCCTATCAGGACGGGTTAAAGAAGGCCAAGGCGGAGAACAAGAAGATTTTCCTCAATTTTCATGCGGATTGGTGAGCTTTCTGTAAGAAGATGGAGGCGGAGTCCTTCATTCAACCCGAAATCGTAAAGTTTTTAACCACGGATTTCATTTCGATTCGGGTCGATGTGGACAGAGAGAAGAGGATTGCCTCCGCCTATCATGTGAGAGGCCTTCCTGTATCATGGTTCCTTGAGCCGAATGGAGAGAAGATCACAAGTATTCCCGGTTATGTGAATCCGGAGCTCTTCCTGATCATCCTTAAATATATTACCTCAGAAAGTTATAAGAAAATGACCCTGAAGGAATTTATGAGGTGACGATTCATTACTTCCTCGTTTCCCTTGGTTCCCCGATCCATTGGAATGTTTCCGCCCCTTCCTTTGTTGAAAAGAAGGCGCCGCATTTGGGGCATTTGATGGGGGTATTTTGTGATGCGGTGGCGCATCCGAAAACGATGAACAGCATCCCTAAGATTAAAACCGTTATCCATTTTCTCATATCCATCCTCCCGATGTTTCATTCAATCAAGTTTTAGTGGAGAGATTCACCCACTGCCCCTCTTCCATAAGTTTCAGTCATTTCGAGGAGCAGTTCCGCATGGGAAGAGGTGAGCTGATCCGGCAGAAGCCGCCATTCCCAGTTTCCAAAAGCGGTAGAAGGATGATTCATTCTCCCTTCCTCTCCAAGACCTAAAACATCCTGCAAAGGAGTGATAACCGTATTGGCCACGGACATCATTCCAAGACGGATGAGCTCGGCCGGCAATCCTTCAGAGAAAGCCTCTCTCCCCAGATAGCGAAACACCCTCTTTTTTTCCTCCGGATTAATCTCGTTTTCGAACCATCCCCTGATCGTATTATTGTCATGGGTGCCTGTATAGACAATGGTGTTGGGAATGAAGTTATGGGGGAGATAGGGGTGGTCGGGTTGGTCTTCCCCGAAGGCAAATTGAAGGACCCGCATGCCCGGAAAACCGAACCGATCCATCACTTCTTTCACATCAGGCGTTATGATTCCAAGATCCTCTGCAATGAAGGAATGGACCGGAAACCTTTTAAGAAGGGCTGTGAAGAAGTCATACGCAGGAGCTTCGACCCATTTGCCGTTCATGGCGGTTGTCTCCGTGGAGGGAACCTCCCAGAAGGCGACCAACCCTCTGAAATGATCAAGACGCAGAATATCAAAAAGGCGGAGATTATGGGAAATGCGATGGAGCCACCACCTGTAATCCGTCTTCTGGAGACTATCCCAGCGGAACGTCGGATTTCCCCAAAGCTGGCCTGTCTTGCTGAAGTAGTCAGGAGGGACACCAGCAACCCCTAAGGGTTTCTTCTCCTTATTTAGATTGAAGATCTCAGAATGGGCCCAGACATCGGCGCTGTCATGATTGACATAGATTGGGACATCACCGATAAATCGAATCCCTTTCAGATTGCAGTAGCTCTTAAGAGAGAGCCACTGCTTGAAGAAGAGATACTGGTAAAACTTCTCCTGCTCGGCCTCGTCCTGAAGGTTTTTTTTGATCCGCTCAAGATGTTCCGGGTTTCTGTTCCTCAGGTCCTTTTCCCATTCTCCCCATACTTTTCCTTTAAAATATTTTTTGATCACAAAGAACAGGGCAAATTCTTCCAGCCACCCCTCATTCTCTTTGCAGAATGTTTCAAAGGCGTCCCTCTCTTTTCCGCTCGTTTTAAAAGAGTTATAGGCACGGTGGAGCAAACCTGATTTATAGGAGATGACAGATGGGTAGTCACAGCGTCCTTTCGGAAATGGAGGGATCTCTTCTATGTTCCTCTTTTTGAGAAAACCGGACTCCGTGAGAAGTTCCGGGCTAATGAGAAGCGGATTTCCCGCAAAAGCGGAGGGACTGCTGTAAGGAGAATTTCCACAAGCCTGGTCCGTTGGGTTGAGGGGTAAGACCTGCCAGTAACTCTGTTTTGTCTGAGTTAGGAAATCGGCAAATTGATAGGCGGAGGGCCCCAGATCGCCGATTCCAAAAGGCGAGGGAAGCGAAGTGATGTGAAGGAGGATGCCACTGGTTCTTTTCAACATGATTCATTCTCATTATATCCAAATTGAAGAGAGTTTACCAGATGAGCCAAAATGATGTATAATACCTCCTCAAGAAAAAGACGATCGGAGGAGAAGTTATGAATTGGATCATTTTATCGATTTATTTTATCGGTCTTCTTTGTTTCATTCCATCGTGTGCGGTTAATCCGGTCACTGGAAAACAGGAGTTGATGCTTTTAAGTGAGAGGGATGAAAGCAATTTAGGTAAGGAGACCAACGGTGAAATCATCAAGCAATACGGCATCTATGAGGATCCAAAACTGGCTGCCTATGTCAAAGAGATAGCCCAGCGAATTGGCAAGGTCTCTCATCGATCGCAACTGGCCTACGATTGTAAGATCCTCGATGTTTCGGTCATCAATGCCTTTGCCGTACCCGGAGGCTATGTTTACTTTACCCGGGGGATTTTAGCTGTTCTCAACAGCGAGGCTGAACTGGCTGCTGTGATGGGACACGAGATCGGCCACGTAGCGGCGCGCCATTCCGCCCAGCAGTACAGTAAAGCCCAGCTTGCCCAACTGGGATTAGGAGTGGGATCGATCTTGATCGATTCGCCTATTGTGACAAGCCTGGCTCAGTTAGGTGTGGGAATGCTTTTTCTAAGGTTCAGCAGGGATAATGAGAGGGAAGCGGATGATTTAGGGGTGGAGTATTCGAGCAAGGCAGGCTATGATGCGGCGCAGTTGGCTAGTTTTTTTGAAACACTGGAAAGGATAAACCCGGGATCAGATCGGAGTGGACTGCCAGGCTGGTTTTCCACTCACCCCAATCCGGAAAACCGAATATCCGCTGTCAGGATAAAGGCAAAAGAGTGGCAACAAAAATTGAACCTAAAAGACTTACGGGTGAACAAAGACGGTTTTCTGAGAACGATCGATGGTCTCATTTATGGAGACGACCCGAGGCAGGGGTATGTGGCTGATGATGTGTTTTATCATCCTGTCCTCCGATTTCAATTCCCCGTACCTGTCAAATGGAAAGTCAACAACAAACCCTCACAAGTTCAAATTATCAATGAAGGTGGGGATGCGTTGATTCTGTTTTTGATCTCTTCTGAAACTTCCTCCAGAGAGGCGGCAAGAACCTTTGTTTCTAAGAATAATGCCAGCGTGATCAGATCTGAAACAATACGGGTCAATGGGCTTCCTTCCCATCGGCTTGTCTCGGATCTTCGCACCCAATCAGAGGCATACCGGGTCATGTCTTATTTTATTGAAAAAGATCGAAAGGTATATATATTCCATGGGTTGACCCACATGAGTCGGTTTCAAAATTATGGAGGGACTTTCGAGTCAACGATGGAACAGTTCAAGGAATTGACGGATCTTAGAAAAATTGATGTGAGGCCCGACCGGATAAGAATCCAAAATGCAAGGGCTTCAGATACCCTTGAAAATACCCTTCGTTCTTTTGGAGTTCCAAAGGAGAAGATGAAGGAGATGGTTTTGTTGAACGGCGGAGTTCCTGACCAGATGGTCCCAGCAAACAGTTTGATCAAAGTGGTGGAGAAGGGGCGATGAAGATTCGGCCGCTGATTTCAAAGGACAGGGACAGGCTCCGGCGGATGGTGATCGAGACAGGTGTTTTTACCGACGAAGAGGTCGGAGTCGCCATGGAATTGATTGGCCTCGTGCTCGGAGATGAGGAGCAAAAGGATTACAGGATCGTCTGCGCGGTGGACGATCAAGACCAGCCGTTGGGGTATATCTGTTACGGTCCTGTCCCGATGACCCAGGGGACTTTCGACCTTTACTGGATTGTCATCGATCCCGGCGTTCAGGGGCAAAAGATCGGATCAAAACTTTTAGATTATCTGGAGGAAGAGGTGAGAGGATTGAAAGGGAGAATGATTCTTGCCGATACCTCTTCCATCCCCTCCTATGAGAAAGCCCATGGGTTTTATCTGAAAAAAGGATTTCAGGAAGTGGCGAGGATTTCCGATTATTACTGGGAGGGGAACGACCGGATAACATATTGTAAGAAGTTAAAGGCTTGAGGTTAAACGGTTAAGGTTATAAAAAAGAAAATAGGTTTACGGTTACGAAGCCCGTTTCGGCTACTGGTTACGGTTAGGTGCAAAGAATTAAGAGACGATAAACGTAGCCTTTTATTAACGATACGGGCCTCGTTACCCTTACCGTTAGACTTTTGTTTCTGAGCGAGGAGAAGACAATGGAAAAGAAAAGAATCGGTGTGCTCACAGGCGGAGGGGACTGTGCGGGGTTGAATCCTGCGATCAAATGGGTGGTCAAGACAGCTCTTGATGACAGGTTACAGCGGGTGAGGAAGGTGCAGCATGAGGTGATTGGGATCCGTGACGGCTGGAAAGGGTTGGTTCAACCGGAGGGAGATGGGGATCCTCCCATTTCCAGGATGTTCACGCTGACCGAAGAGATGGTGAGGACATGGGATCGCTATGGAGGGACGAATCTCGGCACTTCAAGAACGAATCCCTATGACCCCAAGAAAGATCGCTCAAAAACCGTTTTTGAAAATCTGGAGCGGTTCAAAATTGATTATTTAGTCGCTATCGGCGGCGAGGATACACTCGGAGTGGCCAATAAACTCCATCGCGAAGGGGTGAAAGTCGTCGGCATTCCAAAGACAATTGATAAGGACCTCTCCGGGACCGATTATACACTGGGGTTTGAGACCGCCCTCAATGTCATCACCGAGGAGATCGACCGCCTTCGAACAACAGCCGGTTCTCACAGAAGGATCTTCGTGGTGGAGACGATGGGAAGGCATGCAGGCTGGCTGGCCCTGGAAGGAGGAGAATCGAGCGGCGCCTATATCATCCTCATCCCCGAATACAATTTCGATGTGAACAGGGTGAACGAGTTGCTCATGGAAGGCCATCGAAAAGGGACCCGATATGAGATCATCGTTGTGGCCGAAGGGGCAAAACCTGCCGGAGGCTCCGAGATCATCAAAGAGAACGGCGTTGATAGTTTCGGCCATAAAGCCCTGGGCGGGATCGGAGAATTTCTGGCAAATCAGATCACAGAGTTCACAAAGATAGAGACACGAAGCATCATCCTGAGCCATCTCCAGAGGGGCGGCGCTCCGTGCGCCTATGACCGCAGGATGGGAAGGTATTTCGGGATTGCAGCCATAGATCTGATTGCCAAAGAGGATTTCGGAAAGATGGTCAGCCTGCGAAATGGCCGGATTACAGCGGTTTCTCTGGAGGAGGCCGTGGGAAAATTGAATGTGGTCGATGTCAATACCCAATACGATATCGAGCGATATAATGGGAGGAGAACGATCCTGGGGTATTAGAAGTTAGGAGTTCGGAGTTCAGAGTTCGGAGTTTAAAAATAAAATCTTCAAACTAAATTATTAGTGATACTTTAGCGTTTTGAAAAACTGTAGTTAATCGACCATTTAGCGGGTTTGTCATTCCTGCAAAAGCAGGAATCCAGTTTTATATGTTTCTGGTTCCCTGCTTTCGCAGGGACGACGTCTGGATTCCCGCCGGAGTTTATCCCTGCAAAGACAGGGGCGGGAATGACAGACAAAGAACTTTCTCCGAACTCCGAACTCATTACTCCGAACTTCTATAAAAGTCTCTCGTGTTCTTTCTTGATGCAACGGTCCATCACCACTTTCAGGCCTGCCCTCTCGGCCTCTTCTCCTGCCTTCTGATGGATCACTCCCTCCTGCATCCAGACGATCTTTGCTCCCCGACGGATCGCCTCTTCCACAATGGGAGGAACCTCCTCCGATTTCCGGAAGATATCGACCACATCGATCTCAATCTCTTTCGGGATCTCCATCAGATGGGGGTAGATCTTTTCACCGAGGATCGTATCGCCATCGGGCCGGACCGGTATGATGCGGTAGCCATTCGATTGGAGATAGGCGGCCACCCTAAAGCTGGGTCTGTCCTCTTTGGGTGAAATTCCCACGACCGCCACTGTCTTACAATTCTTGAATATCTCTTTTAGTTCTTCGTCTTTCATATATTTCTCCCAGAGAAAAATTCGGTCTTGTATCGTTTCATGGGTTCTACTTAACCTCAACCTCAGCCTCAACCTTGTGAACTTTTTAAGATTAGTAACTTGGTGTGGCGGGTCGAGAAGGATCTGTGAGGGGCCATCCTCTTACCGGAGCTCCTGAAGCTGGTTCTTCTTTCTCTCTCGGAAGGGTTCCTTCAATAAAGGCCTCCAGGATGGTCTGCGGAGAACTTCCATCCGCAGGGGTTCCTGTTTCGAGATTCACCTTCAACAGAACGATCTTTTCAGGAACCCTGAAGGGTTCCGCGGGTCCATCCCTTAATGCCTGATCCATAAAAGCGATCCAGATGGGAAGGGCGGCTCTCGATCCTGTCTCATTCTTTCCGAGAGAGGTCTTGTCATCGAAGCCCACCCAGACTCCGGCAAGGAGAGAGGGGGTATATCCGATAAACCAGGCATCGGCATAGTCACTCGAAGTCCCGGTCTTTCCGGCAATAGGTCTGCCAAGAACCTTTGCCCTCTGGCCTGTCCCATGCTGGACCACCCCTTCGAGAAGATGGGTGATGATAAAAGCATTCTGGGGAGAGATGACCCGTTCCTTCATGATAGGGGCAGGAGATGGGGCGGCAGGAGTGTTTTCTTCTTCTTCCTCCTCCGGTTCCTCCAATTCAACATAAGGGGTATTCTCTTCAAGGACTTCACCTTTCATGGTGACGATCTTCTTGATGAAGATGGGTTTGATTCGTTCTCCGCCGTTGGCAAAGACTGCAAAAGCGGAGGTCAGTTCTAACATGGAGGCTCCGGAGGTTCCTAGGGCAATGGAGAGGTCCCGTTTGACCGGAGATTCGATTCCCATCTTTTTGATGAATTTGAGGGCATAACCCACGCCGATGTCCTCAAGGATCTTGACCGTCACGACATTTCTAGAATGAGCCAGGGCGTTTCTGAAGGTGATGGGGCCCATAAAATTCTTGTCGTAATTTTTCGGAGCCCAGTAGTATCCTCCGTCATAATCCGAATATTCCACGGGCGAATCCATGAGAAGTGTGGAAGGGTTATAATCTTTTTCCAGTGCGGCAGCATAGATGAAAGGTTTAAATGCAGAACCCGGCTGTCTACGGGAATTGACAGCGCGATTGAACTGACTTTCGCTGAAATCACGGCCCCCCACCATGGCTTTCACATATCCGTTTTGCGGATCGGTGCAAATCAGGGCTCCCTGGACAAGGGGTTCCTGTTCAAGAGTGAGGATGAGAGGCTGATCTTTCTTAGCCGGTTCCTTTACCCCGTTAGAAATAATGCCCCGCTGCTCCCTCCGGGCCAGAGGCCCTGACGGGCCGGTGGCTGCGGCGGGGTTTAATGCCCCGCTGGAACTTCTAACGGGGTTTACCCTCACATGGACGACATCTCCGGTTTTGAGTAGATCCGCAGACGTCTTCACCTGGCCGGGCTTGAAATGGGTTGTGGGTTTGATCTGGAGGGCCCAAACCATCTCAGCATAGGGAAGCATTCCCTTTCGATCCTCCACCCAGACCGTGTAGAGCTTTTTGATCTCATCCATGGAGAGGATCACTCCCTCAAAGATCTCATTCGGTGAAAGGGGTTGGAGCGTCCCTCTCTTCCTTTTGGTGAGGTCCTTCACCTCATCAGTCGTGAGAGTCTGGATGGGTCCCCTGAATCCCTGCCTCTTATCCAGTTCCCTCAATCCCATCTCCATTGATTTTTGTGCGGCTCGCTGAAGATTGAGGTCGAGGGTGGTATAGATTCTCAATCCCTCTTTATAAAGTTTCTCCTTGCCGTATTTTCTTTCGACCTGAATGCGGATGAACTCCGTAAAGTAAGGGGCCTTGCTAAAGAAGGCGCTCCCCCTCGGCTGAATCTTCAGGGGCGTCCGGAGGGTTTTCTCTTTCTGTTCCTGCGAGATGAAACCCAACTCCGTCATCCGTGTGAGGACATAATTCTGGCGTTCTCTGGCTCTGGGCAGGTTGTTGACAGGCGAATAGCGGCTGGGAGCTTTTACCAGGCCTGCGAGCAGGGCCGTCTCTGAAAGATTGAGTTGTTCCACCCGTTTATTGAAATAACTCTCCGCGGCGGCTTCTATTCCATAGGCGCCGTTTCCCAGGTAGATATGATTGAGATAGAGAGAAAGGATCTCCTCTTTAGTCAGATTCCGTTCGAGACCAAAGGCATAGGCGACCTCTTTCAATTTTCGGAGAAAACTTCTCTTGGGGGTGAGGAAGAAGGTCTTGGTCACCTGCTGGGTAATGGTGCTCCCCCCCTGGACAATCTTTCCAGCGAGGAGGTTCTTCAGCACTGCGCGGGCGATTCCTTTGTAGTCGATTCCCCTGTGCTGAAAAAACTCGGCATCCTCCGCGGCAAGGAAGGCCTGAAGCAGAGGTTTTGGAATTTTCTCATAGGTGATCGGGATTCGATTGTCCAATAAGAATTTTCCCACGACCTCATCATCTTCCGAATAGACGATGGAGTAGGCGTTGAGGTTCCGTTCCTTCAGGGAGGCATAGTCAGGAAGCTGGCGGGAGAAATAGAGGAAGAGGAGTGCTCCGGAGAGAAGGAGCAGAAAGGCAGAGGAGAGAAAGGCAAGGATGATATAAAAGGCGAACCCCTTTTTCGCCTTTTTTTTTCTTGGATGTTTCGATCTTCTTTTTTTCTTATTCATAAGGACCGGGGGAGGGAATCAACCCATTCGACTCCCCGGCCTGATCCTTCGACTTCACTCAGGACAGGCACCTGGGGTATGCTCAGGGTTGATACTGAGCGGCGCTTTTCCCTCGACTCTGCTCGGGATGGTGAGCTTGTCGAACCATTACCCCGATTTAAAAATCGGGGTTTGGCGCCGTCGAACGTATCAAAAAGGGGAAAACCCGGCTATCCGCAGGTCTTCCCCTTTTCGCATTGGATGGATGGTTATTTCTTCTTCTTTGCCAGTTGCGACTTCAGATCTTCGACCTGTTTTTTCAAGGCTTCATTCTCCGCTGTGAGAGAAGTGATGGTTGCCTCTTTCTCGGCGCCCTTCTGGATCTCTTCCTTCAGCTTCTGAATCTCAAGTTTGGACTTGTCATTGTCTGACTTAAGGTTCGTGTTCTCCGCTTTCAACTTCTCATTCTCCGCCTTGATATCCGCTCCGCATCCGGCCAGGGCTGAAACGAGCATGCCGATCAGGAACAACGAAAGCAACAAAGATATGGCCCTCTTCATCTACCTATCACCTCCTTCACCATGGGTTTTTATTTTTGCTTAACATTATAAGCCTCTCTCCATAAAAAATCAAATCGTTTTTGATTAACTGGAATCCTTGACAATTTCATCCATTTTTTAATAGACTCTAATCTGCTTTGAGTCCAAAAAGGTTTGGGCTTGTCCGGGGAAACCAAAATGATAAAGCAAGGGAAAGGAGGTTTTTATGAAGAAGGGATTTTTTACCATCTCATTGATTCTTGTCATGATCGTTTTCAACAGTGTTAAGGTGTTTTCAGATACCTTTCCATCCAAACCGATCAATCTTTGGGTTGGATGGGGAGCAGGTTCGGGAACGGATATCAGTCAGAGGGCGATTACGGAGAATGCTTCTAAAGCGCTCAAGCAGCCGATTCTGGTTTCAAATGTCACAGGAGGAGGGGGAACCCTGGTATTGGGTAGGCTGAAGCCCGAGAAAGCGGATGGATATACCCTCGCCAACACAAGCTCAGCCACTCTGGGCCGGATTCCACATCTTCAACCCGTTCCCTACAATG
>Ga0209254_10004614_pt1 | contig 12633 bp, 15 predicted proteins | sample FrelakmetDIP11DI_FD_187148 | JGI IMG/M metagenome (GOLD analysis project Ga0209254, IMG submission 187148) | Freshwater lake sediment microbial communities from the University of Notre Dame, USA, for methane emissions studies - DIP11 DI (SPAdes)... | ecosystem: Environmental > Aquatic >...
AGTTTGGCTATGGCTTCTTGAATGTCCATTTCTCAAGAATGCCATAGATCTGTTAAAGTACAACTTGGAATCTAGCTCATGATTTGTTCAAAGTCCAATCAAATGGGCGCGGGTGTGTTATCATGGAGCCACGAGGTCCGAGCGTGAAACAAGATCAGGCGCTTTGGCAGCTGGCAGTTCTGTTCTTTGTCTTTATGTTTGCCCTGGGTATTCTTTCCCTGGTGGCTGTCGGCATAATCCGCATGGCGCAGCGGGGCGCACCGGCTGCTATCACCGCCTCGCCAACGCAGACCGGCGAGGCGCTGGAAATGACCGGTGAGGTGCTCCAGATTGTTGCTCCGCTGGACGGCGCGCTTTATTGGGGGACCGAGCCGATCCCGGTGAGTGCTGTGCTGGCCAGGACAGGAGCGCTCCGGGCTGAACTGGAGGTGGACGGCAGGAGCGTGGCCGTCGTGGCCAACCCGCAGCCCCAGACCAGCCCCTGGCTGATCGAGTTTGCCTGGGAGGGGACCAGCGAGGGATCTCATAATCTGGTCGTTCGAGCTTTTGGCGGCGAGGGACAGCTCGCCGTGTCGACGCCGGTTGTCGTGAAGGTGGTGCCGTCTGGCCAGATGGTCTTTGCCAGCAATCGAGAAGGCGGCTATGCCATCTATACGATCCAGACCGACGGCCGTGGCTTGGTCAGGTTGATTTCAGGCTCCGGCCCTGCTCGCCAGCCGGCCCAGCGAGTGGACGGGGCGCTGGCCTGGGTAGCCAAAGGGGAGGGCGGCCAGGACCTCCTCCGTTACGTTGCAGAGGCGGCCGACACGGCCGAGATCGCGGATCTGTTCGCCGGCCAAGATCCGGCCTGGGCGCCAGACGGCACGCGCCTGGCCTATGCCACGCCGGTGTCCGAGGTGACTCAGGTGTTCACCGCCGACGCCATCACCTCATCTCAGGTGACCAGGGAGGAGGCCTATGCCGGACAACCAACCTGGGCGCCTGATGGAACGCGACTGGCCTACGTCGCCGAGCGGGACAGGAACTGGGACATTTGGGTCGCCGACCTAAAGGGGGGCGATCCTCAGCGCCTGACCGACGATCCGGGCCGTGACTGGGCGCCGGCCTGGTCCCCGGACGGCAACCAGATAGCCTTTGTCTCCAACCGGGGAGGAAGCTACCAGATCTATGTCATGAAGGCCGATGGCACTGGTGTGCGGGTGCTCACCGACTTGACCCAGGGCGCCGAGTCGCCATGTTGGTCGCCTGACGGCTACTGGCTGGCTTTTGTGGCTTATACCGGCGACGGGACAGGGGTGAATGCCCGCGAGCTTTACCTGATGCGCGCCGACGGGCGAGATCAGGTGCGCCTGACATACGACAGTTTCGACGATACCGAGCCCGACTGGGCGTGGTCACCCTGAGTTAGAGGACGGCATGGAGCTATACAAGCTAGAGTGCCCCAACTGTGGGGCAAAAGAGCTGGCGCCGGATGAAAACGGTTGCCTGGTGTGCAGGTTCTGCGACAGCAGCTTTGGCGAGATCACGCGCGTTTGCCCAAGCTGTGGCGCCTATAACGAAGAGCAGGTGCGGTTTTGCGAGCGGTGTGGCAGCCCGTTGATCCGGGACTGCCCCGTCTGCGGCGCGGACAACTGGATCTTGGCCGAGCATTGTGTCCAGTGCGGTCGCAGCCTGGATCTGATCGAGCAGATGGCCCGTCGTTGGCAACTGACGACCCAGCATCGTTTGCAGGAGTGGAAGGGAGAGATTGCTCAGGTCAAGGCAGCAGAGGAAAAGGCTTCTGAGGGACGGATGGCGGCCCTGCTGGAGGCCGAGCGTATCAGGCAGGAGGCTTTGACTCTGGCCCGAGCTACTCAGCGCAAACGTGACCAGCAGATCTATATGTGGCTGGTCATTATCGTGGTAGTGTTTATCTTCCTGATCGTGCTCTTTATGATCCTGTCCTGGATCGGACGCTGAGATCGGGGGGTGTGTTACTCTTTTCTTGCAGGCCGGTGAAGCCAAGACGGCAGACGGCTGACCCACAGCCACCACAGATGGCGGCGTAGCCAGGCAGGCAGACCGGTCGTCCACCTCCACCCAAACAACCGGGAGAAAGCTCCTTTTGCCAATCCATCGATTCAGAATTGACAACCTTTCGGCCTCAAGGTATAATGGGGCGCCTACTACGAAGGGTAACCGCAAATAAAGGGAGTGTTAAACGTGAGTTCTGCCGGATCGATCTCGCTTGCCGAGCTTGCCTCGGGTCAACAACTGGAGGGCACGGTCAAGAAATTGACCTTGTCAGGTGCCATAGTGGAGGTGGGTGCTGCAGTGGATGGCCTGCTGCATATTTCCGACCTCGATAAGCGAGTGAGCCGCACATCTGATCTACTTGCCGAGGGCCAAGGTATCACCGTTTGGGTCAAGAAGGTGGATCTGGCCAACAAGAGACTAAATCTGACCATGGTACCGCCCCCCCGTTTCCGCTGGGACGATCTCCAGCCGGGGCTCAAGGCCGAAGGCAAGGTGGTACGCCTGGAAAAGTTCGGGGCTTTTGTCGACATTGGCATGGAGACAGAAGGGCTGGTGCACATCTCAGAGATGGCTACCGGCCGCGTCGCCAAGCCCTCCGATGTGGTGAAGGAAGGCGATGTGGTGTCTGTGTGGGTCAAGGACGCGGATCGCAAGGCCAGGCGTATCAGCCTGTCGATGGTCGAGCCGCCTGAGGTTGACCTCCGCGCGCTCAAGCCAGACACGGTCTTGACCGGCAGGGTAGTCCGCCTGGAGAACTTTGGAGCTTTTGTGGACATTGGCGCCGGGCGCGACGGCCTGATCCACGTCACAGAGATGGGGCATGGCTATGTCGGCAATCCATCCGAGATCCTGTCGGTGGGCGACCAAGTGCAGGTGCGGGTGGTGGAAGTGGATCCGCGCAAGGGCCGTATCTCGCTCAGCATGAAGGACCTACCGACCGAAGAGGTGATGCTGGAGGAGGGCGAAGAGGCTCCATCGTCGATAGAATGGGCCTTTCGGATAGCCGAGGGTGGGGAAGGGGTGCCATATCCGGTCAAACCGGACCGGCGGCGGCAGCGCGGCTCAAAGCGGCAGCGCGACCGGATGCAGGAAGAGATCCTGGAAAGGACCTTGCGCGAGCGCCGGTAGTGGAGGCGTCGCGCCTTCCTTGTTGTGAATAGTCAGGGCCCCTTGTCTCGGCGAGATGAGGGGCTCTGTCATTGACCGGAGAGGAGGTCAGGAAGGGATGATCGCGTTTGTGTTTAGCGGGGGCGGCAGCCGTGGGGCTATGGAAGCCGGCGGGGTAAAGGCACTCTATGAGCGCGGCATCCGCCCCGACATCGTCGTAGGCAGCTCGGCAGGCGCCATGAACGCCGCATTCCTGGCCATCGACTCAACGGCTGACGGGGTGGAACGGCTGTGTGGCACCTGGCGCGGCCTGCGAACCCGTCAAGTTGTGCCGGGTACCATCCTGTCCAAGGTGTGGCGAGTGGTCAGGGGCAAGCCGAGCATTGTCGCCGGCGACGCTCTCCGGGCATTTGTGGAACAGAACATCCCGGCCGATAAACAGACTTTCGGCCAGCTATCCGGCATCAAGCTCTACATAACGGCGGCGAATCTCCAGACCAGCACACTCTACCTGTACGGTGAGGATGGGCGCGCGTCGATAGTAGACGCCGTCATGGCCAGCTCTGCCTTCCCCGGCGTCTTTCCGCCTGTGCAGATCGGTGGCTGGCAGTACGTAGATGGCGGCCTTATCCTGAACGTGCCGATCAGCGTCGCCATCGACAAAGGAGCCACTGTTGTGTATGCTTTGGATGTGGCCTATACGGGTGGAGTCTACGGGCCGGCGAAGGACCTGCTGACCGTCCTGTTTCGGGTGGTCAGCGTCGCCCTCCACCAGGACCTGCTGGCAGAACTAAAGTACGCGACGCAGGTGTCAGGGGTGAAGGTGCACCACATTATTATCCAAGGGGTTCCAAAAGCCGGCGATTTTGACTTTGACCACGGCGGCGAGATGGTCAATGCCGGCTATGACGCGGTCAAGCGCTACCTGCTTGGCATACCGCCCGGTGGGCTGGAAGCCTATGCCTTGCCCGCCGTTCCGGCAGTCGAGCCCGCGCCGCCCCCACCGGGGGCTGAGGTCTGGACCCCGCCCCGGCCCTGACAAAGGGCCGTCAGTTCATCCTCCAATTCGTCCAGTTGGATCAACATGCTGGGCGGCGGAGTATGCTTGGGCAGGCGCGCCTTCAGCTCGGCTATCTGTTCCTCCAACTGGGCAATCCGCTCTTGGTCGGTCATAACTTGACACGCCTCTGGTTCTTTGCTATAATATAGTCAGATACCCCTATAGGGTATACGGTAGCGGATGGATCATAGCATGTCACGAAAGTTCTGTCAAACGCAGCGATGAGGAGAGCGATGCGAGCACTTGGTCTGTGGATTGTCAAGGTCGTGCGCGGCTACTGGCTGCTTCTGCTCCTTCTTGGAGCGATAGCCGTCGCCTACCTGGTTCTGCGTACGCCGGCCAGCCCGGTGGCTTCGGTGGCCGAGGTGGACGCGGTTCTGGGCGGCGGGCAGCCGGCCCTGGTCGAGTTCTTCTCAAACACCTGAAGCGCCTGCCTGCTGGCCAAGCCTGTCGTTGACAGGCTCGAGCGTGACCTCCGCGGACAGGCGGCAGTGCTCCGGTTGAGCACCGGAAGCACGCTGGGGCGCGAGCTGGCGGCCCGCTATGGCGTGCGCGGCGTGCCGACCTTTCTTCTGTTCGACGGCGCAGGCAATATGGTCCATTATCAGGTTGGGCGCCTCGATCCGGCCCGGGTCAAAGCCGAGATTGAGGAGTTGGGGAGGTGATGGTATGCCAATCTACGAATACACCTGTATCGACTGTGAGACCCACTTTGAAAAACTGGTCCGGTCGATGGCCCAGGTGATCGAGGTCCGCTGCCCCGAGTGCGGCGGGACACACCTGAAAAAGGGCTGGTCGCTCTTTGGCACAGGCCAGGCGGCCGGCGGTGATGGGGCGATTGCCTCCGCGGCGGGCAGTTGCGCGCCGACCGGCACCTGAGGCATTAGGCATTGAGAGCCGTGAGCTCTCACATACAGGAGAGGTGATGACGATGTTTGGCTTGAGCTCGGATCTGGTGCTGCTGATTGCGGCAGTGGTCGGCTGGTTTGTGCTGATGCGGGTTATCCTGCCGCGCCTGGGTGTGTCGACCTGAATGTCCCAGTCGTGCCGCGTGGGGTCGCCACGCGAAGAGGAAGAGCACGTCGCTGAGGAGTGAGCCTGGCTGGCCGGTAGATAGTTTCTTTGAAAAAGACAGTATCTGGCAAGGATACTGTCTTTTCTTTTCAGGCAATCTATGCAGCCTGGTTGTAATGTACTTTGACAATCCTTTCGCGGTGTGATATAATTGGCCGCTGTGTTGAGGATCCAGTGAGGCTACGACGCCTGTATCCCGCAACCGAATCGAGGAGGGAGGAGTAATGTTAGACGAAGGAAGGCCGGTCTATACGATCGGCACGGCGGCAGAGATCCTGCGCGTTCACCCCCGCACCCTGCGGTTGTACGAGGACGGTGGACTGATCCGGCCGGCCCGCAAGAACAACCGCCGTTTCTATTCGGCCAACGATCTAAAGTGGGTCAGTTGCATCCGCTACATGATCCACGAAAAGGGCCTGAACCAGGAAGGCATGAGGCGACTGCTGGGGATGACTCCCTGCTGCGAGATCAAAGGCTGTTCGCCCGAACAGCGGGCTGCCTGTGCGGCTCCGGTCAACCGGATGACGCCATGCTGGGACCTGGCCCGCAAGGCCGAGGACGAGTCGAAAAGGTGCTGGGAGTGCGGGGTCTATCTGTCTGCGGCCGAACGCCTGCTGAACGAGACGGATCTGGAAACAGCATTCGACTATCAAACCTCCGACTAGTTTAGATCCCATTTGCTTCCTGTTGTCGTCGGTGTTATAATCGCGGCGTGAAGAAGCGCTTCCACTTCCTGGGTCAAAAGCTCGACCTGAGCCTGGGCTGGTGGGCCGTCCTTCTGAGCGTGCCTGCCCTCGTCCCGCTGATGCGCAGCGGGTTCTTTGACTCGCCGGACGGCCTGATGCACGCCTATCGGCTGCCTGCCCTCGGCCAGGCGATCGGGTCGGGCGTGCTGTATCCCCGCTGGTTCCCCGAGTTTGCCTTTGGCTACGGCCATCCTCTGTTCAACTTTTTCGGCCCCCTGACCTACTATTGGGGTTTGCCTTTTGTACTGCTGGGAGCCAATGCGACCACCGCCCTCAAGCTCGTGCTGGCCACAGGTTTGATAGCGTCAGCCCTGGGCATGCTTCTGTTTGCGCGGCGGCATTTTGGCCGGGGTGCAGCCCTCGTCGCAGCGGTCGTCTATGCCTACCTGCCTTACCACCTCGTCGACCTGTATGTACGCGGGGCCGCTGCCGAGTTTATGGCCTTTGTCTGGTTCCCCCTCATCCTGTGGGCTTTTGGCGAAACTGTCGAGCAGTCAGGTCAAAAGGGTATGGTCAAGGCCGCGCTGGCCGGTCTGTTGCTCGCCGCCTTGATCGTGACCCACCAGTTATCCGCCCTGGTCTTTTTCCCGGTCCTGGTGGGGTACATTGCCCTGCTGTGGCTGGCGAAGCGTGACCGGCCCGCGTTGGGCCGCGCCGGTCTGGCCGCCGGCTGGGCGGCGATCCTCAGCGCCTTCTACTGGCTGCCGGTCCTGGCCGAATCGCGCTACGTCGGCCTGTCTACCATGCGATCGCAGGGCTATGCCGATCATCTGTTGCCGGTGGGCCATCTCTTTTCTCCGACTCTCACCTACCGGTACGTGTCTGAGCCTGGCGCCCCAAGCACCTATCCTATCGGTTTGGTCCAGGCGATCATCCTGGTCGCAGCGGCGATTGCACTTGTCTGCTGCTGGCGCAGGCTACGTTGGTCGCGATCTGACCAAACCGTTCGGCCGCAGGCGTGGGCCATCCTGCTCTTTCTGGCTGTGGCCGTCTCGACGATCTATATGCTGAGCGATGCGTCGCTGCCGGTGTGGCGTGCCGGCGAGGCGGTGCTGGCTTACCTGGAGTTTCCCTGGCGTATTCAGAGCATGACCATCCTGGCAACCGCCTTTCTGGCCGGCGCAGTCTGGGACACACAGCCGTGGGTGGCTCTACATGCCCACTCGGCGCGACCTGGATTCTTTGCTTCGCAGCCGCGAGTCCCCTGGTGGGGATCTCCGTCGGCCCTGCATGTCAGAATGACAGGCTGGCTGCTTGCCGCTGCGCTTGTCTGGTTTCTGATCTGGACCTTGTGGCGCCTGCCGGTGACCCCGGTAACGCCAGGCCTGGCCGTGGAAGACATGTGGCAGATGGATCGGGACATCGGCCAGATGGGCACCACTTGGGACGGCGAGTTTATACCGGTATGGGTCGCCGAGCAGCGGTGGGCCGTCTCCCTGCCTGCATCGTCGACAGGCCGGCCCTCCTTGACAACGGTCCAACCTGTCGGCGGGCAGTTGCGCCTGACCGGCACCGGCTATGCGCGCTACGATTTCAGCCTCGACGCGCCGCAGGGCGCGACTGTGGTCCTGCACCAGTTCCACTTTCCAGGCTGGCAGGCCAGGTGGAACGGCACGGTGGTTCCGAGCCGGCCCGAAGGCAACCTGGGCCTGGTTGCCTTTGATCTATCGCCGGGCAGCGGCCCGCTCACCATCGGCTTGGACCTTACCCCGGCTCAACTGTGGGGCAGCCTGCTCTCGCTCGCCGGCTTGGTGGTGGGTGGCCTAGGGCTGGCGGCCTACGCCCTGACCAGGGAGCGACGGCCGGCTTGGGGCCCGTTGCTGCTGGCCGCCGGCTACCTGTTGCCGGCGGCGCTGCTGTTGGGTCACTTGGTGCTGCCCAGCGGCGCTGTGCACTCTGTCGAGCAGGCCTACGCTAACCTGGAAAACCGGACCGAGCTGTTGGGGTTCACCACCGATCGAGCTGTCTACGCCCCTGGCGACACGGCTGCCGTGACCCTCTATTGGCGCCCGCTGCAGGTTCCGGAACAGGACTATAAGGTGTTTGTGCACCTGACCGGTCCCAAGCCGGCCTCTCCCCAGCCGCAGCTCCTCACTGCTTCGCTTGGGGGATTGCCGGTCGCCCAGCACGACGGCGATCCGGGCGGCGGCTTTACCCCTACCACCCGCTGGCTGCCCGGCGAGCTGGTGCCCGACACCCATCGCCTGATCCTTCCGGCCGATCTGCCGCCTGGCCGCTATGGACTATGGGCGGGGATCTATGAGTACCCGGCAGTGCGCAACCTTGAGGTGATCTCGGCTGGGGGGCAGGTCGTCGATGGTCGCATCTTTCTGGGTGAGATCGAGGTGAGGGCGCGATGACCCGCTCTACAGCGAACCGGTTGCTGCTGCTCATCCTGGTGGTCTTTGTTCTTTTGGCCGGTTGGTACAGCGTGACCATCCCGCTGGGCGAGGCGCCCGACGAGGTGCCCCATTTCACCTACGTCCGCTACCTGGCCCGCCACGGCCGCATTCCGACCACTGCCGAAGAGCACGAGGCCTTTCAGCCGCCGCTCTATTACGCCCTGGGCGCGGCGCTGACCTTCTGGATCGAGGATCGGCCGGACGCGCCCTTTGCCGTGCGGGCCAACGCCGATTTTGACGTTTTGGACCCGCGCGCCCCCCAGAACCTGTTGCTGCACACCGCCGCCGAAGAGTGGCCCTATCGGGGTTGGGCACTGGCCTGGCACCTAGTCCGGCTGCTGTCGATCGGCCTTGGTGCCGTTACCGTCTGGGCGGTCTATCGCCTTGGGCTGGTTCTTTTTCCCGACCCGTCCGTGGGCCGGCCCATCGCCCTGGCGATGGCGGCGTTGGTCGCCCTGACGCCGCAGTTCATCTTCATGTCGGCCGTGATCAACAACGACAACGCCGCGACCACTGTGTCGGCTCTTGTGTTGTGGCAGACCGCCGCTCTCTTGTCTTGTCCGGACCAGGGCGGCAAGGGGCTGCTGCGCTACGCGTTCCTGGGCGTGCTGTTGGGCCTCGGCCTGTTGAGCAAGGCCAATCTGATCGCACTAGTGCCGGTAGTCGGCCTGGCGATCCTGATCGTCCAGGCCCGCCGCTCGTCGTGGCCTTCCCGACTGCGTGGCCTGCTGGTGTCTGGCCTGATCGTCTTTGGCCTGGCGGCCCTGCTGTCGGGCTGGTACTTTGTCCGCAACTGGGCGCAGCACGGCGATCCGCTTGCTTGGGCGTTTGTGCTCCAGACCAATGCCGTGCGGCAAGGCCCGCTGACCTGGGATCTGATGGCCTACCTGCTCAAGGAGCTCTTCCGCTCCTTTTGGCTGGGCTGGATCGGCATCGCTTTTCCGGATTGGATCTACTGGCTCATCGGCGCGGCCTGCCTGGTTGGGCTGTCCGGTTTTGCGGTGTGGCTGCCTCGCCGGTGGCGCGCTGTCGGCCCTGGCCTACGGGCGATGCTGCTGCTGTTTGGCTTGTACACAGCCATCATCCTGGGCTCGTGGCTCAAGTGGACGGCAACCGTAGAAGGTACCGACCAGGGCCGGCTGCTGTACCCGCTCCTGCCCGTGGCGGCGCTCATCCTGGCTGCGGGCTGGGCCTGGTGGTTCAGGGGACGGGCGCAGAACTGGGCCCTGGCCGGCCTGTCGGCGGGGATGCTGGCGTTGGCAGTCGTCACGCCGGTTTGTTTCATCGCCCCGGTCTATGCCCCGGCGCCTACTGCGACCGAGGTCGACCTGGCCGCGGCCACGCCTCTGGGCGTCAGGTGGGGCGATGTGCAACTGCTGGCTTACCGGATTGAGGACAACCAGGTCCGGCCCGGGGAAGAGCTGGTCCTCCACCTGTATTGGCAGGCGCAGCAGCCGGTCGACCGCGACCTGATGGCGCTCATCCAGTTAGTGGACGCCGGGGACAGGTTCTTGATGTACTCTGACGGCTCGCCGACCGCCGGGCGCGACACCACCGACCGGTGGCTGCCCGGCGTGCCGTTGGCCTCACGTCACCTTCTACCGGTGCCGGATTATGGCCAGCCGGGCGATTACCGGCTGACGATCAGCCTCCACCCGTTCGGCCAGCAGAAATGGCTGGCAGTCAGCGGACCAGATGGCGCACTGCTGGGCGATCACCTGGTGCTGCCCGAGACGATCCGCATCGGGCCATAGGAGCTCTATTCTTCGTATTCCGGCGGCGGTACGGCGTACGTGGATTGCGAAGCGGTGAAAATCTGCTGGCTAAAGTAGGCGGCCCGGCGGGCGCTTTCCTCCATCGACAGGAACACATAGACCGACTCGCCGATGGCATACAGGATCAGGAATTGGATGACGGCGAGAAGCAGGATCACGATAAAGGCGATGACGCCGGCCAGCGGACCGCCGAAATTGATCCCGGCTGCCTCAAAGTCCAGGGTCAGGGATGCGACCAGGACCAGGACAGCCCCCAACAGGCCAAACAGCAAGGCGATCCATCCCAGCACTTTCAAGATCGTCCCAATAACCCGTAGTGCAGTGAACCTTTTTCCCATCGAAACGAGTTCCTTCCTTTTCGAACCTTGGGTCTGTGAGCCAGCCAGCCGATTATAGCACACACTCGGCAGCGGTCAAAAACCTTGTCACCCCTTCAATGAACAGGCTTGAAACGGTTCCGATCGCGCTTCCACACCTTGTCCAGAACCTGCTGGAGGCTGGTTTCCAGGTCAATGCCTTCCGAGTTGGCCACGCAGATCAAGACGAACAGGATGTCGGCCAGCTCCTCGCCCAGCTCCTGCGGAGCTTCTTCGGGCTTTTTGGGCTTGGGGCCGTACAGGTGGTTGATCAGCCGGGCCAGCTCTCCCACCTCTTCGGCGATACGGGCCAGGTTCACGTGGGGCGACCAGTAGCCGCCGCCCGGCCCCTGAATCCAGGCATCGACGTCGCATTGCAGTTGCTGCATTGTTTTGCCAGGCATGGTCTGTCTCCTGTGGGCGACCACACCGCGTCGCCCCTATTCATGTCTGGCGGCATTATAGCACAGGTGAGGGCAGCGGCGAAACGAGAGGTGGCAGAGGTCTACTGCTGTGGCCGGTCTCTGACCGTGCCACACTCACGCGCTAGGTTTGAGACCGGCCCGAGCAGGCGCTCAGCATGATCTGCCGGCGGACTTGACCGCTGGCAAACGGCGGTTGGACATTGACAATTCGGGCAGCCTGGACTATACTACGGCGGTTTCGAGACTGTGCAGAAATGGATCAGTTGTGACAGCAAACACTAGTAGAAAAGCGCGCGCGATCGGCTGCGTGTTGGTCGCTGCCGTTTTAGCAACAGCCCTGAATAGCGCCGCCGTCTGGGCTGGGGCGCGGAACCCCTGCCAGGAACCGGGCCAGGTGGCCTTTAACTGTGGCTTTGACACCTTTACCGAACAGTCGTGGGGGGGCAAGATGCTCCGCGTCCCCACGGGATGGTGGTATTTCATCCTGTCGGGCTCCCCTGATTTCAGGCAGGCGGAGGACACCTATTGGGGGGCGCCGTCGCTGGCGTTCATCACCAACGGCGTCCCGTACGTCGCCGGGATCTACCAGGTGGTGCCGGTGACGCCGGGAGTGGTCTATCAGACCGACATCGGCTGGGCGGCGCCTGCCTGCAACTCTCAGGTGTGTGACAACTTGCAGCGCCGGTTGGGCCTGGATCCGACAGGAGGCACCGACCCACATGCCCTTTCTGTAGTGTGGAGCCGGATCGAATATGGCGCCGACAAGTGGCCTGACCTGACAGTTTCGGCCCGGGCGGCGGGCCCCAATATGACCGTTTTTGTCTGGGTGAACCGACCCGCCAGCTATGGCCTCGACGAGATCTACCTGGACGCGGTCGGCCTGTGGCCTGACTCCAGCCAGCCGCCGGCCACCAACACACCCCAGCCGACCGTCACGCCGACGCGCCGGCCGCCGACCCGCACGCCCGTGCCGGCCACCGAAACGCCGGCTCCGACGGACACGCCCACCCCGCTGCCGCCAACCGACACGCCTGTCCCGACCGACACCCCGACGCCGACCTCGACGCCGACCGCCACCCCCATCCCGCCGACGGCGACACCTACGCCGACCTGGACTCCGACGACCCTTGCGGTGCAGGTGGCGCGGGCTGCCCAGTTGCCCGCCGCCAAAGAGGTCTCCCCTATGCTGCCGGCGCGCGAGCAGGAGGCAGGATCGGAAAAGCTGCTGCTAATCGTCGCCGGCGGAGCGGTGGCTCTGGCCGGCCTGATCGGGGCTGCCGCCGTCTTCCTCTTGCTGCGCAGCCGGAAAACCTAAGAGATCAGTGCGGCGGCTCGCCGTAGTAACGACTTCAGTCGTTTTCTCGCTAAAAGCCAAGTCGCTACTACGAGGTGCATGTCGGTTACGCGATCAATTTCTTGAGGTCCATCATTCGCATGCTGAATGCCGGACAAGATGGGGAGGAAACAAGTGTCTTCAAATCGCTCAAAGTACTGGATCGCCGGCCTGCTGATCCTGGGCCTGATCCTGGCCGGCTGCGAGACTGCAGCGCCCGGAACGAGCCGGCCGCCCTCGACGCTGGCGCAGTCGGTTCTGCAGTCTCCCCTGGCGTCCCCGACTGCCGTGCCGGCCTCGGCCCCCGAGCCAACTCCGACCCCGATCCCAACCCAGTCT
>Ga0209254_10004616_pt1 | contig 12630 bp, 8 predicted proteins | sample FrelakmetDIP11DI_FD_187148 | JGI IMG/M metagenome (GOLD analysis project Ga0209254, IMG submission 187148) | Freshwater lake sediment microbial communities from the University of Notre Dame, USA, for methane emissions studies - DIP11 DI (SPAdes)... | ecosystem: Environmental > Aquatic >...
GTCTCTGAAGCCTACCGTGCACTAGAAACTTCGCCCAATGGACTGAATAGCTCTGAGGTTGAGCCGCGCCGGTCGCTGTATGGCAGCAATCAACTTTCTGAGCCACCACGTGAGCCTGCCTGGCGCAAATTTCTTGGCTTTGCCACTCACCCCATGGCGCTCCTGCTGTGGGCAGCCGGGGCAATCGCATTGGGGCTGGGCGAGCCCACGCTGGGGGTCATCATCTGGATCGTAGTGCTGGTGAATGCAATTTTTTCCTACTGGCGGGAACACCGCGCTGAGCAGGCTACTGCAACACTCGAGCACCTGCTGCCAAGCTATGCCCGGGTAATCCGCGATGGGGTGGAGGTTAAACTGACCGCCAGTGACCTGGTGCCCGGCGACTTACTTATCCTGGCAGAGGGCGATAATATCCCGGCAGACGCAAGGGTGGTCGAGGAATATGGCTTGCGCGCCAATAATGCTGTACTCACTGGCGAGGCTGTCCCTGCACGTAAAACCGCCGACGCCTCACTGCTTGAAGGAATCAGTGAGGTGGAACGTCCGAACCTGGTTTTTACCGGCACCTCGGTGGTCTCAGGTACGGGTAGGGCGATTGTTTATGCCACGGGGATGCTTAGCCAGTTCGGCCGAATTGTGCGGCTCACCCAGGCAGTACGCGAGGCTCCCAGCCATCTTCATCAGGAGATGTCCCGCCTGACGCGCGTCATCTCTTTGATTGCCCTGGGATTGGGGGCGATCGTTTTTACGGTGGGTATTGTGGATGTAAAACTGGGGACATATGAATCATTCCTGCTGGCGATGGGGATCATCGTAGCAGCCATACCTGAAGGTCTGCCTGCCACGGTTACACTATCGCTGGCAGTCTCGGTGCAACGCCTGGCGCAGAAAGGCGTACTGGTCAAGAAATTATCCATCCTGGAGACCCTGGAGCAGGTGTCGATCATTTGCACCGATAAAAGCGGGACCCTTACCCAGAACCAGATGACCGTCCGACAGGTGTGGGTGAGTGGAAAACCACTGGTTGTAACCGGTTCAGGTTATACACCAGAAGGCGAATTTGTACCCAGCCCGGGTTCTGAAGCGGCGGAGAATGATTTGAATGCTTTGCTAACTGCCGGTATGCTGTGCAATAATTCCCGACTCAATCCACCAACACCTGACCATCCCCATTGGACGGTTTTGGGTGACCAAACGGAGGCTGCCCTGCGTGTGGTGGCGATCAAGAATGGCTTGGAAGAGGAAATACTCACCCAATCACTCCCACGCATCCATGAAATTCCCTTTGACGCCCGGCGGAAGAGAATGAGCACAATCCATCAGGTTTATCGCCAAGATGTGTCCTTCCCTGAAATATCTGCTGGACAGCAACTTGCCATTATTAAAGGGGCGCCGCGCGAGGTGTTGCAACTGTGTACACATGTCCGCATGCATGGAGCGGTGATTCCATTGGATGATAGCTGGCGCGCCCGGATTATATCCGCCAATGACGACTATGCCCGCAATGCACTGCGCGTTCTAGCGCTGGCATATCATGAGCTGCCTCAACGCGTTGGGAGCTATACCACCGAAAGGGTTGAAGTAAACCTGGTTTTCCTCGGGTTAACCGCCATGATGGATCCTCCACGTCCGGAGGTTATGGAAGCTGTAAAAACCTGCCACCGGGCAGGGATTCGCATGGTGATGATCACGGGTGATTATGGCCTGACAGCAGAATCACTAGCCCGCCGTATCGGGATGCTTACAACATCCAACCCATTAATCCTGACTGGTGCGGAGCTTGAGCAGCTCAATGACATTGAACTCCAGGGATTATTGGGGAAAGAGGTGATATTTGCCCGGATGGCTCCTGAACACAAATTGCGGTTGGTGGCGGCATATCAGGCTCAGGGGGATGTGGTAGCCGTGACCGGAGATGGAGTCAATGATGCACCTGCATTGCGCAAAGCGGATGTGGGTGTTGCGATGGGTCTGGTCGGAACCGATGTTGCCAAGGAAGCTGCAGATATTATCCTTACCAACGATAACTTTTCCACCATCGCACATGCAATTGAAGAAGGTCGCGCGGTTTATGATAATCTGCGTAAGTTCTCCACGTATATCTTTTCAAGCAATGTCCCTGAAATACTGCCATTCATGTTAACTGCCCTGCTTACCCCTCAAGTGATGCCGCTTGCACTGGGAGTCAGGCAGATCCTGGCAATCGACCTGGGGACAGACCTGTTTCCAGCCCTGGCCCTGGGGAGCGAGAACCCTGAACCGGATGTGATGCAGCGACCACCTCGCCGGAAAGCTCAATCATTGGTGGATGGTCGTCTGCTACGACGTGCTTTTCTATGGCTGGGTCCGATTGAAGCCGGGTTGTGCTTCCTTGCATTCTTCTTCATCAACGATTGGATAAACCTTCCCGCCTTTCAATCCATCCATGATTTGGTATTCTCCAATATTCCCAATTCAAGCCAGTATGCCCTGGCAATTACCGTCTTCTATGCCGGGGTGGTCATGGCACAGGTTGGGAATGCTTTTGCATGCCGCACCGAGCGCAACCGTGGGCGTTTCCTGGGCTGGCTAAGCAATCCTTCCCTGTTACGTGGGATCGCCATTGAGGTGGGAATCCTGCTTAGTTTAGTCTATATCAAACCATTAGCAAATTTATTTGGTCACGTAGCCATACCACCAGTGCTATGGTTGGGGCTTGGTTTCTTCCCGATCATTGTTTATAGCCTGGATTGGATCCGCAAGTGGTTCATTCGCTGGCGTGAGCGATTTGCGCAACAAGTCATAAACAATTCAGTGAGTAAGGAGGCAATATGAAAGTTATCATTATGGGATGCGGCCGTGTAGGCGTACAATTAGCCAGGTTGCTTGTTGACGAAGGTCACCAGGTTGCCGTTATCGATTATGATGCCGATGCACTGAAACGCCTGGAATCTGATTTTAAAGGACAGAAAGTTGTTGGAGTGGGATTTGACCGGGATGTCTTAATAAAAGCTGGGATTGAGCGCGCTGATGCATTTGCAGCTGCCAGCTCATCAGACAATGCCAATATCCTGGCTGCCAGGATCGCGCATAATATTTTCCATGTCCCGCGCGTAGTAGCCCGGTTATTTGACCCCCAACGGGCAGAAATTTATCGCCGGCTGGGGATGTTAACCATTTCCTCGACGACATGGGGCGCAGAGCGAATCCGGGAGTTAATCACTTCGAAGGAAATTGACCCAATCCACAGCTTTGGAAGTGGGGAAGTAAGCCTGGTTAACGTTGAAGTTCCACCACAGCTGGTTGGAAGGATGGTTAAAGACCTGACGGTGAATAGTGAGATCAGCATCGCCGCGATTACCCGCCAGGGAGCTGCATTTATCCCGGTACTGGGCAGTCAATTCAAGGATGGTGATATTATCCACGTGGTGATCCTGGCAACGGCGTTGGAGCGGTTTAAAACAATGTTAGGGCTGTCTGAAGGAGGTTAAGATGTTTGTCATTATTGTTGGTGGTGGTAAGACCGGCTCACAGCTTGCCTCCCAGCTGCTCAGTGGAGGTCATAAGGTCAGGTTGATCGAAGACCGTACAGTCGTATTGGAGCGATTGCGTGAGGAATTGCCTGATGAAGTCATTGTAGCAGGTGACGGCAGCTCACCCAGTGTGCTTGAGAGCGCCGGGGTTGAGGATGCCCAAGTGCTTGCAGCCGTGACGGGTGAAGATGAGGATAACCTGGTGGTTACCACCCTGGCACGCTTTGAGTTTGGAGTACCGAGGATCATAGCACGAGTAAATAATCCCAAAAACACATGGTTATTCACCCCGGAGATGGGAGTGGATGTAGCGCTTTGCCAATCTGATATCCTGGCAAAATTGATTGCCGAGGAAATGTCCATTGGGGATATGATGACCTTGCTTAAATTGCGCAAAGGGGAATACTCGATTGTTGAAGAGAAAGTGCATCCTGAGGCTGTTGTGGTTGGTAAAGTGCTGCGTGATATTGAACTTCCTCCGCAATGTGTATTTGCAGCGGTCATTCGCAAAGGTCAGCTGATTGTGCCGAATGGAAACACCGAGCTTGCCCCAGTGGATGAGATCATTGCGCTGGTACATGCTTCTCAGGTGACGAAATTGGCTCAACTCCTGGGTCCACCGGTATAAGTTTCGTTTTGAATTGATGGAACCCTGGGAACATTTGCCCAGCCAAGGACGTCAATTTCCCTGAGGTATAATAGGCGAATGCAACCCCCCAAATTAGACGAAACTCATCCGACTTCAAATCAGCCGGATGAACAACCCTTGTCCGAAACCAGTGATGTTCAGGCTGATACTTCACCCCCGTCATACCAAGCAGTAGATGCAGATGTCACTCAGAGAATGACCGTAAAGCCGGCGGCAGAAACGGAAGAGGAGTCGTCTCATGATTCCTCCAGGCTTCCATCAGAAGATTCTACAAGAGAGAAGGATTTTATCAGCGAAACCCAGCCTTCAATGCTCAGTGATGAAGATTATTTCATACCCCCTGAAACCCCCGACCAACCTGAAAGCGCTCGGAGAGGCAGGCATATGTGGATATTGTGGGCATTTCTGGGGGTTATATTGCTGGCATTGATTGCTGGTGGAAGTGTATATGCGGGCTATAACTCAGCCATTGACCAGCGCATCCGTTATGAATCTACCATGGTGGCGGGTGAGGCTTCCAACCAATATATCCTGGCTCAACAGGATATCGCACTCGGGAATTATGATCGTGCCCGTCAGCGCCTGGAATACATCATTAAAATCGATCCCAATTTTCCCAATGTTTCTGATCAGCTGGCATTCGTGCTGACGCAGCAAGGCATCACTGCTACGCCTACTATAGCCCCATCTCCTACCCTGACCCCCACTCCCGATTACCGGGGCAGAGATGAGCTTTTTGGACAGGCTCAGAATCAGCTCATTGCGCGTGAATGGACGGGAGCCATCGATACATTATTAATATTGCGCAAGAATTACCCGGATTTCATGGTGGTAAAAGTGGATGGTATGCTGTTCGTGGCATTAAGGAACAGGGGCATCGATAAGATTGCCCAGCTGCACGACCTGGAAGGTGGCAATTACGACCTTACCCTGGCAGAACGTTTTGGTCCACTGGATGCAGAGGCGCGGAACTGGCGTGATTGGGCTGAGCTGTATATTCGCGGGGCTAGCTATTGGGGAGTGGACTGGGCACAATCGGTTAATTATTTTTCGCAGTTAGCTGCGTCAGCGCCTAATTTGAGCGATGTCGCAGGCTGGACAGCTTCCAACCGATACCTGGATGCCTTGCTTGGTTATGGAGATTGGTTAGCCGCTAAAGGTCAGTGGTGTGATGCCCAAATGCAGTATGACACTTACATGACGTTATTGGCAAACCCACAAGTTGAACCAACCGCCATGTATACCGCCGACCAGTGTGCACAGGGTGCGAGTCCCGAAGTCACTCCAGGTGGTGAGATAATCATCCCAACGGAAGCTGCTCCCCCAACGGAAGTGCCACCTACTCAAACAACCCCCTATCCATAATTGGTTAAGGATTTGGTAATGGCTCCTTGTAGAGCTGGATAGACTGCTCAGGATAGTAATGATAGACTGTGCGGTCTGGAAAGTCATTGGCGACGGAGGCATCAATAACAGGGTTGATGCTCCAGGCAAAAATAAAGGGGGTGGTGTATTGAGGGTCTTGCAGGTCAAGCAGGGCACCATATTCCATCCAACGTTTGGCATGTACGATCACAAGTGCTGGTGAAAGGGTTTGTGCATCCACTGAAGTAAATGGTAATTGGTCAGCCAGCTCTATATTATACAAACCCCTCATGCCTTCTAGCCTGGACGGAGCATATTGTGCGAGGTTGATTCCCACCAGGACTCCAACCAATAAAAGCACAAGAAGCGGGCGTAATTTTCGCCAGCCAGTGGCATATCTGAAAACCTGACCTGGAGAACAGGGCCAGCCAGCCAACCAGGCGATGCCTGCTGCGCTGATCAGGGTCAGGCTGTATAAACCCTCGTAGTAATACCGTGGTCCAAAGAGGGTTCCACCGATCCAATAGGTGGTATACACCAGGATGATTGAGATAATTACACTACCAATCAGTAAGCCTTTCGGGTTCCGGTGGCTTGCCCATACTCCAAAAGGAAGAAACACCCAGGAGATCGATTCCCAGCCGAACAGGTCATTGCTGGCAGAATCCAGGCTATGGCGAAAATTTAGCCATGCCATGTTTAGCGTGTGACCATTGGTACCATGACCGTGTCCGGGTCCGAAGCCGACCTTGTCATATGGCCACCATAACGTGTATGGATTGATCAATGGGTTACCCGTCAGGGAGTACTGCCATAAAAAGAACAGGCCTACGAATAGAAGCGCCACCAGGCTGAAAACGAACAATCGCAGGCGGGTTATACGATTACTGCGAAAAAGCAGGTACAACCCATGGATGGCAAATGGAAAAGCCACTGCCATGGCGGTCATGGGGCGAGTAAGGATCAGTGCACCCAATGCCAATGCTGAAAGGATCGTAAACCACCACCGTTTTTTGGAGTTGGCAATGTAATCACCTTCTTTTTTTGCGCTGATATTCCAGAATGCTTCTAGCCAGGCCAGGCTAAATATCGCGCTTAAGACTAATCCCAACGGATGAGAAAGTAATGAACCGGAGTTCATCAGGAAAAAGGGGGATGAGACTGTCAAGCCGGCAGCCAGCAATCCAACAACCTGGCTGAAATGGCGTTTACCCAGCTGGTAGGTCAACCAGACCCCCAATCCAGCCAATAGCGGATTGATCCATGCCCGAAGCTCAAGTTGAATGGCCAGGGAAAGCAATGCGGGCCAGCCTGGTGGATATTTACCGAATCGCTCCCCCTGAAAATCAACGACGAATGGCACCAGAAGACTTTTTGGATGGGAGGGCGAGTCGATTTTTAATTGACCATCCGCCAGCACTTTTGCCTGCCAAACATAAGCAATCTCATCTTCAATATGCGGAATGCCCTCGTAAACTCGTTGTGTGACCAGGGCTGAAGCCAGGAATCCTAGCAGGGCAAGGAATAAGGCTAGAATATCGGCAAAGTGCTTGCGAAGTTCGTGTGGATAAATTTGTTGGATGTTATTCAATGCTGTACGGGCAATGGCTAAAGTTCTATCACGCTAGTGTCAGATATCAAGGCAAAGCGGCATAGTAAATGTAACTTCGGATAGCCAGGAATGCAGTGCGGTTGGGGCTGATCGCAAAAGCGGTTGCATCCCCCTCCGCAAGGGCTTCTTTGGGCTGGTATTGATTTTGTAAATTCAACAGAACGCTGAAATAAAAGATTGCCTGGTTCTGAGGGTCGAGGAGATAGATAGAACGCTCGGGGAATGATAAAAAGTATATATGACTGAAAACCGTGTCTTCGATGGTTGGACCATGGATCTTACCTGGACGGTTATCAGAGTAGGGATAAGGATCATCACAACGAGTGGGGGATTCGGCTAAACCGCTATAAGTACACTTGGTCATATGTCCATCTGCGTGCAGAAGGTACAGGTCGTCATTATAGGCTGCCAGGTCAATAACGTCTTCCATGGGTGGGATATCATCCCCAAAATACAGGCGTGGTTGCTGGTTTACTTCCAGATTACGGTAGATCCATACTGCATTGACTTGAGGGTCCAGTATATACAAATCGTTTCTATCCAAAGCCATAGCGGTCGGCTTACCAAACCCAGCATTGGGCGGAGCCATGGCTGCACTTAACGGTTGTGAGCCAACAATACAGTACAATAAATTTCCGGCGGTGTCCATCCCGAGAAGGCTGGCGTTTTCAAATGATCCTGGCGGAAGCTCAACGATGTCCACCAGTGGTCCAACATCAACAGGTTCAAGGGTGGGTCCACATTGGAAGTTGGGGTCAACTTCATATCCACGCCCGGTCATGATGGCGTGCAGAACGCTGCCTTGCTCGGCATTCAGCATATAAAGGTCGGTGGTAGTGGCAACCATTTGGGTGATCCTCGCCCCGGCGTCCAAGCCTCCCACAATGGCTTGCTGGTAATCCAATCGCTTGACGGCATCCAGGCTATCCAGGTTCTCAATGGCTGTTACCCGCAATGCCTCCGATGCGCTGGTGACACCATAATACTCTGCTTTATCCAGGTCTCCCAGTACGGTTTGCCAGGCCATGTGCTGCTCCAATGGATTGGTAAGCGTGACGGCATACGCTGCATTTTCCTGCGCCTGTTTTAGTAATACCTCGTGTTGCTGGGCGCGCCCACGTTGTAAATAGACCATGCCCCCGATAGTGGCCAGGATCAAGGGTATTGCCAGGGCAATAAAAACCATCGTTGAAGGTGGCAGGCGGAGGACATCCGTGTCTGGCAGAAGATTTTTCATCAACCGCAAAAGAGCCTGGGAGAGGGCTGCCATGGCTTTACGCAGGGTGCGCAAGAAGGTTGCCCCGATGGCTGCCAGGGTTACACGGATGGAAGTGGCGTACTTTGCTAACGGACTCGTCTTGGATTTAGAATCGCCTGGCTTTGGCTGCGCCTGACCTGGAATTGGTTTTGGATTGGGATCAGCTGGTTTGCCAGCCTCTCCACCAGGAACTCCCTGCTGAGATGGCAGAGACCCATATGCTGCGGCTGGCTGGTTGGCTGGTTGAGCCGGTGCAGATACTGCCTCCGTCTGGCCAACCGCAGTGGGTTGAGCCCCATTCCTTAAGGTTTGAGATACCAGAGAGCTTGAGGGCAACCCAAGCTTTTTATCTTCGGCGGACTGTCCACCTGTATCTGCAGGTGGGGCAGCACTGGTGGGAACCCCAAGCCGTTTATCTTCATTTGGCTGCGCAGGTGGCTGTGCCTCAACAGGTTGTGGTGGAGATATCGGATGCGCCGTGGCTGGTGCATCGATCTTACGCTTTAATATCTTCAGCTTGCCTGTGCCAGCCTGCGCCTGAAGGATCACGGCATTGAAATCCTGACTATCAATCTCCAGCAATTGGCGCCGAAACACTTCAATTCCCTGGGCTTGAGCAGATTTGAGAGGTGTACTTATCCATCCTGGTGGGGCTTGTGTGGCAAGAATCAGGAAATCCTCAGGATTTAGCTTGGTTTGCAGGAAACGCATGGGCGTTGTACGGCTAATTCCGAGCCCCCGCCCAGAACTCTGCGGGTCATACAGGTGCTGTGACTCGGTGGGTGTAACTAAAAATGCATGCACATTACCGCTTTGGGCGATATACAAGGTGTCTGCCCTTAATGCAACCAGGATCAGCTGACCAATACCCTGGCGACCTACACTGGTGCTGCGCAGGTTGCGGTCAAGCAAGTATAAGTTAAGCGAATCAGCAACCGTGCGCATGGCTGAGGTCAGGCTGCCAGCAGTTTTATAAAACTTTTGGGCTAATTGTTGCAGTAATTGGGCATGGGCTTCAGGCGAGAGTGGAGAATTCCCTGCCATACTGAGATAAATAATCAAACTATCCGATTCGCGACCGCGCGCCGCTCGACGAGGCGGGGTGACCGCATACATATCCGGCAACTCGGATTTTTCATTTCCGGCTAGCCGGGCAAATGGTAGTAAATTGAGATCAATAGAAGAAGTCATACCGAGTGATTATACTGGTAAAATCTTACTTGGATAATACCACCAGGAGAACTTATGTATATTGCCACCATCCGCACACTACCTGAACTGATCGACCTCAAAAATGAATGGAATGATTTATTAGGAATCAGTGCAAGTCATGTGCCGTTTTTACGCCATGAGTATATCACCGCCTGGTGGCAGGGTTTAGGAGGGGCTGAATGGCTCCATGGTGAATTAAGCGTGGTTACTGCCCGTGCGGAGGATGGTAGATTGATGGGGATCGCGCCGCTCTTTATAACAGACAACCGGGATGGTGAGCCAGCGCTGATGCTGCTTGGCAGCATTGAGATTTCGGATTATTTGGATGTGATTGCCCGACCGGAAGACCTGCCTGCTTTCATGGAAGCACTACTGAAGCACCTGGCGAGTGAAATGACCTCAGCTATAAACCTCATGGATATGTACAACCTTTTAGATAACTCACCCAGCTTGCCTGCCTTACAGGCTGCTGCTGAGAAATCAGGCTGGAACTACCAGCAGGAACCGCTCCAACATTGCCCGTACATCACCCTGACTGGTGATTGGGAGACATACATTGGCAGTATCGATAAAAAGCAACGCCACGAGATCCGGCGTAAAATGCGTCGGGCTGAAGAATACTACCTGCCGGTAAGGTGGTATATCACCCAAAATGAAAGCATACAAGACCAGGATATCGATGGATTTTTAGACCTGATGGCCTGTGACCCTGATAAAGTGAAATTCCTCACGCCTGCCATGCGCGAACAGATGCACTTGATTGTGAAGGCAGCCGCTCAGGCTGGTTGGCTGCAGCTGGCTTTCATTGAAGTGAATGGGGAGAAAGCTGCCGCCTACCTGAACTTCGATTATATGAACCATATCTGGGTGTATAACTCAGGGATGGATTTCCGCTTCAGTGAGCTTTCGTTGGGCTGGGTGCTGCTGGGTCACCTGCTGGAATGGGCAAATGAACACAAGCGCCAATACTTTGACTTCATGCGCGGAGACGAGCGCTATAAATATCGCTTTGGTGCGGTTGACCGGCGAGTGATGCGCGTGACATTACGGAAGTAATGACCGTTTGATGGTTGAAAATTCCCCGCTTATTATCTAAACAGCCTGGGCATTCCCCATCCCCCTAACCTGACTAATTCGGGTTTATCCGTCCACAAGCCGGGTATTTTTATGCCACATTTGGGGCAGGTGCCTGTTTCGGTTAACTGGTATTTGTAGATGACATAACCTGTGCGCTCAACGAGCAACGCCTGGCAGCCTGGGCAGTGGGTATTCTCATATTCACGCAGACTGCCAGGGAGATTCCCTGCATAAACGAATTTTACCCCCGCTTCCTGACCGATCTCGGCCGCTCGTTGCAGGGTTTTTACCGGAGTGGGGTCCGGCTCAGTCATCTTATAGTCGGGGTGAAAAGCTGTCACATGCCAGGGGATGTCTGACGAGACGGATGTAATGAACCTGCCTGCTTCCATCAACTCTTCAGTGCTGTCATTGAAGCCGGGAATGACCAGGGTCACCACTTCCACCCATAGGCCGAGGTTATGGGCCAGGCGGATGGTATCCAACACATTATTCAATACCCCTCCCAGCTGACGATACTGCTTATCATTCATGGTCTTCAGATCGATCTTATACCCCACCAGGTAGGGACGCAGATACTCCAGCACCTGCGGAGTGGCATTGCCATTGGAGACGAACACGCACTTTATGTCTTGATCTACTGCCAGCTTGAAGATACCGACCGCCCATTCGGAGGTGATGAGCGGCTCATTGTAGGAGGAGGCGATCACGCTTGCTCCAGCCCTTTTAGCCGCCAAAACCACCTGCTCGGGGGTGATGCGGCGTATATAGCTGACCGACTCGTCCGCAGCCGGGTCACGCAGGGTCTGTGAGCTGACCCAGTTCTGGCAGTTGGCACAGTGGAAATCGCATCCCAACATGCCAAAGGTGAGGGCATCGCTGCCAGGCAGGATATGGAAGAAGGGTTTCTTCTCAATGGGATCTGCCTGCAAGCCTGCCACGTATCCCCAGGGCACCCGCAGCTGGCCTGTCTGGTTGAAACGCACCTGGCAAATGCCGCGCCGGCCTTCGCGGATCAGGCAGCGGTGGGCACAGGCATGGCAGCGCACGGCATTATTCGTCTCTGCGTCTGCCAGCTCCATATTCGCGACGGTTAAATCATCCAGGACATCCGCTACGGTTTTCATATCGTTCATCTCCCAGGTGTATATCCCATTATAATCATGTTTGGTAAGGATGCTTATTCGATGAAAATCAGGCTGAAATTGAAGGGAATCTGGCTATGTTATCGCTGGTGATCCAGGCGGGTGGCGCATCCAGGCGCATGGGCAAGGACAAAGCCTTGCTGCCGTTCCTTGGGCAGCCGCTCATCCTGCGTCCGCTCAGACGCCTGGTTGGGTTGGCTGATGAAGTGCTGGTCACCTCCAACCACCCGGAGAGCTACCGTTTCCTGGGTCTTACCCCCATCCCAGACCGTTTGCCCGGGAATGGAGCCCTGGGTGGGCTGTTTACAGCTTTAAGCGCAGCTCGATACCCGTATGTGGCGGTGGCAGCCTGCGATATGCCTTTTGCCAGCCTCGAAATATTCGCCCTTGAGCTAATCCTGTTGCAAGAAACGGGTGCTGATGCGGTCATCCCCCATTCTAAAGCTGGGGTGGAGCCATTCCACGCAGTATACCGGCGGGAATCCTGTCTGCCATACGTACAATCAGCCCTGGAGGCGGGTAAGCGACGCGTGGATGCCTGGTTTTCGGAGGTGCATATCCGTTACCTCGAGCCGGAGGAAATCCTTCCGTATGATCCTAACCAGCTGGCTTTCCGGAACATTAATACGCCCGAAGAATTGCAGCAGGCGGAGAGGATAGCCAGGGAAGGCATTTTAAATGAAAATCTTCCCTAATCTGCAGAATACTAGCAAATCCCTTTCAGAGCTTACTTTGTTTTGAGGCTGTTTACCCAACCGCATTATAATAAGCCAGATTTCTAGTACCTAATCCTCTCATTT